>Ga0210394_10001590_pt1 | contig 35390 bp, 49 predicted proteins | sample IncBWC12MmetaG_FD_160121 | JGI IMG/M metagenome (GOLD analysis project Ga0210394, IMG submission 160121) | Forest soil microbial communities from Barre Woods Harvard Forest LTER site, Petersham, Massachusetts, United States - Inc-BW-C-12-M | ecosystem: Environmental > Terrestrial > Soil >... | reverse complement strand
CCCGGATGATAGTCACACCCTATAATCAGCATGTTCGGCTCCTTTCCTCCGAGCCCTTTGGTTGGTTTGCGCCTCCAAAGTTTACTCGGGCCTGGGAGCCGACATTGTTATGGAATCATTACACTCACCACTATGTTCTGAGTTCTGACGGTCTTAGGGCCTCGGATGGACCCTTCATCTCTTCAGCGCAAAAAATCGGGGCAGACGTGAGGGTCGAGTGTCGCCAGTAACGCCGAGGCAAACCCAAGCCTGCCCCATGCGAGCGGTCTCCATGTCCGATGGAAAGCCGTGTTAAGAGTGATTCTAACAATACTGCCCTCCCCCGCTGTGACGACTGTTCAAAACTGCTCACTCTTGCAAATCACTTGAAAAAAGCTTTGGCAGTTGTTGAGAGACGATTGTCGTCGAAAAATCGAGATTACACTCATTGACCACGCCGGTGGGGTTTTGAATACATTCACAGTACGTACATCCGAAGCATCCACCAGACAAGGAATATCGCGACGATGGCCCCCGCGATGTGAACTATCCAGTCGCCGGCTGTTTTCGGTTTCCCAAAATTGAACATGCGGTAATGGTAGCAAGCCCCGCGCGAGTGGCCTAAATTCGCCATAGCACCTCCTATTCGGTTTAGGAGTTGGTTCCAGGCAAACACTCGGAATTGCGAGCAATTCCTGGTCTGGTCAGGACTACAAGGAGTTTGCCTCGGAGCGCGGGTCTAAGACTAAGGTACCTCCAATTTCCCAGAGTGAGCATTATGAAACAGTTCTCCTGACTCCCTGCCTCCTAAGCTTGGTGCGGGAGATAAAACCATGCCTTTGCCCCAAGAAGTTCACCGCCGACTCCAAGCTCGCGCCGTCACTGATCTCGATCTCGCAAGCCTGCTGGCAATATTCACAAAACCCGATGAGAGCGTGAGCGAGCCTCCGCTAGATCAAGTGATCAAGGATGGCGAAAACGCCCAAGTTCTGAGGCGAACCAGTTAATTTGTTCCTATTACACTGTCCGCATCAGCGACCAACGGGACTGCTAGGCCGTCAGGCGTTTCGGAGAGCGGACTCAATCTGATTTCAAATGTGGATACGTAGGAAAGAGGACAAACCATGACTGGATCAGCGGCTGTCACTTTGCCTGGAGCGGTGGAAATGATTTTGAAATCCGAAGTTCCGGACACACCTGAAATAGCGCAGATTGCACTCAAAGGCAGCGAGACCAGTGTCATCACCATTGACAATACCCTCACTGACAAAACCGCGCATGAGGTTCATTTGAACGCCGGCGCGAAGGTGGAAGTTACCATTAAGGCAGACGAGTCAGGCGTTCATCCCCTTAAACCGCAGCCTGATGTGTTAAGTAAGAAAGAATAATCGCGAATAACTCTACTGAACCCATTTGAGGAAGAGCGAAGATTTTGTCAGCGAGCGACAGCGTGAGAGTGGCATGGTTAGGTGAGAAGAGAGAGCTTTCATGAAGAAATCAAGGGATCAGGATCGGGGCAAGGGCGCGACGGAAGAGGGCTCGCAGAAACAACAAGGCGGCAATACTAGCATGCAAGGTCAATTGGGGCACCGTGATGAGGATGCAGAATTGAAGAACGCTGATTCTGACTTGCCTGGTTGACAGCTGCCGTTCGCTTGGCACTCTTGTTGATGTGGCACGAATCCAAGGGGTTGACACACCAAGGCGGAGGAAAGCTCTCACTAGTTCGTGACGTTTTTGACGAACCACAGGGCTCAGCGGCATATGCCTTCGCAGAAACGCTGGGGTGGCGCCAAGCCCTGAACAAGAAATTCGGTAATGCCTCAGTTTGAAATCAGCTAGGCTGAAGGTATTGTCCGGCTGTGGCATACTCGCTCCCAGGTTAAACGTAGCCGACGCCGCGGCCCGAATCAACTGGCGAAATTGGTATTCAATATTGCCAGCGGAGAGGTTGAGGATACCATTAGTGAAGCCAAGAGGCATCCGGAGAACGTCAAGGCTAGGGCTGGCGGCAAGAAGGGCGGGAAATCAAGGGCGAAACTCTTGACCGCAGAGCAATCAGACATTGCTCGGATTGCTGCCGAAGCTAGATGGAAGAAGAAATGAAAACCCGCCGGTGTTCTAGCGGGAGTTGGGTGCTGCGCTGTGGTTTGGCCTTAGGACTGCGCTTGTAGTTACGGCGCTTCGTGGGGCGCTGAAACGAGAGCAGAACCAGCAAGACTCTTTACAGGCACGCCCTTCGGTTTGACTGCGGAGCACCTTGCTAGCGATCCTGCCGACTCGCTTGGAAGTTACGAGCGCCGCGTGGCCCTTACAAGAAACGTGACATGGAAGGAAACACGATATATGGCAGAACCAAGTAGGGAGCAGATATTTAGGCCGGGGGGACAGGTATTCAAGCCGGGGGAAGAATGCCCACTATCAGGCATCTATCGCGTCGTTCACGATCAAGTGCATACCAAAGACCACGAAGTCACGTGCGTCTATCGGGATAAATTTCCCCCGTGCAATGATTGTGGCGATCAAGTGCGTTTTGTGCTTGAGCGTGGAGCGCCTCACGTGTATGTAGACGACAACTTCAAAACGTAGGTTCGTTTTGTTGGCCGTAGTTCATAAATTTCAAACTGAGGCACTACCGACCATTGTCGCCGATGCAGCGTCGTGCCATACCGAGTTATGTGATTGACTCGGAACGTGATAAGAAGTGAAGAGGAGTGGCACTCTGCGGACGACACTTTGTTGAGGCATGCAAAGAATGCTACCAGAGAACCGGGTGTCCGTTGCCGCAGGACGAACACCTCGATTTAACTCGGGTTACATCGAACTGGTCTCCTATGAAGCCAGCTTGTGAGGCTGGAACGGGCGTTAAGTCATCCCAGTCTGTTGACCGCGCCGTCCAGTTGCTCTGTCAAGACCCTCGCGACTTCGTGGAGTTGAACAAGGCTGCCTGCTTGAACTTCGATGTCCGTACGTTTCAAATCGTCGCTGATCGCTTGGCAAAGGTGGTAGGTTGCCCGAATTCTCTCCCCGGCCACAAATGACAGCACGGTACTCGAATCTTGACCAGTTTCCTTACGGGCCACATATTGCTGGGCAGCCCAAGCGGCATTTCTGACCCGATTCAAAGCGTCCCGGAAGTTCGCCAGAATATGCGGATCTAAGTTGTCGGAGAGCAACACCTCGTGCAGCCATTGAAGCTCGGATATGCCTTTTTCTAAGCGGGACGGAACGTTGACACCAAGCGTTGATTCGGACATTACGCTGACCTCCAAGTTGTAACTGCCCCGAAGAATCCCTTCGTGAGGCATTTACCCGGTGTCGGCACCCCGACACGTCTTAATCCTGCTATCCCCCAATTTCGGCATACGGGAGCCTTCCGTGTTGCAAAAATTCTCCGACAGTGAATTCCGGGACCATCTCTTCCAGCTTTCGTAATAGCCAACCTCGTAGCTCGGACTCGTGCTCCTGCGATAGGGAAACAAAGCGAATTCCAATATGGCCCGTATTCCACCAGCAGATTGTCGATTCCACCAAAAATAGGATTTTGTAACCCGGCAAGGTGAACTGAACCTGTACCAGTTCTCCGGGTCTGAGCGGAACAAGGGTACTCAGCGCATGCCTCCTTCGCTGACGTTTGCGCTGCTGCAGCGAACTTCGGGCTTGGCTCGCCTGAGGATGACAACGGGGAGAGAGATGGGACACCGGAAATATCTCCGACGCTCTCTCAGTATCAGTCCGTAAGCAGGCTTCAATGTGCTTTCGATTGACTTTGCAGAAAGTGGCCTCTGGAAGACAAAGTGTAACTTTTCCCGGAGGGCTGTGCCTTCCGCATCGCTGCCGCTGATGGCAAAGGTCACCGCCGTTCTGTTCGATGGAGAGAGACGCACCGCATTCAAGATCAGTCCGGCCTGTTCCCCTAGTTGGAGATCGACGATCACGGCGTCGAACTTTCGTCGATTCAACATCCAAATGGCCTCTGGCGCTGCCTGACAGACATCATTCGAAAGCGATAATTCTTGTAAGGCGTGGCTGAACTGTAGAATTGTGACTCGGTTAGCGGACACCAATAGCGTAAGGCCGACCCGCATAGTGAATTACACTCTTCAACGTCGGAACCTGGCTCCCGCCAAACAGACGTTTCCCAACTTGACCGTACTCTTGCCCGGAAGAGCACCCTAGTTACGAAAGGCCTCATGGAAGACGCAAAGTGGCCCGCGATAAGAGCGAAGTACTGTCCATGGAATAGTTGTCCCTCGTTGCACTGCTTTTTTCGCTGAACTCTGGAGAATTCACAACTTCGTGAAGGTTTCGCGAGTGTTTGACTGGTGGGAATGCATAGTGCCGGGCAGAAGTGAGGCATTGTCACCAGTCGTCCCATTTTGGGAACAAGTACCATCAAGCTTTGCTGTGGGTGATTCCCGTCCAGTTGTCGATGAAAGAGTGTCTATCGTTACCTTGTGGCCCTTGCGGCGGCGAGGAATACTTCAAATGTAGCGGAGCGCCTTGCGTGACGCGGCGAGCTGCCTGTCACCTCACACGCTCCTACTCATGAGAAGTCTATGACGCGCGCGCGACTGCAGGGAAGACCAGAACTCGCCATAAGGCTTGAATCGATGAAGCGAAGTATTTTTGTGTCTGTACTATTGATCGTGAGCCCGGCGGCAGCGCAGATGTCTCTTCACTCATTTGTCATGCATGCCCCCAGTTCGTATGCCAGGCTGTCGGTCGCTGGGCTACCGTTTTCCTTCGGGCATTCGATACCTGGCGAAGTCGAACGGTCGAAGGTCAAAACCGGCCTGGGAGTCTACGGCTGGTTGCGAACGGACCACGTGCTCGCCAATGCCAGTCGCTGCAGACAGTCGGCGACTGTCCGGATAGCCGAGATGTGATGCGACGGCGTAAATTCAGGGTCGGCATCGCAGAATTCCTAGCGGCATTACTGATCGTACTTGTGACTGGGTGCGGTAATGAAACAGTAAGTGTCCTGGACAGCCCTCGTCCCCGAATAGTCTCCACAAGTCCTTCTCAAGATGCTACACGTGTCGCCTTAAACGCGATGGTGAGCGTCACCTTTAGCGAGGCAATGAACCCTGCCACGATCAACGCGACGTCCTTTACCGTAAAAGCCGTGAGCGAGGAAGCTCTCCCGGCGGTGGACGAAATCACGCTCCTCGTGCCAGACAAGGTTGACTTCGCCGATCCTATGGTCAGACTGTGGCTCGATGCGGGCTCGGAAGAGGGGCTGCACGTCGTATCGATGCATGACTCAGACTTTGTCCGGTTGAGCGTGAGTGGGGCTAAAGTCAAGGGAGTCATCCTTCCTGACAGCATTCACCGCTCTGCCAGCGATATTCTTGTTGGCGCGGTCTCACGATATGTGGAGCAAGGAGGCCTCCTGCTGCTCGTTGGTGACGCTGGCGTTGTTGATCAGAACAACGTATACCCGCATCCTAGTTCACGCTTGTCTAGGCTTGCCGGCATTGAGTACTGCTTCTACGACGAGCTTCGAGATAAGGCGATGGCCTGGGGCGAAGTTTGGGGAAACCAGGAGGTCTTCAACGAGCTTCACATCCCACCCGGAGTGGGTGTTCACCGGGAGCGCGCAGGTAATTCTTCTCACCCCTCAGATCCCATCGAGGAGCAGAGCGCTGATTTAACGTTTGCCCGCTACGGAGAAGGGGATCTTCTCTATCCCGCGTTTCTAACCCGCGGTGCGTATGATGGCCGAGTTTTGCTCTACTCACCTTCGGGAGTGATTGCGGGTCTCCGAGCGGCCGGGAACGGCAAAGTCCTTTATGTCAATCTTCTGCTTGGCTATCTGAAAGGACGAACTGATGGGCTCTTGCTCCATCTGTTTCTGAATTACCTTGCAACGAGCCTGCTGCACCTTCCTTCCCTGAGCACCGTGCCGGATGGGCTTGGTGGAATGGTTATGAATTGGCACTTGGACTCGAATGCCGCTCTCGCACCGCTGGAAACCATGCGGAAAGCTGGAATCTTCGAACAAGGACCATACTCCATTCACTTGACGGCAGGTCCCGACGCACGCGAATTCGGCGACGGCTTAGGGCTGAATGTAGATGGAGATCCAGCGATCCAGAAGTGGATTCGCTACTTCTCGCAACATGGACATGCGATTGGAAGTCACGGAGGATGGATTCACGACTATTTCGGGTTGCACGTGCGAGAAGACAACCAGAAAGAGTTCGAGAAACTTCTCGTGCTCAACAAGGAAGCCCTGGAGAAGATAGTACGACGGCCAATTCGAGAATACTCCGCCCCCGTCGGGAACCAGCCACAATGGGTCACGTTGTGGCTGCAGGCCCACGGTATACATGCCTATTACTTCACTGGAAATGCCGGCATGGGACCAACCCAGACCTACCGGGATGGCCAGAAAGCAGACGAAGACGGATGGTCCTTCCCGATTTCTCACCTGGGCCGCGTAGCTTCCTTCGAAGAGATCAGCAGGGATAAGATTCCAGATACCCAGGTTCTGCAATGGCTGAAAGACCTCGCAGACTTCTGCGCCGAGCATCACACGGCGAGACTGTTTTACTCTCACCCACCGGGCGTTATCGCGTACCTTGTACTGATGCGGGAATGGATGGAGACAACGGCGTCTCTGGCAAAGGCGAACAAGTTTCGCTGGTATACCATGACACAGCTCGGAGATTTTCTGGACCGCCGAAAAGAATTGAACTGGCGGCTGGTCCAAGCGGGCACGGATAGGCAATTTCTCGCATCGCAAGCTCCGAAGGACCTCGCTCAGATGACCTGGGTCTGTCCTAACACCATCTATGGGCGCCCCAGGGTCCTGATAGGGAATGCAATCGTGCAGCAAGATCGGGAAGACTGGTTGATCGTCGCACAGGGAGGGACTAGGCTGAAAGTCGAGTTGCCTCTCCTCAAGGCGGTGGAGGGCAGCGATCAGCGGAAGGTATTAGGCTTCGCAAACCCTTCTTTCCGGTTAATCCCGCCTGCCCGTCAACTGTGACCCAGTCGCGACCACTTCCGTCGGCAACCTGGATACTATCCAGAAATGGACCGTGGAGAGATTGCCGGAGCACGACTGTTCGCGGAAGTCAAGTCGTCTTTCGCCGAATCATTGGTTTGTGATCGCATTGCATGCGCCAAGTGGGTTGGTCGAAACCGGACTGCGGATCTGGCCTCCAGAGAAAGAGGGCGCAAAACTTGCCTACTGGGTTTCGTGGGACACTTTCTCCGGTGCGGTTTGAGGGCAGGGACTGCGCGTTTTCGAGCGATTTTCAGCGGAATGCAGCCCGGTTTCTCTGCAACCCAGACTGAATGGCGGAGGAGGGAGGGATTCGAACCCTGGGTACAGGTGTTAGCCCGTACAACGGTTTAGCAAATGAATCGTTCTCGCCGCCCTCACTCGTTTCTAAGGACTTACGGTCGGACTCGGTACGTCCAAGTGGGGCTCGGTGCCTCTCATTCGGCAGCTATTGCGCTCCGCTTTGTGCTCCAAGCTGGGTGTATCAGGGATGCCCCGCGGGGTGGTAGGAAAGGGAAAGAAATCCTTTCTCGCACTCCCTGATCCCAGAATCCGGTCAATGAGTGCAATCGCGATTCATCGCCAACAATCCTTTTGATGGCCTGCCAACTCCACGGCTGGCCGACCATCCGGGGGCTATCGTCTTGGTGGCTCGAATCTGATTCCGAGTGCGGCTGCTTCCGTGCGGTTCCAAAATGAGAGTCGTCTCTCCGTGGAACTATAATGACCCGCAAACGCATGGGGCTCACATCTGGGAGCAAACTCGGGCCGTACGGAATTGTCTCGCCGCTCGGCGCAGGCGGCATGCGCGAGGTTTACCGCGCTCACGATTCGCGCCTGGGGCGCGACGTCGCGATCAAAGTTTTGCCTGAGGACCTTTCCTCCAATCCTGATCTGAAGGCACGCTTCGAGCGAGAAGCGCGAGCGATTTCAGCGCTGTCGCATCCACATATCTGCCATCAATGATGCCGGGAGCCACCACGAACCTCGGCCATAGCTGGTATCTGACAACCGTTCTGGTGGTCTCGCTTGGCTTTTACATGTGGCCGCAATACTTCGCGGCCAGCTTTACCGCCCGCAGTGGCAAGGTCTTGCGGCGCAACGCGGTGATCATGCCGCTCTACGGCATCACCGTGCCGCTGATGCTTTTTGTTGGTCTGAGTGCCGTTCTGGTTTTGCCCGGCCTGAGCAATGGCGACTTGTCATTGCTGCTCATGGTGCGAAAGACGTTCCCGGCCTGGTTTCTCGGCGCGATTGGCGGTGCTGGGGCTCTCACTGCCATGGTGACAGCAGCCATTCAGCTCCTTACCGGAGCGACCTTGTATGCCAATAACCTGGTCCGGCCTATGCTGGCCCCCGACATGACCGACCAGCAGGTAGCGAAGGTGGCCAAAATCATGGTGCTGGTGCTCACTTCGGGGGCTGTGGTTCTTGCCCTTTACAGCTCAATGAGCCTGGTATCGCTCTGGTTGCTGGGGTCCGTCGGAGTGGCGCAGTTTTTCACCGGAGTTGTGCTCGGCCTCTTCTCACGCCGAGTGACGACGTCCGGCGTCTTCGCCGGATTGGTCACCGGCATCGTCGCCCTGCTCTTCATGCTCACCGGACGCGACCCTTACCACGGCGTTAATGCCGGCCTCATTGCGCTGGGCTGCAATTTTGGCATGACGGGGGTGGTTAGCCTGCTCACGCCGATGCGCATCGCCAGCTTTGAGGAGATCCTTCCAGCGGCGGCTGCGTCACGATCCGGCACTAGTGTGAGTCTCACATAGGCGCAATCTGCTGCGGTGGTAATCATTGTTGATAAATCGCCTCTTTAACAATGTCGGCGGTGTCAAGCAGTTTTCGAGCACACTCCAGCATGCGCTCGGAGAAAAGCGCCATTTCGCTCTCGTTGAAGCTGCTGCTTTTGCTCTGCCAACCAAAGCTCGCTCGTAATCAATATTCAGGTCCGGAACTCGGTCCGACCCATGCATCTCTTCGATCTCGAACTGCGATCATGATTACTACTTCGGACTCCTCCGTGAAGAGGAGCGGGACGCCCCACAATTACTCGGTGTTCTATTGCACACCATGGCGATTTCCGGGCTGTCCCGCGTGCGAACCGAACTTGCTCCACTGCTGGTAGTCCCATCCCTGGCGCATCATCCAGTACAGACGAACCGCCAGTTTGCGGGCCACAGCAACCTTGGCGGTTTTCCGTCCCCGCCGCATCATCAGGTGGAAATACTTACTGCGCCACTCGGGCAGGCTGCGGACTGTGACCTGCGCCGCTTCCACCAGCAAGAAGTGCAGCATCGAACTCCACTGCTTGGTAATGTGCCCAACCGTCGCCGATTGCCGCTGGATTCTTCCAACGGCACCAGCCCCCGATAGCTCGCAACTTGCTTGCCGCAGCGAAAGCGATCAGCTTTGCCGATGATCAGCACAAAGGCCAGTGCGGTCAAGGCACCGACTCCCGGATGCGTCCTCATGTCGCTGCGCCTTCGGGCACTTCTCGACTTCCTGCACGATCGCCTGGGTCAGTTCCGCGATCGTCGGATTCAGTCGATCCATCAACTCCAACAGATCGTGCCGTCGCCGGCTGGCCCAGGGAGCCAACTGGAAGGATTCCAGTTGCTGCCGTCCGCGTTCCCGCCATAGCCTCTTTTTGCACCGCAAGCCTTCATTCAGTGCGACCGCCTGCAGTTGGTTCATGATCCGGGTGCGCGCCTGCACCATGCGGTACCGGTGCCACAGCAGTTGCCGCTGGATCCCAGTTTTCCCAGCTCGGCACCCAGATCTGCGGGAAACGATCTTCCAGCCGCAGACGCAGGATCAGTTGCGCATCCTGGCGATTCGTCTTCTGCTTGCGTACTCGCTTGGTACGGATCTCGGCTGCGTCCCCAATCCATAACTCAAACTGCAACTCGGCCGCGAGGCGTTCGAACCAGTGTGCATGCCGGCTGGCTTCCATCCCAGCGTCGACCAACGTCATTGCTGCAACTGGGAGCGCAGCTGGTTCAGACTGCGCAAAGCAGCATCCAGATGCTGGCGCTGGCCCTCGCTAAGGGGTGCGGCAAGGTCATCGAGCACAGTAGTGACTCCCTGATGAATCGAGGTTAGTGAAGTACTCACTTCATTCCACACAGGCGATAACACATGCGCGTCAGACTGCAGTGGATCCTTTCTACTCATACCAAGCGCAGTCAACAGTGCCTGTCGCTCAATGGCACATCTCAGTGTGCGTCCCAAGTGTTTGCCATTGAAGGCGCCTTTCACAAGATAGTCCTGAACGCCGTGTTGTGCGGCGTTCACAACCAAGTCCTCGTCGTCTCGGGCCGAGAGGACAACCACGGGTACACCAGCTGCCTGATTGATTAAGCTCTTAAACGTTTCCGCTCCTTGACTGTCGGGAAGATACAAATCGAGGAGCACCACGGCTGGTCGCTCCTTGCTCATGGCCGCCAGGCCTGCGGACAGTCGGTCTGCGGAAAAGACTTCAAAGGGGGCTGTCTGCCCAGAGCTGTTTGCCGTCAGCCCTAAGCGAATCAAGTCCATGTCCCCCTCGTTATCTTCAATTACCAGGACGCGTTTGGGGCTGCTCATTCTTCCCTCTGGCGTTCGACACTTGCGATGCCAAACCAATACTTTCCGATCATAACGACGGTCGAGGTATAAACTTCCAGATTTCCTGGTTTGCTGACATAGCTATTTGCCCCCAATTCATAACAGCGCGCAACGTCAAGCATCGCCTCCGACGCAGTGAACACTACAATAGGTATCGTCTTCAGGGCGACATCTGTTTTTGCCTCGGCGAGGACGGTCCACCCATTCTTCCGGGGCATATTCAAATCCAGTAGAACTAAGTGTGGTCGTGGGGCACGGGAATACTTTCCTTCGCGGTGTAGAAAGGCCATTGCCTCCACACCATCGCTAACGGAATGAGTATGAGCAGACCAGGCACTCCTTTTCAGCAATCGCGAAATGAGTTCGGTGTCACCCGTATTGTCGTCAACTAATAAGACTTCGGAGACCATTGTCACCTGTTTATACGGCGGCATCAATTGGTAACTATTTCGCCCCTATCGTCTTGGGTTGCAGGCCAAGTGAATCTAAAAGTCGCTCCTTGTGTCGCTTGAGGCTCCACCCAGATTTGCCCACCGTGTTGTTCGACAATCTTCTTGCAAATTGCCAGCCCGATGCCGTTGCCGGGGTACTCTGTGCGCGTGTGCAACCGCTGGAAGATGGCAAAAATCTTGTGCGCGTTTTCGGGGGCGATGCTGATGCCGTTATCGGTTACCGAAAATACCCACTCGGTTTGTCTTCTTTCGGCGTTTACTTGAATCACCGGCGGCTGACCGTCGTGAAATTTGATGGCGTTTCCGATTAGGTTCTGAAACACCTGCCTCAGCTGGAAGGCATGGGCCATAACTACAGGAAGAGGGCCACAGGTCACGACCGCGCCCGTCTCGTTGATCGCGGCTTCCAGATTGCTGACGACGATCTTTACATCTGCCGCGCTGTCCGTGCTCAACAGGCCGCTGTCCCCGCGGCCAGCACGGGAAAAGTCCAGTAGATCACGAATCAGAGTTTGCATACGTACTGCGCCATCCACTATGTAGTGGATGTACTTGTCCGCGTCTTTATCAAGCTTTCCAGAATATTGTTCGGCAAGAATTGTCGTGTACGTAGAAACCATACGGAGCGGTTCTTGCAGATCATGCGAAGCCACGAAGGCAAACTGCTGCAGTTCTTCGTTGGATCTGGCCAACTCCTTCACTTTCTTGGCCAGTTCCAATTGCATCGACTCTTCCGGTTGCGCCAACCTGTCTAGAATCATGGGGATCTTAAGCCCTATGTGACGCAGCACCTCCAACGCTTCCATACCGCGCCAGTGCCCCAGGTTGTTATCGGTTAATATCAGGTCCGGAAATGTGCCTTTCACACGCTTCCGGAACTGGTCAGCAGTCTGCTTTGTTTCGTCGCAGCTCACCACACTGCTGTCATCTGTGGCTTGACAGTGCTTGTCGAAAAAGGTGTCGGGTTGCGCGCCGGTTGAGTTAGCAGTCATGTCACCTTTCTTGTGCTGCGTGAGTCCGCTGAGGAGGCTTGGTTGTGTCACGAGTGATGTTTCAGCTTAGGCGTACGCCTAGTCCTAGTACTGGTCAATTGTGAACGACGGGCATTACCTTTGTACCTAGATCGTGACGCCTGGGGATTTTGCTTGCTAAGAACATCCTCTCTCCTCTATTTGTACACTGGCGTCCAGACGGCTCAACAGGGAGCCTCCTCAAGACACGATGGTGCTGAGAACGGGATGCCCTGTCTCTACCCCAGGGGTGCCTACCTACTGCCCAAGAACCACTCAGGCGTGAAGTTTCGCATGGACGAGCGGACCATTCTCACAGCCATTGCATCTGGAGCAAAGGGATATGTTGATGAAGCAGAGTCAACATCCAATCTCGTGCAAGCAATCTACGCTGTGCATCATGGTTCGGTATGGATTCCACGTCGCGTGATGTCGATATTCATCGAACGCTCTAGCGACTTGGTGACATGTAAGCCTGTCGCTTATACAACTTTCACTTCTCGTCAAAAACAGGTATTACAGATATTGGTAGGAGGCCGGTCGAACAAGGAAATCGGAGTTTCCCTGGGCATCAAGGAACGAACGGTCAAATCACATGTGGCGAAACGAATGCGCATGGTGGGCGTTAGGAACCGCATCGCACTTTCCACGCATGCCATCACCCATCTCCTCGTTTCGGGGGGGTAATACTGTGGAGTTGTGTTCGGCGCTGACAACGGATAACAATTTAGAGTGCGGTCGTACTTGATTGCAGGCGCACGGGCAGGTTTCGATCTTTTCTCCCGTGCAGCCATGCGCCAATGCTGGATATGCACACACCGAACTCATTTTGGGCAAGCGGTAGGCTTGCTTTTCCCCGCACGGTAGGATGATCTCCGGGTCCCCGCGGGCAGTCTGCACGACTACTTCGCGGTTGCTGCTGATAACCGCCCTACCTCACGTATCCAGGTACAAGGGTAATGCCCTTGTTCACTATTGACCAGCGTCACGAATATTCGGGAAGTAGTCTGGCATTATTCGTGAGATACGCCAGGCTCCGCAATTTGGGGCTATGTACGGCCAAAGCAGATGACATTACTGGTAGCGAGACCGGCACGCCAAATGGTATCTTTTTAGAAGGCGAACGCCAACGGCCAAGAGGTGGCGTTGTTGCGAGACTCCAACGACGGCCTACTTAGTCCAAGAGATAAGCATCTATGAGACGAATCGTCTTAACTAATGGACGATAATTCTGGAGATACCGAACTGATGGCGGAGGTGCAAAGGCGGAATGGCCGCTTCGTTCATGTTCAGCAGAGGCAATGGCCTTCCCGCGCTCGTCACTGCCAGGCCAGCATGAGGATGTGGATACTATGCGATTGCGATCTACAGTACGTCCCGGGCGCGGCAAGACATTGTACGAAGTGTTCAACTCGGAGCGAAATGCTATGTGAGCAAACCGGCAATCTGTTAAGACTTCATTTCCGCTGTGACATCAATTGGAGAGTTGTGATTCGGTTTGGCGCATTTGCCACGCGAGGATAACCATGAATAACGGCCATACTCATGTTTTGTTGATTGAAGATAACCCGGGAGACGCTGATCTGGTTCGCTTGCGTCTCGTCGAGGGTGATTCGGCGGTCGACATAAGCTGTGTGAGCCGGCTCGCGGAGGGGCTCGCCTCTATGGCCAAGGAACCACCTTCAGTCGTACTGCTGGACCTTAATCTTCCCGACAGCCGGGGTGCGGCTACGTTCCGCCAGGTGCTGGAGAAAGCGCCCGGTGTGCCCGTGGTGATCCTCTCAGGCCAGGATGATGATGCACTGGCTATGAAGGCGATCCACCAGGGTGTGCAAGATTACTTGGTGAAAGGCGACATCACCAGTAACCACCTAGAGCGCGCCATGCGCTATGCCATCGAACGGCAGGCTCTGACACGCTCTCTCGAGATGAGCCGTCACCAGCAATTTGAGTTTAAGAATCAATTCCTGTCTCACGTTTCACACGAATTGCGGACACCTCTGACCTGCATTCATCAATTCGTCACCATCCTGCTGGACGGCTTGGCAGGGGACCTCAACCCCGAACAGCGCGACCACCTGGGAACCGTGTTGAACAGTGTGCACCAGTTGCGGGCGATGATCCACGATCTGTTGGAGGCAACCCGGGCCGAGTCCGGGAAAATCCGTGTCGAGCCACGGTTTATCCTCGTCGGCGATCTCATCCGGCAATCAGTTTCCATGATGGCCGTCTCCGCCAAGGAAAAGCACGTTCGTCTGGAAGCTGGATTGGACACCAGGATTCCGTTTGTATATGCCGATCCCGAGCGCGTGCTCCAGGTGCTCATCAATCTCATCGACAACGCCATCAAGTTCACACCCCCCGAGGGGTCGGTCATGGTGAAAGCTTGCGTGGTGGATGCCGATCCGAACATGGCTTACATCTCTGTAGCTGACACTGGTTGCGGCATCGCCCCGGAAGCCAAGGCCCTGATCTTCGAACGTTTGTATCAGGACCCACATTCAGTCGATAACAACCGCACAGGGCTGGGCCTGGGACTCTTCATTGCAAACGAACTGGTCGAACTTCACGGTGGGCGAATCTGGGTGGCGAGCGAGGTCGGGAGTGGCAGCACATTCTCATTCACCTTGCCTCTGTATTCGCTGGAGAAACTCTTGTTTCCACTCATCACGTACGGGGGACGACTGCGGGAGGCCATAGTTCTAGTCAGGGTTGAACTGACACCGCTTTCCAATCCTCCTCGACCCAACTGGAAGGATGTCTGTCAGCAGTCTCTGGACACGCTTCGACGCTGCGTGTTTCTCGATAAAGACCTGGTTCTTCCGGTTTCTGGGAATATTGGAAATAGCAAAATCCTCTTGGTTGCTGCATCGACCGACCTGCCGGGGGCAGAGGTCATGATGAAGCGTATTCGTGAGCAGCTGGCGATGGGTGCGGGTTTCAAAGGCGCGGGACTCTTAAAAGTGTCGGCCGCCGCCGTGCCGCTGCCTTCCAGCAAGACCGGAGGCCCCCTCGAGGCTCTGGTCCAAGCGGTTGCGGATGAAGTTACTGAAATGGCAGGGTGGGCGCTTGCCACGGAACGACTCTCCGAGGCACGTACGCTGAGAAACTGGAGTAGATAGGACCGAAGTAAGCTAGACGGGGCCCAAGCAATTCAAATCGAACCAATGGAGGGCATACAATGGACAAACCGAAAATTCTGATCGTCGACGATGACCCCGACCTAAGACGGGCACTAACGCTACGTCTGCGGGCAAGCCACTACGACACGGTGCAGGCCTCAGATGGTTACGCCGCGATTGCCGTAGCGCAAAAGGAGCAACCGAATCTAATCATCCTCGACCTCGGCTTGCCAGCCGGAGACGGCTTCGTTGTTTTGGAGCGATTACGGGGTAATGACGCTCTGTCGAGCATCCCCGTAATTGTATTGACAGCACGCGACCCACAAGGCAACGAGCACAAAACGCTGGAAGCTGGAGCAGTTGCTTTCCTCCAGAAGCCCGCGGACAATGCAGAACTGATGGATTTGGTTCGTATGACCGTGCCCAATACTTGGCGGGAAGCGGCGTTACCGTCGTAAGGGATACGCGCGAAGAGTCCCGGACTAGACGTAGTTCGGATTGTGCCCCCCAGCACCAATGCCGCCGGACGTGTCCGGCTTTCAGCTTCCTACCAGAAAAATCCATTTCGATAAGATGGACGGCGTGTTTCACCCTCCGAAATGCCAATGTCATGGGGTGCCGCCTGACATGATCCCGTCCCGCAGCCCTGCTTTTACTTATTTATGTCTTGACTCTCGAGACCAGTTTGCGCGAAGAGGCAGTCGGTACATTCGTTGAACGACACCCATTTCTGCGCCACTAACACGATGGGCTCAGACTCTGCAGCAATGAACATCATGAGAGACGCGAACAATGATTGGCAAATCATGGCCCAACTAAAGGTTGTGACAGACTGGAAGAAACCCTGAAATGCGGCACGTACTCAGGCATGGCAACTATTTCCGTCCAATGTCTAACCTTCCGTCAACGGGGGATAACTGCTAATTTCCTAGAAGGGCCTGCGCCAAACCGAGATCTAGAAAACGCACAGCTGCAATGTTTTGGCCACGTAACGGCAAATCACAACCAGGTGCGAAGTGTTGATCGGCGGAACCGTCTATCCTTCGGTGCCCGTGAGTGCCTTTCCCAGGGTGAGCATGCCCTTCACTCTACGCAGGAGTTCCGAAGGAAGGAACGGCTTTTCCAGGATGTTCGCGCCATGCTTGATCCGTTCTCGCAATTCGGGAACTTGGTCACCAAAGCTCGTTACAAACAAGAACTTCATCTCGGGGCGAGTCGCACGAATGCGCTCTGCAAGCTCAAGGCCGTTGAGGTTGGGCATGACAATATCACTCACCACAAGGTCTATTGTGCCATCGTGTTCCTGGTACGAGCGAAGTGCGTCTCCACCATCGACCGCAGAAAGCACCGAAAACCCGTCGCCTTCGAGCGCCCTGTGCAGGAGGGTTCGAAGGTTGTCGTTGTCTTCGACCAAGAGGACGGTGCCAGAACGCTGACGGCTGGGCGCAAGGGCGAGTCCTTGGTGCGGTGATTGAGCTTCTCTTGTGTGTCGCAGTTCCAGCTCACAAATGATCCGCCGTGCGAGGATGTGTAAGCAATCTAATTGCTCGGCTGTTAGGAGGTGTGGCACTTGGTCCATCACGGCCAAGGCTCCTATCGCTTGGTGGTTGGAGGTAATTAGAGGCATCCCTGCAAGAAATCTGATCCCGATCTCTGTCACTAGGAAATCGTCGGCGAACGTTGGATCAGCCAGTGGATCAAGCACAAGTAGGGCATCAGATCGCAAAATTACATGGGCCGAAAACGACCGTTCTCGCGGAATCTCATCGAACTCAAGGCCGACTTTTGCTTTGAGCCACACTCGGTGCTGATCGACAAAACCGATCTTAGCGACGGGAGTATCGCAGACGAGTGTAGCCAGACGAACAATGTCGTCAAAGACTTGCTCGCGGACTGTTCCTAGAACTCGAAAGCTTCGAAGACTTTCGAGACGGGAGCTCTCGTCTTGTGGCAGAGGCAATTGCAGTGACGCCTCACAACAAAAACGTCCCTAGCGGTCCCCCTCAGGCCCGCCGGACATCGCTTGTGAATTCTAGCGGCGCACCGAGTACGCTGCAGTCCCCCCTGCTCCTAACCAGAAACGCCGCCGACAACTGCCATTCGACAAATCCTGCCACTGCCGACATTTCGGCACAAACCGACCTTCGCATCTCCGGTTCAAGCCAAGGTTCTACGTGACGTTCCCACGTTGTGACTGGACACGATCACGCCCGGATGATTAGCTGTTGAGTAGCACGAATGCAAGTCGTTGTCAAGACCGATTTCAAGTGCCATAAAAAGATGCCTGGGACAAGTGTTATGGCTTTTATCGCTGTCCTGAGAGCGTCGCTGTGAAACGTGGTTGAAACCCGAAGAGCTAAACCATAGAGTGCGATAGAGTATGCCGGCACAAAGACTTGGTTCCGTTTATCTGTCAGATCTGACAGCCCGCGAGTATAGGAATCTACTTGATTTGGCACAGCTAGCAGTTAGCCACCCGACAACAAATACTATTTTCTCCACTTGGGCACCTCGCCTACGGCATTCCTTGAATTTCGACGTTGTAACATTGGGTCTTTATGACTCAAGTACGGAAAGCATCTGTCTAGACACTTGGAAGGCGGGCCACCCGCAGAAAAGATGTGAATCCATTCCTGTACACACTTGTGCAAGCGGATGGGCCTGGCAAAATCAACGATCCGTGCTTGTTCGAGATTTGGACGCCGAAAACAAGTTGCCAGTTTTCCTAGAGTCGCTTCGTCAACTTGGAATTCGTACTTACTATGTCTTTCCCTTGACTACAATTCGTCACAAACTGGGAGCGATAGGCTTTGGCAGTCTGCATGTCATTCCCAAGACGAATGGAACGCTTGAGTTGTTGCGACAGGCGGCTGCAATCATCGCCCAATTCCTGGACGCCACACTTTCATCTGAAGCGCTTAATACTCGTTCAGATTACCTCCATGCCACCTCGGCTGTACCGCCCGGACCCGCAAAAACGGTCCAGGATGTCCATCTGAGCGATCAGGCAAGTCATGGGGGCGAAGCTTTTTACGGAATCGTGGGGAATAGCGCTCCACTCGAAGAACTGCTGAGACAGATAAGGTCGGTAGCTGCCACCGACGCAACAGTGCTGCTGTTGGGAGAGACCGGTACCGGTAAGGAGTTGGTCGCACGCGCTATTCATCGGTTAAGCTTGCGGGCCGACAGTGAGTTCGTTAGCGTCAACTGTACTGCGATTCCGACAGAGTTGTTGGAAAGCGAGCTATTCGGGCACGAAAAGGGGGCATTTACAGGAGCCATCGATAGGCACATCGGTCGTTGGGAACAAGCTGACAAAGGGACACTGCTGTTAGACGAAGTGGGCGACCTTCCAACAACAATTCAGCCGAAACTACTACGAGTGCTCCAAGAGAAGGAATTCGGACGGCTTGGAAGCACTCGGACTCTGAAAGTCGATGTTCGGCTGATCGCTGCCACGAATCACGACTTGCATCGGGGTGTCGCCGAAGGGCGATTCCGCGAGGATCTATTCTATAGGCTCAATGTCTTTCCGATTCACGTTCCCGCCTTGCGGGAAAGAAAAAGTGACATTCCAGCTCTTGTTCGTTACTTCGTATCCCAGTACGCAAGTGAAGCAAGAAAATCGATTGCGACGATCCCTGCTGAGACAATGGCTGCCCTTCTAAATTGGAACTGGCCGGGGAACATCAGAGAGTTGCAAAACCTGATTCAACGATGCGTGATTTTAGCGAACTCAGCAGTCCTGCAGGTTCCGCTTGGCGAGCTACGAAGGGACACAAAGCCATCTTCTGGCAAGCTGTCCCAAGAGGCCGAGCGCGAGCTTATCCTTCAAGCCCTGAAAGAGGCGGGCGGAGTGATAGGTGGCGCATCGGGTGCAGCCAATAGACTGGGACTGAAACGCACGACCTTCTATTCGAAAATTAAAAAGCTGAACATTAATCCCGTTGAGTTCCAGCGCTAGTCTCCCTGTATTCATAGACTCGTAGTGGCAGATCGCTCGACCTATTGTCACCAAGTCCGTTCAGCTCATCCGTCAGGGTGAACGTACCTTGCGCCCGGCGTGGTTTTGTCGGCACGTCGAAGAAGCCGAATTTCTGTGGGCCTGCAGCGGCAACTGTGTTTCGGGAGAATCATGATAAACCACGTGTGCTAATCCAGCCTGCAACGTGCCTTTCCACTGTTGTTGCAGTGGAAAGATCTTCATCCTTGACGTAAACGATGTGGACCTTAGCTCGAGGACCGGTCTCTCAAAACGCAGAATCGAATACTTGTGGTTGTGCAGGGAATGCGCCCCGACCATGGACTTGATTCGAACGACGGAGGGGGCAGTTGCCATTTGCGACGCTCCCCAGCCTTTTGATCCGCCTGTGGCTCTAAGAATAGCCTTTGCCCGTGGGGTGACACCGTGGATAAGGGCACCGAAGATAGGGCGATTTCAGGTTAATTGAGACCGAGTGTGTCGAATCGTCTGTCTCGCGACAGTGTCGACACTTCGACACCGAGATCCCAAGGTATTGTTTTCTATTTCTTACTCCTACTGAATGATGGCAGGGTACGTGCATTGGCTGGACGGTAAGAAACGCGAGGCGGGGCAACGGTGGACTCGTGGCATTCCTTAAATGCGAACTCGTCGCGGGCGTGTTTAGTGGATCCGGGCGACACCCTCCACTCGCGTTCAAGGAGCACGGTCGCTACACTCTTGCCATCCCCCTTGGGAGCGCTCAAAGTGTCTGGTGGTCTGCTTGAATTTCTTTGGGATGCAGACCACCAGACCTTAGAAGAGGTATTCGACGACGCACAACGCAGAGTTACGACATCATCTCGAAGAATGCTAGGGGAAAAAGGAGACGCCTCTATGTTTGCTCGCGTTGTGGAATGCCAATCGAAAACTGGGCGAAGTGAGCTAGTCGGCAACAAACTAAAGGACGACATCTTACCGATTCTGCAAGAGAAGTCGGGGTTTGTAGACTTTCTAACGCTCTCCAACAAGACAAACCCTGATAGGCTGCTGTGCATCAGTTTTTGGACCTCGGGAGAAGATGCCGAGGAATTTCACCGCCAGCACTATGACACGATCACCGACATGTTGAAGCCCGTCTTGGAGTCTCCTCCGACGCTGGAGACCTTTGCGGTGAATGCGTCAACAGCGCATCGCATTGCGGTCGGCAGAGCCGCTTGAGGAGGACACTCTTGACGGCAGCCCCGGTACGCTTAATTCGCCTCCGTGCCGGAGTCTTCTGTTGAATTGTCTGCTTGCAGCATCCTAGCCAAGGAATAGCGGGCTCTGCCATTGGCCGGGAACCGGCAAGCTGCTGTCAGAATTAGCGTAAAAGGGGAAAAGAGTTAAAGATGGCATTTATGTCCATTCAAAGCAACGAAAGAACATACCCACAAGAGGGTGCAATATATAAGGACAGGTCCAACAACGTCATACAACTGCTCTCACGAGGTGAGGGTTACTGTCTCTATGTTTATGTGGCCTTGGCGAATCCGCGACCCTCTATACATGGCTCTGTAACTGGCCTCACTCGAAGAGACATGTTTGAAGCTGATTTCGTGCTCGTCGCAGGTTCAGTCGAAGATTGGATCGGGAACCAGCGCAAGCAATCGAACAAGGGGGATGATGCTTTACAAATACCGCTTTCAGCAGTTCAGGCCAAGTCTCGCTCGAGGGGAATACGCGATCGGCCAATGCGTTTCGGTGTTGTCTCGCGAGATACGCAGCGCGAGCAGTACCTCGAGCGACGGGCATCTTGAACTCGCTGGCATACATGCCTGGCGCGGTGGGATCGCGCCAGGCGGGGAGATGGGAACTGAGACTGGGGTTGAGGGTCGTCGTACGGATGAAACGAGACAGTCCCGTTCCCATCCCGTGAGCCCCATCAAAACGGTGTTGTCCTTGACACAGGAGTCCATGAGACGAAAACTTTTGTCAATTTGTTGCAGGGCTTCTTCAGCGCTCCGGCGCTTCCTCTTTTTCGCAGAGATGATTGTGGTCGTGCATGATGGAGTCGAAGCGCTAGCCTCCTTCTTGGGAATGGGAGCATATGCTCAACAACGCGACCTTCGTGTGATACTGCCGGTCATCCTGCTGGACCTGAAGGCCCCCAAGATCGATGCCTTGGAAGTCCCGAGAAGGCTGCGCGCTAACGAACAAACACGCCCACTCCCAGTAGTCATTCTCACCTCTTTAAACGAAAATCAGGATCGTATCAACAGCTACGGACTGGGGGCAAACAGTTACGTGCGCAAACCCGTGGGTGTCGCGCAAGGCGAGGCTATCCGGCAATTGGGCCTTTATTGGTTGATATTGAATGTCCCTCTCCCAGCGATCAGGAGGGTAGCGTGAGCACCCCTCTGAACGTCCTCATCGTTGAAGACTCAGGAGACGACACGGAGTTGCTGGTTCGCGAGTTGCGCCGCAGTGACGGATACGATCTCAACTTCGAGCGCGTTGATACGCCGGCGGCGATGCTAGCGGCTATCGAGCGTCAACATTGGGATGTCGTGATTTGCGACTATTCCCTCCCTCATTTCAGCGGCGCCGACGCCCTCCAGTTGCTGCGGGCGAGAAATGCGGACACGCCGTTCGTCTGCGTTTCAGGGTCGATCGGCGAAGAAATTGCAGTCGCTGCGTTAAAACAAGGTGCCCAAGATTATGTGATGAAGGGCAACCTCAAACGACTGCTCCCGGCGATTCAAAGGGAATTGAAAGAGGCGAAGGAGAGGTACGCAATGGCGCAGCTCGAAAAGCAACTGCGGTTGCTCGAAAGATTCGAGTCTATCGGTAGGCTCGCGGGAGGCATCTCTCACGATTTCAACAATGTTATCGGAGCAATTCTCGGCTGGGCCGAAATAGGGGAGGGTGAAGCGCCCGCTGGGGGCCAACTGCAGGGACACTTTCGGAAGATCCGCACCGAGGCAGTGCGGGCTGGCGGCCTTACCGGGCAGCTGCTCGCCTTTGCTCGGCGCCAAGTGTTGCAACCCGAAAGGATCGATCTTAACCACTCCATTTCGGGAATGGTAACCTTTGTGCAGAGTGGAATGGGGGAAAGCATCAGGTTCGAACGGATTCTAGACCCCGATCTGCTTATCATACAGGCCGATCGATCCCAGCTAGAGCAGGTGATAATGAACTTGTGCATCAACGCCAAGGATGCCATGCCAGGTGGCGGTCGCCTGATCATTCGGACCAAGAATGTTGAGATCGATGGTGATTTTTGCCGTCACCATTCCCATGCACGACCGGGTCGCTTTGTCGTACTTGAGATCTCCGACAACGGGACGGGTATGGACTCGGCGACCCTAGATCGCATGTTTGAGCCCTTCTTTACGACCAAAAAACCGGGAACAGGTTTAGGACTGGCTACCGTTTACGGGATTATCAAGCAGCACAACGGATTCATAGACGTGCATAGCGAACCTGGAAGAGGCACCACGCTTCAGGTCTATTTTCCCGCAACCACAGGACCTCCTAGCGAGCAGCAACCTCACGAGCGACAAATGTCGTTGGCCGGAACTGAAACCGTTCTCGTAGCCGAGGATCACGAGGGACTTCGTGAACTAATCGACACAGTGCTGAGCAGTCACGGATACAAAACGATCATCGCCGATAACGGACAAAGTGCCGTGCAGCTCTTCGAAGAGAACTCTGAACAAATCCAGATCGTAGTCTTGGATGTCTTAATGCCTCTCGTGAGCGGCCCGGCTGCTTATGACAGAATGAACGCCATTAGGCCAGGCGTCCCAGTGATTTTCACAACCGGCCATACTGCCGAAGTGAGTTGTTTGAATTCGAGATTAAAAATGGGGGCTGTATTCCTGCAGAAACCCTATGCACCGCATATCCTAAGTCAGCTTGTCAGGAGTACGCTGGATCGAGAGCGGCGGCGGAACCCGGCCACTTCCCCCTGCGAGAAGAGTGCTTGAACGTGAGATGGCTTCAGAATTGGTCAGATACAAAGCAAGATCGCGGCCTGACGGAAGGAGTTCAACGAAGAAACCCCATACAAGCAGTTTGGGATAGCAGTCGCATTCAAGAAGAACTGTCGCCCATGCTTACCTTCCTGGGAGCCGCCTCGGATGTTTGGTGGTCTGCTCGACTTTTGTTTGGGATGCAGATTCCCAGACCTTAGGAGAAACGTACGACGAGTACGCAGGAGTTACACCAAAGCTCGCAACACTCGAGAGAGAACCTAACATTTCGATGTTTGCTTCGCGGAATATCGCGGTAGCGGGGTCGGACTGGCGCTTTGTAAGAAGATTGTCAAACAACGCGGCGGAAACATCTGGTCGAACCACAAGCAACGTGGGGCGTCACTTTCAAGTTCACCGGGCCGGCGAGCATGCAAGGAAAGACAAGAGTGATCATGCTGAAGATCAAGGGCCTATGGAGCCGACGTCTGAATTTCTCCTAAAAGCAACGGAGTTCCTACAATCGTTCTGGACTCTATGTCTGGGGGAACCCGGCCATGGCTCTCGCTATGTCAGCTAGCGCAAAACTCGGTTTCGATCCGAAAGTATTCCTTGCCACGATTGGTGACGGTCGGAAACTTGTGGGGGTTGCAAAGAAGCAAGTAATTTACGACCAAGGCGCAGCGTGCGATGCGGTGTTTTATATTCATCAGGGCAACGTAAGACTCACCGTCGTCGCGAAGAACGGCAAGGCAGCTACGATAGGCATATGGAATCCGGGCGATTTCTTCGGAGAAGGTGGCTTGGCAGGACAGCTTGAACGTATCGGGTCAGCAATCGCGCTGACAGATTGCGAACTCTTGCGAATCGAGAAGAAAGCAATGATGCTTGCGCTTCACAAAGAAAATGCATTATCTGACCAGTTTACGGCATATTTGCTGGGGCGGAACACCCGATACGAAGCGGACTTGGCTGACCAACTATTCAATTCCAGCGAGAAAAGGCTGGCACGGACTCTGCTGTTGTTTGCTCAATTCGGCACCGAAGGCAAACCCGAGACTGTAGTCCCCAAGATCAGTCAGGAGACGTTGGCGGAGATAGTAGGCACAACTCGCTCGCGGGTCAACTTTTTCATGAACAGGTTTAGGAAACTGGGGTTCATTGACTATCACGCCGGTGATGAACTGCAAGTTCATAGTTCACTTCTCGAAATCGTTCTCCCACGACTAGAAAACGGAACTTTACTCTCTTGCAGACGTAATGGTGTCTACCAGCCGGACGATCGGGTTGCTGCCCTCAAGCGACTGTCAGTTTCTCGATAGAAATGTTCTCGTCGGGATATTCGTCAGATGGGCCGGCGTCGAGGTTGAGGCCTTCGGCGCTGCATCCACCCGCGCGTCGTGACTGCTCGGTTTTTTCAGCAGGTCGGTGATCGGGGAGAGTGGAGCGACACGGAGGATGATGGGCTGGCTCAGGAGGCCGCCGATCTCGTCAAACATCATCAGGCGACTCGGGTCTGCAACAGCGATTACCAGGCTGCCCTTCTGCCTTTCTAACGGCAGGAAGTTGTGGCGGAGCAAGTTATCGACCGGTATGCTGCGAATGACCTCCGTCTGAATGGAGAAATTCTTCAGGTCCATACTCGCAACGATACCTGTGCGCGAGGTCCTGGGCGTGGGCAATCTCTTCGGCCTCGGTCGGGATGGGAAGACTCGGCGGTTCAACTACGGGGATCATGTTTTGGCGCCACAGGAAACTGTGAACTCATTGACTTCAGGAAATAGGTCATTTCAAAGAGCCGACTTAGGCCTACGCTACTTTACGGGCAGTCGAATGGTGTGAGCTATAAGGTACACATCCGCTATATGTGGATACACCAAAGTGTCGGGCTGTTCATTGCACTTGCCTTCGCCGCTTAGTCTGCCTGCAACCAAAGCGCTAGAAAATGTCGGCTTCACGCATCTGGAGGTGTGGCGCTGTGCTGGTTCAGGATCTCTGGGCGCACGTTTCATCCAGCGGGAGATAGTTCGCTCCGAAATGTCAAAACCGAGCATGAGAAGGTCTCCATGAATACGCGGAGCGCCCCGGGTCGGGTTCTTTGTCGCCGATTGACATTCCAGACCCGACTTCATCAAAGAAAACACAAAAGGGGCGAGCGGCCAAATCTCCTTGAGCGACGGGCAGCATTTCCTTGATTACCGACGTAAGACCTGTTGATCTGTTTTGCTCACGCTCCGGGCGGGAAGTCCGATGACAATATGTTAAGCGAAGTTGAGGTGACGAATGAATCGCACGCCATTGATACCAGATATCGTCGGGATCATCCCGCTAGTGGCGATGCTCGATTTCTGGACCTCCGCAGAGTTCGTCGGATCCATCCTGTCTAGTTTCTCCCTAGTTTTGTGCGCCATGCAACGTTTCCAAGTGGCTGCTCGGGGCACAACAGCCGCTGCTATTCTCCTCACCATTGCAAAGCCGAATAGATTATCGGTCGCAACTTTTACTGCTTTTTTCCTCCAGAAGACATCCACCGGGGCAGGCCGGAGGAGGCACTCCGACTGACCGCACAAACGGCCGACACGAAGAACAAGGAATGGGCGCGTGCGGAAAGGCGGTTCATGATTGATTTCTGCCTTGGAAGTGATCTAGCCATGACACTTTCGGTAGCCATCGTGTTTAGCGACCTCCGTGCAGAGGATGATGACCGCGGCTAGGGGTTTTAAGCATACGCGCGATTCTTAGTCGCGGTCGGATGACCAACCCCTAGGGAAGATAGTTGCGAAAGGCAAGAGATGACTGTAAGAGTGTTGCTAATGAGCAGCGATTTACCGGTTATCGAAACTCTGTGCAGCTTCACAGACCAAATAGGCATGCAGGTGGACCTCTGTTCCGACGTTGACTCCGCAACTCGAAGACTCTGTCAGAGCAAGTACGAGGCGGTGATGGTGGACTTCAAGAAAACGCTACCGGCCCTGGAGTTCGTCAAGAAGCTGCGTGGGATGACCGCTAACAGGGGAGCAATTGTGCTGGCGATCCTGAATAGTACCTGTGAGGTTCCGAGTGCCTTCCGCGCGGGGGCCACCTTCGCCTTAGTGCGACCTTTGCCTTCGACCATTATGGCACGCACTCTGAAAGCATCCTATCCACTCATGATACTGGAAAAGAGGCGATATTTTCGCTGTTCTGCCCGTATCCCGGTTTCCATTGGCAGTGATTCCCGTGCGGAGTTTGTAGCCACTTCGATCAATATCAGCCAAGGGGGAATGGCCCTCGCGACCACGGTTCCGCTACCGGTTGGACATAGAGTTGAGTTGTGCCTGACCTTACCCGGAACATTGGCTGCGGAGAAGGTATCTGGCGAGGTGGTATGGAGTAATAGCGCGCGACGCATCGGTATAGAGTTTTTCCACCTTCCGCGGCCGGTCAAGGAACGCCTGCAAGCTTGGTTGGCTGATCGCTCGGGCGAGTCTCTGCCGAAAGAGGCCCTTTGGACTGCAAGAATTCAACCGGACTGAAGAAGTTTCCGGTGAAGATTACAGACAGGTCCTGAGGATTCCGCGAAGGCGGGAAGTAAGCATGCTTATAAATAGGAAACGGAAAATGGTAGAGCAGGGTGCCTTGCAATCACAGCGAGTCGCGATGGAACGCTCGATCATTCACATTGCCATATTGGAGAATGACCCTCTGCGGTTGGTTGGTTTCCAGTCGATATTGGACCTAATCCCCGATTTTCACGTGACCGCCTTGTCAGTAGCTGAAGTCGTGGCCAATCAAGACGTTCAACTCGCTGTGCTGGGAAGCCACTCAGGCGTGAAGTTTCTTGAGACCATGTCCATGTTAAAGAGTGTCCGGCCGGACTTGCTCGTTGTTGTGACTGGAACCGGCATGGACGAGCGGACCATTCTCACAGCCATCGCATCTGGAGCGAAAGGATATGTTGATGAAGCAGAGTCAACATCCAATCTTGTGCAAGCAATCTACGCTGTACATCATGGTTCGGTATGGATTCCACGTCGAGTGATGTCGATATTCATCGAACGCACTAGCGACTTGGTGAGATGTAAGCCTGTCGCTTATACAACTTTCACTTCTCGTCAAAAACAGGTATTACAGATATTGGTAGCAGGCCGATCGAACAAGGAAATCGGAGTTCCCTTGGGCATCAAGGAACGAACGGTCAAATCACATGTGGCGAAACTAATGCGCATGGTGGGCGTTAGGAACCGCATCGCACTTTCCACGTATGCCATCACCAATTCGCTTGTCTCTGCGCAGGGGGAGGGTATTTCTCCGGATCACTATTAGGAAAGCGCATTCAAGATCAACCAGTATAAACCCAATTGCCGGGTGGTCTCAACAAATTGGGCGAAGCAATGGATAGGTACGTGAATGTCGTGCGGACGCCGGAAGCAATGTAACTGCTCCGCCGCCATCAAGCAAAACAAAGACAATGAAGACGAAGACATGGACGGTGATTACCAATACGGGCAAACAAGCAGACCTTGAGTGCGGCCTTGAGAAGAGTCAGATTCACAGGCCAACGCATATCAGCGCCAGAGAGTTTATTCATTGGCTGGCGCCTGAGAGCCATATTGATGAGAATTCCTTGCGTTCACTATTTAAACTGTAAGAGTCTCCCGACCGTGGGTTGTGCCTTGCAGACGCTTCCCCCGAGGTGTCTCAAAGGCATCGGTTTCGATCCAACCGTAGAGAGTGAAACTCCTTAGAGGAAATTCCCATGTCACTTCGTCTGAGAATATCGGTTGGCCTTGCTTTCTCGCTTTCGCTGGTTGTTGTATTCGCTTCCGTTGCGCCAGCGCAGACTTACACCGTAACTGACCTGGGCGTGCTGTCTGGCGACAGCGCAGGCCAGGGCCTGGCGGTTAACTCCTCCGGCCAAGTGGTGGGCCGTGCCGATACATCCACGAGCGGGTCTCCGTGTTCGGGGAGTTTCCCCGGCCACGCGCGTTCCTCTGGAGCAGTGGTACCGGCATGCAGGACTTGGGCGTACTGAACGGAGGTCAGTTCAGCATTGCTTACAGTATCTCTGATGCCGGCGAAGTCACGGGTCAATCCCTCGACAGTGTTGGCAACAGCTTTCCTTTCCTCTGGATTCAGAGCACCGGCATGACCGCGCTGCCCATGCTGCCAGGCGCAACCTGCGGCTTTGCGGGTTCGATGACTTCTCACGGCACGATTCGCTCGCAAGGCTGCATCGGGTGCGATCCATGCTGGAAATGAGAGAGAACGCTGGTTATGACTAGTGCGGGCGATGAGAAGCGCCACAAATCAACAATGGCTTCTGAATTTGCTGAAATCCATGCGACAAGCATATTAAACCCCCTCGTCCAAGGCGCACAGTTCGATCTGGCGCGAAACCCACACAGACGGTGGGCTTGGTGCCGACTACTTGCAGGGAGTTTGCAGCTCTCCGATTTTGGGTATCCAGAATCAACTACTTGCGGGGACTATCGGATAAGGAATCAGTTGCTAAGCAGGTGGGCTCGATAGTTTTCAACGATATAGGATCACGCTCGAGGCCCTGAGGTGGGCAGAGGGGCTCTCAAGTGGGTCGGAACTTGCAGTGAAACTTGCAATGAATAAGGTGTTAGAAAACGCGCCGGAAGTCGCTCGCGCGAAGGCCCGCAAAGATTGCAGTTCCTGATTCCGACCCACAGCGTTAGGAATGGGTAGTTTTCTAACCCGGATCTCGCAAGAATTCTGGTCAATGAGGATGCCAACAAAAGGAAGTTCCAGGCGAGGGTCTATTCTCGGCCTTCGGGCCATAGAGGCCCTGATTCAAGAAGCCTTTGTAACATTTGCGGCTTGCGGACCCTTGGGTCCCTGGGTCATCTCAAACTCTACCTGGTCCCCTTCTTGCAGGCTCTTGTATCCTTCGCTCGCGATGGCGCTGTAGTGGACAAAAATGTCCGCTCCGTCATCCCGCCCGATGAATCCGAAACCCTTCGCATTGTTGAACCACTTGACCGTACCCTTCAAACGTTCCACGCAAGCCTCCGGGACGGCCAAAGTCTACCACGGAAACGCAGGGAGGCGAGTGCCATCACTTCTTGCTGAGTTGTGGGGTGTGGCTGAAGACCAAGGGCCTGCATTTATGATCCGCGTACTTCTGTCGCAAGTGCTCCTCAGCCCCCTCGGGGTCGTTGACGAGTTCCATCGGAACAAAGAACTTGAGATGGCACGATTCGCAGGATGCCAAACTTGGTGTCTTTTGCACGTATTTCAGAATCAAAAACCTGCGATCAGCCATACGTGGAAGTCTGACACGATTCGGGGGTTTGGGCTAGAGGCGGACTACCCTGTCGGCGGATTTACTTCTACGGTGACGCTTGGTCGATGAGATGACACTGCTGTACTGATTGGATGACGCTTAACGTGGTAGCTTCTCACTCCGGGCACTGGCTTGGGCTGGCTCCTCTTTACAATCGTGGTCATTGAACTCTCGTGTCAGCCGATGTAAAGGGTCTTCGCCGGGTTCGTGGCGAACTATGAAGCGCCGGTTGCACGCGGTACAGACTCCACTCAGCGGGGCATCCGGCCCTTTATTGATGACATGAAGTGATCTTTCCAAGCCCACAGTTTCCCACAGGCCGAGAAGGATTGCCATCCCTGTGGCCGAGCGGTGATTACTTGCTGGCGGTTTTCCAACCCTCCGAGTACTCCGCCTGCCAGCCCTGCAACTGGTCTTTCTGCCAACCATCCAGGTATCCGGCGATGTACCTAATCCATTTGTCCGCCCAACAGCTCTGCACAGTTCTGACAATGATCGCCGTATCCGGCGAGCGAGTGGCTCGATGGCAGGGAGATCGGCAGTCTATACTACAAACATGGCAACTCCCGCGGCGAACATCGCGACTGTGGTGATAGCAACGACCGTCCATCCCAGGGGGGAACTCGGTTGGCCCTGCATCAGTTTCTTGTCCGAAGCGACGACCAGGATTGCGACAAGCAGAAAGGGGGCTAACAACCCGTTGATGACGGCTGTCCAGTAGAGCGCCTTCACTGGGTTGATGCCCACGAAGTCCAGCCCGACACCCACCCCGGTCGCTAGCAGAATGAGAATGTAAAATGCGCGTGCCTGCTTCAATTTCTTGTCCAGACCCTGGCGCCAGCCCAGCGTTTCCGCAAAGGCGTATGCTGCTGATCCCGCTAACGTCGGGATGGCAAGAAATCCGACACCGACAATGCCGACGGTAAACAGGGTCGCAGCAAATTTGCCGGCGAGGGGCCGAAGGGCTTCGGCAGCCTGGCGAGTAGTCTCGATGTGCCTGAGGCCGTGGCGGTTGAGCGTGATTGCAGTGGTCAGGATGATAAAAAACATGACCACGTTCGAGAAAAACGTTCCCATGCCTACATCCATTCGCCTCAGCTGAAGCTCTCTGACGGTCGCTCCTCTTCGTTTAGCAAGCGTAATCTGACCGGCCGCCTTTTCCTCCTCAACTTCTTCACTCGCTTGCCAAAAAAACAAATACGGGCTGATCGTGGTGCCGAGGATGGCCACCAGCATCGACCATTCATCTCTGTTGTGCGGCATCGACGGTACAAGGGTATCGCGTACCACTCGCTCCCAATCAACCCCCACCACAAACGCGGTTACGGGGTAGGCGAAGAGCACCAGCACTAGCCATTTGAGCGTGTTCGCTATCCTGTGATAAGGGAGCCGAACCGTTGCCCACGAAATCAAGATTGCGAAAACCACTACAAACCAGTGCGAATTGACCCCGGAAAGCATTTCCGCCGCATCCGCCATGCCGGCCAGGTCTGCCGCGATGTTTAATCGTGTTCGCCGCAAGCAGAGCCACGATGAAGACGCCTAGCATCCAACGTGGGAAGCGCCGCTTAAAATTTCCGGCCAAGCCTTGTCCTGTCACCATTCCGATTCGAGCACACATCATTTGAACCGCACCCATCAGCGGCCATGTCAGCAGCGCAGTCCAGAGAAGCTTGGTTCCAAGCTCTGCACCTGCAACAGAATATGTGGCAATGCCCGATGGGTCATCGTCGGCAGCTCCGGTGATAACGCCGGGGCCAAGCGACTTCCACAGCAATCGCGTCCATCGAGTTGGGGCAAATGTCGGCACGAAAGAGGGGAGCTTAAAACCTCAAAACTGTCTACGAATCAGACCACGAATCCGCTCACAATCCTACATGGCGCGCCCGCATGAATCGAGCGCTCAAAGTGGTCCAATATGATCAGACATCCGTCTTCGCCAGTTCTACCATGTTGTGTAGTGAGGAAGTGAGACGACCGTTACAAAGGCCAGTCCGGCTTCCTCTTGCAAGTGGAGGTACAACATGGAAACTCTATTGATTGTTCTTGTGGTGTTGTTTTTGCTCGGTGGCGGGGGCTGGGGATACTCTCGTTGGCGCGGCTAGCGCGATCACAGGATGAACGCCTAGCCGTGTCGATCCTATTCGTTGAGTTTATGAGGGTTTAGAAAATCAGGACAGATCCCCGAACCCTCTTTCAGGTTCCCTGAACTAAGTCAGCCCGCCTGAAGTGTTCTCTTGAACGCCCATTTTTGTTGTGCTTCCAGAAGGCGCGGCTCACCTGCTTTTTCTAGCAAGAAACTCTTGATAAGGTCTGCTTGAGTCGTTTTAAGACCACGATCATTCAACGTCTCGAACATTCGATAGGTGCGCTTGCGTGTCGGCACTTTGAGCAAGATGACTTGAGTCCCATGCTCTACGAACGTAATCCAACGATTCAACTCATTGCCATGCTGCTTGGCGGCATAAGGCGCAACAATTCTGGCAACTTGCTTCTGTGCTTCGTTGAAAGCCTGTGCTATCAATTCATGGGATGTCAGCGGTTGTGGAATAGGGCGATCTTTTTCGCTCTTTAGCCACGCGCGGAAGAATTTTCGGAGTGCACGGGCTAGTGCGCTCAAAAAGTACTTGACACTGCCGACATTGTTAGAGACGCCTGATTTCAACACCTAGCATAGCGCTCGTGAACGTCAACGGAAGTTGAGGTAGAACAAGCGTCGATTCGGTACTAGGGTAACCGCCTTCGTGGGATTTCGTTCGGTGTCGATTCGGCCAAGGCACTATGGTGAATCCAAACCAATGAAACTCAAGGCCTCAGCCTATGTGATCCTGGTCGCGCTTCTGATCGCCCCAGCGGCAATGCGCTGGTACGCTCGGGATCACGTGAGGAGATTGCTCTCGGTCGAGCCCAGCGCCTGGTCCGATCGCGTGGAAACATCGGAGGCGCTGGATGTCCCGCAGGTCCTTACGGATGAGGATATTGGCCCCGTTGCCATTTCGGTAAAGGACAATCCCGCTGAGGTCGTCAACAAGGCTGCCTGGGCCTTGATTGCAGATAACATGCACAGCTGTACGTCGGAACGGATCGAAGGCAGTCTTGCCGAAACCGTGTTCCACGTCGCCGGACCCAACCGCGTGCACCTGCTCAACCGGCCGAGTGACTCGCAGCCGCCATACGAGGTTATCGTTATCGGCACCAACCAATATCACCACGACTCGGATGGCCCCTGGCAGAAAGACGCGCAGGATGGCCTCCATTATTTGATCGTAATGCACCAAATACCGCTAGGGTTTTTTCTCGGTTCGCAAAACAAAGATCTGAAGCTTATCCGCCGCGACGACATCGGCGGCTCGTCCACCTTCAAGTATGAGGTCCTGCTCCATCCCGCTGGGGTCATCACCCGCGACACCATCCTCGACATCTGGATCGGAATCAAGGACGGTCTTCCCCGCAAGTATCTAATGCGTCCGCTGGAAAAAATCTTCACACGGACCGAACGCGATACCTTCACCTGCTCATACGGCAACGTTCCGGATATCGAACCCCCGATTTAACTTAAGGGGCAAGTGACCTGCTCGTTTTCTGGGTACCGTTCATCCCTCGAGCGTTATTCCCTCTCGAATCGTAGTTGGTGAAACCAATTACACTCATTGACCCTCCGAACCGGGGTTCTGAGTGAAATCGCCTGTTTACGTCAAATACGAGAAAACAGCGGCGAACTGACGACTCTTCCGATTGATTTGGGTTAGCTGGAAAGCAGACGCTTGCGAGGGCAGTTTGTTTTGTCCGCGAGTCGTCATTTGGGCAGTGTCCTAATAGTGCGCTGCTGTAAACTGTTCGCTGGGAGACTGACATGGAAACCGCCCGATTTGTAGCCATATTTATAGCCATATTTGCAGGCTTATTTGCAGCCTTTTTCTGTGTGTTTCTCGGCGCCTTTGATCCAAGCGGAGAACAAAGAAAAGCTGCGCGGGATAAGCGTCTCGCTGAGCACAGGATGAACGCAAGACTCCTAAGACTCGACATTTGAAATCTTTTTGTTATAAGGCCCACGCTTCGCTGGTCTCGGCCAACTGGTGACAAATCGCCATTGCACTCATTGACCGGCTTGTGAGTGCGAATCGCCTGATTTCACTAAGACACAATCGTGAGCACCACTGCTAACCACGACGGAAATCGCCAATCCAAACGACAATGGCCGAAACCCTTCTCCACGGCATGATCGACTATAAACTGACGAGAGATGTTTCTGCTGCCAGTTGGACGCGGAAAAGTCCAGCCGGTCATCGCCGAAGGCGACTTGGTCGCGGTGCGATTCCTCTCAACTGGCACCCAGGCCCAAGACATACTTGCTGTTCCGCACCTATTGCCGTTCACTCCCAACCGGCATCGGCCCGTGCGCATGACGGAGATCGAAATCTTTCGCGTCACGCATCGTAAATTGGCCGTCTCTCACCGGCTCCGTCGTTGTATCAGGACGCGAATCGCCATCCTAATTTCCGGCACCCAGGTAAAACACGTGTTGCAAATCGCCCAAGGCAAAACCGGCCATACCGCTGTTGTCATCGGCCTGTCCCCCGCCACCGGTTAAATCTTCATAAGCCCAGTTCGACCCATTGAAGTAAAGCTGGTAAACCTCGGTGCTGGGTTGATAGTAGGCGTGAAACTGGTTGTTTGGCGTGGTGGCGAAAGCGGCCATCCCGCCAAAACCGGCGCTGGCAGGAGCGCCGATGGAGGCGGTCAAATCCAAATCAGTCCACTTCTTGTTGAAACTGTACTGGTGAACATGAGTATCGCCAGTGACGCCGAACACTTCCCCTTGGGGCTTACCGGGAACTTGAAAGGCAGCGACACCGCCTCCCAGGTAAAGCGGGGCCCCGCCAACTTTGACGCTTATGTCTTCATACTGCCAGATGGAATTGTTGTAGAAGATGTGGAGCATGTCCAGATTCCCGGAAGATCCAAACCCGGGGCACAGGATGTGCTGTTGGTTCCCGGCAGCTAAGCCGGCGATCCAGCTGGTATAGCAGTACGCGCCTCCAATTATAGAGGTGAGATCCGAGTCGCTCCAGGAGGTGCCGTTGAAATATAGCTGGTGGAGATTGAGGCTATTGTTGTCTTGATAGTAGACATGGAATTGATTGTTGGGCTTGGTGGCAAAAGCCAGGATGGGGCCGAGACCAGCGCTGACACCGCTGCCTTGGGCGGTGACGTCCTGATCAGACCAGTTGCTGTTGTTGTAGTTAAGCTCATGGACGTGGTTGTCGGTCGTCCCCGTATAGAAGACGTATTGCAGGTTGCCGATGGAGAATCCGGTGATTCCGTAGGGGGAAGCCGTAGGACCGCCAGTCAATGCGCTAAGGTCTTCATCGCTCCAGTTTGTGCCGTTGTAATAGAGCTGATGCACGTGATCCACGACATCGACGTAGTACACATGCAACTGCTGGTTCGGAGTGGTGTAGAAGGCCGCGATCGCGCCAAAGGAGGTCGCAATGCCGCCACCAGTCAGCGCCGTCAGGTCGGTATCCGTCCAATTCGAGTTGTTGTAATAGAGCTGGTGGACATGGTCGGCGTGGGCGGGCAGAAGACCTGTCAGGACAACTATCAGACCAGCCGCTAGAGGTTTCAGAGTTACGCTCGCATACCGAGCAACGTCGGTGACGAACTTGATCACGTATCTAAACTGTGTTCCTTCCATTTTGACCCTCCTGAACCGCTAGTGCCAATTATCCCAATAGATGCTAGCGGCAGCAAATCGCCGCAAGTTAGGGGACACCAGGTCCACCGTGGCGGCCACTGCTTGAGAAGATTCAAGGCAAGTGGAAGCAATTGCCCGGCGTTAGCTGCGCCACGGTGTCGTAACTGTTGCAAAATCGCGATCTCTAACAATGTCGGCGGTTGTCAAGTTCCTTCGGAGCACACGACGGCGTGGGCTCGGAGAAGAGCGCCATTTCGCTCTCGTTGAAGGTTTGCGCATTCCAACCTGGGCTCGCTGCT
>Ga0210394_10001589_pt1 | contig 35513 bp, 28 predicted proteins | sample IncBWC12MmetaG_FD_160121 | JGI IMG/M metagenome (GOLD analysis project Ga0210394, IMG submission 160121) | Forest soil microbial communities from Barre Woods Harvard Forest LTER site, Petersham, Massachusetts, United States - Inc-BW-C-12-M | ecosystem: Environmental > Terrestrial > Soil >... | reverse complement strand
GTCGACCACGATTTTGCCGTCAGGCCCGTTCAACACCACAACATTTCCCCCAGGCCCGGAAAGTAACGTGAGATTTTCCGCCAGCGGTTGCGATTGGATAGGTACACTACCCATCTGCGCCCGCATGGCCGCCAGAGAGTCAGTTGGAGGCGTTGCGGCCTGCTGCCGGAGGCCAGGAACGCCGGCGCTCAAAAGACTTGCCGGAAAAAGTTGCGCCAGCAACGCGCTACCCGCAAACCCGGCGTAATTCCGCAACATTTCGCGCCGTGTGCTTTGCTTCTCCAACAATTTCGGGCTCATCTTTTTTCGCCTTTCCAATGGAAATACATGCCTGACATTCCAGAAGGTAAGCAGCAGAGCGTCGCCGATATTTCTGTCACTGTTTCAAGTAACGAAGCGCAATAAATCCTGACCTAAAAATCGTGGACTCAACAAGTTTTAATCGTAATTTCTCTTGCAGGCTAATATCTTCCAGCAGCCGTCTCCCTGCTCCTGCAATTATGGGCATCATGACAAAACGATATTCATCAACCAGGCCAAGCTCTATCAGTTGTGAAGGTATGCTCACACCGCCGACTAAAATGTATTTGCCTTGCTCGTGTTTCAGTCTGACGATTTCGTCTCGAAGGTTGGTGCGAACAATTGTCGTATTTTTATCTTCAGCGCTCTCCAAGGTTTGTGAAAAAACAATTTTGTCTTTGGAGACAAATGTTTCCGCAAATTCGCGATCTGATTCTGTCTCGGAAGGATTGTTTGCGACATCCGGCCAATAAGGAACCATCAATTGATAGGTTTTACGCCCAAAGACGAGCAGGTCTGCACCTCGAACCAGTTGCGTAGAATATTCAAACAGTTCCTCATCGGGAACCCCGTTGGTGTGGTCGCAGCCGCCATCCAGGGTGAGGTTGATTGCGTAGAGTAGCTTTCTCATTAATTGTCCTGATTTCCCGTATTGTCTTTCGTTGTTCTGCCACGTACTCTAGCTGGGTTTCGGTTGTTCCGCTAACGGGAAAGTGGCGAAATATGTCGGAAAAGGGTCAATCTCGCAAATCCATGTTCTCGGTGCAGAATATGGAAGAGCTGCGCCGTCTCTATGACAGCGATACGCCCGTGCTGGCCTATGACTTCAAGAGGCGGATGGTCGAGGGCTGGACGCCAGAGCACAGTCACCACCGCGGGCAACTGGTCGCACTGACTCAGGGGTTGCTCATCGTGGAAACAGGAAACGAACGATGGATGTTTCCCTCCCAGCGTTGCGCCTGGACTCCACCAAATTGTAAGCACGCGGCGCGTTCCGTGGGAGGCGCTGCTGGCACGATGGTCGACTTGTCTCCGGAGATGTGCCGCGGACTACCCAAGACGCCCTGCGTGTTCAACGCATCGGAGCTATTGTTCGCCATCGTTCATCGTATGGTCCGTTGGGACCTCCGCCAACCGCTCAACACGGCGCAGAAGCGCTTAATCACAGCGCTTCGTGATGAGATTCGACAGCCTGACCAGCAGCCCCTGCGTTTGACCATACCAAGAGAAGTAAGACTAGCCAGAGTTGCAGATGCTCTTATGGATGATGTTGGGGATGAACGCACGCTGGACGATTGGGCGCATGTTGCCGGAATGGCCCGCCGTACTTTCATGCGTGCGTTTTCGGCTCAGGCGGGCATGTCATTTGGCCGTTGGCGACAGCAGGCGCGGTTGTTTGCTTCGCTTGAGATGCTGGCACAAAGGAAATCTGTCACGGAGGTGGCTATCGCAGTCGGTTACGACAGCGTAAGTGCCTTCATTGTAATGTTTCGGACGATGCTGGGAACCACACCACAGTCATACTTTCGAGGCAGGCGTTCGTTCGTGGCCACGCGATAGCGCCATGAGCGCAACGGCGCGCTTTCCTTGACGCTGTCGAGATACCGCCAGGCACGGAGCAACGTCTCCTGCACCGCGTCCTCGGCGTCCGGCAAGGAGCCGAGCATGCGGTAACAGTGGACCAACAGTTCGCGGCGATCACGCTCGACATTGCTACCGAACTCGTTCACTGCGTACCTCCGTTCCATCGACGCCGACGGATCGGCGTCGATCCCTCACTTGTAATACCGGAGCGGGGTCAAAAACTCATCGCGCAGCAGCATTCCGAGATTCGTCCTACAGCATTGCTGCGGTTCGCTTCCGTCGCGAACAAGCGCCAACGGCGAGGACTCCCAGTGCGAGCAAGAGCACACTGGACGGCTCGGGAGCGGCGCTTGAAGTTGCCTCGGTGACCACGGGCGCCAGCAGGCCTTGCGCGGTTGCGGCGTTGAGAGTGAAGCTCGACGGCGACAACGGCGTGCCGGTGAGGCCGAGGACCAGCAGCGCGCCGGTGCCTGTGTCATCGGAGTAGCAAACGCTAAAGCTGGTGTTGCAGATGGCCATGGAAAAAGCGTCCGGCGTTGTGCCAGCAGAGTTGTTCGTGGTGTTCATCAGAAAGGAGAGCGACGATCCCGGATCGAACTGCTCGACGAACAACCCGGTGCCACCGTAGAGGCTGACGCTATCGTTCATGTTGATAGTGCCGCTGAGATCGCCGGAGACGCCGGAGGTGCCGAGATAATCCGCAGGCGGTTCAGGGCCTCCGCCGCCGAAGGCGAAATCCGAGAGTGTGACAGTGTTGGTGACACCTCCTCCGCCATTGATTAAACTGAAGGCGAGAACCTGCGTTCCCGACAAAGAAGAAGTGTTGAGGCTGACATCGAAGGAATCGGCCTTCGCGGTAACGCCCGCGACTGCAAGCGCCAAAACCAACAAAGCAAATGGTCTCGCGAATCGAATCGTTCTGTTGTTCATGTGGTTTCTCCTATTGTCCTTGGTTACAATGCGCCCGGGCCAGCCAGCACGCGGGTCGTGTAGGTGATCTCCGCCTTCGTCGGATTGCTGAATTGCAACGCGAATGAGACCGACTGGCCCGGCGCGAGGCTGATACTTGTCGTGACATAGGGGCTGCCCGCAGGAAGCTGCGACGCGGTCACGCCAGTGGCGTCGGAGAGAGTGGCGTTCGAGCTCAGACCGTCGAGGACTAGCGAGACCGGGCCGATGATCGTGTACGAAGAGGTGTTGGTCAGCGTGACCGTCTGAGCGTAGCGGCTGGTGCCGAAGTTGTAGACGTAGCCGCTGCGAGCGACACCGATGTAGCCGCTGGCATTTATCACGCAGTTGCAAAGCGCAAAGTTGGCTGTGACCGTCTGGGCCTGATTGATGATGATGGTCGTCGACGCGCTCGTTGGATCCGTGACGTTTCCTGTCCAATTGACAAAAACGTAGCCTGGATTCGGCGTGGCTTGCAGCGCGACTACCGAACCGACAATCTCGGTATTCACACCTGCGGGCGGTCCCACCTGCCCTTCGGATGGAGCAGAGGATTGCATTGTGAGAGGCGCCGTAGACGGAGGCGGCGCGTTGGTGAGAGTCAGACAGGTAACTTCGCCGAAGACTCGCGGAGGCGGGCAGTACTCGAACGCGCCGATGTCGAAGCCGCCATCCTCTGGACGATCGATGCCGCGCTGATCCCTGGAGAGCGAAGTGGAGGGATCGGCAGCGTTGAAAGCAGGGCTGGTGTTATCAATTGCCATGGTGGGCGTGTTGCCGGGTGAATTCAACAGCACTGGACCAAGCAGCGGATCGCTGGTAGCGACGACGCCGGGGCATGGTGAGAACGGCCCTATACCCACGCCGTTCTCCAAAATCAGGTTTCCGGCACCTGTGACGTTAGCGTGGTTAGTAAAAAAACATTCGTTAGCGCCGTTGTTGGCTATGATGGTGTTGTCGAGTACAAAATTGGCGACGGTACCGTCTCCATAGACGACAATCCCTCCACCTGCGCCGGTAGCCTGGTTGTTGCTGATGGTGGAATCGTTGACGGTCAGAGAGCCATTAAGCGAAAAGATGGCGCCACCGGAGTCGCCGCCATTGTCCGCTCCGGCTCCTTGGCCTCTGTCGACGGAGTTATTGTAGAAGGTGCTGTTGGACACACTGACGGAACCGCTGTCGTTAAAGATGGCCCCGCCCAGAGCGCCACCTCCGCCTCCTCCCTGTGTCCCACTGCCACCGCTACCATTGCCGCCGAAGGGCCCACCGTAGCCAGCACGGCACGAACCTAGGCATCCGGTGTAACCGCCGCCGCCCCCGCCAAAACCGCCGTCTCCGCCACTGCTGAGCTGACCGGCTCCTCCGCCGCCGCCAAAACTACCATCGCCTCCGGTACCCGATGCACCGCCGCCGCCACCGCCATAGGCTCCGGCGCCCCCGCTCGACCCGAAATAGGGTATTGGAAAACTCAGATCTCCCTGACCGCCGGAGCCGCCGCCGCCACCACCATAGCAGGCTGCCGAGTGACCGTCGGAACTGCCGTCCCCTCCGTCTGCGCCACAGAGATAACCCCCTGGCCCCCCGTACGCAGGTATCTGACCGACTATATTAGTAGGGTTATATCCGTTGTCTCCCGCCTCAACAGTTCCGCCACCGCCACCTCCGCCTTCCGGCGTGACGAGGCTGCCCGCGTCACCGCCATTGCCGCGTGAGCCACCTCCTCCGCCACCCGCGTTGCCATCGAAACCACCAAATCCGCCCCCGCCGTTTCCGGACAGCCCCCCTCCGCCGCCGCCTCCTGTCTGTCCCCCGCAACCGCCGCCATTTCCGCCGACCGCTCTATTGGTCTCGAAGGTGCTGTCTTGGATTATCAGGGAACCGTTTTGAACGAAAATGGCGCCGCCGGCACCCAAGCCACCGCCACCTCCGCAGTCGCCGCCATCCCCGCCCTTGACGCGAAAGCCTGTGACGTGAACGTTCTGGAGCGTGAGGCTTCCGGTCCCAGAGGAAACGATGTTTGGTGTGATGATGGTCGCAAATCCGACAGCGAAAAGACGGTCATTACCCGTACCGCCCCACTGCAGATTCGCGCCGTTACCCTGAATCGTGATGTTCGAATTGATGATGGGCGTGGCGGTGGGACCGTAGGGATTGTGGGCGTCCCAGACCTCGTCGATGCTGAGTTGGAACACCGGCAGCGGAGAGCCCGTGGGCAAAATGATCGTGTCGTTGCCGCTGCCGAGCAAGCATTGCGTGGGGATGAAATGATCTGGAATCGTGTAGTCGATGGCCATGCCATGGATGCCGTCGAAGGAATCGTGGAGAGTGGAAGAATAGATTGCTTCCTTCAGCGAACAGCCGCCCGTGCTGCTGACCTTATCAGTGAGAGTCGTCACGTAAATTACGTTAGCCGCAGACGATCGGCAAAACGCAAAGAGCGAAATTGCGAAGCCGGTGAGTGCCACGGCAAGCCGAATCACGGAGTGGACTGATGGACGGCAGGAATTAACGCGACGAATTGACTGGAGCGTTGACATTTAATCCATCCTTTCTTTCAAAGCGTCATGGCAGATGATTTTCCCGTGGACACCCACATCCCATCGCTTGGTTCGTGTCCAGCGGCGGATCTCCGGTTATTCGCTCCCAGACGCTAGAGAAACGATCCTGCGAGGTCGATGTGCCCCGCCAGTTGAGTGAGAAAGCCGCCGAGCAGCGATGGCGACCAAAATCCCTTTTTTTCAACTTCTACCTATAGAATCGGAAATGGCGAGCAAAAGACGACAGGCGGGATAGAAAAAATCTAGAGGTTCTCGTGCACGCAGCGGATGTAAAGCAAAGCAGCGCCGAGTCGATCGCGTTCGATCACGTCTTGCGACCTCTGCCCGGCGCTGCCCTGCTCATTTTTGTACGGCCGCGTAAAGCTGTGTGGGCCGCGCGCTGCTAGTCGGGTGAGCTTATGGGCAAGGGTTGTCCAAATACCACTTCATTGTCGGTCCACTCATAGAAAGAGGGGATGTAATCATTGTTCCCGGTCCCGGGCACGAACGTGATACCTGTGGCGTAAACTTGAGTGTAGAGGCGCGATTGGATGGCGCAAAAGATTCCAAATACAGGACACGCCGGCGGGGCCGCTGCCACACCGGTCACCTGGTTCCCGACGAAGGTGGCCCACTCGCCATAACTCAGGTCGGGGGCAAATTTGGCGACAAATCCGGTGTTGTTCCCAGAACCCGCGCCCGGGTTAGGGGTACTAAAAACGGAAGCGGCATCCGTATACCCGCCGACATATACCTCGCCCCGCGAATTTATCGCGATGGAGGCGCCCACAGTTGCTGCGCCTGAATTTGAGGGGCCGGGCTGGGCGAATAGTGTTGAGTACCTCAACCCTCCCAGGCCGTCTAGCACGGTAACGAAACCCGCATAATAGGCGCTCGTACCTGCGGTTAGGGTACTACAAATAGATTGCGAGGTTTGCAGAGCTCCAGGTGTGGTCGGGAAGTTGGTCGAACAGGTCTGTCCAGTGATATACGCTTGGCCAGAAGAGTTGACGGCGATAGCGTTGCCGGAATCTTCCGCTGGACCATTATTAGTGACGAGGTCCTCATAGCCGCCGAGAAAGCTTGAATATATTGCAGCGGAGCCAGTCGAATTGAACCTGGTAACAAATGCCGTGACTTCGTCAATTGGCGCCTGGCCATAGAATGTAGCGATTGCGGGAAAGTTGCCCGACGCTGTAGCGCCCGTCACGACCGCGTCGCCGCTACCGTCTACGGCAATTCCGTTAACAAGGTCGGACACGCTTCCCCCAAGGTATGTGGAGTAGCCCCCGTCGTCGAAGTTACCATCCGGTGGCACCTTCGCGACGAACCCGTTCTGGCACCCAGGCGAGGCGCCCTCTACCGAGCAGCCGCTTACCGCTTGCCGTGAGGCATTTCCACCCGCAAACTTCTCAGTAGTTGGGAAGTCCAGCGCGTTTGTGAGACCTGCTATATATGCGGCATGGTTGGCATCGACTGCTATGGCCCTGGCGGTGTTGGTACCAAAAGTCGCTGGATCGACGTGTCCGCCAAGTCCAACCACCCAGTCAATGGTTTCGCCATTTGGCTCGAAATGGGCCGCAAAGGCATTATTGCTGCCCAATGCATACTTCGCGTTCGTGAGGAAATTCGCAGCGGATGTTCTGCCCGCGATGAAGGGGCCCGTAGCGTCAGCCGCTATGGCAAAGGCAGTTGTCAAACCGTCGGCGCCTATGTAAGTTGAGAATTGGAACAGGCCCTGCGGATGCGCCAAGATCTTGACCACGAATGCCCACGTGCAGGTTGTACCCGTGGTACAGAAATAAGGTCCCGAAGCGCCAAACTGGTTGATACCCCCGTCGGTAATGCCAGTGATATAGGCATTGCCCGCGTTGTCCACGGCAATTCCTGCGGCGAAATTCTGGCCCGTCTCTGCGAAAGTCGTGGTGAAGTCCAGTGTAGGGTCGATCACCAGGGATTTACGAGTGTCGTATGAGGCGAGGGCGAACGTGGCGTGTTTCTGATCGAGAATGCGATAGCTTCCAGCAATGCTGGTTTTTTCATTGTCGTTCATCTGATAAATGACGGGCCGGTGGTGGCGGAGTTCGGCGCCGTTTGCCGTGGCGATAACCAGATCGCCGGTGGCGCGATCCAGCTTGAGAGATTTTGTGCCATCAAACGACAGCCGGATCTGCTTCGGGTCAGCACCGGGCGCAACCACAAAATCGTATTCCAAGCGCCGCTGGTTGCCGTAGTAGACGAGGTCGATTCCCGGGTAAACGCTCTCATATTTCACGCGGGCGTAATGAGGCACGTGCAGTAGCCATTTTTGGGGATCGTTGCCGATGAGGTAGTTCACTTTGTCAGGAAGCGGGTCGAGTCCGGTGCTTGCCGCCTTTTGATTCGCTCCGACGAGGGACATGCGGAGTGCTGCGCTCTTAGCAGCCGGCGCGCGGCGCCCGATCATGCTATTGGGCTTGTCAGAGGAGACCAATGACAGCACTGCGTCGTCGCCAGACAATGCCAGACTATAGCCCCGACCCCGCGAAACATACTGGGTGTTTGGCGCCGCCTGTCCAACATTGCGTTCGAAACTTAACGGATGCTGCGCGAAGGCTTCCAGCGCCGCCTCCCGGGTCGCCTTTACAGACGGCCCTGGCGGAAACGAGGCTTTTGCAGGATTGGCGGCACGGGTTTTGGAATCCCGCGCACTCGCCGGGTGCCGTGAGGACCACACGGGATAAAGGACGCAACAAACTGCTGCTGTTCCGAGAAAGGTGGACACAAACCATCGAGGAAGGTTCATCGCAGGCTCCTGGGCGTGGATCCGCGGTGATTTCGTGCAGTCTTTTTCGAGCTGCACTTCGCCGGTTCCGCCTCTACTGAAGAAATCGGAAACGGCGGGCAAAAGACGACAGCGGGCAGGAATATTTCTCGGCTACAGCTCGGTCATGAGTTGGGAAGAGGGCCCGTTTGCGCGGGAGAATCCTCACGGCTCCTGCTTCAAGTCACTTCCTCATCATCGAGGCTGCGGCTTGCATCCACGAGCGAGAACAGCACCCCGGACGCCACAGTCACGGCGGCAGCGCAAGCTAATGCGCGGTTCCACCCCCAGCGCGTCGCGATATACGCAGTGAGGATGGGAGATAACCACCCGCCCATGTTTCCAAACGTGTTCATCAACCCCGAAATGGAGCCCGTAAATTTCTCGCTCAAATCTATGCAGGTGGCCCAATAGGCGACAGCCGCAAACATGTTTAACCCGCCGCCGATCGCGAGCAGCGGGATGGCGATGCTCGAGTCCTTCGTATTGCTGCCAATCCAGAGCAAGATCGCGGAAAGAAACATGCCGGTCCAGACAGTGATTTTTCGCCCTAGCCTTTTCCCGAACCTACGGCACGCGCCGTCGGAATAAAGGCCGCCCAGCGGAGCGAGAGTCGCAATGGCCAAGTAAGGAGTCGCTCCCCAAAAACCGCTTTGCTCGACCGTGAGATGCCTGGTTCGCACCAGATAGATGAAAAACCAGGTGTGATAGAAATAAATGGGATATCCCTGGCAGAGATAGCCAAGCGACAAGCCCCAAATCGAGCGGCTCCTGAACATCTTTCCCCAAGGAGGCCGTGTAGCTTTCGCGGTTGAATCAAGAGGTTTTGATTTCCTCATCCCGGAGATAAGCGCGAGCTCGGCGGAATTAACCGAAGGATGTTCTTCGGGGATGTCGGTCACGTACCAGTGCCATAAGCAGGCGACGACGATACCGAACAAGCCGGCCGCATAGAACGTCGAGCGCCACCCGTATCGCTGCATGGTCCAGGATATGAGCGGAGGCGTCAAAGCCCCGGCCACGCCTATTCCCAGGATCGTGAAGCTGCTTCCCAGGCCGCGATGAACCGAACCTATCCAAGCGGCTACAATTTTGTTGTTATTCGGCGAACTCGCGGCCTCGCCGACTCCTACAAGAAAACGAACCGCGAGTAAGGATGTGACAACGCCGAACCATCTCGCGATCGGCAGCGACGGCGCCAGCGCCGTCATCGCGGTGAAGACCGACCAGCACAAAATCGCCACGGTGAGAACATTGCGAGGACCGAAACGATCGCCGGCCCACCCGCCGGGGATTTGCAGGAGCGCGTAGCCCAGGAGGAAGGCGCTTAGAATCCACCCCATGGTTTGATTGCTGAGCAAAAGCTCGTCTTGAATGCTCTTGCCGGCGATGGAGAGATTCAGGCGGTCCAGGTAGGTAAGGATGGTGACCAGGACAACAAAGCCCATGATCCGCCAGCGGACTTTTGTCGCCAAAGGCTTGCTCCTATCTCCGACGGACCAGGAGGGGACATCGCTACACTCCTACTGAATTCCGGGCTGCGCAGCTTGCAAGTGAGGGGCCTTGGCGTCAACGCGAGGCCCCAGCTGGAGCATCTAGAAAATGACCTTGAGTCCGAACTGCAATTGCCGGGAACTGGTCGCCGTATAGGTCAGCAAGCCTGCGTTCGCATTGAGGCTTCCCGCCGCATTAAATACCTGCTGGTTGGCGCTAGTGGGGTCGGCAAAATTCGCACGGTTGAAAATATTGAAGGCCTCAAAACGAAACTGGATATTGAACGCGTCCGAAACGCGAGGCATGTAGTTGTTTTTGAACCAGGACATATCGAATTCGACCAGCCCAGGTCCGTATACGGAGTTGCGTCTTGAGTTGCCCAGCAGTTCGATGGGATTCGGAACGGAGAAACACGATGTATTCAGGTAATGAATGTTCTGCGGATTCGTTGCACTTCCGCAGCCGGCGCCTTTCGCCCGGTCGGGAAAATCGAAGGTGACGGCGCTATTCAATCCCAGGGGGTCTCCTCCGATGATTGGCGTGAACGGAAGTCCGCTGGAAGCCGTAAAGATTCCGCCGTATTGCCAGCCGTTCAGGAGCCAGTGGCCAAACGAGTTGCTGAGGTCGGGTCCCGGAATTTTCCAGATATAGTTGATGGTCACGACTTGAGGCACATCGAAATCGGAAACGGCGCGGCGCAATCTCGGATCAAAGAACGGAAGCGCCGAAATCGAGTTTCCGAACGTGTCTCCGGAAATAGACGCGGAACCAAGATCGATACTCTTGGACCACGTATAGGACCCCTGGATTTGAAGGCCGTGGCTCATCCGCTTCACAACCTCGACGTTTAGGGCGTTATAGGAAGAAACACCATTCCAGAACAGCGCGCTGATTTGGCCAACGGAGGGATTCATTTTGGTGCCACTCCCGTGCGGAATCGGCCACAAATAACCGTTCGGTGTAAGCGTTGGCAGCACGTAGTTGACGTCGTCCGCGTGGAAGGGCTGGTGAACTCCGCGGGAACCCAGGTAGCCAACCGTCAGGGTGAGATTCCTCGCGAGCTCGCGCTGCACGTTTCCGTTCCATTGCATTACGTAGTTGCGCTTTGGGTTCGATTGCACGTAGCCGTATCGCAGCGCCGAGGGTGCGAGAATCAGGGGATAGCCGCCCGTGGGGAACGTTCCTGGGACCAGTCCGTTTGCAATGGTTGCGTTTCCGGATTCAAAGAAGGGAGCCGAAAGAACCGAAATGAGCTCGAACTCGTAGGGCAGTGGAAGAACGTCGTACATGCCGAACGCGCCTCGAACTGCCGTCTTCCCGTCGCGGAAGGGATCCCAGGAAAACCCGACGCGGGGCTCGAAATTGCGAAGAGTTGGGTTTGAATAAAGGGGCGATCCAAGTCTAGGCAGAGGTGAGGTCAGAGTGGGAAGGTTTGTCAACCGGTTCGCCGTTTCGGTGGGGACGGTGTCCATTTCATAGCGAACGCCGACGTTGATCGTAAGATTCGGGCGCAATCGGATGTCGTCCTGCACATACGCGCCGAATATGGTTTGCCGCAAATCACGCGGAGTAATGAGCCCGCCGATGGGAGAATTGAACGAAGTCGGAATGTCCGTCAGGAAGCTTTGCAGCGATCCAAAAATATATTGACCGTTGGGATTGGCCGTTCCCAGCTGATTCGACTGAATGCGCTCCACCGCGACGCCGAACTTGATGGCGTGAATTCCCCTGGTTATGAACGCATCGTCATAGAACTGGAAGGAGTTGTAGTGGAAGTTGTACTGGCCGACCGCACCGATGCCTCCCGCAAAATTCGAAAGACCAGAAACATTGATCAACCCCACGGGAAGACTGGGAACAAACCCATACGTCGGGTCGGCAGCGGCAGGAAGAACCGCGGCGATAGTTGTCGGAGCGTCAGACACATATCTGCTGAAGCCGAAGCGCGCCGCATTGACAAAATTCGGGCTGAAGACATGGGTTTCTTCGATGCCGGCGCCCTGGTGGCGGGTTATCGATCCGCGGACCGTGACATCGAAGTTGTCCGGCTGGGTGATGTTGGACCTGTCGAACGTGTAGGTGCCGAATATGCTGTCGGAGCTTGAAAACGTGTGGTCGACGCGAGTGGTAAAGAAATTCTCATTCGTAATTTGAGGGCCGACAAACGAAAAAGTCCCGGTATCCCCGGTCACGGTGCCATTCGGATGCGGATAAAACTGCAGGAAAGGCGCGACAAGAGGGCTCACCGTTATCGGGCCGGAGACTAAATCGCCATTCCGCGCATTGTCCGAAAGGGTCGTGCTCTGCTGCGTGACTCCCAGGTTTTGCGCCAGCCCTTCGTAATCCGCGAAAAAGAAAGTGTTGTCCTTCACAATCGGGCCGCCGACCGAACCTCCATACTGGTTGCGCCGGAAAGAAGGAATCTGGGAAGGATCGAAATAGTTGCGGGCGTCCAGGACGCTGTTGCGGAGGAATTCGTACGCATCACCGTGAAAAGCATTGCTGCCCGAGCGGGTCACTGCGTTGATGATCCCGCCCGAGGTGCGTCCGTATTCGGCGGGGGCGTTGCTGGTTATAACTGAGAACTCCTGAATCGCATCGACACCCAGGGTTCCTCCCAAAACGTTGCTGGGAGCGCCGTTGGTATAGTCCACAACGCTGATGCCGTCGATACGATAGTTGTTTTGTTGGGGCCGATTGCCGCCAATCGTTAGCTGGGTGCCGTTTCCCCGGTTGGCGCGCTGATTGCTGATCGCGACCACGGGTTGTGTGCGAACGACCGCGACGCTCGGCTCCAGCGTCGCCAGAGAGGTCCAATCGCGCCCATTCAAAGGCAATTCGGTGACGGTCACGGAGTTCGCGATTCCGCTAACGGACGAATCCGCCAGCTCAACGCCGCTGACTGTTCCCGTCACCTCGACGGTTTGGGATATCCCGCCGAGCTTCAGGGTGAAGTTGACCGCTTGCACGGCACCAACCGTCAGATCGACGTGCTCGGCAACGGATTTCTGGAACCCCATCGCCGTGATCGTGACGGTGTAGTCGCCAGGAATCAAATTCGGGACCGAGAAGAAGCCGGCATTGTTCGTGGTGACGGATTTCGTGATCGCCGTGGCCCGATGGGTGATGTCGACCTTGGCGTTGGGAACGAAGCCGCCGTCAGGATCCGTCGCCGTCCCTTGTATCGTTCCTCCGGCGACCTGAGCTCGCGCCACCAGAGTCCCGATGGAAAGAAGTAGTGAGACCAATACTCCGCCGGTAAATACGCGACGTAGCACCCTGCTGCGTAGAATGATCGTCATGGATCCCCCGCTCAAGGTCGCTCGTTAAGAGATTTTTTGAGCCCCGGTCTCTGCGCTCCGCCGCGTAGCGCTCCACTTCGGAGCGCGGCCCCTTCCTACCGTCTGGGCAATTTGCTTACTAGCGGCCGGAACCCCAAAACGGCTGCCATTAGAGGTCCGTGAAATGAAGCCCATCTGAACGGAAAATGAAAAAGCATTCAGAATGAATCGTTCGGCCGCGAACGGGGATTCAACAGATTGGTCCAGCGTGCAGCACGCCTCAGCCTGCTGTCTGCTTAGACAGCCAAGATCAGCGAAAGCGGGGACCCAGGGATCCGGTGGTCGCAGAAATTGCCGTGGTGACCCAAGCCGCGACTCAATTTTCCATAGGTGCGGCATTTCCTTCGGCGAAGCTCGTATTTTTTTGTGGGCTCAAGTTATCGGTGCTGAAGGGAACACTGTTTGCCAGCGCAAATTCGACGCGGAAGCAAGTCCCGGCGCCTTCCGTGCTGAAAACTCTGATTTCTGCATTGTGAGCGGCGCAGATCGCCTTGACAATCGCCAGTCCCAGGCCGGCGCCGGCGGAATAGACGCTGCGCGCTTGGTCCCCGCGGTAAAAGCGGTCGAAGATGTGGGGTAGCGCTTGCGGGGATATTCCAATTCCGTTATCTGAAATGCTAAATACTCCTTGTCCGTTGCTGGTTTCCACGGAAAGCTTCACCCATCCGCCTTCGGGAGTATATTTGATGGCGTTGTCCACCAAATTTGCGATGGCTTGCCGCAAACGAGCCGTGTCGGCCTCGACCGAAACGTTCGGCGTGATGTCATAGAGCAGCGAAATCGATTTCTCTTCGGCCAGCAAATGCATCTGCTCGGCCGTCGATCGGGCCGTCTTCCCCAAATCCAGACACACAGTCTCCCGAAGGGCCTCTCCCGCATCGAGCCGAGAGATCGCCAGGAGATGCTCGACGATTCGTGTCAGCCTCTCCACTTCCTCGAGGGCGCTGCCGATCATTTCCGATTGCTCAGGGGGAATCTCTTGCCGTGCGATGGCCTCAAGCTCGCCTCGAAGAATTGTCAACGGTGTGCGCAACTCGTGCGAGACATCGGCGGAAAAGCGGTTGATATGTTGAAACGACCGCTCCAGCCGCGCGATCATTCTGTTCAGCGATAACGACAAGCGTTCGATTTCGTCGCCGCTCTCGATGGTGGGCAGGCGCTCGTTCATGTTTTGCCAGCTGATGCGTTCTGCTTGTCGCGAGATGTGATCCACCGGCTGCAGCGCTCGCCGCGTCAGCCAGTAGCCCCCGGCCATGGCGATAATAACGATGATCGGCAGGCCTAGCAGGAGGTTCAGCAGGAGGCCGTGAAGTACCGCCCTTACCGGTTCAAAGGACTCGCCCGCTTCGATCCAAAACCTTTTCCCGTCGGGTGAGGTGTAGGGAACCGTCTGAATGAGCAGGACCCGCCCTCCCACGGATTGCTGACGAAACAGGACATCGTCATAAGCCTTTCTTGTCGGAGGAATTTTGGAGGGATCAAAGGATTCGTCGCGTGGGGCGCCCGATTCGTATAGAACGGAACCGTCCTGGCGGGTGATCCGGTAGAAGCGGTCACTGATCTCTGGGTCGTATGCTTCGTTGATTTCCCCCGCGACATACTGCTCTCCTCTCTGGCTGACGTTTGCCAGAAAATTGTCGCCGATCGACCTGGTCTGCTCCGCTAACTCGCTTCTCAACCTGGAATCGAGGTAGTGATAAAGGCCCGTGTAGACGGACGCACCAAACAGGGCGAGCGAAGTCGCCAGCAGGCCGGCGTACCAGGCGGTCATGCGGAAACGCAGGGAACGGAGCTTCACAGGTCTCCTTCATTCGTGATGGCGTAGCCGACTCCGCGGACGGTGCGGATCAGCTTTGGATCGTGGCCCTCGTCAATCTTGCTCCGCAGGTGCCGCACGTACACGTCGACAATGTTCGTGATTCCATCAAAGCTCTGATCCCATACGTGCTCGATGATCATGGTTCGCGACAGCACTCGCCCGGCGTTCGACATCAGATATTCCAGCAGCGCGTACTCCTTGGAGGTCAATTCGATTCGCCTCCCGTCCCGCTTCACCTGCTGGGAAAGTCGGTCTAGTTCGAGGTCCGCGATATGAATCGAGCTCGATCGGTTGACGGGCCCCCTGCGCAGCAAAGCCTTGACCCGCACGAGCAGTTCCGCGAAAGCAAATGGTTTGGTCAGATAATCGTCGGCTCCCGCTTCGAAGATTTCGACCTTGTCCTGAACGCTATCGCGGGCAGTGAGGATCAGTACCGGAACATTGGGGTTCTTGCGGCGGATCGCACGAAGCACATCTCGCCCGTTCATCTGCGGGAGCAGCAGATCAAGGAGAATCAAATCGTATTGGTAAGTCAGGCTGAAATCCAGGCCGGTTCTTCCATCCGTGGCTGTGTCGACAGCATACCTCTCCGCCGTCAGTCCTCTTGAGACGAAATTCAATACCTTCGCTTCGTCCTCAATGAACAGGATCCGCATTCCAGGCTCCGCACAACGCGAACTCTGTCGAAGCTGCGCTCGACGCGTAGATATTACTCGCCTCGATATGCGTGCGGAACTCCGTTTTTTCTTCTGAACAAAATTTAATCTGCGATTCAGACAAACCTAATCCTCGGCTCCCAGACTCACACCGTTTGTTCGAAGGGTGCTTCGAGTGAAGATTACCGCTAGGCCAAATTTCTCGGGGGGAGGCATGCCTCCAGGAGCAGGGGAGAAATGGAGAACACTTGCGACGATCTGTCTTTCTATATTGTTTCTGGGCGTGGTCGCTGCCGATTCCGCTCCCCTCGCACCGCTCGCTGAGGTTCGTAGCGTCGATTTGCCGGGTTTCGCCGGAGATTTCGACCATTTCGGCGTGGATTTGAGGGGAGGACGACTGTTTCTTGCCGGGGAGGATCACAAGACTTTGGAAGTATTCGATCTCCAGACCCTCCATCGGCTCGGCAGCATTTCCAGCTTCGGAGCGCCTCACAGTGTCTTGTATCTGGCTCGCCCGGACGAACTCTACGTAACCGATGGCGGCGACGGAACCGTGAAGATCTTTGGAGGCGCCGATTACGGTCCAAAAGCTAAAATCCAGCTGCTGGAGGGCGCGGATTCGGCGGGCTATGATGCTGCGACGGGAATTTATTACGTCGTGACCGGCGGAAAGGATGTGCCCCTCGACTATTCGGTCGTATCCGCCGTGAATCTGAGCACCAGAAAAAAGATCGGCGACCTTCGGTTCGACAGCAATCATGTCGAAGCTATGGCTCTTGAGAAAAACGGACCGCGAATCTTCATTAATGTCACCGATAAGGCGGCAGTGGCGGTTCTGGACCGCAGATCGATGAAGGTTCTCGCCTGGTGGCCGGTTGGCGTAGCGGAGCAAAACTCTCCGATCGCCTTGGACGAAGCCAATCATCGATTGTTCACTATCTGCAGAGAACCGCCCACTTTCGTGGTAATGGACACTACTTCGGGGAAAGTTGTGACGAGCCTGCCCACCGCCGGACGCGCCGACGATGTTGCCTTCGATCAGAAGAACCATCGAATTTATGTTCCCGGCGGAGAGGGTTACATCGCGGTTTACCAACAGCGCGACGCCGACCATTATAATCTGGTCGCAAAAGTGCCGAGCGCGCCGGGAGCAAAAACGGCCTTGCTAGTGCCGGAGATGAACCAGCTATTTGTAGCTGCATCTCCCGGTGATTCAAAGGCTATGGCGAAGGTGCTGACCTTCGCAGTTCATCCGTAACGCGGCGGTAGATCCGTGGAGCATTGCGAAGCCATTCGTGAATACAAGGACCCCAATTCGATTCCAGCAAAGGGAAGGTATGAAGACAACCAACCGTATCCTCATAGCATTGGCGATGTTTTGCATCGCCTTCGTTCCGGCGAGTCATACGCAGTCTGATAAGAAGATCTATGCGCAGCAGCTGCTGGACGACAGCCTCGCCCGGCATAAAGACGTGGTGATCATGGCCATGCACGTTACTCCGCCGGGTAAGTCCGAGAATGTAATCATCGCCTCGAATATCGGGCGAATTGGGAAGAAGGCAGACGAAGATGACTTGCGCGTGATTGAGACCGGGAAACCGAACCTCGAAGTCAACAAAAAGGGGGATCACTACGAAGTCGAACTCCCGATGCAGGACCAGTCTGGCAAAACCATCGGAGCGATTGGCATCGTTTTCAACTACGTGAAGGGCAAGGAAGCCGAGTTTCAGAAAAAGGCCGAAGAGATTCGCGACGAAATCAAGCAGCGCACGCTGACTGTCGAAAAACTCTTCGAGCCGGCCTCGTAGCCCTCCCCCGCTGACCCTGATTCGGCCTATTTCGGGTGTGGCAGCCGATCACGCGTGAACGGGTATCACGCCACAACGCTTGCAATTCAAACAGAAGAAGATTTACAGCGGTCCGTCCGGAAATACCTGGATCGCGGCGAACACGCCTTCGCGACGCTCAAGCAAGAAGTCGCCGACGACCAAAGCTATGGCATCACGATCAAGCTCCAAAACCATCCACCGCGGGAAGCGACCGATGTTTCCGGATTCGTGGTCCGGAATAACTTCTGCTTGGCCCGCGACACGATCGGTGCCCGGACCAAGCCCTCCCCGTCGCGAGTGCTATGGTCTGAATGCAACAGTCAAATCCCCTTGCGAAGGGTGGAAGCAAGGCGACGGCACGGCAGCCCGAGTTTGTCAAAACGGAATTCCGGGGAAATCAAGGGCAAACGTCACGCATCCCGCGGCGCAACGCAGAACAATGAGGCGAGAGGAGCTGCCTGGTGACCTGCTTTGCGGCGGCAGCAATCTCGTTACCTCAAATCGTGTCTGTGCAAGCAAAATTCCTCTCACGGTGGATGTCAAGGCGTTCTTCGGAGAGGCGAGGTTCGTTTCATCGAGGTTGACGCGAAAGCGCTCAACCCGCTCAAGACCACAAGTATCCATAGCGCAGCGCGAATGTTCGAAAGCTGCGCGACAAACCCGATCAGGGGCGGACCGGCAAGGAAGCCAACATAACCAGCCGTTGTGACTACCGCGAGGCTGGGGCCAGGCGCGCTGCCTGCAATGTTCCCTGCCGCGGCGAACGTATTGGGAATAATCGTCGCCAGACCTGCTCCAGCGCACGCAAATCCTACCAGCGCCCAGCCGGCATTTCCGAACCACAAGACGAAGACGAGCCCTGCCGCGGCTAAAAGAGCTCCGTAACACACCAGGTGACCGCGGCCAAGCTTCCCCGTGAGATAGTCTCCCGTCAGGCGACCTCCAGCCATAGCGCCTGAGAACACCGCATATCCGAGAGCAGCGAGGCCTGGCCCGGTCAGAACCGAAGTACGAAGATAAATCGCGCTCCAATCGGCGATCGCACCTTCGACAAGCATAATCGAAAATGCAAGAAGAGCGAGCGCGCCTAAGGGAACAGACCAGGTAATCGTGCCTCCGGACGCCACTTTCTCTGCATCCGAAAATGCCGAGGGAAGCGGAAGCCACCTGAATGCGAGTATGGACATTGCGACAAGCGCTATAGCGCTCACCCAAAAATGAACTCCGGCCGGAACCGCACGTGAAGCAACCAGTCCCCCCAGCGCAGATCCGGCCATTCCACCCAAACTGAAGAGGGCGTGGAATGACGACATGATGTGACGTTGGTATCGCTTCTCGAGCAACACGGCGTGAGTATTCATCGCCACATCCATCGAGCCACCCATCGCCCCATAGAAAAGAAGAGCGACGGATAATGCCAGGACCGTCTTAGATTCCGCAATCAAGGGCAGTGCGAGGCCAAACCCCAATGTCGATCCAATCACGATGCTAAGACTGCCGAACTTGTTAATGAGCCATCCAGCGGCAGGCATGGCGAAAACGGAACCGATTGCCGCCATCATCAGCGACCTGCCCAGAACGGCGGGAGAAAGATGGAGGTTCGCCTGAAATGCCGGGATTCGGGAGGCCCAAGTTGAGATGGTCAGTCCGTGGATCAGGAAGATCAAGGACACGCTCGCGCGTACCTGTTGAAGGCTGCGTAGCGGCATCAATCGGGTTCCGTCCGAGCCGAGCGGCGACTTGTTGAGCGGTGCTGCGAATTTGATTGGCTGCACCGGCCATAATCCGGGACGGGGAGGTCGAATCGATTTGCGACACTTGATGCGGACTTTTCGATCGTGTCAAACAGCACGGCGTGAATTCCTAAGCGAGCCGCGGCCCCGCTGTTTTCGGCGCGATCATCCAGATACAAGATGGCTTGACGGGCCGCCTTGAGTAGTTCGAGACAATTTCGATAGATCGCCAGCTCAGGCTTTATTGACCGGTCGTCGCAGGAATAAATCAGGTATTCAAACGTAGGGAGGTTCTGAAAGGACTCGGTCACATAGCGACTGAGCTCGAGCGGTGTGTTTGAGAGAAGTGCCAAGGGGAAGCCTTCACGGTGCAACAACTCTACCCATTGCACAGCGCCTTGATTTGGTCGCGTGATGCTTTTACCGTCGAGCTTGATTAGCGTTGTTATCTGAGCTCTGCTCAGATCTAGTTCTTGCTGGCGAACAACCGCTGTCCAGTAGGCAAGTCCATCGATTTCACGGCGGTCGTAGGGCGCCCGTAGCTTCCTGTAAGGTTCCGAGAATCGCTCATCGGGGACGCCGCTGGCGAGCGCCATACCTCTCACATCTTCTAGCGTTTGCTCGAGGCAAAGAACGTTTCCGTTATCGCAGACGACTGCCTGAACCGAGTGCTTTCGGGAAAGACCTTGTATGTCGCCAGGTTTGGCGGTACCATGCATAAATCGGAGTATACGCGTATGTACGTGCATACTCAAGTGTATTCGTGCAAGAAGGTGCATAATGAAAGATCAGGAATCGGCGCCAGACCAGATCGCACTAAAGGAAGAGCGTCACCAATACATCCTGGAGCTGCTTGGCAGCGAGGGCCGAGTCCTCGCCGCGGACCTCAGCAGTCGATACAGCGTCTCGGAAGACACGATTCGTCGAGATCTGCGCGAACTCGCGCGTTCGGGAAAGATCCAGCGGGTACACGGCGGTGCCCTGCCTCGCCGTGCGGAGGCTGTTCCCTTCGTGTCTCGCGAACAAATAGACATCGAGAGCAAGACCGGAATCGCTCGAGCGGCGGCTGACATGATCCGCGATGGCCAGGTGGTGCTGATTGACGGAGGTACCACTAATCTGAGAATTGCTTCCTACCTTTCAAGAGAGCGTTCGGCAACGGTTGTTACCAACAGCCCGCCGCTTGCGCTTGCGTTAGCGGATCACCCGAAGTTGAGCGTGCTGATGCTCGGAGGAAATTTTCTTAAAGAGGCGCGGGTCACGGCGGGCATCGACGCCGTTCGGGTAATCGAATCCATCCGCGCTGATCTGTGCCTTCTCGGAATGTGCAGTTTGCACCCGGAAGTCGGAATAACCGTCGGCGACCTAGAAGAAGCGTACGTGAAGAAAGCGATGATAGGGGCTTCAACGGAAGTTGTTGGCCTGATTTCATCTGGGAAAATCGGGACATCTCTGCCTTATGTGGTCGGTCCTGCTTCCCGACTGACCCGTGTGATCACCGACGCCTCAGACGAGGATGTGTTGAATCCCTACCTCTCCCAAGGCATAGAAGTCACAAGTACGTAAACCGACTGCGGTTCGAGCGGACGATCGGCTTCGTCTCATATTGCCTAAGCTTTCATCCCCTCGAAATCAGTCCATCAAGAGACATCGGAGAAGACCCATAGATTAAAAACCGCAGGGAACTGCTGGCTTCAGCGGGCAGGGGAACGCGGTTCTCCTGTTGCTTGTCTTGCACATGTCTAACGTCTGTGCTACGCTAGCTGCATGGTGGACACGCGATACACGGTTAGCGCAGGTGCCCTGTACACGCTCAAGTACCACTTTGTTTGGTGTCCGAAGTATCGCAAGCCTGTGCTGGTCGGCAAAGTGGCGAAGCGCTTGCGACAACTCCTGCACGAGAAGGCCAAGGAATTGGACGCAGAAATTCACGCGCTGGAAATCAGGCCCGATCACGTTCGGCTGTTCCTGGAGTCCGATCCGCGCTTGGCTCCCGCGCATCTGGCGGCACAGTTCAAGGGATTCACCTCGCACCAATTGCGAGCCGAGTTTTCCTGGCTCAAGTCTCAATTGCCCAGTCTCTGGAGTCGAAATTATTACGTTAGCAGCATCGGCAGCGTTTCGGAATCCACGATAAGGCGCTACATCGCCCAGCAGAAGACCCGTGCGCAAGACGTTTAAGTATCGGCTATTCACGACACGCCGGCAGTCGGAAGCACTCGACGGGCAATTGGCAGAAGCCTGCCGTCTCTACAACGCTGCGCTGCAAGAACGCCGCGAGGCGTGGAAGCAGCGGGTCTCGGTAAACTACTACACGCAAGCCCAGCAGTTGAAGGAAATTCGTGCCGCTGGTGACTTGGGTCTGGCGAACTTTTCTTGCTGCCAGGATATTCTGCGCCGCGTGGATAAAACCTTCGCGGCGTTCTTTCGTCGCGTGCAGAGAGGCGAGAAGGCGGGTTATCCGCGATTCAAGTCTCCTCGCCGATTCGCTAGCGTTACCTTTCCCAGTTATGGCGACGGCATCAAACTGCACGGCAACGTGCTGCGTGTGCAAGGCGTCGGAGAGATCGAAGTCAAACTGCATCGTCCGCTGGCGGGCACGATTAAGACCGTTACCGTCAAACGCGAGTGCGGCAAGTGGTACGTCTGTTTCTCGGTTGTATGCGAAGCCCAGCCCCTGCCACCGCTGGATAACGCCATCGGAATTGACCTGGGACTGGAATACCTCGCGACGGTCACCGCTGGACCAGCGATTCCCAATCCGCGCTGGTATCGCCAAGCCGAAGCCCGTCTTGCTCGCGCCCAACGAAAGATAGCACGCCGCCAGAAGGGCTCGCATCGTCGTCGCAAAGCCGTGGCATTGCTCCAGAAGATTCATGCTCGAATCCGGAATCAGCGGAACGAATGGCAACACCGGCTTTCGTTCTGGCTGATTAAGAATTTCGGAACGATTGTAGTCGAAGACCTGAACATCCAGGGCTTGGCGAGCGGGAGGCTTGCCAAGTCGGTGCACGATGCTTCTTGGGCTGCCCTGGTCTGTAAGATTGCGTACAAAGCCGAAAATGCTGGGCGCACTCTGATCAGGGTAGACCCGCGTGGCACCAGTCAAACCTGCGTGTGCGGCGAGACCGTGCGCAAGCGTCTCTCCGACAGAAAACACGTCTGCCGTGCGTGTGGTCTGATGGCACCGCGTGATCTGGTGAGCGCGCAAATTATTCTGCAAAGGGCTCGGATAAGTCCTTCAAGACAAAACGTAGCGGCGGTTAGCGCATGCGTGTCTTGAGAAGCCGTCGCGTTTACGCGGCGGAGAAGTCACGCCTCGTTCCGAATGCCAACGATGGAATCCTCCTTATTACCTTCTTCGCGGAGATAGTCTTCATGCTTTGGCTCCCGATCAGGGGCTGGAAGATCCGGGAGCCCCCGGCAAGTCTGGCAGTCCCCGCGGTCTTCTAAGTTATCGTAAAGCCTGACCACGCTACGTTGTCACGGCCGAGGTCGCGAGTGCGTGTCTCGTCGTCCCCGCCATTTCTTTTAAGACACTTACAGAAAAGGCTCCATCCCAGCGAAGGCACAAAAAGTGAGCAAGAAGGCATAGGCTCCTGCGCAGCTAATTTGCGTCTCTATTTCGTGACGAGCAGCCTAAGTACAGTAGTCTGCGCAGATCGCTTTTCGGATCCCCTGGCCATACACGCACTTGTCTCCGCAAAGAGAAATCGTTGAACTACCTTGCAGGCACTGCTTCCAGAGGGCGGACATCGCGTTCAATCTTCTCTGCGATCTCATCTTCGGCGACTTCCAGGTCATAGCGCGTTTGGAGATTCATCCAGAAGGTCGGACTATTGTTGAAGTAGCGCGCGAAACGCAGGGCTGTGTCAGCAGTAATTGCGCGTTTCTCGTTGACGATATCGGCGATCCGCGTCACAGGGACGCGCAAGTCCATAGCAACTCTGTTCATGCTTAGTCGCAGAGGGAGCATAAACTCTTCCCGGAGAATTTCTCCCGGATGCACCGGCTTAAGTTTCTTCGTCATCCTGCTGTCTCCTAGTGATAGTCCACGATTTCAACTTCGTACGCATGCCCATCGCGCCATTCAAAACAGACGCGCCATGGGTCATTGACCCGAATGCTGTACTGCCCTTTCCTTTCCCCTCTCAGGCGCTCTAGCCTGTTTCCTGGCAGCGTTGAGAGCGTCCGGATGTCCTGCGCCGCATCTAGGATGTCCAGCTTCCGAAGAGCCTGGCGCTCGATAGCTTTGAACCGGCGGACAGACTCTCGATGAAATAGGCGCCCGGTATCGGCGCAGTGGAAGGACTGAATCACAATCCAACACCATACTCCGTCGCGTTAAATGTCACACAGTATAGGACCCACAGAATTTGAGCGTCTTGGGAGCGAGAGAAACCGGTTGATTCAATCTGGGTACAATAAGGGGACGATCAAAGGTGACATGCGGTCTCTTGTTGTATCAATGAGTGTCCGCCGACACCGTTTGCTATCAAACGATTTCATGACTGCGCTGCGCTGTCACGGCAGAGGTCGCGGGTTCGTTTCCCGTCGTCCCCGATCACAAAAGTTGGGTCCCACGTTGCTTTGCGCCCTGGCCTTCAGGGGCGGTGATAACTTCCCGGTTGCCGACGACACGCCCACTTCGTGACGCTAACGGGCCCTGCGAAAAAACATATGGACTAAGCTCACATTTCTCCTTCGCAGCACGCGCCAACGCCAAAACCGCAAGAGCTCCGCCATTCGCCTCACGAAATCCACCACTATCGCCAAATCCAATTCCGGTATTATCTTCCGGTCTAAATCCCTGTGCCCGAAACCGCCCCAAACATCGACCCTGTTCCCTCCTTGCGCTCGCTCTCAGGCATGTTCGAGATCGCCAGCGTCTTCGCCATCCTCGGCGGCTTTCTGGACGCCTATTCCTACCTGGCGCGCGGCCATGTCTTCGCCAACGCGCAAACCGGCAATGTCGTTCTGTTCGGAGTCCGCGCGGCCGCGGGCAACTGGACCTCGGCGTGGCAGGCTCTCCCGCCCATCTTGGCATATATGGGCGGAGTGGCGGTCGCGCGTCTGCTAAGGGTCCGCCCTCAAAAGCACACTTTCCGCGCTACCCTGATCTGTCAGGCTCTGGAACTGCTCGTTCTGCTGATGCTTCTCTTCTTCGGCAGATTCGTGCCGGATTTCTGCGCCGTGCCCCTGATCGCCTTCTCTGCAGCCCTGCAAAACACCAGCTTTTCCAACGTCGGTCCCTGGCAGTTCAACAGCGCCATGACCACCAGCAACCTCCGCAACGCCGTATCCGGTTGGGTGCAACTCGCCCTGGGAGAAACAGATCTCAAACTCCGGGGAGAAGCCATCGTCGGCTCGGTGATTTTGGTCTGCTTTGCTGCGGGCGCGCTCCTGGGCGGTGTCTGCACGCTCCGCTTGCCGGCCTACCCGCTCCTTCCCGCTGTCGTGTTGGCGGCTGCCGGCACGCTGCTGACCATTCGGGAGCGCGAGCGGAGGCTCAACTGAGACGCCGCTTCTTCCGCTTGCTGATGGCGAGTCGCTCCGAATCTTAGAACGATTGCCGAACCCACCTTCGCGCGCGGGGCGTTACCCGTGATGCGACATTGACCATTTCTTTGCTGCGAGGAAAACGCAGCTCCCGTGTCGCCCTTATCTAGCAACGGAACGAAATTGCGAAGTGGCGGACCACCTCCGTGGCGCAGCGCCGTGGGCCAAAGACGTCTGTAGATCCTTGCCTTTCCTCGAAATTTCGCGACTTTGTCTGCTGAGCAGGTGCTTGCAACTTGGCGGCGAACGTGCCCGTACGCTCGCGTCGAACCTTCCTCTGGACAGGGAGGTGGATCGCGATGAAAAAGCTTTTCCTCTGTCTGCTTGCCTTCACGCTCGCATGCTCTCCGCTCTGCGCAGGAGCTGGCCCCGACCAGAAGCAAATCGCCAAGATCGAAACGAAAGTAGCCGCCTGCCTGGAACACGAACGCAGGGTTACCGTCGAGACTTACGACGGGCGTCTTTTCCAGGGCTCCGTCAGCGAAGCCGGAGCCGATGCGTTCGTGCTGGTCTATAACAGAAGACGCACCACGCTGCCGTATGCGGACGTCAGGAAGATCAAATGGCCATCGGAGGTGTCGAAGCAGGTCAAGGTTGCCATCGGGGTAACGGCGGTAGTTGGCGGCCTGGTCGTCGTGCTGGTTTTAATTGGCGGGCTCAAAGGCTAGCCGGCAATCGTACAATCCATTGACGGCTTCGCTTGGCGTAGGCAATAAATCGGAAGGATCGGGCTACCGCTACTGCATAGTTTGATTCCAGCCTTCGTCTTGCGATTATAGTGACTGTTCGGAGGGAGAAATAATGCAAAAGCGCAAGCTTGGAAAAAGCGGACTGGAAGTTTCGGCTCTGGGCCTTGGCTGCATGGGTATGAGTTTTTCCTACGGCCCTCCGAAAGATAAGCAGGAGATGATCACGGTGCTCCGGGGAGCTGTGGAGCGCGGCATCACATTTTTCGACACCGCCGAAGTGTACGGCGCCTTCACGAACGAAGAACTGGTGGGCGAAGCGCTGGCTCCCCTTCGTGAGCGAGTGGTGATCGCGACCAAGTTCGGATTCAAGATTGATCCAGCCACCGGCAAACAGGCCGGGCTCGATAGCCGGCCTGCGCACATCAAGGAAGTTGCTGAGGCTTCGCTGAAGCGCCTCAGGACTGATGTGATTGATCTTCTCTACCAGCACCGGGTCGACCCAAACGTGCCGATCGAGGACGTGGCGGGCACGGTGAAGGAGCTGATTCAGCAAGGCAAGGTAAAACATTTCGGCCTTTCCGAAGCGGGGGTGAAAACGATCCGTCGCGCGCACGCCGTGCAGCCTTTGACTGCGCTGCAAAGCGAATACTCGCTGTGGTGGAGGAAGCCTGAAGAGGAGGTGCTGCCGGCGCTGGAGGAACTTGGCATAGGTATGGTGCCGTACAGCCCGCTCGGCAAGGGCTTCCTGACCGGGAAGATCGACGAAAACACGACGTTCGACAAATCCGACTTCCGCAACATTGTCCCGCGGTTTACGCCGGAGGCCCGGAAGGCGAATCAAGCTGTGGTGGATCTGCTCGAGAGGATCGCCAAGCAGAAAGAGGCGACGCCTGCGCAGATCGCGCTCGCCTGGCTGCTCGCGCAGAAGCCGTGGATCGCGCCGATTCCGGGGACGACCAGGTTGTCCCGGCTGGAGGAGAACATTGGCTCGCTCGATGTAACACTCACGGCAGACGACCTGCGCGAGATTGACAGCGCGGCTTCGAAAATCACCGTGGAGGGCGAGCGGTATCCGGAGCAATTGCAGCGCATGACTGGATTGTGATTGGCGAGAGCTTTATGAAAGCCAAAGACGAGGAGCGTGCGAAGTGACGTTCTAGATTTCAGGAATGTTCGATCGTACTTCCCTCTTGGCGCGCTCTGCTATATTACGGGCGTTGCTAGCAAACAGTCGGAGGAGCTTTGATGGCACCCGATTCACACCGAGCGCACGCGGCACTGGCTGAGATTCGCGATTCGTTGCTGGAAACTTATGCATGCAACGACGCGATGAACCAGTTGATTTTGGCGGAACTGGACCCTCGCGCCTGGCGCACTCAGGCACCCGGGAAAAAAGGCAGCGGCCGGACAATCGCGGCGATCTTCACGCATCTGCACAACTGTCGTCTTTCGTGGCTCCGGAATTCGGCGCCGCATCTAAAGTGCCCGGCGCCACTCGATCCAGACCGCTGCACCGTGAAGCAAGCTGCGGCGGCGCACAGGAAGAGCGGTGCGCAGTGCCTGCGCATGTTGACCGATGCGCTCTCGGCCGCTCCGAATCGGCGCGTGGCGAAATTTTCGCGCGGGAGTTGGGCGCAAACCTGGCCAGCCGGCGGGACCATGTTTGCTTACATGTTCTCGCACGAGGCGCATCACCGCGGCCAGATTTTGATGCTCGCACACCAGATGGGCTACCGCATCCTCGACAAAACTCCCGGCGTGTGGCACTGGGAGAAGCTGTGGAAGCAAGTCGGAGTTGGCACGCGCCCCCGCTGAGTGGCACGCGCGCCTCCTCACTCGATTCCGTAAGACATTGCATTTTTTTGAGCGGACCGGCGCGAGGTGGTTGCGCGGCGAGGCCGCCCTACCGAGTCTGTGTGAGAACTGCAAAATCGGCACTGCAGCGGCTTAAGCCGCACCGACTTCGCTGTGTTTAAGTCGTAGCTAAAGCCACGCCCTGCGAAGACTCTCGAGTTCTCACACAGACTCTACACCCCGTGACTGCGCCTCAATGGTTGACTCCGATTTCATAGTTCAGCGCCGACACCGCGGCTTCGTAGTCGTACTTCGCGCTGGCTTGGGTGATTTCGGCCTGCGTCATATTCAACTGCGCCTGGCTCAATTCGATGATGGAACTCAGGCCGAGCTTGTAGCGTTGTTGCGCGAGATCGAGCGCCTGAGTGGCCTGGCTCAAGAGTTGGTCGGTCACGGAAAGACGCTGGAACTCCGCGTTGGCGTCGAGCCACGCCTTGCGCACGTCGCGGACCACGCCGTTCTGCACGTCGCGCAGATATTGCTGCTGCGCTTGCGCTTCGGCGTTGGCTTCGGCGCGCAAGGCGCCGAATTGATGTCCGTTGAAGAGCGGAATATTTACGTTGAAGCCCGCCGCGGCATAACGAGTGCCCAGCGGCTCTTCGTGAACGGGGGTCAGTCCCGCGGCGCCTGCCGCCGAGATTGTCGGGAACCACAAATCCCGCTCAGCGGTTGCGTAGCTTTGCGCCGAACGAACATCCAGGCGCCGGCTGATGAGTTCGGGCCGGTTTTGCAATGCTTGCCCGATCAGATCGGAAATATTGGGCGAAGGAGCCGGCGGCACCACCTCCTCGGCCAGCGTGAACGTTCTTCCGTCTTCGTAACCCAAGGCCGTCGAAAGATCCGCGTACGACGCTTGCACTCCGTTCTGCGCCTGAATCAACAAGAGCTGGGCCTGAGCCAAATCCACATTGGCGAAACTCACGTCCAAGCCTGATTTCAATTTGTTTTTCTCGAGCTCTGTGATTTGATCGGAGACAAGCTGGCGGTTTTTTACCGTTTCTTCGGCAACTTTCAGCACGGCTTGCGCGCGCAACACGGTGTAGTAGGCCCGGTCAACATTGAGCAAGACGTCCGCGCGCGAGGTGGTGACATTTTCTTGCTGCGCTTGCGCGTGCAGATTGGCGCTCTTTACCAGTTCGTGAGTGCGGCCAAAGTCGGTCACGAGCTGTCCGACAGTGACACCATTGGAATAGCGGTCGTAGATAATCGGGTTATTCAGCGCGCCGGCGGCGATGCGGCTGTCGTGTTCCGCTTCCGCGCCGGTAAGGCTGCCAAAGGCTTGCGGGTAGTACGCGGAGCGCGCTTGCGTCACCTGCGCTTTGGCGGCAGCGGCCAGGTAACCCGCTGCTTGAATCTGGGGATGATTGTCGATGGCGATTTTCTCGGCATCAGCCAGAGACAACCTCTGCACATTTTGCGCCGCGCACGGCATCGCGGCCAGCGCGAAGTAGAAACAATAGGAAAGCAAATGACGCGGGGACATTAATGCGCCTCCTCTGGCGAGACCTGCAAACTGGGAGCCGGACGCCGCTGATAAATCAAAAGATACGCCGCTGGAACGACGAAGATGGTGAGAATGATGGAGGAAATTAAACCTCCGATAATGACGCGCGCCAGCGGCGCATAGGCTTCGCTGCCGGTTTCCAACTTGAAAGCCATGGGCAGAAGGCCGACGACGGTGGCGAGCGAGGTCATCAGGATGGGACGAAGCCGAATGCGGCAAGATTGCGCCACCGCTTCGATTAGCGTGCGGCCCTGACCGCGCAGCACATTCGCAAAATCCACGATGAGGATGCTATTGGAAACGACCATTCCCTGCAGCATGACGACGCCCATGAGCGATTGAATGTTCAGAGTGGTTCCGGTGAAGGCCAGGGTGAAGATCACGCCAACCAGTCCGGTGGGAACGGCGAGCACGATAAGGAACGGATCGGTGAACGAGGCGAACTGCGCGACCAGGATCAGGTACACCAGCAAAATTGCCAGCAACAGTCCCAGTGCAAAACTCCGGAAGGAGGATTCCATGGTGACCACCAGGCCGCGGACATCGACGCGGATGTTCGGCGGAACGTGTGTGTCAGCGATGATTTTGGAAATTGCCTTGGCGGGGCCGCCGATGTCTTCGCCTGTAGGCGCTACGTAAATGTCGAAGGTGCGTTGCAATTGATAGTGGTCCACTTCGGTGGGAGTTTGAATCTGGGTCACATCGGCCACCTGGCTAAGGAAGGTCGGCATTTTCAGATTGGGCGAGTGCAGCGGCATGGCCTTCAAGTCTTCAATGGACTTCACCTGATTTTCCGGATACTGCACGCTGACGAAATAGTTGTTGCCGGTCTTCGGGTCAACCCAATAACTGGGGGCGATCATGACGTCGGAAGTAAGCGAGGTAATCACGTTGTCCACGATTTCCTGGGGGCTGAGGCCCAGCTGGCTGGCGCGCTCGCGATTGACGGTGAGTTGCAACGCCGGATAATCCATGTCCTGCGGAATATAGACGTCCGACACCCCCGGCACTTTCTGAATTTCACGCGCCAGATTCTGGGCAATAGCGTCGCTGGTTTTCAGATCCATTCCGCTTACCTGGACGTCGATCGGCGCGGGCATGCCTTGGTTCAGAACAGCGTCCACCAAGCCTCCCGATTGGAAATAGGTGCGCAACTGCGGCAATTGTTTGGCCAGCTGCTCGCGGACCTGCTGCATGTAAACAAAGCTGCTGACACTGTGATCTTCGGTGAGGCCCACATTCACAGTGGCCGTGTGCATTCCGGAGTTAGGGGTGAACAGAGCGGAAAGGTCTGGAAAAACGCCGATGTTGGAAACGATGGTGTTGAGGTCCGAAGGCTTGACGGTTTTGCGGACGATGTCTTCCACCTGTTTGATGTAATCGTTGGTTACTTCGATGCGCGTGCCGGTGGGGGCTTTGACATTGATAACGAACTGACCGGCATCGCTGCGGGGAAAGAAGGCGAGGCCGATCAAAGGCGTAAGCGCAAAGCACAGAACAAAGAAAACCACAAAGCCCCACACAACCTCGCGAGGCCGGTCGAGCGCTTTGCGCACCCAGCGCTCGTAAACACTCAGCATTCGCTCGAAGTGGCCATTAAACCCGTCATGGAACCGCTGACTCCACGGTTTCGGTGCGCTGCTGGAATGTTCCTCGGAGTTGTGCACGGCCTTCAGAAAATAAGCGCAGAACAGAGGCACCACGGTGACGGCGTCGAAATACGAAGCGAATAGTGCAATGACCACGGCCAAAGCGAGCGCCGAGAACAGGTATTTGCTTACGCCGAAAAGGAAAGTGACGGGAAAGAACACCACCACCGCCACCAGCATAATGGCCAGCACCGGCAACGCCACTTCGTTCGCGCCGTTGATAGCCGCCGTCTTGGGATCTTCGCCCTGTTCGAGATGGCGGTAAATGTTCTCCAGGACCACGACGGAATCGTCAATCAGGCGCGAGAAAGCCAGGGCCAGACCGCTGAGCACCATGCTGTTAATGGTCTTGTCGGCCGAATGCAGGACGAAAAAAGTGATCATCACCGAAAGAGGAATGGAGAGGAAGACAGCGGCTGTCGCGCGAAAGCTGCCCAGGAAAATCCAGATCATAATGGCTGTGAGAAACACACCGATTCCGCCTTCGCGCAATACAGTGCCGATGGCGCCCTTCACGAAAACAGATTGGTCGAAAACGACGTGTGTTTTCAGCTGCGCGGGAATATCGCGCAGGGTGGTGATGGCCTTGCGGATACCGTTTACCACCGCGATGGTGTTGGTATCGCCGCCCTGCTTGAGAATGGGCACGTAAACGGATTTCTGTCCATTCACGCGCACGATGTTGTACTGCAGAAACGAGCTGTCCACGGCCTTTCCGATATCCGAGACGAACACGGATTTCTGGCCTTCGGTTTTCAAGGGGATACCGTTGATGGCATCCGCATTAGCGACCTGTGCGTTGGTATAAATGTTGTAATCCATCGGGCCGATGCGCACATCCCCCGCCGGGAGAATCAGGTTGGACTGGTCAATGGCGCGCACCACATCCATGGGGCTCAGCTCGTGCGCCTGCAATTTCAGCGGATCCACATCCACCATGATCTGGCGGTAACGTCCGCCGTAGGGCGGAGGGACGGTAGCGCCGGGAACGCCGGCAATCTGATTGCGAATGCTGAACTGCAAATAATCGTGAAGCTGCGTTTCGTTCAGGCCCTGCCCTTCTACGGTCAACAAGCACACCGGGAGACTGGATGCGTCCACCTTCATCACCACGGGCGGCAGCGTGCCCTGCGGCAGGCGCCGCAAATCCGCCATGGCCAGGTTGGAAATTTGGGTAACGTCCGCATTGGCATCGGAGCCAGGCTGGAAATAAATCTTGATCAAGCTCACGCCGGCCATGGAACGGGATTCCATGTGATCGATCCCGCTGCCCAGAGTGAAGAATCGCTCGAAGGTGTCGGTGATGTCGGCTTCAATTTGTTCGGGCGGCATCCCGTTGTAAAAGGTGGCGACCAGCACCACGGGGATATTGATGGGAGGAAACATGTCCACGGGCATTTGCAGCAGGGCCGTCAGACCGAGCACACAGACCAGAAGGCAAAGGACGATGATGAAATAAGGGTGTCGTATGGAAAATGTAGGCATTTAGATTTTTACTCCATTCCTGGAACAGCGACGGTCCGAGGAGACACAAGTTCGCCCACCTTGAATTGATTCTGTTCACCAAAAATGATGCTGTCGTTTTCATTCAGTCCGGACAGTATTTCCGCTGCTGTCGCGGTCTCGATGCCCAGCTTCACGTCGCGCTGCTCGACGCGATTGGCGGAGTTCACCAAGAGCACCGTGCCGGAGCCGCTGCCCGTGGATTCCACTGCCTGCACCGGGACACTTAAGACGCTGGTGGCGGAGCGCAGCGGAATCTTCACGGAGGCATACATCCCGGGGACGAGCAGATATTTTGCGTTGGGGACCTGGACTTCGGTGTGCATCGTACGCGTCTGCGTTTCGATTTGATCGGAAAAGCGCACGATTTGCCCGGTAAATGAATTGTTCGCTCCAGACACCTCGATATTCACACTGTCTCCCAGGTGAATATCGGGGACCGCTCGTTCCGGCACGGGGATTACCAGACGCAAAATATTGTTCTGCGAAAGCTGGCACAAAGCCAGGTCGCCCTTGTTCGAAGAAGTTCCCGCGGGAAGCAAAGCTCCGGTGTAGGCGTAAATCTGCGTAACGACGCCGTCAAAGGGCGCGGTGATGCGCGCATATCCGAACAGAGCCTGGTCCTTTCCGAGGGCGGCCTTTGCGGCAAGTAAACCCTGCTCGGCGGCCGACACCGCGTCGCGCGCGGAGGAAACACCGGCATTGGCTTCGAGGTCCTTGCCTTGCGCGGCGTCAACTTCTTCCTGAGCCACCAGCTCGGGCCGAACTTTCTGCACGCCCGCTAGCCGCGTGTAGGTGAGATGCGCGACGGTGTAAGCAGATTGCGCACGGTTGAGTTCTTCGCGGGCGCGTGCCAGGTCTTGGTCGCTGCGGCGCGCTCCCGCTTCATCCTGTTGCAATTGCTGCTGCAGCTCGGGAATTTCCAGTTCCGCGAGAAGCTGGCCCTGCTTGACGTGCGTTCCCCAATCGATGTGGAGCTTTTTGATGTAGCCGGAAACCTTTGCGTAAACTTCGATTTCCTGCAGCGGCTGGAATTCTGAAGCGATCTCGAGAGTGTTGGAAAGATCGCGCCGAGCTACCTTCACCACGGGAGCGGTCGGCGCATGTGCGGCGTCCTCGGCCTCGGCCTTGCGGCCGTTTCCACAGCCTGAGAGATACAAGACCAGAAAGGCGCTGCCAATGAGCAGTGCGATATACGCGCGTCTATTTTTCTTGTGCATCCCTTCACCTCATCATCCGTATAAACCATTTCGCTGAAAATTGCAGCGGCCGCTTCTGAAAATGCCCACCTGGCTCGGGCGGGGAAACCTGTGAATTCACTGCGGCCATGTTGCGGTGAGGACCGCACAAACTCGATGACAGCAAGGGCCCGGTGAACGAAATCGGTCAAGCCAGGGAATAATTGGAAACGAAATAGTGTTAGGACCGCGAGGGGGGAGAGCGATGCTGAATAGAAACCGTGACTCCGATGGACGGCGAGGGCAGGGATATTTCCTCGATGCCGCGATTCGCCGGAGTGCATGGCTGTGGCGGAACAACCTTCGCGATCGGGTAGAGCGGCGCGCGCTCCAGCAGAACTGGCAGCGGAGCACCTTTCATCTTGTTTGAGATATTCAAGTAATGCGCGGGGCTGGAATTGGGACAGTACTGGCTGTTCTTTGCTAGCGTTGACAGTGCCGTGACTGCAAACAGCAGCAGCACGACCGTGGCAATTTGCAGGCTGGATTGAAGTAAACCGCGTTTCATTAACTGCCCACTCCTGCTCGAGGTTCCTGTCAATTATCGCCATCCGTTGCGATGAACGCAAGCATGGGGATTCGCTGCATCAGCTGAGAGTGATTTCGCCCATGTCAATAGCGACCAGCAGAGGCTCTTTCACGGGCCGATAATCGCCTTCATAGGCGAAGACGCGACGCTTGGTGGGCACGACGATGCCGTCGACATTCCGGTAGTCGAAGGCGTAGTTCAGGCCGGTGGCGCCGCCCAGAATGTCCACGGTGTAGTCGTGACGGCGCAACAGGCCGTTCGACCCGAAGCAGGAGATTTGTTCGCGGGTGTGACTCTTCACGTTGTCCGGGAAGGTGACTTTCAGGCGCCGCCAGGTCTCGGTCTCCAGTTTGAGCGGAGCGATCTCTTCCGTCTTAAATCCTTCATGGGTATAGAGGAACGGTGTGTTGAGGTAGGTCCACATGGCTTCGCCGACGAAGTAGGCGACTTGCATGTCGTCCCACGGCGTTTCGCGTAGCTGTCCTTCGAAAGATTTCTCCGGGTCGTTGCGAGCCTCCATCAGTGTTCCGTCTGGTTTTTCGATCACCACCCGGTCGGGTTGAAAAATGGCGCGCTTGTTTTGTCCTGGGAAGTCCACGGTGACACGTTCGCTGCGCGTTTCGGCGGTCAACACCACGTTCTTGAGCGCGTCTCCCTTCCCTTTCACGAACCAAATCGCGCCGGTGATGGACGCGGCCACCTTGATCGCCTTCACCTCGTTCCAGCGCGCCAGGCCGCCGTGCGCTTTGACCGCCAAATCCAGCAGATCGCCCATGCAGAACTCCCTTCCGGATGGCATTCTGAAAATAAATTGCGAAGGTGACGGATACACGGCGACGGCATCCGCCCTGATGAGACGTCAGCTTTGCTGCTACCAGGAAATCTGAGCAGGTTGTAGCTTAACAGAGCGAGGTGGAAGCGCAGCTTGCAAATCTCCGGGGCGGAGAGCGAGGCTCCGGTATATGGAGTGAAAGGACAGGAAGAAATATATATGACCGACCCGGCGGTGGACGCGCTGATTCTGGATCTCCTCGGCCAGCTCGCAACGCGCGGCAGGAGCTAGGAGGAGGTCATCGGCGCGCGGCGCGCTTCGCGCCCCAAGCTCCCGATTTGGCAAGAGGCGAACGAGCGCGGACTGGTCGAGCGAGAGGAAGTGAGCCGGCGCAGTCGCGTCAGGGTCAGATCATCGGGGCGCGCCTTTTTCGAGCGGCTCAGATCTATGCACAGTGAGAGGCGCAGCCTCACCGCTCGTTCGACACGAAGGCCTGCACTCTTTAGGTCAGGACCAACGCCAGATCCGGCACCAGAACGCGGCTGGATTCATTTTCGCATGCCGCAGCGGAGTTCTTCATTGGGAACAACCCCACTGCACTAGTACCAATGTACTAGCGCCGTCTTGATAACTATACGGTAAAAGTAGGTAGTGGTCCGGAGGGGGCGATGAGCAGAATTTCGGGGTGTTTGCTTTTCTTGGTGCTGGGCTGTGCTTCCTGTGGTGCAGGCGCGCAAGAAACCCACGAACCGCTCAGGCAGACTCGACTGCTTGCGTTGGCAGCCGGTGGCGCGCTCCCTGAAAACATTGTTGCCGCCATCCGCGAACGCGGCGTGAACTTCGCTACCGATGCGGCCTTCCGTACGCAACTGGAGACAGTTGGCGCCGACCCGAGGATTTTGGCGGCCCTGGATTCGGCAAGAGTGGTCGTGCCGGACGGCGTGAAGGAAGCGCCGAATAAGGACGTGCAGAAGAAGATTATCGAAACCGCGACGCAGTACAAGACCGAAAAATTCCCCGAGGACTCCCGGGAATTGGAAGCAGTAGTCAAGGCCGCGCTGGGAAGCCCGGAAAGCGGATTTGTGATGGGCCAGATGCTGCGGCAGCAGGAACTCTTGCCACAGGCAGCCTACGCGTACGGCGCAGTCCTGAGTGAAGACAGAATTTTCCGG
>Ga0210394_10001588_pt1 | contig 35536 bp, 28 predicted proteins | sample IncBWC12MmetaG_FD_160121 | JGI IMG/M metagenome (GOLD analysis project Ga0210394, IMG submission 160121) | Forest soil microbial communities from Barre Woods Harvard Forest LTER site, Petersham, Massachusetts, United States - Inc-BW-C-12-M | ecosystem: Environmental > Terrestrial > Soil >... | reverse complement strand
ACGTCTTCGCCCTCGGCGCCGTCGCCGCGCGTGGCGCCGGTGACCAGTTCGCCGCGTTCGTAACGCAACGACATCGACAACCCGTCGATCTTCGGCTCGGCGGAGAACGCAATCTCGTCATCCTCGGACAGCCGCAGGAAGCGGCGGATGCGGCCGACGAAATCGACGACGTCCTCTGCGGCAAACGCGTTGTCGAGCGACAGCATTGGCACCGCGTGCCGGACTTTGGCGAAGCGCGCCGACGGCGCCGCGCCGACCCGCTGCGTCAGGCTTTCGAGCGTGCGCAATTGCGAAAAGCGCGCTTCGATCGCGCCATAACGCCGCCGCAGCGCGTCATAGGCCGCGTCGGAAACGGTGGGCGCGTCCTCTTGATAATAGCGGCGGTCGTGCTCGGCGATTTCGGCACCCAGGCGCGCGTGCTCGGCTTTGGCCTGCTTTTCCGTAAGAGCGTCAACGGGCGTCTCGGATTTTTCGCGACGGGCCATGATGATCAATATTGCTTGGGCATGATCTTTACCGAAGACCGGCGACTGCTTTTCGGGATCAGGCCTATCCCGCCGCGCGGATCAGGCGTTCGGCGGCGGCGCGGGCTTCGGCGGTGATTTCGGCGCCGGCGAGCATGCGCGCGATCTCCTCGCGGCGGTGCTCGCCCTGTAATTCGGCGACGCGGGTGGCGACACGTTTACCTTTGGCGAGCGCATCCTTGGTGATGAGATAGTGCCGGTCGGCGCGCGCCGCCACCTGCGGCGCGTGTGTCACGGCGATCACCTGCACGCCGGAAGCAAGGCGGGCAAGCCGCACGCCGATGGCGTCGGCGACCGCGCCGCCGACGCCGGTGTCGATTTCGTCGAACACCAGCGTCGGCGCCGAGCCGCGGTCCGCCAGCACGACTTTGAGCGCGAGCAGAAAGCGCGCGAGTTCGCCGCCGGAGGCGACTTTCATCAGCGGTCCGGGCCGCGTGCCGGGATTGGTCCGCACCCAGAACTCGACGCGATCGAGGCCGTCAGGGCCTTCGCTTTCGCTCTCGATCTGGGTGGAAAATTGCGCGCGCTCCAGCTTGAGCGGCTTCAACTCGGCATTGACGGTCTTGTCGAGCTTTTGCGCGGCACTGCGGCGCGCCGCCGACAGGGCTTGCGCCGCGGCGCGATAACGCGCCGAAGCTTCTTGCGCTTCACGCTCCAGCGTGGCGAGCCGCTCGGCGCCGGCGTCGATCAAGGCAAGGTCGCCGTCGTAGCGGGCGGCGAGAGCCGCAAGCTCATCGACCGGCACATTGTATTTGCGTCCTGCGGCGCGCAACGCGAACAAGCGCTCCTCGATCCGCTCCAGCTCGGCCGGATCGAAGTCGGCCACGCGCAGCGCGTGCTCGAGCTGCGCGCGAGCTTCTTCCAGCGCGGTGAGCGCGGTGTCGATCGCCTTCACCGCCGGCTCGATCAGCGCCGGCGCTTGCGCGGCGCGCCGCTCCAGGCGCCGCACGGCGGTGGCGAGCGGCGGCACCGGAGAATTCGGACCGGTGACGGCCTCGTGCGTCGCGCGCAAATCGTCGGCGACTTTTCCCGCCTGCATCATGACGGCGCGGCGTTCGGCGAGGGAAGTTTCCTCGCCGGTTTGGGGATTGAGACGGCCGAGCTCGTCGACGGCGTGGCGGAGCCATTCGGCCTCACGGCTGGCGCGTTCGACATCGGCGCGATGGCGCTCGACGGCGACGTCGCGGGCGCGCCGCTCGGCCCACAGCCGCGCCACTTCAGCGGCGTCTCCCTCGATGCCGCCATAGGCGTCGAGTAGCGCGCGGTGCGTCGCCGCGTCGACGAACGCGCGCTCGTCGTGCTGACCGTGAATCTCGACTAACGCGCTGCCGAGCGCGCGCAAGACCTGCACGCTGACCGGCTGATCGTTGACGAAGGCGCGGGTGCGGCCGTCGGCGAATTGCGTCCGCCGCACGATCAGCTCGTCCTCGCCGGAAAGATCGTTGTCGGCCAGTATGCGGCGCGCCGGATGGTCTTTGGCGATATCGAAGGCGGCAATCACCTGGCCGTGCTCGGCGCCCTCGCGCACCAAAGCCGCCTCGCCGCGCGCGCCGAGCGCGAGCGCGAAGGCGTCGAGCAGGATCGATTTGCCGGCGCCGGTCTCGCCGGTCAATGCGGCGAGGCCAGTACCGAAATCGATATCCAGCCGATCGATCAGGACGATGTCGCGGATTGAAAGGCGAGCCAGCATCGGACAACAGAGGATGGATGACAGAGGACCGATGATATTCTTGATTCTCTATTCTGTCGTCTGTCCTCCGCCGTCCTTCGTCTGGTCCACTGTCATCCGGACTGCGCGCTCGCCAAGCCGATTTTCTGGAAGGCGCGGCTCATCCAGGAGCCCTTATTCTCGGCCGTCGGCTGGCCGCCGGCATTCTTCACCAGATTATAGGCATCCTTGTACCACGGACTGTCCGGAAAATTGTGTCCGAGCACGGCGGCGGCGGTCTGCGCCTCATCCATGATGCCGAGTGCAACATAGGCTTCGCTCAGCCGCTCCAGCGCTTCTTCGACGTGGCGCGTGGTCTGGTATTGCGTCACCACGACTTTGAAGCGGTTGATCGCACCGACGAAGTCGCGCTGTTTCAGGTAGAAGCGGCCGATATCCATTTCCTTGCCCGCGAGCTGGTCGCGTGCCATGTCGATTTTTTTCTGGGCGGCAATCGCGTATTCGCTACGCGGATATTTGCGCACCACCTCTTGGAGCGCGTCGATCGCCTTGGTCGCTCGTTCCTGATCGCGCGACACGTCGACAATCTGATCGTAGTAAGATTCGCCGATCAAGTATTGGGCATAAGCGGCGTCGGGGCTGGCGGGATGCAGCGTGATGTAGCGTTTCGCCGAGTTGACGCATTCGTCGTATTGCTCCGCCTGATAATAGGCATAGGCCGCCATCAGCAGCGCTTTGCGCGCCCAATCCGAATACGGATCCTGGCGGTCGACCTCATCGAATTTCGCCGCCGCCGCCTTGTAATCGCCCTTGGTGTTGAGGAGGAAAAGCCCCTCGTTGTAGAGCATGTCGGGCGGACTATCGGGGATGTAATCGTCGTTCTTCTTGAAAAAACTACAGCCCGTTAGCAGCGCGGCGGCGAGCGCCAGAACCAGGCAACCCGGCAACACGCGCAGCCTGGAACCGGATCTCGACGATCCTCGGTATCGCGACATCATGAGCGTAGCTTAAGTCCCGTCCCCGCCGGTGCTCCGTTCCGCGCCCCCGAACCTCGGCGTGAACGCACCGCAGCCCTATCACAATACAGCAATTATGGCCGACAATCGGCCCGGATTAAGGCGTAAAAGTTAAAGGATTTAAGAGACGTCCGGCCCGTAAGCGGCGCGCGCAAAGCCCGCCGGAAGGTCGGCACGGCGGCTTTCCGGCATTTCGACATAGGTCCAGGCGCTGCGATCGGCCATCAATGCGGTGAGCACCGCGTGATTGAGCTTGTGGCCGCCGCGCACCGAACGATAGGCGCCGAGCAGCGGCGCGCCGGACAGCGCCATATCGCCGATCGCGTCGACCGCCTTGTGGCGCACGAACTCATCGGGGAACCGCACGCCTTCGGGATTGAGCACACGATTTTCGGCGATCACGACGGTGTTCTCGAAAGACGCGCCAAGCGCATAGCCTGCGCTCCACAGCTTCGAAACGTCGCGCATGAAGCCGAATGTTCGGGCGCGCGCGAGCTCGCGGCGGAAGAGATCCGGCTCGACGTCGATCGCGAATGTCTGACGGCCGATCAGCGGATGATCGAATTCGATTTCGGTCTCGATGCGCAGCCCGCGCAAGTGCGGCCGCAACTCGCCGTAGCTGTCGCCCTTGGCAACCCGCACCGGCTTGAGCACCTGGATGCAGCGCCGTGCCGCCGGGAGAGTGACGATGCCGACTTGATCGATCGCGGCGACGAACGGCTCGGCGCTGCCGTCCATGATGGGCACTTCTGGACCGTCGACCTCGACGACGGCGTTGTCGACGCCGAGGCCGTGCAGGGCGGCGAGTATGTGTTCGGTCGTCGAGACGGCCGGACCGTTATGGTCGCCGAGCACGGTGGCGAATTCGGTTGCCGTCACCGAACGGTAATGAGCGCTTAGTTCGCGGTCTGATTGGCCGTCGACCCCGCAGCGCAAGAATACAATGCCAGTATCGGCTTCGGCCGGATGTAATGTGAGGGTGGCTGGCGACCCGGAATGGACGCCGATGCCGGCGACGGTCACCTGATCTTGCAGGGTGGTCTGCCTGCCGGCGGATACGCCCCTCGTCATGCCTTCGTCCCACACCTTACGGCCAAACCACGCGCGCGGGATAATTCGCGAACTGATGGCCACCTCAACGTGAAGGGAACGCATTCTCGTTACAAACAGGGGCTGGCCGACACGGGCGCCAGATACTCGATCCCCCAAACATCCCCTCGAACGCGTAAACCTTACCGGCGTAGGGGCATCTGGCCAATTCACGCTTTCTTACCGAGTGTTACCTTTTTCCGGCCGCACTCTTGTCAGCTGGCTGCCGCAAAATCGTATTGCCGAGACGGCTGCGGCTGCGCCAAACGCACAATCCGTCCCGTTGCTGCAATTGTGGCGGGACGGATTGGCTCGGTCGAGCTTCAGAATGTCTGCCTACTCAGTGGCTTAGCCAAGCCACTTCCCTGGCCCGCCTAGGCAAGCGGCAGCACTTGGGCGGCCCGGTTATGACAGGCGTCGCCGGTGTGTCACTTTGCCTGCCGGCGTAGGAATGCCGGAATATCGAGCTGGTCCTCGTCACTAGAGTTATGCACAGGGGCCTGCCGGCCGTGTTGGTCGAGCCCCTGTGGCGCTGGACGGCGGGCATATTCCGACACTGGCAGTTCCTGCCGTACATCCTGGCGGGGTTCGGACGGCCGCGGCATCGGACGCCCGGTCAGCCGCTCAGGGGACATCGGAGCGTTGACTGGGGTGCTGATGGGCGCGGCGGGCAGATCCCCTTCCTGCTCGCGACGTCCAAGGCCGACCGAGGCCAATCGTTGCAATAGCGACATGCGGCGCTTTTCGGGGTGATCGTCCTCCCGAACCTCGCCGCGCCGGGCGCGAATCTCATTCTGCGCCGGCACCGGCAGTTCATCGAGCCGCGGCATCCGTGGAGCGCGCGCCGGCAACCGCTCCGGCTGCGGGGGGATGAACGCCGCCGGCTCCAGTAGCTCCGGTTTGTGGCTTTCCGGGTCGCTCGCGGCCGGATCGAGGAACAAGGAAGGTTTGGGCGCGAGCGGACGGATCGACACGTCCTCGACTGCCGACGCGATCGCCGCCTTGGCCGCCGACTCGATCGATGCGTTCACGCTGGCCGGCGCCGCAACGGCGACCGGTATCGGGGGTGCAGCCGTGGCCGGTCGCGCCGGCTCGGGCCGCTCGGTGCGCTCTACGATCCGCTGGTTCTCGGCGCGGATGCGCTGGGCGACTTCGGCCATACGCGATTCCACCGCCGGCAATGTCGGCCGCTGCGACATTGCTTGATCGATGCCGGTTGCCACCACCGACACCCGGATCATGCCGTCGAGGCTTTCGTCGAAGGTCGCGCCGACGATGATGTTGGCGTCGTGGTCGACCTCCTCGCGAATGCGCGTTGCCGCTTCGTCGACCTCATAAAGCGTCAGATCGCGGCCGCCGGTGATGGAGATCAAAAGTCCCCGCGCGCCTTTCATTGAGGCATCGTCGATCAGCGGATTGGAGATCGCGGCTTCCGCGGCGGTGAGCGCCCGCTTGTCGCCCTCGGCCTCGCCGGTCCCCATCATCGCCTTGCCCATCTCGCGCATGACCGCGCGCACATCGGCGAAGTCGAGGTTGATGAGGCCTTCCTTGACCATCAGGTCGGTGATGCAGGCGACGCCGGAATAGAGCACCTGATCCGCCAGCGCGAAGGCGTCGGCGAAAGTCGTCTTCTCATTCGCCACCCGGAAAAGATTTTGGTTGGGAATGATGAGCAGCGTATCGACGCATTTCTGCAGTTCGACGATGCCGCCGTCGGCAATGCGCATGCGGCGCTGACCTTCGAAATGGAATGGCTTTGTCACCACGCCGACGGTGAGAATGCCGAGCTCGCGCGCTGTTTTGGCGATCACTGGGGCGGCGCCGGTTCCGGTGCCGCCGCCCATGCCAGCCGTGACGAAACACATATGCGCGCCGGACAGGTGATCGCGGATCTCGTCGATCACCTCTTCGGCGGCGGCCCGTCCGACATCGGGCTGCGAGCCGGCGCCCAGCCCCTCGGTGACCTGCACGCCCATTTGGATGACGCGCTCGGCCTTCGACATCGTAAGCGCCTGAGCGTCGGTGTTGGCCACCACGAAATCCACGCCTTGCAAGCCGGCGGTGATCATATTGTTGACGGCATTTCCGCCCGCGCCGCCGACGCCGAACACGGTAATGCGGGGCCTAAGCTCACGAATATCGGGAATATTCAGATTGATGGTCATGGTTGCCTCTTGTTCGTCGCGCGGGCGTTGTCCACGCGGTCCTTGAATGGGTCCTGCCCCGTCCGGTCCGCCACCGGCCGCTGAGATCTTCCAGCTTCGCGACTGGGGGCCATCAGAAACTCTCGCGAAGCCATCGTCCGACGCGGGCGAAATAGCCGCCTGTGCCGGTCATGAGTTGCCGCTTACGCCGCGGTTCGAAATGTTCGAGATGCGCCGCTTGCGGATAGACGAGAAGGCCGGCCGCGACGGCGAAGGCTGGGCCTTTGGCCGCCTCCGGCGCCCCGGCGATGCCGAGCGGCCGTCCAATTCGGACCGGCCGGCCGAGAATGTGCGCCGCAAGATCCGGCAGTCCGGCAAGCTGGCTCGCTCCGCCGGTGAGGATGACGTGCCCACGCCGCTCGGCTGCGATCGAGGTCGCGGCGAGCCGGTCGCGCACCATTTCGAGGATTTCCTCGACGCGCGGCTTGATGATGCCCACCAGCGCCGCGCGAGAGACGAATTGCGCCTGCTCGCGCTCGTCCTCGCTCAGCGGCGGCACAGTGACCATGTCGCGCTCATCCGATCCCCCGGTGAGCACACTGCCATAAAGCGTCTTGATTCGCTCGGCGTCGGCGATGCGGGCGTTCAGCCCGCGGGCAATGTCCATAGTGACGTGATGGCCGCCCAGCGCGAACCCTTCGAGATGAACGCAGCGTCCACCCAAAAAGACCGCCATCGTGGTGGTGCCGGCGCCCAAATCGACCACGGCGGCGCCGAGATCGGCCTCGTCGTCGGCGAGAACGGCGAGGCCCGCGACGTAAGGCGACGCCACCATGGCCTCGATGTCGAGGTGGCCGCGCTCGACCGCAAGCATCAGATTGCGCGCGGCGGCGACGTCGGTCGTGGCGACATGCATATGGACGCCGAACCTCAAGCCGAGCATGCCGCGCGGATCGCGGACGCCGTCGACACCGTCGATCGAGTAAGCCACCGGAAGCGAATGCAGGACGGCGCGGCCCTCGCGCAGTGAGTTGCGGCTGCCGGCGGCCAGCACGCGCGCGATATCGCCGTCGGATACGGCGGAGCCGACGATGTCGATATCGGCCGCGAACAATTCGCTGGCCAGCCGGCCGGCCGAGAGCGACAGCACGACCGACTCGATCTCGACGGCGGCCATGCGCTCGGCGGCATCGACGGCCTGGCGAATGGCGTCCTCGGCTTGCGCGAGATTGACGACGCTGCCCGCCTTCATGCCGCGGGCGTTGGTATGACCGAAGCCTATGACCTCGATGGCGTGACTGCGGCGGGTCAAAACCTGCTGCGGCCCGTGCGGCCGCAGCCGCGCGATCAGGCAGACGACCTTGCTCGATCCAACGTCGAGCGCGGCGACGAGCGCGCTCCGCCGCGGTGAGATCGGCTTCATCTTCGGCGTCAGGCCGTAGCGGAGGGCGTTCATGCGTCGCCCCCTTTCTTCTTCTTTATGTTGGCCTTCAGGGCGTCATCGCGGGCCTGCGCCGCCGCGTCGGACAGGCGCACGGTCACGCGATCCGGCAACCGCAGATCGACCACTGTGATGTCGCGCGACAGGAGCTTCTTGTCGTGGTCGAGTTCAACCAGGCGGTCGAGTGCGCCTTCGGCATCGGTTTCCGGCAACTTCACATTGATGCCGTTGCTGAGCAGCAGGTCCCAACGCCGATCCGCCACCAGGATCGATGCGCGCAGCGCCGATCGGATGTCGGGATAGCGATCGATGATGGCGAGAAAATCCTTGGCCTGACGCTCGGCGTCCCGCCCGACCACGAGCGGCAGGCCGAGATAACGGTTCTCTACGAAGGGCTCCAGCACCATGCCGTCGGCGGCGATGACGCTGATGCGGCCATCTTTCTGCCAGAGCGCAAAAGCGTGACGCTCGGTGATCGTGATTTGCAGGCGGTTGGGATAAAGCTTGAGTATGGCGGCGTCGGCGATCCACGGATTTGCCAACAGCCGCGTGCGCGCCGCATCGGCGTCGAGAAACAGAAGCGAGGCACGTCCGGTTACGCCGGCGGTGGTGAGGATCTCTTCGCGGCTGACTTCCTTCTCGCCGCTGAGCGAGATCGCCGCGATACGAAAGCCCAGCGAATTTGCGGCGATATCGCGCGCGTTCTGAACCCAATTGGTCACTTCGGGGACATGCTGGCCGGCGATGGCGCCATAGGCGAGCGCACCGGCGATGAGCAGGATCGACCCAGCGACGCCGGCGCCGCGCGGCAGCGGCAAATGCCCGATTTTCGCGGCCCAGCGCCCGGTCAGCCGGCGATAGGTGGAAAACGCGACAAAACGATTTTCGCGACGGCGATACTGATCGGCTGGCGCACGCGCGCGGCTCGGCTCGTCATGCGGCGCGCCGACCCGTTTTGCACCTGATTGCCCCGACCGCATCAGCGGTTGGTCGAGGCGTCCTCCACCATCCATTGCACCAGCTCATCGAACGTGATGCCCGCGAAGGCGGCAAGCTCGGGTACGAGCGACGTCTCGGTCATCCCCGGTTGTGTATTGACCTCAAGACAGATCAGCTTTTCCGTCCCCCGATCGTCATAGCGGAAGTCCGCGCGGCTCACGCCGCGGCAGCCGAGCGCGCTATGGGCAGCCAGGCTCAATCTGCGGACTTCCTGGTAAACATTTGGTAAAATTGGCGCCGGTAAGAGGTGCCTGGAGCCGCCGGCGGCGTATTTTGCCTCGTAGTCGTAGAACCGCGTCGCCGGCACGATTTCGATGACGTCGAGCACCCGGTCGCCGAGCACCGCGCAAGTCAGCTCCTTGCCTGGGATGTAGCGCTCGACCATGACCATTTCGCCAAATGGCCAGTCGTCGCGATAGAGTTCTTGGGGCGGGTGCGGGTGCTCCTCAGTGACGATAAAGACGCCGACGCTCGAGCCCTCGGCGACCGGTTTGACGACATAGGGCGGCGCCATGACATGGGATTTCGCCGCCTCGAAGCGCGAGACCACCCGGTCCTCGGCAACCGGCACGCCGGCGGCGCGAAATAGCGCCTTGGCGTAGTCCTTTTGCATGGCGAGTGCGGAGGCGAGCACTCCGGAATGGCTATAGGCAATGCCTAGGATTTCGAGCAGACCTTGCAGCGTGCCGTCCTCGCCGGGCCGGCCATGGAGCACGTTGAGAGCGACGTCGGGCTTGGCGGCGGTCAGCGCCGCGGCGATGTCGCGGCCGACGTCGATCGGCGTGACGCGGTAGCCGCGGCGGCCGAGCGCGTCGGCGCAGGCCTTGCCGGAGCGCAGCGAGACTTCGCGCTCGGCCGACCAGCCCCCCATCAGTACGGCGACGTGTTTGGGCATTATTGAGCCACCTGGGTCAGCCGCGTGCCTCAGCCGCTGATTCGCAGGGACATCAATAGAATCGACAATTGGCCAAAAATCGAGAGTCTCAGTGACCGATTTCGCTCGAAACCGGGGCGCCGTCGTAGAGCCATGCGAGGCAGTCGAAAATGTGCGCCTCGTCCCAACCGGCCACGGTCGCGTTGCGGACATCCCGTTCGATGCCGTTGCAGTGGTAAAACTGCCAGAGCGCACGGGATTCGAGTTGCACGCGCGCCGTGCGCAGGAGCCGCGCCGCCTCGAAGCGGGCAAAGGCGGTCTGATAATCGCCGTTCGCCGCATGAATTGCTTCGGCGAGGCAGAGCCCATCTTCGATCGCCATGCCGGCGCCCTGGGCCAGTGATTGCAGCGGCGCGTGAGCCGCGTCCCCGAGGAGCACGATGCGGCCCCTGTGCCAGTGCCGGACCGGATCGCGGTCGCCGATCGGCCGGCGCCACCGCATATCCATCATGCCGATCAGTGCGCGCATTGCCGGATGCGCATTCCGGTAGGTGTTTTCAAGCTCCGTACGATAGGCATTGACGTCGCCTCTTTCTGCGTGGGCCGAGGTGCGAAACACGGCGACGATATTGAACAAGGTGCCGTGGCGTAGCGGATACTGCACGATGTGCATGCCCGGCCCGCCCCACAGCGCAACGCAATCGCGCGAAACGTCGGCTTTGAGCTCCGCGATCGGCACGATGGTGCGGAGCGCCACATAGCCGGTGGGGCGCGGCTCGCCGTCTCCGATCAATTGCGCTCGAAATAGCGAGCGAAAACCGTCCGCGGCGACTAGGGCAGAGCTGGAGAACGTACGACCATCCGCCGTCGTCACCGCGACGTTATCGCCGCGATCCTCGAAGCCGGTCACCATCGCCTCGGCCACAAGCTCGATCGCATCGTTGTGCCGGCAGGCATCGAGCAACACGTTATGCAGATCGATGCGGTGAACGATGATGTAGGGATACTTGAAGCGCGCCCGGAGCGACGCCCCGGTCGGAATGCGGATCAGTTCCTTACCGTCGAGTGCGTCCAACATCAATACGGCGATCGGCGAATCTGCGACCGCCAGAACCTGGTCCATCAAATCGAGGCGGTCGAACACGTGAAAAACATTGGGGCCGAACTGAATGCCGTAGCCGATGGCGCCGAATTCCGGCGCACCTTCGAGCACGCGTGTGCCGCGCCCGCGCCGCGCCAAGGCCAGCGCCGTCGTCAATCCGCCCAGTCCACCGCCGACGATGAGGATGGGTTCGCTTTTCGACATTGCCTTAGTTTAGCATCGCCGGAAATGGTTGGGACATGAAGATCGGTATTTTCGCAGCAGTCATTCTGCTGGTGCTGACGAACGCGGCCGTGCGCGCCGCCGAGCCCGCAACGCTGCCGCCGGCGGTCGGCCTGAGCGAGAGTGCAGCCAAGGAAAGAGCTGCGCTTTTTGCCTCGCTCGCCGCGGCCAAAAGCGACGCCGAGGCGCGCGAGATCGAAGCGCGCATCTGGACATTCTGGAGGAGCTCTGCCGACGACGAATCGAAACAGCTGTTGGAAGAGTCGCGACAGGCGCAGTTGCGTTTCGACTATGACGAAGCGATCCTCTACATGCAGGAATTGGTCAAGCACGCGCCGCAATTCGCAGAAGGGTGGAATCAGCTCGCCTATGTCTATTTCCTCGCCGGAAAATACGACGCTTCGCTCGATGCCATCGACCGCGTTCTTGAGCTCGAGCCGATGCATTACGCCGCGCTCGCAGGAAAAGGCATTATCCTGATTCAGGAGGGCAAGGTGGCGGAGGCGCAGGCGCCGCTGAAGCGCGCGCTGGCAATCGATCCCTGGCTTAAGGAACGAAATTTGATCGGTAGGGATTCTATCCCGGAGCCTTAAGCGCGGTAGCAACGCCAACACCGCGCAGCATATTGTGTTCAACTGGTTGAAACAGGCAGGCCAATCCGCTTGATCTCCCATTCGAGATCGACGCCGGAATTGTCCTTCACGCGCTGCCGAACGGTTTCGCCGAGGGCCTCGATGTCGGCGGCACTGGCGTCGCCGAGATTGATCAGAAAATTGCAGTGCATTTCCGAGACCTGGGCGCCGCCTCTGCGCAAGCCGCGACAGCCGGCGGCGTCGATGAGCTGCCAGGCTTTGTGGCCCGGCGGATTTTTGAACGTCGAGCCGCCGGTGCGACTTTTGATCGGCTGGGTCGCCTCGCGCGACTCGGTGATCTTATCCATCTCCGCGGCTATCGCGGCCGGATCGCCGCGTTCGCCGGCGAACAAAGCTTGCGTGAAAATGTAATCGGCAGGTGCGCCGCAATGCCGATAGGCGTAGTGCATGTCGGCATTGCTCAGCACGTGAACGGCGCCCTGCCGATCGACCGCGCGCGCTTCGACAAGCGCATCCTTGGTCTCGCGTCCATAGGCGCCGCCGTTCATGCGCAACACGCCACCGACGCTGCCCGGTATACCGCGCATGAACGACAGTCCGGCGATGCCGGCTTCCTGCGCGGCGCGGGCAATCTTGACGTCAGGCATCGCGGTGCCGACGCGCACGTTCCGACTCTCGATCGCGATCTCGCCGAAGCCGCGGCCAAGTCTGATCACGGCGCCTGGCACGCCGCCGTCGCGGGCGATCAGATTGGAGCCGAGCCCGATGACGCTCACCGCAATCTCAGTGGGTAGATTCTTAAGAAAATAGCCGAGATCGGCCTCGTCCTCGGGCATGAACAAAAGCTGCGCCGGCCCGCCGACGCGAAACCAAGTCAGGCCGGCGAGCGATTGGTTCGCCAACAGTCGGCCGCGCAGTTTCGGCATGCCCTTTTCAAGGACCGGCACGAGATCGGGAAACGTCATCAAGCGGCTCCGGCCGCCGCCAATTCGCCGGGCAGCGCATAAGCCCATTGCGTGATCGAGCCCGCGCCGAGGCAGGCGACATAGTCGCCCGGTTGCGCCATGGCGGCGATGAGCGGGGCAAGCTTTTCCGGACTATCGAGCGCAACGACTTGCCGATGGCCGTGCGTGCGCAAACCCTGCACCAGCGCGTCGCGGTCGGCGCCCGCGATCGGCGCTTCGCCGGCCGGATAGACATTGGCGACGATCACCACGTCGGCGTCGTTGAAGCAGGTGCAGAACTGCTCGAACAAAGCAGCAAGCCGGGTATAGCGATGCGGCTGCACGACGGCGATGACTTGCCCTTTGGTCGATTCGCGCGCGGCGCGGAGCACGGCGGCGATCTCGACCGGGTGATGGCCGTAATCGTCGATGATGGTGACGCCGTTCCAGGTACCGGTCTTGGTAAAGCGCCGGCGTACGCCGCCGAATTTGGCAAGCGCGTTGCGGATGACATCGTCGGCGACGCCGAGCTCGTGCGCGACCGCGACCGCGGCGGTGGCATTGAGCGCGTTGTGGCGTCCCGGCATCGGCAGCGCGAGATTCCTGATTTCGTGCAACGCCTGCCCGGCGCGTTCGCGCAACACGATCGTGAACAGCGAAATGCCGCCGGCATGCGAGACGTCGACGAGCCGTACATCGGCTTGCGGATTCTCGCCGTAGCTGACGATGCGATGATCGTCGATGCGGCCGACAAGGGTTTGCACGATGGGATGATCGGTGCACATCACCGAGAATCCGTAGAATGGCACGTTCTCGACGAAAGCGCGGAACGCGTCCTGCACGGCGTCGAAGGTCTTGAAGTAGTCGAGATGCTCCGGATCGACATTGGTGACGACGGCGATGTCGGCTGGAAGTTTGAGGAAGGTGCCGTCGGATTCGTCGGCCTCGACCACCATCCAGTCGCCGGCGCCGAGCCGCGCATTGGTGCCGTAGGCATTGATGATGCCGCCGTTGATCACGGTCGGATCGAAGCCGCCGGCCTCTAGCAGCGCCGCCACCATCGACGTCGTCGTGGTCTTGCCATGCGTGCCGGCAATGGCGATGCAGCTTTTCAATCGCATCAGTTCGGCCAGCATTTCGGCGCGCCGCACCACCGGGAGCCGTTGCGCGCGTGCGGCGACAAGCTCCGGATTGTCGGCCTTGATCGCCGAGGAGATGACGACGACCTGCGCACCGTGGAGATTGTCGGCCGAGTGCCCGATCGAGATCTTCACGCCCTTGTCGCGCAGCCGCTTGACGTTGGCGCTGTCGACCTGGTCGGTGCCCTGCACGACGTAGCCGAGATTCACCAGCACCTCGGCGATGCCGCTCATGCCAATGCCGCCGATGCCGATGAAATGTACCGGGCCGATGTCGCGCGGCAGCTTCATGTGGTTCCCCGACGGATGAACAACGCTGAAATTACTGCTTCGAAGCGATTTCCGCCACCCGCAGCACCAAGTCAGCCAAACGATCCGCGGCGTCGAGCCGGCCCAAAGATCGTGCTGCCGCCGCCATCGTCGCAAGCCGATGCGGCGCCGCCGCCAGGCTCTCGATTTCGCCGGCGAGGCGCTCCGGGGTGAAGGCATCCTGCGCAATCCGCAGCGCGCCGCCGGCCCGTTCGAGCACGGCGGCATTGGCCAATTGGTCCTGATCGATGGCGTGCGGCAGCGGCACCAGGATCGAAGGCCGACCGATCGCGGCGAGTTCAGCCACGGTCGATGCCCCCGAACGTGAAATCACCAAATGGCTCGCCGCCATGCGTGCCGGCAGATCGGCGAAAAACGGCGCAATTTCCGCGGCGACCGAGATATTGGCGTAAGCCTCGCGCACGCGGACCAGATCCTCGTCGCGCGCCTGCTGAACCACTGTGAGGCGACCGCGCAAGCCGACGTCGAGCCGGCGGATCGCGGCAGGCACGATATCGGCCATGACGCGTGCGCCCTGGCTGCCGCCGAAGACGAGGAGCTGCAACGCACCGTTCGCGCCCGGATATGGCGTTGCCGCGGCGGTAACGACCGCGGCTCGAACCGGATTTCCGGTAAGCGTTGCCTTGGCGGCCAAATCGGGCGCGTCGGCAAACACGTCGGGGAACGTCGTGGCGATTGCAGTGACGCGCCGCGCCAACAGCCGGTTGGCCCGCCCGATCACCGCATTGGCGTCGTGAATCAGGTTCGGCACGCCGCGCCACGAAGCGGCCAGGACCGGCGGGATGGTCGGATAGCCGCCGAAGCCGATGACCGCGGCGGGCTTGAGCCGGCCGATCAGCGCCCAGGCTTGAACGAGGCCGAGGCCGAGCACGGCGGCAGTCCTAGTCAGGGCGATCGGGTTGCGCGCGCGCAACGTCGCGCTGGCGACGACGTGAATTGTTTGCTCGGCGAAGGCGCCGCCAAAGCGCGCCGCGCGTCGGTCGGTCGCGAGATGGACGGCGATGCCGCGCTTGGCGAGCGCCGCCGCGAGCGCTTCGGCCGGAAACAAATGACCGCCCGTCCCGCCGGCCGTGACGAGTACCGGGGCGGCACCCGGCTCGGGCATCACACCGGACTCGCGGCGAGCTGGATATCGCCGGCAAGCTTGGCGCGCGGCCGCTCGCGGGTCAGCGCCAGCAGCATACCCATGCCGTAGGCGAGCGAGATCAGAGAGGAGCCGCCGTAGGAGACGAATGGCAAGGTCATTCCCTTGGCCGGCATCAGATGCAGATTGACCGCCATGTTGATGGTCGACTGCAAGCCGAACAGGATGGCCAATCCCGCGGCGGCAAAACGGACGAATGGATCGTCGGTGCGCATCGCCTTGATGAGCGCGCGGATCACAATGAAAGCAAACAGCGCGACGAGAATAAGGCAGAGCGCGACGCCGAATTCCTCCGCGGCCACGGCAAAGACGAAATCGGTGTGGCCTTCGGGCAGGATGCGCTTGATCGTGCCTTCGCCCGGACCGCGGCCGAACCAGCCGCCGCGGATGAACGATTCAGTGGCGATATCGATGTTGTAACTGTCGCCCGACGCCGGATTGAGGAAACGGCTGATGCGCTCGGCGACATGCGGAACGGTGGAGAACGCCGTCATCAGACCGACGCCGGCCGCACCGGCGAGCCCCATCACCCAGATCAAGCGCATGCCCGCCATGTAGAACAGCGCGCCCCAAACCAGCGAGATCAGCATGGTCTGGCCGAAGTCCGGCTGCAGCACCAACAGCGTGACGACGACGATCAGTAGCGACAGCGCGATCGAGTTGGCCGGCATTTCCGGCCGCTTTGCCGTTTCGCCGAACAGCCAGGCAATCAAGATCACGAAAGCGGGTTTGAGAAACTCCGACGGCTGGATATTCACGCCGAGAATGACCAGCCAGCGCCGGGCGCCTTTGATCTCCGCGCCGAAATAGGGCGTCGCGGCGGTCAGCACCAGACTGACGATAAAGACGACCAGCGCCACTTTGCGGATGTCGCGCGGCGACAGGAAGGACGTCGCGATCATCACGGCGCCGGCGGGAATGAGGAAGAGCACCTGGCGATCGACGAAATGAAACGGGTCAAGCCCGATACGCGCGGCGACCGGCGGGCTCGCGGCAAGGCACAGCACGATGCCGCCGAGCATCAAGGCGACCAGCGCCGCCAGCGTCAGGCGGTCGACGGTCCACCACCATTCGCCAAACGGCGTGGGTTGCGCGCGCGAAACCATGACCGTCCCAGAGCCAGCGTCCCGAAGCCAAATCCTGGCTGACAAGTCCCGGCGTAGTGGTGACACCGGGGTGGTTTCCAAGGGATTAAGATGACGCGTCGTTAACGCGTCATTCCGGAAGCCGAGCGAAGCGAGGCTATCCGGAATCCGTATAACGGCTGACTATTTCACGCCCGGCAGGGCGCGCACCAGGTCGCGGAACGCATTGCCGCGCAGCTCGAAATTGCGATACTGGTCGAACGAGGCGCAGGCGGGCGACAGCAGCACGACCGGCTCGCGCGCGCCCGAGGCTTCGGCGTCGCGTGCAGCGGCAGACAACGCCTTGTCGAGCGTGCCGGTGATTTCGTAGGGCACTGCGGAGCCGAGCGTCGCGGCGAATTCTTCGGCGGCTTCCCCGATCAGATAGGCCTTGCGGATGCGCGGAAAAAAGCCGCGCAAGGGTTCGATGCCGCCGGTCTTCGGTTTGCCGCCGGCGATCCAGAAAATGTCGTTGAAGCAGCCCAGCGCCTGGGCCGCAGAATCCGCGTTGGTGGCCTTGGAATCGTTGACGAATAGAACCGCGCCGCGCCGGCCGACCTCCTCCATCCGATGCGCGAGCCCCGGGAATGATCGCAGCCCGGCCTGGATCGCCGCCGGCTCAAGCCCGAGCGCAAGCGCCGCGGCCACGGCGCAGGCGGCGTTCTGCGCGTTATGCAGCCCGCGCAATGAGCCGATGCCGCCGAGTTCGGCGATTCGCGATGTGCCGGCGCCATCGGCGCGAATGATTTGCTCGTGCTCGACAAAAAGCCCGTTGGTCAATTTGCGCCGCACTGAAATCCGCACCACCCGCTTGCCGGCTTGCGCGAGCCGAATCGCAATTCTTTGGCACCAATCGTCGTCGACGCCGACGATCGCGTCGCCTTGCCGCGGCACGCCGGCGACAAGGCGTTCCTTTACCGCGGCGTAATTCTCCATCGTGCCATGGCGGTCGAGGTGGTCCTCGGTGAGATTGATCAGGATACCGATCGACGGATCGAGCGATGGCGCGAGATCGATTTGATAGGACGAGCATTCGATGACGTGGACGCGGCCGATGCTCGGCGGCGCGAGTGACAGGATCGCGGTGCCGATATTGCCGCCGAGCTGCGCATCCATTCCAGAAGAGGCGGCGAGGTGGGCGATCAGCGCCGCGGTCGTCGATTTGCCGTTGGTGCCGGTGATGGCGACGAACGGCGCGTCGGGCGCAAGATGCCGGCGCTCGCGGCAGAACAATTCGATATCGCCGATGACCTCGACGCCGGCTTTTTGCGCGAGTGCTGCGACCCAATGTGGTGCCGGGTGGGTCAGCGGTACGCCGGGCGCGAGCACCAGGCATATGATCTTGCTCCAGTCGGCATGGCGCAGATCGGTGGTGGGGATTCCGGCCGCGCTTGCTTTCGTCACGCTTTCCGCATCGTCATCGAAACCGACGACATCCGCCCCGCCGGCAAGCAGCGCGCTCGCGCTCGCAAGTCCCGAGCCGCCCAGCCCAAAAACCGCGACCTTTTTGCCGGCAAAGGTCGTGACCGGGATCACGACGCAGCTACCTCAGTTTCAGGGTCGAAAGTCCCGCCAGCGCGAGCACGACCGAGACGATCCAGAAGCGGATGACGATCTGCGGCTCGGTCCAGCCGAGCTGCTCGAAATGATGGTGGATCGGCGCCATCTTGAAGACGCGCTTGCCGGTGAGCTTGTACGACACCACCTGCACGATGACGGACACGGCTTCAAGCACGAACAGGCCGCCGATCACGGCGAGCACGATCTCGTGCTTGGTGGCGACCGCCACCGCGCCGATCATGCCGCCGAGCGCGAGCGAGCCGGTATCGCCCATGAAGATCGAAGCCGGCGGCGCGTTGAACCAGAGGAAGCCGAGGCCGGCGCCGAGCACCGCGCCGCACAGCACCGAAAGCTCGCCAGTGCCGGCGACGTAATGGATTTGCAGATAATCGGCGAAAACCGCGTTGCCCGACAGGTACGAAATCATGCCGAAGCTCGCTGCCGCCACCATGACCGGAACGATGGCGAGACCGTCGAGGCCGTCGGTCAGGTTCACCGCGTTGCCCGCGCCGACGATGATAAACATCGCGAACAGCACATAGAACCAGCCGAGGTTCAGCACCAGCTCCTTGAAAAATGGAAATACCAGCGAGGTCGAAAACGGCACTTCGCCAAGCTTGACGAGCGCGATGCAGGCGAGCCCGGCAATGACGGCTTCGATGGCTATGCGGGTGCGGCCGGGAAATCCGTTGTGCGCCTGTTTGGTGACTTTCAGATAATCGTCATAGAAGCCGACCAATCCGAAACCGAGCGTGACCCAGAGCACCACCCAGACATAAGGGTTGGCGGGGTTCGCCCATAACAGCGTCGAGACCAGCATCCCGGACAGGATCATCAATCCGCCCATGGTCGGCGTGCCGGCCTTGGCGATGACGTGCGATTTCGGCCCGTCGGTGCGGATCGGCTGACCTTTGCCCTGAAGGAGCCGCAGGCGATCGATGATGGTCTGGCCGAACAGGAATACGAACAGCAGCGCGGTGATGATCGCGCCGCCGGTGCGGAACGTGATGTAGCGAAACACATTGAGGACGGAGAGCTTGTCCGACAGATCGACCAGCCAATAGAGCATCGCATCAACCTTGTACGGACGCGTTTTCGAGCGCGTCTTCACTCGTGTCTTGGCGCGGATAGGCCCGTTGCAGCGCCTTGACGATGGGCGCCATGCGCGAGCCGAGCGAGCCCTTGACCATGACGGCGTCGCCGGCGCGGATCGCGGGCAGCACCTGCGCTTCGAGCGCGGCAGAGTTCTCTGCATAGCCGCCGCGGCGGCTTGCGGGAAGTGCCTGCCACAGTGTGTGCATCAGCGGGCCGCAGCAGAATACCAGATCGACTGCATTGGCGAGCACCGGATCGACGAGACCGCGATGCAAGGCGCGGCCTTTCGGCCCAAGCTCCAGCATGTCGCCGAGGACTGCGATGCGGCGGCCTTGCGAGCCGATCGGCGCTTGGCCGAGCACCGCAAGCGCGGCCTCCATCGAAGCCGGATTGGCGTTGTAGCTGTCGTCGATGACGAGGGCCGAACCGCCGGGCAGCTCGATCTCAATCGGCGCGCCGCGGCCGGAGACCGGCGCGATTTCGACCAGCGCCAGCGCCGCCAGCGCAAGATCGGCGCCGACCAGGTCGGCGGCTGCCAGAACCGCAAGCGAATTGATGACGAGGTGGCGGCCCGGTGCGCCGATCTTATAGGTGAGCTCAGTGCCGAGAATTTGCGCCTGGACGGTCGAGCAGCGCGGATGTAACGCGCATTTGATCAGCCGCGCATCGGCTCCGTCGTGCTCGCCGAACGAGACGATGCGCGCGACGCCGGCCTCTTTGGCCCGTCGTTTGAGGAGGGGGAATTGCGCGATATCGCGGTTGACGATCGCGGCGCCGCCCGGCTCGACGCCGAAAAAAATCTCGGCTTTGGCGTCGGCGATCTTGGCTAGCGAGCCGAGGAATTCCAAATGCACCGGCGCAATCGTGGTGATGATCGCGACATGCGGGCGCACGAGCCGCGACAGCGGCTCGATCTCGCCTTCGTGATTCATTCCCATTTCGAACACCGCGTAGCGCGCGCTCGCGGGACAGCGGGCAAGCGACAACGGCACGCCCCAATGATTGTTGTAGGAGGCGACCGAGGCATGGGTCTCGCCGTCCTTCGACAATGCGAGCCGCAACGCCTCCTTGGTTCCGGTCTTGCCGACCGATCCGGTGACGCCGATCACCTTGGCTAAAGTGCGCGCACGCGCGGCGGCGGCGAGATCGCGCAAGCCCGCAAGCACATTCGGCACGACCAGAAGCGGTGCGTCGTTTGGGAACTGGGCGCGCCGGTCGGCGGCGACGACGGCGAGGCCGGCTTTGGCCGCGAGCGCCGCGGCGACAAAATCATGGCCGTCGCGATGATCGCCGTGAATGGCGAAGAATGCTTCGCCCGGCGCCAGGCTGCGGCTATCGATGGCAAGGCCGCAGACCGATTGCGGCAGCGCGCCACTGCGTTCGGCGCCCATCGCGCTCGCCATTGCCTCTGTGGTCCACAGCGCGGACGCGCTCATGCGGCGAGTTCCTTGAGTGTCGTCGCGACCGCCTCATGATCGCTGAACGGTATGACCCGGTCGCCGATGATTTGGCCGGTTTCATGACCCTTCCCGGCGATCAGGAGGACGTCGCCGGATCGCAAATCAGCAATCGCGCGGCGGATCGCCTCGCGCCGGTCGGCGATCTCAACCGCGCCGCGCGCGGCGGCGATGATCGAAGCGCGAATGGCGGCGGCGTCCTCGCTGCGCGGATTGTCGTCGGTGACGATTACCCGGTCGGCTTTGGCGACGGCCACGTTGCCCATCAGCGGTCGCTTGCCGCGGTCGCGGTCGCCGCCGGCGCCGAACACCACCACGAGCCGGCCGGTTGCATAGGGCCGCAGCGCATCGAGCGCCTTGGCCAGCGCGTCGGGCTTGTGCGCGTAATCGACAAAAATCTGCGCGCCGCGGCTTGAGCCTACGCGTTCAAGCCGGCCCTTGGCCCCGGAAAGCCGTTCGAGCGCCGCAAAAACCGATCCGGGATTGTCGCCGGTCGAGATGGCAACGCCGGCGGCGACCAGCGCGTTCTCGATCTGAAATTCGCCGACCAGCGGCAAGCGCACGTGGAAATGTTTTCCCTTGTATTCGAGCCGCAGCCTCTGCGCGAAACCATCGATCGCGGATTTGTCGAGACGAATTCCCGTTCCCTTGCGTCCGACGCTCATGATCGACAGGCCGCGCGCACTGGCCGCCGCCAGCACGGCATCCGCATGATCATGATCGACATCGATCACCGCTGCACCCCCGGGCGCAAGGAGCACCTCGAACAGCCGCAGCTTGGCAGCCAAATAAGCCTCGAATGTCGGATGATAGTCGAGATGATCGCGCGTGATATTGGTAAAACCGGCCGCCGCGATGTGCAAACCGTCGAGCCTGTATTGGTCGAGCCCGTGCGAGGACGCTTCGATCGCGAGATGGGTGACGCCGTCACCGGCGAGCGCATCGAGCGAACGGTGCAGCGCGACCGGGTCGGGCGTCGTCAGCGAGCCATAAATTTCGCCGCTCGGCGACACGATGCCGATGGTGCCGATGCTCGCGGCGCGGTGACCGAGCGCGCTCCAGATTTGCCGGGTGAATGCAGCGACCGAGGTTTTGCCGCTCGTGCCGGTGACGGCGGCGATGACGTGCGGCTGGCGCGGATAGATTTTGGCGGCGATGAGCGCGAGCGCGCGCCGGGCATGGCGGACGCGTATGAATGCGACATTGCCGGGCAGCGGCGCTGGCGGCGGCCGTTCGGCCACGATCGCAACCGTGCCCGCGGCGATTGCGGCCGATACGAATTGCAGACCGTCGGCCTTGCCGCCGGCGATGGCGACGAAGACGTCACCGCGTTTGAGCGTCCGGCTGTCCGCCGTCACCCCGCCGATGTCGAGCTCGGCGTGGCGTGCGTCGAATTCCGCGTCAGGAGGCAAAATCTCGCGAAGCTTCATGGTCGGGTCGACTTGGTAGCTCGGTCGACGATGCGGTCAACGCCTTACCTGCTTTCCTTCAGCGAGGCCAGTATTTGATGCCAGTATTTGCTGGTCGGCGGGCGGCAGGTCCAGCCGCGGCGCGACGTCGAGGAGCGGCGCGATACGTGAAACGACTGCGCCGCCGACCGGCACGGCGTTCCAGCCCGAAGTGGCGAAGCCGTGCGTCTCCGGCAGCGCGTGCGGCTCATCGAGCATGATCAGCAGCAAATAGCGCGGCCGATCGGCCGGCAGGATGGCGATGAAATCGGTGAGCACCTCGTTCTTGGAATAGTGGCCATTGATGACCTTGTCGGCGGTTCCGGTCTTGCCGCCGATGTAATAGCCCGGCACCTCGGCTTTCTCTGCCGTTCCTTTCTCGACATTGAGCCGCATCAGGTAGCGCATCATGGTGCTGGTTTCCGGCCTGATGACGCGCTTGCCGAGCTTCTCTGCCTCGGCCTCGGACCGTTTGAGGAAGGTCGGCGGGATCAGGATGCCGCCGTTCATGATCGCGGCAACGCCCATCGCCGCCTGTAACGGCGCGACCGACAGGCCATGGCCGAAGGCGATGGTGGCGGTGGTCAGATCGCTCCAGCGCTTGGGCACGATTGGCTCGGCGCTTTCCGGCAATTCGGTGCGCAGACGATCGATCTGGCCCAGTTTTTTCAAGAACGCCTCCTGCGCTTGGCTGCCGAGCGAGAGCGCCATGCGAGCCGCGCCGATATTCGAGGAGTAGGTGAAGATCTCCGGAACGCTGAGGATGCGGTGTTGCGGCTCGAAGTCGTGGATGGCGAATCTACCCATCTGCAGCGGCATGCGCGCGTCGAATTTCGAATTGAGCGTGACCTTGCCGGAATCGAGCGCCATTGCCACGGTGAAAGCCTTGAACGTCGATCCCATTTCGTAGACGCCGGTGGTCAGCCGATCGATGCGCGACGGATCGAGCGCCTCGCTCGGATTGTTCGGGTCGTAGTCAGGCTCCGACGCCAGCGCGACGACCTCGCCGGTGCGCACGTTGAGGACCAAGCCCGCGGCGGCAAGCGCCTTGAATTTCGCGCGTGCCGCGACGAGTTCGTCGCGTAGCGCGTGCTGCACGCGAAGATCGACGGCAAGCTGGACCGGAGACTGCAAACGGTCGGTGGCCAGGCCGGCCATGTGCAAAGCCGCAAGCCCTTGTCCGTCGAGCCACTTCTCGATTCCGGCGATGCCCTGGTTATCGATGTTGACGTGGCCGATGAGATGCGAGACCTCATCGCCGTTCGGATAGTCGCGCTTGTTCTCGTTGAGAAAGCCGATGCCGGGCAGTCCCTGCCGATATATTTCGCGCTGCTGCTCGGGCGTGATGTCGCGCTTGAGCCAGACAAAGCCGCGCTTTGACGATAACCGCTCGCGCAAATCCTTGGTGTCGAGATCGGGCAGGTCCGCCGTAAGCAGCTCGGCCGCTTCGTCGACGTCGATGAGCCGGCGCGGTTCGGCGTAAAGCGACGGCACGCGCACGTCGGTCGCCAAAACTTCGCCGTTGCGATCGAGGATGTCGGGGCGCGCCGTCGCGACGGCGTCGCTCGAGACGACGCGATGAACGGTGTGCTCGTCGGCTTGGATCGCAAACATGACAAGCCGCGTTGAGATGACGGCATAGACAACAGCGAAGGCCAGAATAGCCAGGCCGATGCGGGCCTGAGCCTTGGCGCCGCGATCGAATTCCTTGCCGTAGAGCAGCTTGCGGATGAGCCATTGCCGCCAAGGTATTTCGCGAGGGCGAATCGCGGTCGGCTGCAGCGGCAATGTGTCCGTGGTCACGCTCATTATCTCGGCGCTCTATTTGTCGTTGGCGCGGGCGCCGTCGCTTGGCTGGTGCCGTCCGTTGGAGTTGCCACTGCTGCCGGGATGCTTCCGGTCGTCCCAAATGTGCTCGGCTGCTCGAAATTTTCGATTATGCCGCGGATCGGATCCGTACTGGCGGTGACGTCTTCCGGCGGCCGGTCCGGCAGATGATCGAGCGTGTCGAGTTGCGTGGGAGCGATGGGGTTGAGATGCAAAAAGCGCTTGGCCAGCGCCTCGATGCGCGCCGGATTGTCGAGCTGTCCCCATTCGGCGCGCAAGGCGGCGATATCGTCACGCTCGTGGCGCACCTCGCTGCGCAGCTTGGCGAGGCGTTCGGCCTGGACGGTAGCGTCGAACTTGATCCGATAGACCCAGGCCGCGGCGAGCACGAGCACTCCGATCACGAAGAGATTGAGCACGCGCAAGATCACGGCCGTCCTCGCATGATGTCGGTGAGCGACGGCAGCCGCGGCAGCAGATTATCCGTTGTCATGGAGCGTGCCGGCGCTTCGATGCGCTCGGCGGCGCGCAGCTTGGCCGAGCGGGCACGCGGATTAGCGGCGATTTCGGCTTCATCTGGCGTCTCCGGCCGCCGCGTCAGCACGCGAAACGTCGGCGGCGGCGCCACGAGGTCGGGACGGTGGCGCGAGCCCGCCGGCGCGCGGCTGCGTTCGGTCAGAAAAGTTTTAACGATGCGATCTTCGAGCGAGTGGAACGCGACCACGACGAGACGGCCCGACGGCTTCAACGCGCGCTCCGCGGCGGCAAGGCCGCGCGCCAATTCGCCGAGTTCGTCGTTGACGAAAATCCGCAAGCCCTGAAAGGTGCGGGTGGCCGGATGGATTGCGCCCTCGCGTGCGCGAACCACGCGCGCGACGATATCGGCGAGCGCACGTGTTGTTTCGATGGCCCGGTCGCTTCGCGCCTTGACGATCGCTCGTGCGATCGCGCGGGCGTGGTTTTCTTCTCCCAAGGTCGCAATGATGGCGGCGAGATCGCGCTCGCCGGCGCGCGCCACGACATCGGCTGCGCTCGGGCCATCACGCCCCATGCGCATGTCGAGCGGCCCATCGAGCCGGAACGAAAATCCGCGCGCCGCTTCGTCAAGCTGCATCGACGAAACGCCGAGATCGAACACGATGCCATCGGCCGCGGCGCCGCCGCCCGCGATCGCTGCCAGATTCGAGAAGCGATCCTCGATGAGTTCTAGCCGGCCCTGTGCTTGCGCGACGAAAGCCGCAGCCTGGGCGATGGCGGCCTGATCGCGGTCGATACCGATCACGCGCGCCCCGGGCGTTTGCAGGATCGCGCGCGCATAGCCGCCAGCGCCGAACGTCGCGTCGATATAGCGACCGCCGCTATGGACGCCGAGCCAGTCGATAACGCGGTTGGCGAGCACGGGAATATGACGGGCCAATCCGCCAGCGACAGCGTTGCTGTCGCTGCCCGTCATCATTCCCGTGCTCCGAGCGGTTTTGCCGCCGCCGCCATCCGGGCACCCAGCTCCTGCTTGAAGGCGCGGACCTTCTCGGTGGCCTCCGCGAGTTCCGCGCGAAAGCGGCTGGGCTCCCAGATTCGAAACTTGTGCCCGAGACCGACAAACGTCGCGGTATCGGTGATGCCGGCATGCGCCTTGAGCGTGTCGGTGAGCGCCACGCGGCCCTCGCCGTCGATCTTCAGCGTCTCGCTCGTGCCGTAGAGCGAGAGTGAAAACTGCTCGCGCTGGTCGGAATAAGGCGAGAAGCCAGCAATCAGCGCCTCGATCTCTCCCAGAAGCGCGTTGCCGCCGGCATCGAGCGCGGGCCGCTCGATCGCGGGATAGCAATAAAGCCCGTCGAAACCGTCGCGCGCCAGCACCGCGCGAAAGGCAGCCGGGACTGAAACCCGTCCCTTCGCGTCCAGGCGGAGCATGTAGTGGGACACGAACCGGTCCATCTCGCCCCTCGCCGGGTGGCAGGCCCAACCCGCCCGGCCCTCGTAATTGAAGCGTTTCTGGGAGAAAATGGGCTATCATGGGGCAACATGGGGCGTCAACGGACCTGCCCTGTCGATTGGGCAAGACCGTGAAATTTCGATTAGCGAGGGGTAAGTTTAAGGAATGGTTGAAGCCGCGGTTGCGGCTACGTGTTGGCCCGTGCCTGACTTCGCTTTGCCGCCAATTACCGCCGCGGGGCTCGCCCGCGCTGCATCGACAACTGCTTCGCTCCAGCGATCTGCGATATCCGGCCCCTCGCTGACACGAGTGGAACGAGCGTCGGCCAATTTCGCATTTCCTGTGTACGCCGGCGCAAATCAGCTTGTCGCTGACCCGCGTTATCCTAAAGTCCGCTTATGTCGCGTCCTGCGTTTGCTCCGGATTCCTGCGTCGTTGCCGAAGTCGCGCCCTCGCCCAATCACGGCGAACGCCGAGACGGCCGGCGGCCGGATATGATCTTGCTGCATTACACCGGGATGGCCGACGCCGAGGCCGCACTCGAACTCCTGAAAGCCCGCGGCAGCGAGGTTTCCGCCCATTACTTCGTGTTCGAGGACGGCCGGATCATCCAGATGGTGCAGGAGGCCCGTCGCGCTTGGCATGCCGGTAAGGCCCTTTGGGCGGGCGAGACCGACATCAATTCCTGCTCCATCGGAATTGAGATCGCCAATCCTGGCCACGACCACAATTATCCCGATTTCCCCAAACGGCAGATCGCGGCGGTCACCGCGCTCTGCCGCAGCATTCAGACACGCAATACGATTCCTCCAGTGCGGGTCTTGGCGCATTCCGACGTGGCGCCGGGGCGCAAACAGGACCCAGGCGAAAAATTTCCGTGGCGCACGCTGTACGATTCCGGCGTCGGCCATTGGGTCAAGCCGGCTCCGATCATGAATTTCGGCCAATCGCTTTCGCCCGGCAATCGCGGCGATGCGGTCGCCACGCTACAGAAATCGCTGAGCGACTACGGCTACGGCTTTGAGGTCAATGGCGAATACGACTCCTCTACGCGTGAGGTCGTCACCGCGTTCCAACGCCATTTCCGGCCGGAACGCGTCGACGGCATCGCCGATCCGTCCACGCGCAGCACGCTGCAAGAGCTGCTCGCCGGTCGCGGCCGCACCCGCACCATGGCCGCCCGCGCCCGTACCGCCATGCTGCTCGCTGCTCCTTAACTGCGCTTGCAGTGGCCCCTTGACGGCGCGGCGTAACGTCCCCATCCCTCTCGCTGTCAGTCGGTCGGACGGCCGCTCCGGCAGCCCCCACTCTACCCTCTCCCGCTTGCGGGGGAGGGTAGAGTGGGGGCTCCGGGGAGGAAAGTCCGGGCTCCATGGACAAGCGGTGCCGGATAACATCCGGCGAGTGCGAACTCAGGGACAGTGCCACAGAGAACAGACCGCCGCGGTGCTTAGCGTTTGCCGCGGTAAGGGTGAAACGGTGCGGTAAGAGCGCACCGCGCCGGCGGTAACGCCGGCGGCACGGCAAACCCCACCGGGAGCAAGACCGAATAGGGACGGCGCGAGGCTTTGGCGCGCAAGCGCCGAGGCTTCGGGGTCGGTGTCCAGATCCGGCCGTTCGGGTAGGTTGCTTGAGGCGCCGGGTGACCGGCGTCCCAGAGGAATGGCCGTCACGTCTGCGAACCGTGTTCGTAGGCCCTCCAGAACCCGGCTTATAGGCCGGCTGACGTGAAACTAAGGGCGCCCGGCGAAATCCCGTCGGGCGCCCGCCAAGTTTTTGGGTTTCGGCAGATCGGATTTGGCGTTGCGGAAACCCATCTTGGCCGCCTATCTATGCCCTGCATGGATACCGTCACCGCGCCCCCAGCCGCCGCGAGCCGCACGCACTTGCCGGAGCCTCACACTGGCCTCATCGACGCGCGGCTGACGAAGATTGAGGACGTTGCCCGGGACACCAAGCTCTACACGTTTCAATGCGTCGAAGGCGGGCCGCTGCCGGCCTACAAGCCGGGCGCGCACATCGATCTGCATCTTCCCAACGGCCTCGTGCGACAGTTTTCCCTGGTCGTGCCGAATTCCGATCCCGCGAGTTATGTCGTCGGCGTCAAGCGTGACGCGGCGAGCCGCGGCGGTTCGCGCTACATCATCGATGAGATGCGGGTCGGCGACCAGATCAAGATCAGCGCACCGCGCAATAATTTTCCGCTGATCGAAAACGCCGATCATGTGATGCTCGTCGCCGGCGGCATCGGCATCACGCCGATCTGGTGCATGACGCAGCAGCTCATCGCGCTCAAGCGTCCGTGGACGCTCTACTATTCCTGCCGCTCGCGCGAGGACATGGCGTTTCTTGAAGCGCTGAAGACGCTCGATGCGCAATCCGTGCATCTGCATTTCGACGACGAGGCGGACGGCAAGTTTCTCGATCTTGCCGCAGCCCTCGCCGCGGCCCCCGAAAACGCGCACTTGTATTGCTGCGGTCCCAATCCGATGCTCAAGGCATTCGAGGCGGCGGCGGCGAGCCGTCCGCGCGGCAATGTCCACGTCGAATATTTCACGCCGAAGGATGACGCTGCGGCTGCCGCGACCGGAGGTTTTTGGGTCGAGCTGGCGCGCTCCGGCGAGGAATATTTCATTCCCGAGGGCAAGAAAGTGCTCGAGGTTTTGTTCGATGCCGGCGTCGACGTCGATTATTCCTGCGAGCTCGGTATCTGCGGCGCCTGCGAGACGCGCGTCATTTCCGGCATTCCGGAGCACCACGATTCCGTGCTCAGCGAAGAAGAGCAGGCGACAAACGAGAAGGTGATGATCTGCTGCTGCGGCTGCAAGACCGAGCGGCTGGTGCTGGATATGTAACCCGCGCGTGCGTCATTCTCATCGCGTCGGGGCGAGTTTCAAACCCGCCCCTACTCGACCCGGCAATACATGCTGCGATAGAGTGGGTGCATGGACGCGCCCGTTAAATCTCAATCGACAAAAAAACCGGCTCTTGCAGAGCGGCGGGACTTGCGTTCCTGGATCGCGCAATTGCGCGCGGCGAACGAGTTGCAGGACATCAAGGGCGCCGAGCGCGAGAAGGAGATCGGCGGCATCGTCGACATCTACCAGCGGCGCATCGGCAACAAGGCCGTGCTGTTCGACGACGTGCCGGGCTATCCGCGCGGCCGTCGCATCCTCGCTAATATCCTGACCTCGGTCCGGCGCATCAACATCACGCTCGGGCTCGACCCCGACGCTCCCGCGGTCGAGCTGGTGCATTACTGGCGCCGTTACATGAAAGAGGCGAGGGCGATCCCGCCGGTCACGGTGAAGGGCGGGCCGGTCATGGAAAACGTGCGCACCGGCGGCGACATCGACATTTTCAAAATCCCGGTGCCGCGTTGGCACGAGCATGACGGCGGCTACTATATCGGCACCGGCGACATGGTGATCATGCGCGATCCGGACACCGGCTGGGTCAATTATGGCGCCTATCGCGTTCAGGCACATGACCGCAATGCGGCGACGGTGATGTGCTCCAAGGGCAAGCACGGCGACATCATCAAACGCAAATATCACGAGCGCGGCGAACCATGCCCGATCGCGGTCGTCTGCGGCATGCATCCGGCCCTGTTCATGATCGCGGGCCTGGAAATTCCGTACGGTAGGAACGAATACGACGCGGCCGGCGGATTGATCGGCGAGCCGGTTGAGATCATCGCCGGGCCGCGCACCGGCTTGCCGATTCCCGCGCATGCCGAAATCGCCTTCGAGGGTTTCATCCACCCGAACGATATGCGCGACGAAGGTCCTCTTGGCGAATGGACCGGCTATTACGCCGGCGGCCAGAAAAAAGAGCCGGCGATCCGTATCGAGACGTTTATGCACCGCGACGATCCGATCCTGCTCGGCGCCATTCCCGGCATTCCGCCGGACGACGATTCGTTTTATCGCGGCACCTACCGTTCCGGCGCGGTGTGGAACCAGCTCGAAGCCGCGGGCGTGCCCGAAGTCAAAGGCGTCTGGGCGCATGCTGCCGGCGGCAGCCGGCTTTGGCTCACCGTTGCGATCCGACAGCAATATGCCGGCCACGCCAAGCAAGCCGGCCTGATCGCCTCGCAGTGCCATGCCGGCGCCTATGCCAACCGCTTCGTCGTTGTGGTCGACGACGATATCGATCCGGCCGACATGGACAAAGTGGTGTGGGCGATGTGCACGCGCTTCGATCCGCGCGAGGGCATGGAGACGCTGCGCGGCTGCTGGTCGACCGCGCTCGATCCGATGGCCTATGGCGAGGACGATCCGCGCAACGCGCGCATCGTCATCGACGCCTGCAAGCCGTTCAAGCGCCGCAACACGTTTCCCATCGTGGTGCGCGCGAGCGAGGAAGTGGAAAAGCACGTGCGCGGAAAATTCTCCGACGTGCTGCCGCGCTAATTCTTCCCTCCCCCCTTGTGGGGGAGGGTAGGGTGGGGGGTCGGCAGATGACGCGCACGCGTCGACGCCTGTAAATTGCCTCTCGACCCCCACCCCTAAACCCTCCCCACAAGGGGGAGGGGAATAGAAGTGCCATGAACGATAAGTTCGACATCACGCTCAATATCAACGGCCGCGATTATCCGATCCGCGTCGAGCCGCGTAAAACCTTGGTCGATGCCATCCGAGACGATTGCGGGCAGACCGGCACTCATATCGGCTGCGAGCATGGCATCTGCGGCACCTGCACCGTCATCGTCGACGACGAAGCAGTGCGCTCCTGCCTGATGTTCGCCATTCAGGCGCAGGGCAAGGAGATTCGCACTGTCGAGGGCCTCGCCAACGGCGACGAATTGTCGGTGCTGCAGCGCGCCTTCATCGAAAATCACGGCCTGCAATGCGGCTATTGCACGCCGGGTTTTTTGATGCTCGCCACAAACGTGTTGGAAAAAAATCCGCACATCGAGGACGAGGAACTGATCGACGTTCTCGCCTCGAATCTCTGCCGTTGCACCGGCTATCAGAACATCATCAAGGCGGTGCGCGCGGCGGCCAAGGAGATGCGCGAAGCCGTTAAGGTATAGCTAGTGCCGCGAGCGCGGCTTTTGCCACCGCGACGTCTTGCTCGATCTTGGCGCCGCCGGCGGCCACCGCGCCGATCACTTCGCCCTCGACCTCGATCGGAAAGCCGCCCGGCACGTTGGTGAAGTCGCCCATGCGCACCGCCATGGACAGCGCATTCTCCTCGGGCGCGTAGCCGGTCGGCAGGCGCTGCGACGCCGCAGTGATCGCTTTGCGCTGCGTGGTGATGATCGAGAAGTGGCGCGCGCCGTCCATCATCAGGAAAGCGATCATCCGGCAGCTCTGGTCGACGACGGCGAGCGAGACCTTGCAGCGAAGCTCGTTCGCTTTTGCCACGCCGGCCGCGATCATCTTTTGGCTTGCCTCATGGGTGAGCCGGTGCGTGGGAACAAAGTCCGCCATGATGAGGACTCCAAGGCCGCAGGGCGTTTATCGACCCCACATGACACAAAATCGGCAATGCTGTTAGTCTCTCCCGTTCGGCGGCGGCAGACGGAAAAAGGGTCGATAAGCGTGAGTGGGGGAGATTTGCCGGCGGAGTGGGACCGCGAGGCCGACGTCGTCGTGATCGGGTCAGGCGCGACTGGGATGCCGGCCGCGATCGTCGCGCGCGAGGCGGGTGCGTCGGTGATCCTCGTCGAGGCGCAGAACCATATCGGCGGCCACGCTATCACCTCGGGCGGCAACCTGCCGCTCGGCGGCGGTACCAGCTACCAGAAGAAATTCGGCATCGAGGATTCGCCCGATCTGTTCTTCCAGGATTTGACCGACTGGTCGGTAGTCGAAACCAACGGCTTTCCGCCCTACCGCTACAACGACCGCGAGATCATCCGCGCTTTCGCCGACAACAGCGTGTCGGCGTTCGAATTCCTGCTCGCGCACGGCGTCAAGATCATCGACCGGCCGCCGAACAAGATCGGGCACGAGATCGGCGTCTCGGCTCTGCGCACCATGCAGATCTCGGTCGAGGACTGGCCGATGGTCCATACCGGCGGACCGGCCGATCCGGACGACGACGAAATCCGAGCCGGCGCCGGCCTGATGCGGCCGCTGCATGCCGCGGCGCTCGATGCCGGCGTCGAAATCCTGCTCGAGCACCGCATGACCGCGATCCACCGCGAAGCGGCAAATTCCGGCCGCGTGCTCGGTGTCGCCGTGGATCACAACGGCTCCAAGCTGAACATTCGCGCGGGCAAGGCCGTCATCGTCGCCACCGGCGGCTCGACCGGAAACGTCAACTTCCGCCGCATGTTCGACCCGCGGCTGACCGAGGAATATTGCGGCCTCGCCGGCATGCCGTGGTCGGACCAAGATGCTAGCGGCGAAATCGCCGCCATGGCGATCGGCGCCTCGCTGTGGGGCCTGTTCAACTACACCGGCGAGTTCGGCTCAGGCATCACCAAGCCCGGCGCGATCGGCTGCCAATACGGCTATGTCAACGTGCGCTGGCATCCGGGCAGCAAGGTGTTCGACAAGGCGCGCGCCATCGGGCTCCAGGTGGCGGATTGGCAGGACGTCATCCTGGTCAACATGCTAGGCAACCGCTTTTACGACGAGACCGCCGGCCACTTTAATTACAACACCTATCAGAGCACCAATCCTTACGAGCCGTACAGCTACCTCAACGCCAAGAACCAAAAATACAATCCGAGCAATTTCATCAATGCCGCGCTGGCCGGTATCGGCGACAGCCATAACGGCGGCGGTCCGATCTGGGCGATTTTCGACGCCGACGCGGTGGCGCGCGAGAAATGGCAGCCGTCGCCGCCGCATGTCGATGTCGGTGCCGGCTTCTTCTTAACGGCTGGGAGCATCGAAGAGCTCGCCGGCAAGATCAAAATAAAATACCAGCGCGTGCCGATGCCGCCGCAAAACCTCGCCGACACCGTCGCGCGTTACAATTCATTCGTCGAGGTCGGTAAGGATTCCGATTTCGGCAAGCCCACGCCGCTCTATAAAATCGCGAAGCCGCCGTTCTATGCCGCCTGGGCGACCCCGGTCATCCACGACACGCGCGCCGGCTTGCGCATCAATGCGCGCTGTCAGGTGGTCGATATGAGCGGCGAAGTCATTCCCGGCCTTTATTGCGGTGGCGAATCGGCCGGCGGCTTTTCCATGCACGGCCTGCCGCGCGCGATTTGCCAAGGGTTAATTGCGGGCAGAAATGCAGCGGGTGACAACGGCGGGGCGTGACGCTAGGCCGATTTTCAGCTTTGGGTGCAAAGTCCGACAGTCTCGCGAGCAGTAGCACGCTCTCTTCGAAGCGCTAATCGGTGTTTCGGTAGCAGGTGCTACTTCAGTGTGCTCGTACAACCGCGGTTTTGTAGTTCGCTAACTGGCCGTATTCGCTTGCTCCATTCCTTTTTGTAGCTTTGGGACGTCTTCTGTTTTAATTAGGACAGCCTCAATCTCCTCTACCGGCCAGAAGAGATATTTATGGCGCGCCATACGCTCGATAGCCGATCTATTTTTGCGAAACGTCTCTAGTCGCTCCTCATTTGTGCGGCCGCTCGTGCCCCCCGTACCGAAATTGTCATCAAGGGCTTCCCGACTAATCGCGCAGCTTACTGGGATGCCAAGTGCTTCAGAACTAAACGTCACGATGTCACGGCTCTGGTCATATTTTAGTGCGGAATTGTTGAACGTGAGGGTCAGTCCAGTCGTTATATCTCGATGTTCATCGACGACTTTGAGAGTTAAATCACGAACGGCTGCGGGTAGTCGGCTCAGGCCCTCGCCAAGTAGTTGAGTCCATGTCTTTCCGGCTTGACGTGCTTCTTTCCACGCCGCCTTGAGTTCATAGGGTCGTTTTTGTGCAAGTAGATCAAGCAATGTTGCTGACTGCTGAATGTCTTTTTCCTGCTTCGCAGTTCCCGCAGGGCGACGGCGTGAAACTATTAGCTTGTGAACTGCGTAGCGTTCTGGCGCGGGGACAAGCACGTATATGCCTGCGTCGTGCAAGACTACTGCCGGCTCTGGATTGCGAATAAGATAGTCTAAGAACCGGAGGGGCTCTGCGTCCGTTTGAAATGTGGGAAGTCGCTTCGGTATATCGGTATCAGGCCCTTCATTGGGCGTAAGAAAATCAACACCGAGCCCTCCTTTAGCGCGATAACTTGTGACGTTGCGTTCGTTGTGGACGTGTGGCACAGGTTGGAAAGTTTTATCTATTTGTTTAAGCACGTCGAGAACCGGGGGAGTTTTGTCACCAACAGCTACTGAGATATATTCGAACTGGGCTATATCCACGTCTCCTGTCTGTTGGATCGATATTGGAAGTCTGGTTCCCAACATAGCTGAATAAGTTTGGTAGGCGGCAGTGCCGATCAGAACCCCGTGAAGTCGGAATACCCCAGCCTTTGCTAAAGCAGCGATGATTTTGCCAAATTCCGAAATTGGCCGTGGCAGTCCGTATGCTCGCACAAGTGTTGATATGAGGGCGCGTCGTTCGCGTTCGTCATTGCGAGCTTGCTTATGATTGGAAATTTGTTCCAACAATTCTGGTGTTTCGGGACCGACATACCTTTGAGCGCGACCGTCATTGGACGATTCTTGAAAGTACCAATAGGTCTTGCCCTTAATTGTTTTTGATATGAAGGTTCCGTTTTCGGGGAAGGCGTCATGGAATGCTGTCGCCGAACAGCGCTGCACCAGTTCAGCATAAGTTGTTTGCATTACGAGAGAGAGTGCTGGCATGGGGTTTCTGTTCAGTTATACGCATTTCGCAGTTTGCGTATAACACTTCTTCTGCCAGCAAACCACAAAATTATACGCAATCCGCAAAATGCGTATAACTTGTTATATATTACTTAAATTTCAATAAGTTAACGACACGGCCGCCGTCGCCGGCAATGCCGAATTGACCGCGATGCGTCAATCGCGCCCTTTTGAGCGGCTGCCAAGTAGTTCCTCTACATCCAACACCGGACCCGTTTTGCACTGCAATAGCCAATGCTTAAGCGGACGTGTCGGCTCTAATTTGGATGTCTGCGTCTGCCCGACAGCGGAAATTGCCGGCGCAATGCAGTTCGCATCCTGACACTACACCGTCGTCTGCGCCATTCCGGGTTTTGCCCGGAGCGCTTCCTTGGCGCCGTCCTTGAACGCCACGTCCGGCGGCAGCACCACCGAGCAGGAGCGGATCTTGTGGTGCTCGGGATTAACGCCGGGCGGCGTCACGCCTTTCTCGGCGAGCGCCTTGGCGGCGCGCATCAGGCGATGCCGCGCCATGATGATGCCGTTGTCGGTCGAGACCAGGTTTTCCTTGGTGCGGTCGCAGACCGGACCCATGCTTTCCTGCAACGACGCATCCTGCATGGCAAAACCGGCGACGCCGCTGAACGTCTTGCCGGCCTTCTGCGCCGCGCGGTCAATTAGATAATCGTTGTCCTTGTTGGCGAGCGGGCGGTAGGTGCCCGGCGTATATTTGCAATGCACGCCGGCGCCGTCTTTCATCGCGTCGACCTCGGTTTTGCTCAGCGCCCGCACCGGATGGAAGTCGTAAGACCAGGCCCAGCAATTCTCGTCGTCGATCGGCACCCAGAAGTGACCGTGAATGGGATGATCGCCGCGCGGCGGGATCATGGTGAAGCACGGCATGACGAACGGCGTGATGCGCCAATAATATTTGCCGTTCTCGGCATTGCGCCGTGCGCCAATGAATAGCCCGCCCGGCTGCTCGACCACTTCGAAATGCGGCTGCATGTCGGAGAGATTGTACTGGTTGCCCTTGGCGCCCTTGAACAGCGGGTCGGAGCCGAGATCGCCGCGATGCAGGAACGAGACGTGGCTCGAATCGATGCCGCCTTCCATGGCCTGCAGCCAAT
>Ga0210394_10001587_pt1 | contig 35549 bp, 32 predicted proteins | sample IncBWC12MmetaG_FD_160121 | JGI IMG/M metagenome (GOLD analysis project Ga0210394, IMG submission 160121) | Forest soil microbial communities from Barre Woods Harvard Forest LTER site, Petersham, Massachusetts, United States - Inc-BW-C-12-M | ecosystem: Environmental > Terrestrial > Soil >... | reverse complement strand
GTACACCGGTACACCCGGCGCACGAACCGTAACCAAACGGGTTCTGGCATGTATCATCCGATTGTCAAAGAGCAGGTCAATCCAGGCCAGCTGGAAGGACTACAGACGAACCCCGATACTACCGAACGAGCTGTAAAGTGTCAAGCGTTAATCTGTTGTGAATAATTCATAGCCTGTGGATTTCTCGGTGCGCGGATTGGGGCGCTGCTCATGAACTTCCGATTAGAATGCCCACGGCGAAGACCAGCCCGCCTCCGACGATTACTTGTATGGCCGAAGAAACAATGGGCATATCCATATAACGATGACGAACAAAGCTGATGATGGCGAGTTCGACGATTACGACAGCAACCGCGGCGGTAAAGGCAATGTGAAAATCCGGGATGAGAAAAGGCAGGGTGTGGCCTAACCCGCCGAGCGTGGTCATGGAACCCGTAACAATTCCTCGCAGCAGCGGCTTGCCGCGGCCGGTGAGGGAACCATCGTCGGAAAGCGCTTCGGCAAACGCCATGGAGATTCCCGCACCGAGCGAGGCCGCAAGACCGACCAGAAAAGCGTCCCAGGTTTTGTGCGTGGCCAGCGCCGCGGCAAAAATGGGAGCCAGAGTCGAGACGGAGCCATCCATCAGGCCCGCGAGGCCGGGCTGCACGACCTGCAACATGAAGAGGCGCTTGCGCGACGTGTCTTCTTCGGTGCGAGCGCCCGATGCCGCCTGTTTTTCTTCGATGGATTCGGCGGCGGCGTAATGCTGGCGTTCGATTTCCGCCAGGTCGCCGAGCAGTTTGCGCGTGGAGGCGTCGGAAACTTGTTGTAGGGCGCGCTCGTAAAAGCGTTCTGTCTCCAGTTCCATGATTTCGGCTTGCTTGCGAACCTTGTTGATACCGAGCGGGCGGACGAGCCATTCCGGGCGGCGTTCGACGAAGCCTTTAACGTCCTGGCGGCGAATCAGAGGAATGTGATTGCCGAAACGCTGCTGATAGAGATCAATCAGGCGCTGGCGATGCCGGGACTCTTCAGCCTGCATGTCCTCGAACATTTTCGCGGTCGAGGGGTAGGTGTCGCGCAGGCCGTCGGCGAAGTCGCTGTATACGCGGCCGTCCTCTTCTTCGAGCTGGATGGCAAGCGCGAGGATTTCTTTTTCGCTGAGATCTTTGAAGCGCTTCTTGGCCATGACGGCTGCTCCTCAAGACGGAGTATTGACAAGGGGATTATATCCGGAGAGGAGCGACAATCGGTGAGAGTGCGTGCGGCGGCTAGCGGCTTTCTGCGGTCAGCGCCAAGCGGAAGCGAGCCCATGAGCGTCCCAGGGGTCTGCTCACGGAGTCCGACGGTAAAGGTAAGTGAAACGCGGGAAATTGTGCGAACATTGAATTCAGACTGTGTGGCGGTGGCTTTGCGGCTGCGCGCAAGAACAGGCTGAAAGAAAAAATGAAAGTGCTATCCGTGAATGTTGCGCTGCCGCGTCTGGTGTCATGGAAGGGCCAGACGTTTAACACTGGCATCTTCAAGAAACCGGTTGATGGTCCGGTGATGATGCGGCAGCTGGATTTGGACGGCGACCGGCAGGCGGATTTGTCCGTGCATGGCGGCCCGTACAAGGCGGTGTATGCGTATCCTTCGGAGCACTATGCGTTCTGGAGGAAAGAATTGCCCGGGATGGATTTGCCATGGGGGCAGTTCGGCGAAAATCTAACGACGGAAGGATTGAACGAGAAGGATACCCACATTGGCGACGTCCTGCGAGTGGGCCAAGCCACCGTGCAGGTGACGCAGCCGCGAGTCCCGTGCTGCAAACTGGCGGCGAAATTTCAGCGAGATGATATCTTAAAGCGTTTTCTGCAGAGCGGGCGCTCCGGATTTTACTTTGCGGTGATCGAGGAAGGGCTGGTGGCCGCGGGCGATGCGATCGAGCGAATTCAGGAAGATGAGAACGGCATTGCGGTGAGCGACATCAATCAACTCTACTACCACGGAATCGATGTACCCTTGATGCGGCGAGTGATTCAACTGAATGCGCTGCCAATTGACTGGCGCGAACACTTCGCGGAAAAGCTGGCGATGCTGGAGCGCCATTCTTCGTAGCAACCAACAACCATGCAGCGCAAGTCGATCCTCCACCAGTCGTTTGAAGTAGGCATCTCGCTGAAGGGCGTGGGCGCGCTTTTCGAAATTGCCAGCGGCATGGTCTTGTGGTTCGTGAAACCATCGCAGATGAACGACATCGTGCGCTGGTTGGGCGAGAACGTGCTGGCCGATGCGCCGCATCACCCGTTTGCCGTGCAGGTGCTGAATGCCTCGCAGCGGTTCGCCGACAACGGCACCACGTTCGCGTCGCTGTATTTGCTGGCGCACGGAGTGGTTAAACTGGCGCTGGTGATTTGTCTGATGCTCAATAAGATCTGGGCGTATCCGCTGACGATTGTGGTGTTCTGTGCGTTCATGGTGTATCAGGTGCGTCGCTTCACGCACACGCATTCCTGGGCGCTGATCTGGCTGACTGTTTTTGACGCGGTGATCGTGTATCTGACCTGGCAGGAATATCAAGAGCAGAAGGCCAAGCGAAGTGAAAAAATTGCCGTGCAGTAATCGAGGCTGCTAGTCGAGCGGTTCGGCGTCAATGCCGATATTCTTTTCTCCCGCGGCTTTCTTTTCGTTGTACTTCTTTACCCAGGCGGCGAAGCTTTTTCCGGCAGCGGTATCGCGCCCAGTGAACGCCAGGGCGGCGATATCGCTATAGGGGATGGAGAGCTTTCCCGGCTGGTCCTTGGGCATCACGCGGATGAAGCAATCGCAGAGCGCGGGGCCTTTGATTTTGCGATCGAAGATGTAGCCTTCTATTTTCTGGCCGTCTTTCAGGGTGATGGTGAGATCGCCGCGATAGTCGAAGGCTTTCTCAAGCGCTTCATGAATTTCCGAGACTGACGCAAGCGCGGGAATCCATCCTTCGAGATTTTCGTGGACGATGCCGAGACGTTCCTCAGCGGCGGACTCAGGCGATATAGATGTATGCGGATCTGACATGGCGATTGAGAGCCGCTAGGCCTTCGGCGACATGGCGATCTGCACAAGCTGGCCGGAATTATTTCCGGAATTTTTCGCGGCGCCGCCCATGGCATCGGGGTCTTTGTACTTGTTGAAAATCGTCGCGCGCACCGTGCTGAGGAAGCCGCCGAGCGAACCGAACATATCGTCCACGGCACTGGCTTCATAGCCGCTGTGAACCATGCAATTCGCGCACTTGGGATTGCCGCTCTCAGTGCCGTAGCGGTCCCAGTCGGTTTCGCGGACCAATTCCTCGAAAGTGTCGGCGTAGCCGTCTTGCAGCAGGTAGCAGGGTTTCTGCCAGCCGAAAATATTGTAGGTGGGCATGCCCCAGGGCGTGCATTTGTAATTGCGCTTGCCCATGAGAAATTCCATGAACAGCGGGCTGAGGTTGAAACGCCACCGTTCGCTGCGGTTGCTCAAAATCTGGCGGAACAGTTCGCGCGTTTTTTTTCTGCTGAGGAAATGTTCCTGGTCGGGAGCTTTGTCGTAGGTGTAGCCGGGCGAGAGCATCATGCCCTCGACGCCCAGGTCCATCATATCGTCGAAAAAGTGGCGAACGCTTTGCGCATCGGCGCCGTCGAAAAGCGTGGTGTTGGTGGTTACCCGAAAGCCTCGCTGCAAGGCGAGCCGTATCGCTTCCACGGCTTTGTCGTAGGTGCCTTCGCGGCAGACGGCGAAATCGTGTTCTTCGCGCTGGCCGTCCATATGAACGGAAAAGGACAAATATTTGCTCGGAGTAAAGAGGTGCAGCTTTTCTTTCAGCAGTAGCGCGTTGGTGCAGAGGTAGATGTATTTCTTGCGCGCGACCAGGCCATCCACGATTTCGGCGATCTGGGGATGCATCAGAGGTTCGCCGCCGGGGATGCTGACCATCGGCGCGCCGCATTCTTCCACGGCTCGAAAACATTCCTCGGGGCTCAGCTGCTTCTTCAACACGTGGGCGGGATATTGGATTTTGCCGCAACCGGCGCAGGCGAGATTGCAGCGCAGCAGCGGCTCCAGCATCAAGACGAACGGGTAATGCTTGCGCCCTTTCAGCCGTTGGCTGATGACGTAGGAAGCCGTCGTCCACATCTGTGAAACTGGAACTGCCATCGGATCCTTTTGCAGCTTGCCTGGCACAGGCACTACGCTGCGCATCGTGCTTAGACTCTAATGGTACCGGATTCGATGCCCGCTGTGAACCCGAGACTCACGAACAAGGTGCTTGAATCGAGAGTTCGCGCTGGGGGCGTCCAAGTGACTGAATGTGCGAAAGATATGAGCGTGTTGCAGGTGGCCTTGCGCTCAGTTTTCGTGTAAATTTTCTAATGATGAGCGATCCTGTGAAATTCCATGTGGGCCTGGTGCAGATGGCCGTGAGTCGGCTGCCGAAGGACAATCTCGCGCGGGCCATTGCGAAGGTCGAAGAGGCGGGACGCAATGGCGCGCAGGTGGTGTGCTTGCCGGAATTATTTCAATCGCAATATTTTTGCCAGCGGGAAGATACCGCCAATTTTGATTTGGCGGAGGCGGTGCCTGGGCCGACGACTGAAGCTCTGGGCCGCGTGGCGCAGAAAGCGCGCGTCGTAGTAGTGGCGCCGCTATTCGAGCGGCGGGCCGCGGGCGTGTATCACAATACGGCGGCGATCATTGATGCGGACGGCAAGATCGCGGGAGTTTATCGCAAGATGCATATTCCCGACGATCCTGCCTATTACGAGAAATTTTATTTCACGCCGGGAGATTTGGGGTTTCGCGCGTTTGCGACGCAAGCGGGGAAAATCGCCACGCTGATTTGCTGGGATCAGTGGTATCCGGAGGGAGCGCGCCTGGCGGCGTTGAACGGAGCGTGCATTCTTTTTTACCCGACGGCGATCGGGTGGCATCCCAGCGAAAAAGAATCGAACGGGGCAGCGCAACGCGATTCGTGGCGCACGGTGCAACGCGGGCACGCGATCGCGAACGGAATTTATGTGGCGGCGGTGAATCGCGTGGGCCACGAAATTCCCGCGGCCGGCGGCGACGGCCTGGAATTCTGGGGCGGATCATTCTTGTGCGACCCGCAAGGAGTGGTGATTGCGGAGGCTTCCACCGATCGCGAAGAAATTTTGTATGGCACAGTGGATCTGGCGCACCTGGAAGACGTGCGCCGCAATTGGCCTTTTTTGCGCGACCGGCGCATTGACGCTTATCACGGCATCGAACAACGATTCCTCGACGGCAAATCTTGAAACGGCCGCTTCCTACAAACCTTATGAATGAACAAACCGCGCCCGCTGCTCTTGGTTTTTCCATGCCTGCCGAATGGGCGAAGCACGAAGCTACGTGGATCGGCTGGCCGCATAACCCCACGGATTGGCCGGGCAAGCTCGAACCGATTCAATGGGTCTACGGCGAAATCGTGCGGAAGATTGCGCCTGGCGAGATCGTGCGAATACTAGTGAATTCGGCCGAGCATGAAAAGCTGGTGCGAAGCATTTTGAAGAGAATCGGCGTGGATTTGAACCGCGTGCAGTTTTTTCGTTTTGCGACGAATCGCGGATGGACGCGCGATTTCGGACCGATTTTTTTGAGGCGCGTTAAACCACGGCGCGAAGTGGCTATCGCAGGATTCCGATTCAATGCTTGGGCGCGCTATCCCGACTGGCAGAAAGATGATGCGATTCCGGGGCAAGTGGCGCGGCGCTTGAAATATCGGATGGTGCCGGTGCGCTACGGCGGGCGCGATGTGGTGTTGGAAGGCGGAAGCATTGACGTCAACGGTCGCGGCACTGTGCTGACCACCGAAGAATGTTTGCTGGCTCAAAAACGGCAGGTGCGCAATCCGGGATTCAGCCGGGCGGACACGGAAACGGTTCTGCGCGAAAGCCTCGGCGTGAAAAATATTGTGTGGCTGGGCAAGGGCATCGCGGGCGACGACACGCATGGACACGTGGACGATCTTTGCCGGTTCGTCAACGCGCGCACGGTGGTGCTGGTGCGCGAGAAGATTCAGCGTGATGCGAACTACAAGCCGCTGCAAGACAACTGGGAGCGTCTGCAAGGTGCGCGCCTCGAGGATGGAAGCAAGATCGAGGTGGTCGAGCTGCCCATGCCCGCGCCGCTGCATTTCGAAGGCGTGAGGCTGCCGGCAAGCTACGCGAATTTTTATATCGCGAATTCTGCAGTATTGGTGCCGACGTTCAACGATCCGCATGACCGCGTGGCGCTGGGAATCCTCGGTGAACTATTTCCAGGACGCGCCGTGGTTGGCATCCATGCAGTGGATCTGGTGTGGGGATTTGGCACGCTTCATTGTTTAACGCAGCAGCAGCCCTCGCGATAATTTCAGCTGAATTTGCGATACGGATCGTGTGATCTATCGTTCTGGACGAAGCTTACATTTGACGGGCGCGGTTTCTGTCGCGGGAAATCTATAGCATCGAACTTTCTGAGCGGATTTGTCCCGCTTAACGCAGCTTGTACCTACATTGTAAATCGGCGCGCGTTCCATCCTAGCGCGGCGGTCTTGTAGTATTGTTTCCGTCGAAAGCGACTGTCGGAATCGGCCCCCCACATGACAAGCGAATCCTCTCACTGGCGGAATTGGACGCTCGCCGAACGCGAGCGGCAATATTCGCCGAGCAGCTGTGTGGCTGCGATTGCACCTTACCTGGCGGCTTATGCCGCGCGCAGCCGCGAAGCGGAGCGGCAATTTCGCTGCCAGAAGAATTTGCTCTGGGGCGAAGGGCCGGATGAAACGTTCGATTATTTTCCGGCGGCGTCCGTCGATGCGCCTTTGCTGGTTTATTTCCACGGAGGTTATTGGCAGGAATTGTCGAAGAACGAATCGCTGTTTGCGGCGCCGGATTGCGTGGCGAATGGGATTGCGTTCGCGGCGATTGATTACACTTTGGCGCCGCAGGCCACGCTGGGAGCGATCGTGCAGCAATGCCGGCGGGCGATTGCCTCGCTGCATCGGCAGGCTGCGACGCTGGGATTCGGCGCGCGCCGTATATATGTTGCGGGTAATTCCGCCGGGGCGCAGCTTGCCGCGATGCTCTTGGTCGCAGGTTGGCAGACTGCGTATGGACTTGCTGATGATGTTGTTGCCGGCGGCGTGCTGCTCAGCGGGATTTACGATCTTGAGCCCTTGGTGGGTACATATATTGACGCAGCGTTGCACCTGACGGACGCGGACGTTGCGACGCTCAGTCCGCTGCGCCTGAAGGCGGGGCGACCGGTGAAAACAATCGTGGCGTGGGGTGAAAACGAGACGGCGGAATTCAAACGGCAGAGCCGCGCTTTCGCCTCGGCGCTCGGTGGTTCCGGATTTCCGGTATCTGCGTTTGAAGTTGCTGGCGCGAATCACTTTGATGCTGTGTTCGGGCTGGCGAACCGCGAGAGCGTGTTGGGCAAGGCCACGATCGAAATTATTCATGACAGGAAAAAGAGAGAGACTTAATTGCAGGAACGGACATTGCCGCTGTGCGTGATCGGTGCCGTGGCCCTTACGCTTTGATTTCTGACAGGAATTTATCCGCGAACGTGTGAACATCCAGGAACGAGTTGTACAGCGGAACCGGCGCGACGCGCAGAATGTCTGGCTCGCGCCAGTCGCAGATTATTCCTTGTTGCGACAGGCGCGCGCAGACGGCGCGGCCGCCTTTCTTTATTTGCAACGACAGCTGCGCGCCGCGATGTGACGGATCGCGCGGAGTTAAGCTGGAGAACTTTTCGCACGCCTCTCGAGCGAGGAGAAATTCGAGATAACTTGTCAGAGTTTCGCTCTTTGCGCGCAGGCTCGCGATCGTAACTTCGTCGAAGATCTCCATCGAGGCGCGTAGCGCGGCCATGCTCAGAATCGAGGGATTGCTCAGTTGCCAGCCCTCGGCGCCGGCGATGGGTTGAAATTTCGAGGGCATCTGGAAGCGGTTGTTCTTATCGTGGCCCCACCAGCCTGCGAATCGCGGCAAATCCTGATTCCGCGCCTGGCGTTCGTGGACGAAGCATCCAGCGACGCAACCGGGGCCGCCATTCAGATATTTGTAGCTGCACCAGACGGCGAAATCCACGTCCCAATCGTGGAGATGGAGTTGCAGATTTCCGGCGGCGTGCGCCATGTCGAAGCCCACGACGCAACCTTGGGCGTGCCCGGCCTCGGTGAAGCGTCGGCAGTCGAAGGCTTGTCCGGTGTAGTAATTCACTCCGCTGAGCAGGATCAGCGCGATCTGGTCGCCCTTTTCAGCGATTAGCTTTTCGATATCTTCGGTGCGAATCGTCGTCTCGCCAGGGCGCGGCGCGATTTCAATCAGTGATTCCGCCGGGTCGTAGCCGTGGAAGACGATCTGCGATTGCACGGCGTACTGGTCTGATGGAAAAGCGCTCGATTCGATGACGATTTTGTGGCGCGCGGGCCTGGGCCGATAAAAAGAAACCATCATCAGGTGCAGATTTACGGTGAGCGAATTCATCACCACTACTTCGCTGGGCAACGCTCCTACGAGCCGCGCGGTCGGCGCGGCCAGGATCTCGTGATACGGCATCCAGGGATTTCTGGCGTGAAAGTGGCCCTCGACTCCGAGGCGTTCCCAGTCTTGCAGCTCCTGTTCGATATAGGCACGCGTGGATTTTGGCTGCAGTCCTAGGGAATGCCCGCACAGATATACGCAGTCGGAACCCGTGGGCGTCTTGGGAATGTGGAAACGATCGCGATAAGCGGCAAGAGGGTCGGCGGCGGACATCGCAATCGCGAACTGACGGCCAGTCTCGAACTTGACGCTGGGCACTTAGAGAGTCTCCAAGGGAATCAGGTCGCGATGAATCAAGTGGTCCGCTTTTTTCCAGTCAAGATCTTCGATGCGAGAAATGGGATCGCACAATGCCGCCAGCAGGCGATCCTGAATCTTCCCGCGCGAGAATGCGACTGAGTACGGGACGCGATGAAACGTCACCATCGCATATTTGGGCACGAAGTGGCGCGGATATTTGGCTTCGAGCGCGAGCTCTGCTTTCTTTCTGAAGAGAAAGCGGGGATCCGCGACGCGATCGCGCATTTCGATGAAGTTTTCCAGGGCCATGTCCGCGATGGCATCCGTATTGGGCTTGCGGGCCTGCTCGAATTCCTGAAACAGCTTCGCCCAGTTGGGGCCGTGGCCATCGAGCAGCTCCAGAAATACGGTGCAATCTTCAAACGCACAATTCATGCCCTGGCCGAAGAAGGGCACGATGGCGTGGGCGGAATCGCCGAGCAGCAGCACCTTTCCGTCCATTTGCCAGGGCGCGCATTTGACCGTGACCATCGAACCGGTGGGATTGCCTGAGTAGTTTTCCCGGAGCTGCGGCATGAGCGGAAGAGCATCGGCGAACCGTTCAGCGAAAAAGTGTGCCGCTTTTTCGCCGGTGTCCAGGTTCGCAAAGCTCTCTGGACCTTCGAACGGCAAGAACAAAATGCAGGCAAAAGTGCCGTCAATATTCGGCAACGCTATCAGCATATAGGCGCCGCGCGGCCAGATATGCAACGCGTTGGGTTCGAGAAGATGCTTTCCGCCGGGACCGGCCGCAATCGTCAATTCCTTATAACCGTAGTCGAGGTGTTCCTGCGAGAAATGCAGGCGGCCGAGCTTCTTCATGTCCTGGCGGATGGCGGAGGCAGAGCCGTCCGTGCCTATCACGACTTCGGAATTTACCGTGGTTTCGCGGCCAGTTTCATCGTTACGAAAACGCGCGGCGCCGGTGGTCCAATCGATTCCGGTGCAGCGTTCGCCGAAATGAATCGTTACGCCCTGAGCTTCGGCCGCGTTCATCAGCGCGACGTTCAGGTCCGCGCGCGAAATGGAATTGATGACCTCGGCGTCGTTCTTGCCGTAAGGCTGGAAGGTCAGTTCACCGGTGCGTGAATGCATCATGCGGCCTTTCATTGGGATGATGATGCGGCTCATCTGGTCCCACAGGCTGGCTTGGCGAAGTGCGTGGATGCCGCGCGTGGATACGGCGAGGTTGATGGAGCGGCCTGCGCTGGCGCGAGTGCGGCGCATGTCCGGGCGGCGCTCGAAAATCTGCACGGGGAATCCGCGCTGCGCCAGCGAGATCGCGAGCAAGGGGCCGGTGAGACCCGCGCCAACGAGCGTTATTGTGCGGGAGCGATTCTGCCTGTCGTGGACAGGCGCGTGGCTTGCGGCAGGATCGCGGCTCAAGCGATCATCCTTCCAGATATGTTCGCGCTTCCCATAGTTCCGGGAAGAATTTCTTTTCCAGCGTGAGTTTTAGGTAGGATGAGCCGGCACTGCCGCCCGTGCCCATCCGTATGCCGATGGTGCGTTCGACCATTTGAATGTGGCGAAGGCGCCAGCCGACGACCAGCTCGTCGAATTCGGTCAGGCGCTCGCACACGTCAATCCAGTCGCGGTGATTGCGTTCGTCTCGGTAGAGCGCGTGAATTGCTTTGGCGCGGGCTTGAAAGCGTTCTTCTTCGGTCGCCGTGGTGGTTGGCGGCTGCAAAGTGCCCAAAGCTTCCAGAGCTTTGAAGAATACGTCGCGCAGGGAATCTTCGCGCAGACGGCGGAAGAGAATGGCGTGCGCCTCAGGCGTCAGCTCGTGGTAGCGCAGCATTTTTTCGTCCTTCAGGCCGCAGAGGAATTCGAGCTCGCGGAATTGTTCGGACTGAAAGCCGCTCGCGGGAGCCAATTTTTCGCGAAACGCGAGGAAGTGAGTGGGCAACATCGTTTCGAGAATGGTGAACTGCTCGACCAGCACACGCATGATTTCCGTGCAGCGGCGCAGCAGGCGGGCCGCTTCATACACGCCGTCGCGCGATGCCGGATTATCGCAGGTCGAGCGCAGGTTCGCGATGACGGCGTCGAGATCGTGGAGTAATTCCTTGAACCAGAGCTCGTAAGTCTGGTGAACGATAATAAAAAGCAATTCATCGTGGTGCTCCGGAGACGACGCGGGATGCTGGAGGCGCAACAGTTCCGGAACCTGGAGATAAGAGCTGTAGGTCAGTTTTTTCTCGGAGCGCGCTTCGTCATTTTCGCTTGTGCGGATGTCGGCGGTGCTACGGGCTGGACAGCCGAAGGAACTGTTTGTTTGCACTACCTTATTTACAGCCGGCCCACCTGCTTCCTGCGGCAGGCCGAGCCACGTTTGCGCATTCGCGCCAAGCAATTTCGTCTTTGCGCCGGCGGGAAGCTGGCTTTCGCGAATGAGGGCGCCTGCGCGCTCTTCGCCGAGCGGGAACGGATAGTCGGAGCCGAGCAGAACGCGGTCCGCGCCCATGATCTCGATCAGAAATTGCAGTGTGCGCTCGTCGAACACCGCCGAATCAACGTAAATTCTATTGAGATAATGGTTCGGAGGAAATTGTGCGGCGCCGCGGGCGAGTTCCTGCTGTTCCCAGGCGTTCTGCAAGCGGCCGAGAAGGAAGGCAAAGCTACCGCCGCCGTGCGCAAAACAGATGCGCAAGCTCGCGGGCAAGCGGTCGAGCGCGCCGCTGACGATTAGCGCCACGAGGGACAGCTGCGTTTCCGCGGGCATGCCGACGGTCCAGGGCATCATGTACTTGGGCATGCGCTGCGCGGCCATCATGTCCCAGGGGTGAACGAAAACGGCGGCGCCTTCATCCGCGCAATGATGGAGAAACGTGACGATCCCCGGGTCGTCGAGAGTTTTTTCGGCGACGTGATTGCCGATCTGCACACCGAGATGCCCGGCGCGCATGCAGCGAGTGAGTTCGGCGCAAGAAGCATCAATATCCTGCAGCGGCACCTGGCAGAGCACTCGTAATCTTCCTTTGCCGCGAGCGCACAGCTGCAAGGCCGCGTCGTTAAATAGGCGAGCGCAATCCAGCGCCTGCTGCGGCTCGCGGTTATACGCAAAAAGCACGGGCGTGGCGGAAACGACCTGATGAGTAACGCCGTCGCGATCCATTTCTTCCAGGCGCACATTCGCATCCCAGCAAGCCGAAGTGACGTGACGGAACACGCGATTGCCGATCATGATTACGGCCTTGCCGGGCTCCGTGTGCTTGATCGACGGCCAATCGGGCGTGCCGAATCGCGCCGCGAGATCCGGCCACGATTCCGGGAAGAAATGTGTGTGAATGTCGGTGACTGGCATGTCGTTTTCGCCGCGCGAAATATGCGCTACTTCTTTGCCGGCTTCCCCGGGTGGACTTCGCCGCAGTTCGGGCAGGCGCGCAACTTTTCGTTCTGATAAAACTTTTCGAATAACGGCGGTAGATCAGTGACGATGCTTTTCAAGAGCACTTCGGCACGATAAATCAGGTGATGGCATTTCCCGCAGTACCATTCAAAGCCGTCTTTGACGCCTTCGGGACGGGGAATTTCGACGACCAGGCCAATCGTGCCGGGAGTGAGTCGCTGCGGCGAATGTCGCGTGTGTTTCGGGAGCAGAAAGATTTCTCCCTCTTTGATGGGAATTTCAATGGGGGGTTTCGCGGGCTGTTCCATCACGCGAATAAAAATGTCGCCTTTCAGCTGATAGAAAAATTCCTCGGTGGGATCGTCGTGATAATCCACGCGCTGGTTCGGCCCGCCGACGACGGTGACGATGATGTCGCCGTCATCCCAAACCTGGGCATTGCCGACCGGCGGCTTCAATTTGTCGCGATTGGCGTCAATCCAGCCCTGAAAATTAAAAGCCTTCATGGTTTTAATCGATGGCATTATTTTTTTCCTTCCGATTCGGCGACTGGCCTGTAGGCGATCGCTTTCATCTCGATGAGCAGATGCGGGTGTGGCAATTGATGGACGGCGACGGTGGTGCGCGCCGGACCATTTTCGTTGAAGTATTCGTTGTAGACCTCGTTGTAGCCGGCAAAATCATTCATGTTCACGAGGTAGCTGGAAATCTCGACGACGTCACTTAGTTTCGCGCCCACGCTGGCGAGAATGTCGCTGATATTGTGGATGACGGCGCGCGTTTGCGCGCGAATATCGAGTTGAGTGGCGCCGAGGGCATCGGCTTCCGCTCCGGCGATGGTATTGTCCGCGCGACGGGAACTGGTGCCGGAGACGAACAGATAATCCCCGGCGCGTTTGACGTGCGGAAACTTCCCGCGCGGCGGCGCTTTCCCCGGAACGACTTTGCCTTCCATTACCATCAGTCACTCAACTTAACGCAGATATTGTTCAGTTCCGAATAAAAGTTCAGCGAATGTACCCCGCCCTCGCGGCCGATGCCGGAAAGTCCCATGCCTCCGAACGGCGTGCGGAGATCGCGCAGAAACCAGCAATTGACCCAGGTGATTCCGACGCGCAGTTGTTCGGCGACGCGGTGGCCGCGCTTGAGATTCGAGGTCCACACCGATCCTGCCAGCCCGTATTGCGTGTCGTTCGCTTCGGCGATGGCTTCTTCTTCGGTATCGAACGGCGCGATGTGGCAAACGGGACCGAAGATTTCTTCCTTCACGCAGCGCGCTGATTCGGGGAGCCCGGTAAAGATCGTGGGCTGGACGTAGTAGCCGTGGTCGCGGGCATCGCTGAATTTTGGGATTCCGCCGCCCGTGACTACTGTCGCGCCCTCTTCGCGCGCCAGTTGATAGTAAGCGAGAACCTTGTCGCGATGGGCTTTGGAAATGAGCGGGCCTGTGGTGGTGGCTTGATCCATGGGCCACCCGATGCGCAAAGCCTCGGCCTTTTGTTTGAGCGCGGTCACGAAATGGTCCATGAGCTTGCGTTCGACGTACACGCGTTCCGCGCAGAGACAGACCTGGCCGGTATTGAGGAAAACGGCATCCGCGATACCACTCACTGTTTCGCCGAAATCGCAGTCGGCAAAAATGATGGCGGCGTTCTTGCCGCCCAGTTCAAAGGAGACCGGCTTCACGGTGGGAGCGACCGCGCGCATGATGGCCGCGCCGGTGCGCGATTCGCCGGTAAAGGTGATCGCATCCACTCCCGGGTGCGCGGTGAGGAATTCTCCCGCCGAATCGGGCCCGAAGCCGTGAACCACATTGAAAACGCCGGCCGGCACTCCCGCCGTTTGCATGACTTCCGCCAGCAACGTCGCGGTCGCGGGAGTTTCTTCGGAAGGTTTGACGACGACGCAATTGCCGCAGGCGAGCGCGGGTGCCACTTTCCAGGTGAGCAGCAGGAGCGGCAGATTCCACGGCGTGATGATTCCGACGACACCGAGAGGCTTGCGGACCGCGTAATTGAGCGCGATGACGCCGTCAGGAGTTTCGGTGCGAAATGATTCCAGGCCAGCGGTCTTGATGACGTCGGCAAACGCGCGGAAATTCGCCGCGCCCCGAGGGACATCAATGCGCGACGCAAGCGATATGGGTTTTCCGGTGTCCGCGACTTCCGCGTGCAGAAAATCCTGGAAGCGCGCCTCGATTCCGTCGGCGATTTTGTGCAGCAGCGCCGCGCGGGCAGGAACGGGCAAACGGCCCCATTCTCTGCGCTGCGCTTGGCGGGCGGCGGCTACGGCTTCATCAACCTGCGCACGACTGGCTTCCGATACTTGCGCGATCGCGGACCCATCGGCGGGATTTACGTCGGCGAACTCCCGCGCGCCGCCCACAAAATGCCCGTTGATGTAATTTTGCAGGAGTTTCACGGAGCTGTTTGCGCTTCTGAGCGCTTCCGTCTCGACGTATTGCCCCGGCAGAGGCGCTGCTAGCACGATACCAAATGCGGATGGGCTTGGAACATGGAAAACGATTCCGAAGCCGCGGAACATGGCCTCAGGCCCTAAGCTGCTTGCAAACGACGGGCACAAGCGCTGCGAGGCGGCAAGTGGCACGCCCCCAAAATGGCGCACTAGACTGCGCCATTGGTGACCCAGCACCCCTGACTTTCGATTGGCTTTGGAACGTGCATGAGAACTGCGTGCGAGGGGAACAGAATCTTTGTAGGTCGCGCCTTTAGTTCATCCTCAGAACCTGCCTGTGACGGGCTCGGCGGGCCACGACATAAACACAGCGAAATCAGCGCGGCGTCAGATGCTAGAGTACGACTTCACAGCCTCAACGCCGGCTCGTCACCGCCGCGTCACTTTCCCGGTTCCGCCTGCTGCGGTGGGTGACTCACAAAATACTGCGTGATGCCGGTCGAAAGCTGCTGCAATCCAGCGGTCACGTTCCGATCCATCGCCTCGACGATCGCCGGCACATTCTTCCCCTGTACCGGTTCATCGTGCGTGTAGATCTGGCTCCATACCGTCGTGCGCGATGCCGGATCGTACAACTCCAGCTGAATCGAGAAACGCGCCACTAGCTCGGGCTGATCCACGCCATACATCGAGTACAAGTGGCCCCGCACCACGTACTCCCCGCGCGCGTTGCCGGTGACTTTCGAGACGGATTGAAATTGGCGCGACGAGCGCAGAATCGTTACCAGCATATCCTGCACCATGTCTGCCGCGGGTTCCGCCCAGCGGTCGTACTCGTACGTCCCCAGCTGCACGGGACCCGATCCGTACACCAACCGATCGTCGTGATACAGATGCGAGGCGATGAATCGCCCCACCAGCAATGTCACTGGAATCTGCGCCGATGGGGAATTGGCCGGAGCGGGGTTCACATCCAGCACGTAATACTTCACCGGACGCGCCGCGCCGCATCCGGCCACCAGCATCGCCAGCATCAGGAGTGCGCTAATTTGCGTGCGATGGCTCAACACTCTTTGCTCCTTCTCGCGTTGTTTCTTCGCGTCGTTGCCGGGCTGCTTCTGCAAACGAATTCTCATCCTGCTGCCGTTCCGCTATTTCGGCGGCGCCGTCCCGGGTGCATGTGGTTTCGGGTCGGCCGCGCGCAGGATCGAATAGGGCCGCGTCTTGATGGACTCCGTGAACGAATTCAGGTTCTCCGTGACGTGACGCAGGTTATCAATAATCTCGTCCAGATTTTCCTGATTGCTTATCACCGTGTCGTTCAGTGAAGCCACCATCGAATCGACGTTCACCAGCGCCTTGCGCAGGTCAATGATCGCCTGCCGGATGTCCGCGCGATTTTCCGTGAGCATCCCGTCCAGATGCTGCAGCGTCTCATCCGCCTGGTCGGATGTTTTCTGGAAGCTCGCGATCACAGGCTTCAGGTTGGCCGTCGCGTCATTAATATGATTCAGCGTCGAGTGCACCAGCGGCCGATCCTCTTCCAGCATCCCGCGCACGTGGCTCAGACTCGCGGATAGGTTCGCGCGGTTCTGATCGTTCAGCAAGTCGTTCACTCGGGCCAGCGTAACCTTCAGCTCCACCACCCGTGAATTCAGGTTCGTGATCAACTCGCTCGCCTGCGGCGTCAGCTCGTTGATTTTGTCGGCGATATCCGAAAAACTGGTGGGTTCTTTTGATTTCAGCACCGCATCGCGCTGCGCCCGGGGCGCCGCGGGGGAACCAGCGAGTATCTCTAGAAAATTTTCTCCCAGTGGACTGGTGCTCGTCACCAGCACCGTGCTATCTGTTTTCACCGGGATATTCGGCTTCGCCGTGAAATCCACTTTCATGCGCGAGGGATCGTTGGGATCAACCTGCACTTTGCTGATGCGTCCCACCGGAGGGCCATTCAAATAACGAACTTCCGAGCCGGGTCCCAAGCCGCCGGCATTCTTGAAATACGCATGGTAGGGCGTGTCCGCTTTGTCGAGTGTCCCGGAGAGCGCAAAGACCGTGGCAATCAGCAACGCCGCCACTACCAACACAAACAGCCCGACGTATGCCTGCTCGCGCTTCGATTCCATCCGTGTCCTCGACCATTTCTGCGCGCTGAACCGCGCAGACGCCCCTCGATTGCGGGGGAGTATATCACGAGCCCTTTACTTCGCCAGTCCCGGCAAGACCGATCGGGCCCTGTCCTATTGACGCTGCGGCGGTACGTCCCCAGTCAACATCTGCAGGTAATCAATCTCACCGGTCAATTCCGGTTCCGGCACGCGGTCCAGAAACTGCCGCACGCGCGGCTGCAGGCTCTTCTGCATTTCTGCGACCGTGTCGTTGGCCACGATCACGCCCTTATCCAGCAGAATCATCCGGTCGGCGATCAAGAAAGCACTGGCCAGCTCGTGCGTCACCACCACGATCGTGATGCGAAATGCTTTCTTCAACTTTAATATCAGTTCGTCAATCCCCGCCGCGATGATGGGGTCCAGCCCCGCCGAAGGCTCATCGAAAAATAATATCTCCGGGTCCATTGCCAGCGCCCGCGCGATCGCCGCCCGCTTCTTCATTCCGCCGCTCAATTGCGCGGGCATGTAACTTTCAAATCCGGAAAGCCCCACCTGGTCCAGCTTCAATCGCACCATGATTTCTATCGTCGATTCGTCCAGGTTGGTGTGTTCCTGCAGGGGCAGCGCCACATTTTCCCCCACGGTCATGGACCCAAACAGCGCCCCTCCCTGGAACGACATCCCCATCTTTTTCAACAAATCATCGCGCTCGTTTTCCGATATGGACGCGAAATCCTTGTTCTGAATCCAAATCTCGCCTGAGCTGGGCTGCTCCAGTCCCACCAGCGTCCGCAGCAGAGTGCTCTTGCCAGAACCCGACCCGCCCAGAATCACCAGCGTCTCTCCGGCGGGCACTTCGAAGCTGATGCCGTGCAGAATTTCGCGCTCGCCGTATTTCACGCGCAGGTTGCGCACCGAGATCGCCGAAGGCGGCGCGCTGGGCTTGGGTGTGGGAGCAGGGCTCATCAATATTTACCGTGGCGCCGTCACGTAGAAGAGTGTCGTGAAAATCAGATCAACCATAATCACCATGAAAATTGATTTCACGACTGCCGAAGTCGTCGACCGGCCCACTTGCTCGGAACCGAGTCCGGTCGCGAATCCCTCCTGGCACCCTACCGCCGTGATCACCAGCCCGAACATCGCGGCCTTCACCAGCCCGGTCATAATGTCGCGCTGCAGCAGCGCGTCCAGCGTGGCTTGAATGTAGGTGCCCCAGGTGAACCCCGCGCTCGTAACCCCAAACACCCCTCCGCCCAGCACTCCCATGAAATCCGCCCAACACGTCAGGCAAGGCACCATCAGCACCATCGCCAGAAATTTCGGTGCCACCAGAAATTGCACGGGCTCGAGCGCCATCGTCTCCATCGCGTCAATCTCTTCGTTCACCTTCATCGTCCCGATTTCCGCTGCGAACGCCGAGCCCGACCGCCCAATCACCACGATCGCCGTCATCAACGGCCCCAGCTCGCGCGTGATTGCAATCGCTACGCCGCTCGCCACAAAGTGCAGCGCGCCCAATTTGCGCAGCTCATAAGCAGCATTCACCGCCAGAATGGTTCCCACGAAAAACGAAATCAACGAAGTAATCGGCAGCGCTTCGACGCCGACGGACATCGCCTGATGCACCGCCCGGCTCATGTGGAATTTCTTGCCCTGGAACGGAAGGATGAAGACGGCCCGTATCGCGCCGCCGATCAATCGCGCCAAGCCGCCTACATATGCCAGGCTATCTAGAGTGGCCGCGCCAATAGTTTCTGTGAGTGGCATCAGTGAGTCGAGACGGGTGAAACTCTACAACCGGATCCGCGCAAAGACCGCCCGAATTCCTATCTGGCGGGAGCGGCGTTGGTGCTGCCGCCGCGCAATGCTTCCTCTTCGTTGTTATATACCTCAAAAACCTTGATCAGCCGAGTCAGCTCCAACACTTCCCGCGCCGTCCGGCTCAACCCGAACAACGCGAACGTGCTCTTCAGATCCCGCGACAGCTTCAATCCTTCCACCAGCGACGCCACGCCCGCGCTATCTATATACCGAACCCGCTCCAGGTTCACGATCACGCGCGCCGTTTTCTTCTCTTTCAGCAGTTCCAACAGCACTCTCCGCACCTGCGGCGAATTGTAAAGGGTGATGTCGCCAACCACGTCCACAATCGTGGCTGCTCCAGACTGGCGCGTTGAAATGTCCATCAGGATTGCCCCCCGGGGGCGATAGAGTGTTTTGCCAGAGAATCCCGCCAGATGCAATCACTTTTCCGCTTTCGGCTCCGGGGAGGAGCCCTCTGCAGAGAATAGCGCGCGAACCGAACGATACCGAACTGCGGGGTCTCAACCCGCCAATTTTTGTCGGTCCTGAAGGGTGCGGACTCGATTATCTTAGGAGCTGTTTCTAGCCACCAGCCACTGATCACGAACCACTGCCTTTTTCCCAAACCGATTACAGACTTCGTCGAACCCGCATCACTTCCGATTATCCAGCGGAACATACCCACGCAGATCCGCTCCCAAATAAACCTGCCGCGGACGCGAAATCTTCTGCTCCGGATCCAGCAGCATTTCTTCCCACTGCGCAATCCAGCCCGAAGTCCGCGGAATCGCAAAGAGCACCGGAAACATCGTGGTAGGGAAACCCATGGATTGATAAATCAACCCGGTATAGAAGTCCACATTGGGGTAAAGCTTGCGCTTCACGAAGTATTCGTCTTCCAGCGCAATCCGCTCGCATTCCAGCGCAATTTCAATCAGCGGGTTTTTCCCCATCACATCAAAAACTTCATAAGCAATGTGCTTCACGATGCGCGCCCGCGGATCGTAGTTCTTGTAAACGCGATGCCCAAATCCCATCAGCAGCTTTTCTCCCGCCTTTACGCTCTTGATGTACGCGGGAATGTTGTTGATCGACCCGATTTCCACCAGCATGCGCAGCACCGCTTCGTTGGCTCCGCCGTGCAACGGCCCGTAAAGCGCCGCTGTCGCCGCGGCGGTCGCCGAATACGGATCCACGTGCGAGCTGCCCACCACGCGCATCGCCGTCGAAGAGCAATTCTGTTCGTGGTCCGCGTGCAAAATGAACAAAATGTCCAGCGCGCGTTCCAGCGTGGGGTTTGGACGATACTTCAACTCCGTCGTGCGAAACAGCATGTTCAGAAAATTGCCGCAGTAGCTCAGATCGTTGTCCGGATAAGCGAACGGCATCCCCAGCGTATGCCGGTAGGCAAACGCCGCCAGCGTCGGCATCTTTCCGATCAGCCGGTAAGTCTGCTTGCGCCGCGAATCCGGATTGAAAATATCCTTCGCATCCGGATAAAAAGTGGAAAGCGCCGCCACCGTGGAAATCAGCATCCCCATCGGGTGCGCATCGTAATGAAATCCATCAATGAATTTCTTGATGCTCTCGTGGATGAAGGTGTGATGCGTGATGTTGTAGGACCAGTTCGCCAGCTGCGTTTTCGTGGGAAGCTCGCCATACAGAATCAGGTAGGCCGTCTCGATGTATGTGCTTTTTTCCGCCAGCTCTTCGATCGAATAGCCGCGATAGCGCAAAATCCCTTTGTCGCCATCAATATAAGTGATCTTGCTTGAGCACGAAGCCGTGTTCGTGAACGCCGGATCGTAACTCATCATCCCAAAATCGCCGTCGTGCACTTTCATGGGACGCAGGTCGAGCGCCTTGATCGTTTCGTTCGTTATGGGAAGTTCAAACTGCCGGCCCGTACGGTTGTCGGTGACGCTCAGCGTCTCGCGGCGCGTTTCAGCGGCAGCTTCGTTGCTGACGACCGATCCTGGTTTGGTCGGATTCATGACCGGACCCTTTCGAGGCGCAAGGTGTTCCTCGGTGCGGTTCGCTTGCACCTTAGAATGTACACCAAGATCCCCCGCGCACGGAATCGGTTTCCTCGTACGAATGCAAATACGCGACGAGATGCACCATACGCCACCGTACGGTGCACCGCGCCGCTTACAAAATCTCCTCGCATCTTCTACGGCCCGTAGGGGTGAGTCTAGGACCCGCCCCTAGATCTGCGCGAACTGCAATCATTGCGCGAGGGTGCCCCTGCCGTCGGTTTCTGAAAGGCGGGCTTTTCGCATGGCCTCGGCGGTCACTCGGTGCCGGTACTCAAACACGCGTGCTAATTTCCGCCGCACCAGCCAACCCCCAATAAAATATCCCAGCGCACCGAAGGGAAGCTCGTACTCGATGCGATCCTCCAATCGGCAAGCCTCCGGGCCTTCTGGAGTAAATAAATGCGTATGCACCCAGCGGCGGAACGGACCCGAAGTCTGTACGTCCCGGAACTGCCGCCCTTCGATGTAGTCGCGATGTTCGAAACTCCAGCGCATTCGGAAGGGACCCAGGTAAACCCACATCGCTCCGCTGTCGCCATCGCGAATTCCGCGCGAGTGCTCGATGATCTCGATCCTTTCCCACGGAGGCGTCAGGCGCTCCAGCGCGCCGGGCTCCGCGTGCCAGCGAAACAGCTCCTCGGCGGACGCCTCAATTCTCGAAGCGGCGACGAACAGATTCGGTCGCGCCATATTCTTTAAGCAATCCCTCCGGCGTATCTGGCACGCGGCTGGTCCAGAACTCAGGCAGCGAATCGCGCCAAAGGCGGGAAGCTCCGCGCCACTCGGAAAGCCGTGCCGCGGAAAGCCGCGCCCGCGGGCTGGTTTCGCAGCTGCGAAAGTTCAAACCGAATTCCTTGGCTCGCGCCGCAACGAGGAGTCGTCTTCTGCTCCACCGTGTCGGGAGAATCAGGAACTCTCGCAGCCAAGTCCTCCGCCCGCGCTAGCTCCGTACGGTTTCGTCCACGCGCTTTCGCGCGATTCAGCGCGGCATCGGCAAGCTGCAAGATCTCCTGCGGATCCAGTCGAGACTTGTCAACACTCGCGGTAACTCCGAAACTCGCAGTCACCGCAATGGGAATCGAGTTCGCCATCATCGGCTTGGCTTCAATCGCATGCTGCATTCCTTCCGCTAGTCCCATCGTGCCCATCGCGTCGGAAGAAGGCACCACGATCGGGAATTCCTCGCCGCCACAGCGCCCTACGGAATCATAAGGCCGTACGCAGGCCGAGTTCAATTTCCATAATTTGTTCCAGCTGCGCCGAACGCAACGGGTGGAACACCACCACCTTGTCAACGCGGTTCATGAACTCCGGCGCGAATTTCCTCTGCGCAGCCTCCGACGCGGTGTTCTCCACCTTCTCGTCCAGGCCTGCCTTGGTTTCCGCGCGTTGCAGCGTCGCAAATCCCAGCCCGCCGGTCATCAGCTCGGTAATCTCCACTCCGCCCAAGTTCGACGTCATGAAAATCATCGTCTGCAACAAATCCACTCGCCGGTTGTCTCCAAGCGTAAGCGTGGCCTTGTCCAGAATTCCGAGCAACAACTGCCACAACGCATCCGAAGCCTTCTCGATTTCGTCAAACAACAAAAATGAAATTTCGAGCTTCTCGGTGTGGTACTGCGCCAGCGCTTCCTGCGTGATCAGCGGATGCGTTTCGCGGTGGCCCAAATATCCCGGAGGCGATCCAATCAATTTTGCAATCTCGTGCGAGTGCCGGAACTCCGCGCAATCCAACTTGATCCCAGCGCGCGGATCGCCATACAGCACTTCGGCCGTAGCCTCGACGACGCGCGTCTTCCCCGCGCCCGTCGGCCCCAAAAACAGCAAATTCCCCACCGGCCGTCCCGGCGAATTCAACCCGGCGCGAAACACCTGGTACAAGTCCACCACCGCTTGCACTGCTTCGTCCTGCGCCACAATCTTCCGCCGCAACCCTGCCTCAAAATCCCGCGACTCAGTACTCCGGCGTGCCGGATCCAATTGGCGTTCTACAGCGGCGTCCATTGTGCTGTCCCTCCCGCCGGCCTCCCGGCCCTCCCCAATCGCGCGTTCACGACCTCGAACCGCGCCGCTAATAGACCTGCAAACGTGCGGCCAAAGTGCACTCCTAGAGTCCTCACCAACACACCTGTAATCAGTGGAATGAGAGACCTCTCAGGCAGGGCTCCGCGAACCGAAAGCGGAATTGATGTTTCAACCGGAACGCGCCGTCCCGATGTGACACGTTGTTAATACTGTGTTAAAAAATCCACGTACCCTCCTCTACTCCTTGCTTCCGAGGGCCGCTTTCCCGTATCTTGTCTGCGTTCACCGAGAAATCACCCAAATGAAACGTATTCTGGTTATCGAAGACGATAAAGACATCGTAGAGTTGGTGCGCTACAACCTGGAGAAGGACGGTTACCAGGTCACCTCCAGCGGCGATGGCTCGACCGGTCTCGCGCAAATCCGCAAGGCTGCGCCCGATCTCCTGGTCCTCGATCTGATGTTGCCGAAACTTTCCGGTCTGGAAATCTGCAAGGAAGTCCGCAAAGAAGTCACGCTCAACAGGATTCCAATCCTCATCCTCACCGCCAAGGGCGAAGAAGCTGATCGCGTCGTAGGTCTGGAACTCGGCGCCGACGACTACGTCACCAAACCCTTCAGCCCCCGCGAACTCGTCGCACGGGTGAAGGCGCTGTTGCGCCGCGCCGAACCCGGAACTCCCTCGGAAAAGCCCGTCGAAATCGGCGCGCTGCGCATTGATCCGGCCGCTTACCGCGTCACGCGCACCGGCAAGCCCGTTCCCATGAGCACCCTGGAATTTCGCCTGCTCTATTTTCTTGCGGCCCGCCCCAATCGCGTCTTCACTCGCGATCAACTGCTCGATGCCGTCTGGGGCACCGAGCGTTTCGTCACTCCGCGCAGCGTGGATGTGTACGTTCGCCGCTTGCGCGAGAAAATCGAGCTGGACCCGCAGCACCCCGTGTTCATGAAAACCATTCGTGGCGCCGGATACCTCTTCGAAACCCGTGCGAGCTAGACTTTTCTGGAAGCTCGGGCTCACCTATGGCGCCCTGCTTCTCGTCGTCTTACTCGCCGTGCACCTTTATTCCGCTCGCGTCATCCGCAGCCAGGCTATCCGCTCCGCCAACGATCAACTCGCCTCGCTTCTCAACCTCACCCTCGCCAATCCCCCCTTATCGGACGACCCCGCCGACCTTCGCAGCTGGACCGGCAGGGCAGCCCACAGTGGCGCGCGCGTAACCATCGTGGACCATACCGGCCGCGTGCTCGCCGATTCCGAAGCCGACGCCGAAAAAATGGAAAACCACGCCAATCGCCCGGAGATTCAGGATGCCTTCGCCCACGGAACAGGGCACTCCGTGCGCCGCAGCGCCACCCTCGACCGCGAATTGGTTTACCGCGCGCAACGTTACGACCATCTCGGCAGCGCGCCGATCGTACTCCGCCTGGCCCTGCCCCTTGCGCAAATTGACCTCTCGCTCGTGGAGCTTCGCCAGAGGCTGCTCTTGGCCACCTTCGTCGTGCTGTTCGTCGGCGGTCTGGTCTCCTTCGCCTTCGCGCGCATGTTCGCCGCGCGCGTCCAGCGTTTGCAGCGCTTTTCCCAGCGGATTGCCGAAGGTGATTTCCGTCCCTTGCTGCGCGAAGGCCCGCGCGACGAGCTTTCCGATCTCGCCGACTCGCTCAACCAGACCGCCGCGCGCCTCGACCGCGAAATCCGCCTGCTGAGCGGCGAACGCAACCGCTCCAGCGCCATCCTGCGCAGCATGGTCGAAGGCGTCGCCGTGATTGACGCCGAAGAACGTCTCGTTTTCTATAATCGCGCGTTTTCAGAAATTTTGAATGTGGACCCCGCCAACGCTGAAGGCCGCCCACTCATCGAAGTGGTGCGCAATTCCGACCTTGTAGGCTTGATTCGTCGCGCTCTGCGCGGTGAGGAAGGCCTGCAAAGCGATATCACCATGGGCATCACCCAAACGCAGAGTTTTTCCATCACCGCCGCGCCCGTAAATGCGTTGGATCTCTCCTCATCCGGCCGCACGCCGGATGGAAAACCTTCCGGAGCCGTCGTCGTGCTTCACGATGTCACCGAACTCCGCCGCCTCGAGCGCGTGCGTCAGGATTTCGTCGCCAACGTCTCCCATGAATTCAAAACGCCACTCACCGCCATTCAAGGATTTGCAGAAACCTTGCTCGCCGGCGCCCTCGACGATCCCCAAAACAATCGCCGCTTCCTGGAAATCATTCGCAATCACGCCATTCGTCTCGCCCGCCTCACCGATGATTTGCTCAAACTCGCCCGCATCGAAGCCGGAAAAATGGAACTGGAATTTTCCTCAGTGGCGCTGCTCGAGCTTATCGAAGCCTGCACCGAAACCACTTTGCTCAAGGCCAACCGCAAGGAAATCACTCTCGAAATCACAGTCCCGCCGCAACTTCCCGCCGTGCGCGGCGATGCCGTCCTGCTGCGCGACGTTCTCCAAAATCTCCTCGACAACGCCATCCAGTACACTCCCGCGCGCGGTCACATCTCCGTCGTCGCCACCGCCGGCCCGCGCGAAGCCGTCGTCACCGTCGCCGACACCGGCATCGGTATTCCCCTCGCGGATGCCGAACGCATCTTCGAACGCTTCTACCGCGTGGACGCCGCACGCTCCCGCGAGGCCGGTGGCACCGGCCTAGGCCTCTCCATCGCCAAACACATCGTCGAAGCCCACGGCGGCAAACTCTGGGTAGAAAGCACAGTAGGCCAAGGCTCCAAATTTTCCTTCTCCCTCCCCCTAGACGCCTAGCCTGCCGTCCCCTGGAACGCCATTCTCCTGAATGGCGTTTTTTGCAGCGCCCCGCAATCCCCGCGCAATCGCTGCCTGGCAAGCCTTATATGGAGTGCGGCGGCTTGCCGCCGCTTTCGCCCAGGTGCGATGTCCGGCGACAAAGCGTGCCAGGCGAGGCTTGCCTCGCCTGCTTCCCGCTAACAATCTCAGCTTTCAGCACTGCTAAGTAGGTGCACCGCATGCCATGCCCGCTCCTAAAGTTTCAAGCCGCCAGCCCCGCTGGAGTGTTATCCGAGAATTTATGTCGGCCGGTAGGGGCGCTGCTTGTGAATCGCCCGCCGCAGCTTGCCAGGATGTCAGCTGCGGGTGACTCCCCAAGCACAGTTCCCGATTCCCCCGCTCTTTGAATATTCACTTTCGTTTCATGCTCTTGCAATCTGCCCCGCCCATCCTGTAAACGCCGCTACTAAAGCAGCTCAAAGCCCACAGGAGGCTCCCAAAGTGGCGTCCACCAAGACAAGTGCGGAGGGAATTTTCCAAAGTGTGCTGGTGAATTACCTGATCTCCCAAGCCCGCACGGTAGAGGCCTCGGTCAATCGCGCTCTCTGGGCCCTGCTCGAACGCAACGAACGTCTCGCCAGCGAAGTCTTCCTCACCGAGCCCCGCATCAACGAAATGGAAATCCTGATAGATGAGCACGCCATCCGCATGTTGCGCCAGGGCGAAATGCTCGATTCCGATGTCCGCCTGATCGTCGCCACTCTGAAAATCAATAACGATCTCGAGCGCATGGGCGACCTCGCCGTCAATCTCAGCGAACGCGCCATCTCCCTCGCCCAAATGGGCGAAGTCCACATCCCCATTGAACTCGAGCCTATGACCACCGCCGTCCGCGCCATGGTTTCCAAATGCCTCGGTGCGCTCATCTATCAAAATGTGGACTTAGCCACCCAGGTCCTCGAAAGCGACGATGTCGTTGACCAATATCGCGATCAGGTATTCGAAGCTCTGCTCGCGGGCATGACCGAAAATCCCGCGCTCGCCGCGCCCAATCTCCATTACGTCCTCGCCTCCCGCCATCTTGAGCGCATCGCCGACCACGCCACCAACATCGCCGAGGACATTTTGTTCTGGGTGCGCGGTTTGGAAGTTCGCCACGGCCGCGCCAAGCAGATGGAACTCAATGCCGGCGGCCCCGCCTCATCTGCGGCGGAGTAATCGATATTTCACGGCGCGGTCATCTGCGGTTCAAGTGTTCCATTTAGCATCATTACGGGTTGGAAGCCACATCGTGGCACCGTCGCTCTAGCAGTTCGCTTTCCCCTGCGGAAACCGGCGGCAACCGAATTCAGCGTCAACAAGTTCCTGCGCTGCACCACGTAGCGCCGGAAGCAGCACACCACGTCCCAACCACCCGCGAGGCGCGGCCCGACCACACCCCCGGGGCTGCGCCTCCCCTTTTTTGGGAATAGCCCGCGCTTATTTCACTCCCAATTCGCGTCGATGTAACACGCCAGTAACATTGCAGTCAAAAAATGGTACCCAGGAGAATCCCTGAATATGAAAAAGGCCTTGCTGGTTGTGTGGCTCATGACGCTCTCGATGGCCGTCGCCGCCCCGCGCGCCACAGCGCAAGGCGGCGCTGTAAAACTCAACGCCGCGGGCGCTACCTTTCCCACGCCCATCTACACCAAGTGGTTCGACGTTTATCACACCGCTCATCCCAACATTGAGATCAATTACCAGTCCATCGGTTCGGGCGGCGGCATCCGTCAGTTGCAGTCCGGCACGGTTGATTTCGGCGCATCCGATGGCCCCATGAGCGACGAGCAACTCGCGCAATCCAAATTCAAAATCCTGCATTTCCCCACGGTTCTCGGCGCTGTTGTGCCCACTTACAACATCGCGGGCATAACCGGAGAGCTGAATTTCACCCAGAAAGCTCTCGCCGGTATTTACCTGGGCACCATCACCAAGTGGAACGATCCCGAAATCGCGAAAGCCAATCCTGGTGTCAACCTCCCCGCTGCGGATATCGTCGTCGTGCACCGCTCCGATGGCAGCGGCACTTCCTACATCTGGACCGATTTTCTCTCCAAAGTCAGCGACGACTGGAAGACCAAGGTGGGCAAGGCAAACACCTCCGTGAATTGGCCCGTGGGCCTGGGCGGCAAGGGCAATGAAGGCGTCACCGGGCTCGTCAAGCAAACCCCGAACGCCATCGGCTACATCGAACTCATTTACGCCGTGCAAAACAGTATTCCTTACGGAAAAGTTCAAAACGCCGCCGGAAAATTCGTGAAGGCTGATCTGGCAAGCGTCACTGCCGCCGCCGCCGCCGATGCTAAAAACATTCCGGACGACTTCCGCGTTTCCATCACCAATGCGCCCGGACCAACCGTCTATCCCATCTCCAGTTTCACCTGGCTGCTCATCCCCGCGCAAATTCAGGACGCCGCCAAGCGCGACGCGATCAAAGACTTCCTGAAGTGGATGGTCACCGACGGTCAGAAGTTCAACGAGGGGCTGACCTACGCGCAGCTGCCTAAGGAAGTCATCGCCAGGGAGACCAAGGCAATTTCGCTGATCCAATAACCGGTAAAATGTCTGCAGCCGCCACCACTCTCGCGCACGAGGTTCCTCCGCAAGCAGGACCTCGTGCGTTTCTTCATCGCCTCCGTCAAGGCGATCAGATCGCGCACCTGCTCACTCTCACCTTCGCTGCCGTCATCCTCTTGCTCACCTCCATGCTGGTGTACGAACTCTGGATCAATTCGCACCTCTCGCGCACGCAATTCGGTTGGGCGTTTTTCTGGACCAAAGTCTGGGATCCCAACTTCGATAATTTCGGCGCCGCGCCCTTCATATACGGCACCTTGGTCACCTCCGCTGTCGCGCTCCTCCTCGCCGTCCCCCTCGGCTTAGCCAGCGCCATTTTTCTCTCCGAGCTTGCGCCTCGAAAAGTCAGCGACAGCATTTCATTCTTGATTGATCTTCTTGCTGCCGTCCCCAGCGTGATCTACGGCTTGCTCGGAATTTTCATCGTCGTGCCCTTGATGCGTACCACGCTCGGTCCGCTGCTCATCAATACCGTCGGCAATGTTCCCTACATCGGCGTTCTCTTCCGCGGTCCAAATTACGGCGTCGGCTTTCTCACCGCCGGGATCGTTCTCGCCATCATGGTCGTGCCCTTCATAATTTCCGTCTCGCGCGAGGTTCTCCTCACCGTCCCGCGCGAGCAGCGCGAAGCCGCCATGGCCCTGGGCGCCACGCGCTGGGAATCCACCTGGCAAGTCGTCGTGCCCTGGGCCCGAACCGGCATCATGGGTTCCGTGTTCCTCGCCCTCGCACGCGCGCTCGGCGAAACCATGGCCGTCACCATGGTGATCGGCAACGCCGCCGCCATCAAGGCCTCTTTGCTTGCTCCCGGCGACACCATCGCCTCCACCATCGCCAATCAATTCACCGAAGCCACCGGCGATTTGTACCTGAGCTCCTTGATCGAATTAGGCCTCGTCCTCTTCCTCATCACTTTCATCCTGAATGGCCTGGCGCGCATCCTCATCGTCGCCACCGAACGTGGCGGAGGCCGTCCCGCATGAGCGCCCTGCGCATAACCTGGCGCAAGTCGCTGAACTTCGTCATGCTTACCTTGACCGGCGTCGCCGCCTTCGCCGTCGTCTCGGTGTTGTTTCTCATCCTCGGTTACCTGATCTGGAACGGCGGCGCGTCGCTCAGTTGGAAATTTTTCACGCAGCTCCCCAAACCCGTCGGAGAAACCGGCGGCGGCATGGCCAACGCCATCGTCGGCAGTCTGAAGCTTCTCTTTCTCGCCGCGGTGATGGGCTTGCCCGTAGGCTTGCTCGCCGGCGTCTATCTGGCCGAGTTCGGCGGCAAGACTTTTTCCTTCATCGTGCGTTACACCACCGATCTGCTCAACGGCGTCCCTTCCATCGTCATCGGCATCTTCGCCTACTCGCTCGCGGTCCTGCCCGTGAAACATTTCTCCGCGCTAGCGGGCGGCGTCGCCCTCGGCATCATGGTCATCCCCATCACCGTGCGCAGCACCGAAGAATTTTTGCGCGCCGTGCCCGGTAACATGCGCGAAGCCGCCATGGCCCTGGGTGCCAGCAGATGGAAAACGATTGCCACCGTCGTCCTTCCCGCAGCCAGCGGCGGCATTCTCACCGGCATGTTGCTCGCCCTGGCGCGCGTCGCCGGCGAAACCGCTCCATTACTGTTCACCGCCTTCGGCAATCGCTTTTGGAGTCAAGGCTGGGGGCAGCCCATCGCCTCCCTCCCGGTAATGATTTACACCTACGCTGTCGCACCGTACGATGATTGGCATAGGCAGGCGTGGGCGGCAGGCCTAGTCCTTTTGGGTTTGGTCTTGTTGTCGAATCTGGGCGCCCGTTTCATCCTGGCGCGCAGCAAAGTGGTTTGATGGAAATTGCAGCAACGAAGGACAAAATTGTGAGTGGAGCACCTCAATCCGCGCTATCAGTCAAAGCCTTCAGAGATCCGGTGCCTATGGAAAAAACGACGTCACCAACGATCGAGCATAAACTGCGCTTGACGATTTCGAATCTGAATTTCTATTACGGCGCCAAGCAGGCCGTCTTCGCCCTCAGTCTGAAAATTCCCACCAACCGCGTCACCGCGCTCATCGGCCCTTCCGGCTGCGGCAAATCCACATTCTTGCGCACTCTGAACCGCATGAACGAGACCATTCGCAACACCCGCGTCGAAGGCGAAGTGCTCCTCGACGGCCAGGACATTCACTCGCTCGATGTCGTGGGCCTGCGCCGCCGCGTAGGCATGGTCTTCCAACGCCCCAACCCATTTCCGAAATCAATTTACGACAACGTCGCCTACGGCCTGCGCATCAACGGCTACAAAGGCCGCCTCGACGATCTCGTCGAACACAGCCTGCGCCGCGCCGCCCTCTGGGACGAAGTGAAGGACTATCTCAAAAAATCCGCGTTCGCTCTTTCCGGCGGACAGCAGCAGCGCCTCTGCATCGCTCGTGCGCTAGCGGTGGACCCCGAAGTGCTTCTCCTCGATGAGCCTTGCTCGGCTCTCGATCCCGTCACCACTGCAAAAATCGAAGAGCTGATGTTCCAACTAAAAGACAGCTGCACCATGGCCATCGTCACCCACAACATGCAGCAAGCCGCCCGTGCCAGCGACTTCACTGCGTTCATGCTGGACGGCCACCTGATCGAGCACAGCGAAACCTCGAAGCTGTTTACGACGCCGACCGACCCGCGCACAGAAGCCTACATCACCGGCCGGTTCGGCTAAGACGCTGCAGTTTTCCGCGCGCCCGCTTTTGACTTTGTAGCGCGCTGTTGCCTTTGTATTGCGCCGTTGCCGTTGAATTTGTAGCGGCCAGCTTTAGCTGGGCGCCTTTGACTTTGGTAGCGCCGGCGTCCCGCCGGCTCTGTTGCAAGAACCGAGGAACCATGGAACGACATTTCGATCACGATCTCGAAGAACTAAAACAGCGCCTCCTATGGATGGGCAGCCTCGCCGAGCGCGCCGCGCATCAAGCCGTCCACGCCGTGCTGGATGCCGAAGAACATCTCGCCGAAGTCGTCCTCTCCGAAGAAGACGCCATCAACGAAATGCAAATCGAAATTGACGAGCGCGTCCAGCGCCTCCTGGCCACCCAGCAGCCCATGGCCGCGGACCTGCGCTTCCTCCTCGCCGTCTCGCGCATCAATGGCGACCTGGAACGCATCGGCGATCAGGCCGTCAACATCGCCCAATCCGCTACGCGCATCCTGCGCCACCCGCAGGTGAAGCCCTACGTGGACTTGCCCCGCATGAGCGAACTGGCCGAAGCAATGGTGCGCGACAGCCTCAACGCCCTGGTCCGCGGCGATCAGGAACTAGCGCAAAGCGTCCTGCGCCGCGACGATCAGGTAGACCGCCTGCGCGACCAACTCTTCCGCGAGCTCCTCGCCTACATGATGGAAGACTCCGCCCAAGTCTTCAACGCCTTCGAACTGATCCTCGTAGCCAAAAATCTAGAACGCATCGGCGACCACGCCACCAACATTGCCGAAGACGTAATCTATTTCGTAGCCGGCCGCGACGTCCGCCACCCCGCCCTCGACCGCCGCTGAATCTCGCTGCAGCGAGATTCACCCTGAGATTCGCCCGAAGAGTCGGCGCTACCGAATCGAAGCGCCGCCCCTGGGAACGCCAATCTCCCGATGGGCGTCTTGCGCATCACCCCACCTGGATCGCGCCGTAGCAGGGCGACTCACTGCTGGCTGTGCTCCTGCCGTCACAGTCGATTACGGCGCCTCGTCATCTGAGCGCAGCGAAGGCGCTCTCTCGCCTGCTCCCCTGCTGGCATAGGGGCACGGCCTGCCGTGCCCGCATTAGCCCAGCCACGCTCGCAAATATTCCGTAGGGGCGCTGCTTGCTGCGCCCCTACTTGCCCGGGCGTCAACATTTCCGCGGCGCCGGTTTTCTCTGCGCCCTCTGCGCGCGGACCTTTGCGCCTCTGCGGTAAACCCGTTGCCTTTCCCAAACGCAATCAAAGAGAAGAGTTCACAACAGGTGGGCCTTCCGCAATACAAAGAAGAAACGTCTAAATCCGTGTCAAAGCCGTAGCCTCATCCTCAGCTAAATCCAAAATCGAATCCAGCCGCACCATCTTCAACAACATCATCACCCGCTTATTCGCTGCAAAATAAGTAGCCTTCCCGCCAGCCCGCTTCAAAGTCGTGAACGCCCGCACCAAAGCCCCAATCCCCGAGCTATCCAGTTCCGTCACGCCCGCCAGATTCACCGCCACGTGCAACGACCCAGCATCAATCAGCTGTTGCACCTGATTCCGAAACGCTTCCTCGGCGTCGCCCAATTTCAGCGCCCCTTCGAGGTCCAGGATCGTGGCACGCCCCGCTTTGCGAATACCAATCTTCACGATGCCCCTCGTTCAGCCCAGCAAAGCTAACCGAATTAAGCCCGCCAATCAAGGGGACACCACAAACTCCCACGCATTTGCTGGGAACGCCAATCTCCCGATTGGCGTTTTTCCGTTGCCTTTGAATTTGTAGCGGCGGTCTTCAGACCGCCAGCCGCTGACGTTGGTAGCGCCGGCGTCCCGCCGGCTCTGTTAGCTTCGAATTTGTGAATCGCGCTACAGCGCGATTCATCCTGAGATCGCGCGGGGCGCGATCGAACGGTAGCGGCCGGTTCAGGTTCATCGAACCGCGCACGCCGTTGTCTGAGGTTTTCTCTTTGCACTCTTGGTCAAATCCTTTGCCTTTTTCGAGCGTATCACTGTACCCGCCGCCCCTACTCCGCCCGCAAAGCATCCACCGGATCCACGGTAGCCGCCCGCCGCGACGGCAAATAACACGCCAGGTAAGCCGTAACGACCACTCCCAAAGTTACCGCCCCATAAGTAACCGGATCCACCGGGCTAACATTGAAAAGCAAAGACGACATCAATCGCATCACCCCAAACGCCGTCCCGAGCCCGCACACAATCCCCACGCCCGTCAGCCACAATCCCTGCCGCACAAACATCCCCACGAGCATCTTCCGCTGCGCCCCCAGCGCCATGCGAATCCCAATCTCCCGCGTGCGCTGCGATACCGAATACGCAATCACTCCGTAAATCCCCACGATCCCCAGCAGCAGCGCCATTCCTCCCGCTACTCCCAGCATCACCAAAGCAAAAGAAGTCCGCGCCATGGACTCCGTGTAGAAATATCCCAGCGTGTGTACGTCCGCCAACGGGACATTCGCATCCACCGACCACACCGTCTGCCGCACCTCGTTCAGAAAAGCCTGCGACCCCGCCCGTGGGCTGCGAATCACAAACGCGATCCCCCGCCGCAGCATTTCCTTTTGACCCTCGAACCGGTCCATCATCACCGGCCAATAAACCGAGCTGCTCGCGGGCTGGTCCACACCGGCGTCGTACACGTCCCCCACCACTCCGACAATTTCGCGCCAGTCGTCCGTGTTCCCTACCCGAATTCGCTTCCCCAACGCATTCCGCGCGTCGTGCCAATATTCCTTCGCGAAATTTTCAGAAATCATCGCCACCGGTATTTTCTGGTAGGTGTCCTCCCACGTTATATCGCGTCCGGCCACCAGCGGAGTCCCCATCGTTGCCAAAAATCCCGGTGATGTGAATTTGAACCGTCGCAGCGGCGGAAGATCTCCCTCCGCGTACTGGCGATCTTGCGCAAAGATCGGATCGTTCGAGTTATGTCCGTCCATCGGAATGGCGCTTGAAAAACTCACCGACGAAACGCCCGGAATCGCCGCGAGCTTCCCTAGAATTTCCTGGTCCATGCGCACCAGCCGTTCGCGGTCGCTATCAGGAATCTCCGTTTCCGGCACGTAGAACCGGAACGTCTCGACCGAGTCCGGCCCCGTAAATCCCGGGGGCACGTGCAGCAAAGCCCGAAACGTCCGAATCATCAGCCCCGAACAAATCAGCAGCACCAGTGCCAATCCCACCTGCACCACCACCAGCACATTGCGCGCGCGATGTTGCTGCCGGCTCTGGCTCAGCGCCCGCCCACCCTCGCGAAGCCCGGTGTTTAAATGCGCTCCCGCATACTTGAAAATCGGAATCGAGCCAAACAGCACGCTGGAAAAAAGCGCGATCGCAAACGTAAAGAGCAGCACCGGCAAATCAATCCCGATTTCATGAATTCGCGGCAAACCTGTAGGCGCCAGCGCCACCAGCACACGCAACGCCCCAGAAGCCAGCGCCAATCCCAGCAAACTCCCCAGCAAGCCGAGAATCACGCTCTCGAACATCAACTCCATCGCGATGCGTCCCCATCCCGCTCCCAGCGCCGCGCGTATCGCCAACTCCTGCCGACGTCCATCCACGCGCACCAGCAGCAAATTCGCCACGTTCGCGCAAGCAATCAGCAACACCATCGCGATCGATCCCATCAGAACCCACAGGACCTTGCCCACGTCGCCCACCACGTCCTGTTTTAACGGCCGCAAGTTCGGAGCGATGTGCGCCTTTTCAAACAGCTCCGCGCTAAATCCATCCGGCGCGGGAAAACTGCGGTTCGCGATCGGCAGCATCCGCGCCACGTCCGCGCTCGCCTGCGCCATCGTCACTCCCGGCTTCAATCGCGCCAGCCCTTCGTAACTGAAGTTCCCCAGCTTTGTCTTGCTGCGGTCCCATTTGAACGGCACGACCAGCGCGGCATCCTCAAAATCCAGAAAATGAAATCCCTGCGGCAACACTCCGATGATCTCGCGCGGCTTGCCGTCGACGGTGATCGACTGCCCAATCACCGATGTAGCGCCGCCAAATTTCTGCCGCCAATATCCGTACGAAAGCAGCACGGTTTCTGGCGTCCCCGGCGAATCGTCCTCCCGCGTGAACAACCGCCCCAGCGTCGGCCGCACTCCCAGAATCGGCAACGTCCCATCGGAAACGTCCAGCCCGCGCACCTGCTCCGGCTCTCCCGCGCCCGTCACGTTCAGCGAATCGCCGTCATAAACCCCGATATCCTGAAACGTAGTGCTCTGTTCGCGATCAATAAAATATATGGACGGCGCCATGTTCAAGTTCGGGATTCCCACGCCCGGCGCCGTGTGCCACACTCCAATCAACTGCTCTGGCTGCGGGTACGGCAAAGGCTTCAGCAGCACGCCTTCCAGCACGCTGAAAATCACCGTGTTCGCGCCCACGCCCACCCCCAGCGTGATCAACGTAATGATCGTAAAGAGCGGCGCCCGCCCCAGCCGTCGCAAAACTTGCCTCAGGTGATCGCTAAACGTTCCCATGTCCTAACCCTCCCCGTCCGCGCACACCGTTCGCAGTCGGGACAACTCCGCACCGAGCTCCCGCGCGATATTGCCGTGCAGTAGTAGGTACGATGCCAACCAACAAAATGTTTCCAACGTTATTGCGCATATGTCCTCACGCAACGCCGCACAGTCAGCCCAAGCCTTCCAGCCGCTAGCCACTCTGCACGAGCCACTGCCTTTATCTTCGAACCGCGCTGCCGTTGTCATCGTTCCGTCGTTGTCCTCGTCTGCGCTATCTGCTTCTCTGCGGTAATCCTCAGCCCTTGCCTTCCCGTCGCACCCGAGCGACAACACCGGGTGCACGACTTGTAAGTGGAAGTTAAGCCGCCCTGCGTTGCTCCCAGTAGTCTTCAAACTCGCCGTTCAGATGGCAGCAGCGGAGAGCCAGAATCGAGTTAGCTCCTCGAACGGTCCAG
>Ga0210394_10001586_pt1 | contig 35550 bp, 35 predicted proteins | sample IncBWC12MmetaG_FD_160121 | JGI IMG/M metagenome (GOLD analysis project Ga0210394, IMG submission 160121) | Forest soil microbial communities from Barre Woods Harvard Forest LTER site, Petersham, Massachusetts, United States - Inc-BW-C-12-M | ecosystem: Environmental > Terrestrial > Soil >... | reverse complement strand
CCGTTCTGTCCAACCTCTCCGCCCACGTACTGACCATCGAGCGGTACCGAACGCTGGCGGATCGCGCCCGGGGGAGGCTTGCCAAGCTGCATTGCGACAATGTCGAGGTGCTGCTGGGGGACGGCTTTGACGTGCCCGCGGACGCCGGCCAATTCGACCGCATCATCGTGACCGCGGCAATGGAGCAGATTCCGGACGCACTTGCACAACGGCTCGAACCCGACGGCGTCCTAATCGCCCCGGTCGGTCCGCTTCACGGGGTGCAGACGCTGGTCCGTCTGGTCAGGACCGGGGCCGGATTCGAGCGCAGGGAGCTGGTCGATGTGCGCTTCGTGCCGGCGTTACCCGGTATTGCACGGGAGCTGTAAACAGGCGGATTGGCTTTCCCGCCAACGTCTTAATCCCCCGCCTTAAGCGGTTGTTTACTCGCGACGTGTTTACTCAAAACAGTATTTTGTTGCGTACGAGTGAGTAACCATGTCCCGTGCCGTCGAGTTGCGTTGCTCGCGTCGGGTGCCGCATTTTGCGGTACTGGCGCTGATATCGATCGGTTTTGCCGGCTGCAGCGCCGACATGCAGACACGCCTTTCTGAAAATCCGCTTGCTTCCCAGCCTGAATCCACCGCCGCGGTGCCGCCAGCCCGGGTCGAGCGCCGCGAGATGCCGCAATATGCGCGGCCCCAATCGCAGGTTCAGTCGCAGAATTTGCCGCCGGCCATCGGCGCTCCGCAGTCCTATCCGACGGGCAATTCCGGCATTTCCGGGGGCGGCCGCGGGCTTGCCTCCTATGCGCCGCCGTCCCGTCCGATCGAGACGACCGGCAGCGTTCCGCGCTCGGTCGCGGCCGTGCATGGCCCATCGCAGGGGACGACGATCATTGTCGGCACCAGCGATACGCTGGAGATCCTGGCTCGTCGCTACAACGTGACGCCGGCCGCAATTCTACAGGCCAATGGCTATAGGGGACCGCGCGTCCTGTCTCCGGGCCAGCAGCTGATCATCCCGCGTTCGGGGTCGGTGGCTGCCACGCCTTCGATGTCCGCCCCAGTCAGCAGGCCAGTTGTCGCCGCAGTTGCCCCGCCGTCGGTCCATGTCGTCAATCGCGGCGATACGCTGATGGGCATTGCGCGCCGCAATCATATTACGGCGGGCGAACTCGCCCGCGCCAATGGCCTCGAGCCGAGCACGAAACTCAAGCTCGGTATGAAGCTGACCGTGCCCGCGAAGGCCGCGGCCGCCGCTGTGCCGGTTGGACAGCCGGTCGTGGCGCAGGCCGCATCGGCTCCGCCTGCGACCAGAATGGCGGCGGTGGCAACTGATCCCCAGCAAAAGGCAAGATTGGCGCAAGCGACCACCGTCGAAGACGCGCCCGCGACTGAGGCCCCAATCAAAGCCACTGAAGCAACCGGCGCGTTGCCGACCTTCCGTTGGCCGGTTCGGGGCAAGGTGATCACAAGCTACGGCGCCAAGACCAATGGCAAGGCCAATGACGGCATCAACCTGGCTGTGCCCGAAGGTACGCCGGTGAAGGCGGCCGAGGATGGCGTTGTCGCTTACTCCGGAAATGAGCTGAAGGGATACGGCAACCTCGTTCTGGTTCGTCATTCCAACGGCTACGTGACGGCCTATGCCCATGCGAGCGAGCTTCTCGTGAAGCGCGGCGACACCATCAAGCGCGGCCAGATCATCGCCAAGTCGGGGCAGTCGGGTGAGGTGGGCTCACCCCAGCTTCACTTCGAAATCCGAAAAGGCTCGACGCCGGTCGATCCGCTGCAATTCCTCAACGGAGCTTGATCCGCACGCCGAGCCGTCCGGCCAATTCCTGCGTGAATTGCCAGGCCACGCGGCCTGATCTTGAGCCGCGGGTCGTCGACCATTCCAGTGCCTCCCGCTCAAGCTCCTCTTCGGGAAGCTTGATGCCGAAATGGCTGCAATAGCCCTTCACCATGGCGAGGTATTCGTCCTGGCTGCATCGGTGGAAGCCGAGCCACAGTCCGAAGCGATCCGAGAGCGAGACCTTCTCTTCCACCGCTTCGCCGGGGTTGATCGCGGTCGAGCGTTCGTTCTCGATCATATCGCGCGCCAGGAGATGCCTGCGATTGGAAGTTGCGTAGAGGATGACGTTGTCGGGACGTCCTTCGATCCCGCCTTCAAGCACGGCCTTGAGCGACTTGTAGGAGGCGTCATTGCCGTCGAAGGAGAGATCGTCGCAGAAAACGATGAAATGAAACGCTGAGCCGCGCAACAGGTCCATCAAAGGCGGCAGGCTCTCGATATCCTCGCGATGAATCTCGATCAGCTTCAGTCGTTGGGCCGGCTTGCGATGGAGATTGATGCTGGCATGCACAGCCTTCACCAGCGAGGATTTTCCCATGCCGCGCGCGCCCCACAACAGCGCATTGTTGGCGGGAAAGCCGTTGGCGAAGCGTTCGGTATTCTCGATCAGGATGTCGCGCATCCGATCGATGCCTTTGAGCAGGCCGATATCCACGCGACTGACATGCGGCACAGGCGAAAGCCGGCCATCGGGATGCCAGATAAAGGCGTCGGCATGGTGCAGGGCTTCGCCGCCGCCGGACGGCTGCGCTGCTGCCGCAAGGTGGGTTGCGATGGTCTCGAGTGCCAGCGCAATTCGTTCCGCCGTATCGTTCCCCGAGTGCTGCGCAGAACGCTTGGCCGCAGGGGGCGATGCTTTCAGCCCTGCAAGCTTTGGAGCGCTGCGGGGGGCGCTTTTTCCGGGCTTTTTCGACATCCTTGGCCTTCCTGACGATGAACCCTTAACGGGCCTTGCAGGGGCCTGCAAGCGGTGCAAATGAGGGGGATGGCGGCGTTGCAATTGGGCCGGTGGCCGCTATAGTCCGCGCGAAATTTGCCCCGGATCGGCCAGGCGCCAGGCGCGCTTTGCGGTCACCACCGTTCCACGAGGATTGCACGAATGCTGATAACCCCTGCGTTTGCCCAGGCCGCAGCCGGCGGCGATGCCAACAGCATGTTGATGTCGCTTTTGCCGTTCGCGCTGATCTTCGTGATCATGTATTTCCTGATTCTGAGGCCGCAGCAGAAGAAGGTGAAGGATCACGCCGAACTGGTGAAAAACATCCGCCGCGGCGATACGGTGGTGACGTCAGGCGGATTGGTCGGCAAGGTGACCAAGGTCGTGGACGACGATCAGATCGAGTTCGAAATTTCCGACGGCGTGCGCGTGCGCCAGATGCGGCAAATGATTTCGGGCGTTCGTGCCAAGGGCGAGCCGGCGAAGGAAAAAGCTGATTCCTCCAAGGAAGATAGCGCGGCGAGCTAGCCTATCCGAGCGCTGCATTCTCGAAGGTTCGACGGGTCAACCCGATGGTGAATTTCACGCGATGGAGGGCGCTGGCGGTCATTTTGATCGTATTCGCGGCGTGCCTTTTTTCCGTTCCGTTGGTTTTCCCGGAGGCCCAGGTCACGGCTTGGGCGCAGCGCCAGCTGATGCTCGTCCTCGGTCCGCAGGGCGGTTCCAGCCTGCTGCTCGAGGTCGATTCGAGCTACGTCAAGAAAGCGATGCTCGACCAGATACGCGACGACGTTCGTAAAGCGCTGCGCGGCGCCAGGATCGCCTATCAAGGCCTTGCGGCCAAGGCCGACAGCGTCGAGGTGAAAATTCCCAAGGACGACGATATCCAGACGGCGCTGGCCAAGCTGCGCGACCTGTCGCAGCCGCTTGGCTCCAAGGGCGAGCGCAGCTGGGATGTCGTCGATGCCGGCGGCGGGCTGATCCAGATCACGGTGCCGCAAGCCGCAATGACCGAGCGTTTACGTCAAACCGTCGACCAATCGATCCCGATTGTTGAGCGCCGTGTCAGTCAGTTCGGCGCCGCTGCGCCGCTGATCCAGCGTCAAGATGTCAATCGCATGCTGGTCGAGGTGCCGGGCTTGCGGGACCCGAGCCCGTTGAAGGAGCTATTGGGCAAGACCGCCAAGCTGGAATTCCGTCTTGTAGATCTCACGGTCACGCCGGATCAGGCGACACGGGGTAGCATGCCGCTCGAATCCGAAGTGCTCATGAGCTCGGCGTCGCCGAAGCTGCCTTATCTCGTCAAGAAGCAGGTTTTGGTTTCCGGCGGCGATGTTTTGGACGCGCAGCCCGGTTTCGACCAGCGTTCTGGGGAGGCAGTCATCAGCTTCCGCTTCAATACCGCCGGATCGCGTAAATTCGCGATGGCCACGACGAAGAATGTCGGGCAACCCTTTGCCATCGTGCTCGACAATGAGGTGATTTCCGCCCCCATCATCCGCGAACCGATCATGGGCGGTTCGGGGCAGATTTCGGGCAACTTCACGGTACAGCAAGCCAATGATCTCGCGATCCTGTTGCGCACCGGCGCCCTGCCGGCACCGCTTACGGTGATCGACGAGCGCTCAAAGATCTGACGGGTCAACTCGATGTTGTATTTCACACGGTGGAAAGCGCTGGCGATCATCTTGACGGCATTCGTCGTGTGCCTGTGCGCCGTGCCGAATTTCTTCCCCGAGGCCACGGTCAAGACCTGGCCGGCCTGGGCCCAGCGGCGTCTGGTGCTTGGTCTTGATCTCCAGGGCGGTTCCTACCTGTTGCTCGAGGTCGATTCCAATTACGTCAAGAAGGAAAAGCTCGATCAGATCCGGGACGACGTGCGCAAGGTGCTGCGCGAGGCCAGGATCGTCTATACCGGTCTCAACGTGCGCAACGACGCCGTCGAGGTGCGCATCACCAAGGAGACCGACCAGCCGACGGCTCTGGGCAAGTTGCGAGAGTTGTCACAGCCGCTCGGCGGTCTGCTCGGATCCAGCGGCCAACGCAGCCTCGACGTCGCCGACGCCGGCAGCGGGTTGATCCGCCTGAGCGTTCCGTCGGCTGCGATCACCGACCGCGTGCGCCAGGCGGTCGAGCAATCGATCCAGATCGTGGAGAAGCGCGTCAACGAACTCGGCACCGTGGAGCCTCTGATCCAGCGCCAGGGGTCCGACCGCATTCTCGTGCAGGTGCCGGGCCTGCAGGACCCGACGCGGCTCAAGGAACTCCTCGGCAAGACCGCCAAGATGGAATTTCGGATGGTCGATCTGACGGTCCCGCCCGGTCAGGCGCAGCCTGGCAATGTGCCTCCTGATTCAGAATTGCTTCCGAGCACGGATCCATCGTATCCGCAGCCTTATGTCATCAAGAAGCAGGTGCTGGTCTCCGGCGGGGAACTGATCGACGCGCAACCGGGCTTTGATCAGCGCAACGGCCAGCCGATCGTGTCGTTCAAATTCAACACCTCAGGCTCACGGAAATTCGCACAGGCCACGACCGAGCACGTGAAAGAACCATTTGCGATCGTGCTCGACGGCAAAGTCATCTCGGCACCGGTGATCCAGGAGCCGATCACCGGCGGGCAGGGGCAGATATCGGGCAACTTCACCGTTCAGCAGGCCAACGACCTAGCGATCCTGTTGCGCGCCGGCGCGCTGCCGGCACCGCTCACAATCATCGAGGAGCGCACGGTCGGTCCCGGACTTGGTCAGGATTCGATCGAGAAGGGCGAACTCGCTGCCTATGTCGGCTCCATCTTGGTCATCGTGTTCATGTTGGTGACGTATCGGCTCTTCGGCGTGTTCGCCAATATTGCGGTCGCCATCAACGTCGCGATGATCTTCGGCGTGTTGTCGCTTCTCAATGCGACACTGACCTTGCCGGGCATTGCGGGAATCGTGCTGACGGTCGGTATCGCGGTCGATTCCAACGTGCTCATCTATGAGCGGATCCGCGAAGAGTTGCGCGGTGGACGCACCGCGATTTCGGCGATCGACGCCGGCTTCAAGCGCGCGCTGGCTACCATTCTCGATTCCAACATCACCACCTTCATCGCCGCCGCCGTGCTGTTCTATATCGGCACCGGACCGGTGCGCGGCTTTGCGGTCACGCTCGGAATCGGCATCATCACGACGGTCTTCACCGCATTCGAACTGACGCGCCTCATCGTTTCCGCCTGGGTCAGGTGGAAGCGGCCGCAGAACGTGCCGATCTGAAGGGAATGCGGCCTTGACTCACTTCGTTCTCATCGCGCTGGGCGTTCTGATCGCCGTGCTGACCGTGGTCAGCATATTCGGTCTTCTGCCGTCGCTGCGGATTGTCCCGGACAATACCCATTTCGACTTTACGCGCTTTCGCCGCATCAGCTTTCCGATTTCGGCGCTGCTGTCGATTGTCGCAATCACGCTGTTTTTCACCCACGGGCTGAACTTCGGCATCGATTTCAAGGGTGGCACCTTGCTGGAGGTACAATCCAAATCCGGCGCGGCGGATATCGCCTCGATGCGCGCAACACTGAGCAATCTTGGCCTTGGCGACGTTCAATTGCAGCAGTTCGGAGGCCCTGAGAACGTTTTGATCCGGGTTGCCGAACAGCCCGGCGGCGACGCAGCGCAGCAGGCCGCGGTTCAGAAGGTCCGCGGTGCGCTGGGTGAAGCGGTCGATTATCGACGTGTCGAAGTCGTCGGGCCGCGCGTCTCCGGCGAGTTGCTGGCCTACGGCATGTTGGGCCTCATGCTCGCGATCCTGGCAATCCTGATCTATCTCTGGTTCAGGTTCGAGTGGCAGTTCGCGCTAGGCGCCATGATCGCCAACGTCCACGATATCGTGCTCACGATCGGGTTCATGTCGATCTCGCAGGTCGATTTCGACCTCACCAGTATTGCAGCACTGCTGACAATTCTCGGCTACTCCCTGAACGACACCGTCGTCATCTACGACCGCATCCGCGAAATGCTTCGTCGCTACAAGAAAATGCCGATGCCCGCATTGCTCAACGAATCGATCAATTCAACCTTGTCGCGCTCCATCATTACCCACGTCACAGTGACGCTGGCGCTGCTTGCGCTGCTCGTGTTCGGCGGCAATGCGATCCACAGCTTCACGGCGGTGATGATGTTCGGCGTGGTGTTGGTCGGAACTTACACCTCGATCTTCATTGCGGCCCCGATCCTGATTTATCTTGGCGTCGGCGCGAACCGTGCCGATGCACCGGACACGCCCCCGAAAAAGTGACGCGGGCGTGATACCGACCCGAAGGGCCGCATCAGCGCAAAGTGGGAACCGGTTTTCGGACAAGATCATGCCCAGACGAGCAACTGAGCAATCGGACGCTCCGCATCTTCCGAGGTCGGCGCCGATCGACGCCTACGGGAACGGCGGCTTTGCCTTTGCCGATATGTCGCATCGGGGCTCGTTGCTGTGTCTGCCCGATGCCATCTGGGCCTGGCCGGTGACGAAGCCGTCGGAGATCGACGAGTACTCGCTTTCGCGCGTCTTCGCGGCCGCCAACCAAATTGATACGTTGATCGTCGGGACCGGAACGGATGCGTGGGTGGCCCCGAGCGGCTTACGCGAGGCGTTGCGCCGCGTCCACGTCGGTCTCGACGCCATGCAGACGGGGCCCGCGATCCGCACCTACAACATCATGATCGGCGAGCGGCGTCGTGTCGCCGCCGCACTCATTGCCGTGCCATGACCGCGCGGGAAACGGACGCGACCAGCCATTGTGCGGATCTCGTGCGTTCGCACGATTTCACCCGCTATGCATCCGCGCTGTTCGTCCCCGCGCCAGCGCGTCGGGCGCTGCTGGCGCTTTATGCCTTCAATGTCGAGGTTTGCCGTGTCCATGCCCAAGTGAGCCAGCCTCTTCCCGGCGAGATAAGGTTGCAATGGTGGACCGACATGCTGATTGGCAAGGGCCATGGCGGTGTCGAAGGCAACCCGGTCGCCAGCGAATTGTTGTTGGCGATCCGCAACTACCGCCTGCCGGTCGAGCGGCTGTCTCGCCTGATCGACGAACATCAGTTCGATCTCTACAACGACCCAATGCCGACCATGGCGGCGCTCGAGGGCTATATCAATGACACCTCGTCGGCCATCTTCTCGCTGGCTGCCATGGTGATGGGATCGGCCTCGAGCGAGGTGGAGCACTTAGCGCGTCACGCGGGATTGGCGCAAGGTATCGTGCAGGTGATGGCCTCGCTGCCGCTCGATGCGTCGCAACGCCGATTGTTCGTGCCGTTGCAGGTATTGGCAAGGCAAGGCTGCGGCGCCGAAGATGTGTTTGCGGGCAGGGAAACACCGAAGCTGCGCGCCGCGCTGGATGAGATGTTCGGCGAAGCCCGGGCTCATTTGCGTACGGCCCATGCGTTGCTTGCGTCCGCGCCGTCGGAAGTTCGTCCGGCTTTTCTTGTCTTGACGCAGGTACGGCGCGATCTCGCGATGCTATCGCGGGCGGACAACGATCCCTTCGTGCTGCGGTCGCCATCGCGATTGAGAACGCTGTGGGCGTTGTGGCGGGCGTCACGGTCGCGCGCGTTCTCGGCCTGACAGCTAATTCAAATCTGCCGTCTCGAAATTGAAGCGATCGCGAAGGTTTTTTCGCGACTCGAGGATGGCTTTCAGGAAAGCGCGGTCGGGCTCGCTCGTCACCATGTTTTCGATCAGATCGAGCTGGTTGGTGGCGACCAGTTGCAGGATCTCAGTTCGGGTTTTCCCGCTGGCGTCGCGCGGCAAGGCCTTGACGATCTGGATGTGCTCAGGCGCCTTCGGTCCTCCGGCCGCCGCAAGCTCGTTCTTGAGCTCGGTTTCTAATGTGGTCTGATCGGCTTCGACAAACGCATAAAGACCCACGCCCGCGCGCCGGTCGGCAAAAGCGACGATGGCGGCATCCCGCACGGCCGGGTTCTTCTTGATCTCCCTGACAAGGACCGGCGCGTCGTTGACCAGGCGCCGCCCGCCGCCCTCGCGATCGGTGAAATTGAACAGGCCGCGGGTGATGGCGCGATAGACCTTCTTGCCGGTCGCAAGCCAGACGCTCGCCAGCAGCGACTTGCGAGCGAGGATCTTGCGTTCTGTTGGCGTCAGGGCCGAGGGCGCGTAACTGCGCTTGTGTTTCAAGAGATGCCGAAGGTCCTCGTAAGCCGCGATACGAAACAATCGGCCGCGCCGTCGAAAACAGGCCGCAAGCTGGAAATCGGTGAGATAGGCGCGACCGTCACGCCCGACCAGCCAATTCTGTTCCTTGGCGAGGTCGTTATGGCAGATTCCGGCCCGGTGCAGCCTGCGCAGCGCCTGCTTGGCCGAGCGGAAATAAGCGACGTCACCGGCCGGCTTTACCAGATGCAGCGCTGCCCCATCGATAAACGACCGCACCAGCGCTCGCCGGCCGGCCCACAGCAACACAGGCGCGACATTCAGCTCACGCGCTATCGCCAGCGCACGTCGTTCGCGCCAGAACAAGTGGCGCGCCACCAAATATGACCACCATGGCACCTGGTCGGTTCGGCGCAATATGGCGTCGACCTCGCCATTGGACAGGCGGAAGCGGCCCCGCTCCACGGTCGAGAACACGTCGCGCTTGAGCAGGACGCCCTCGGTCCATTGCGCCGATAGAACTTCAGCGTCGGCTTTTGGCAAACTCATGAGGTGCTCACGCCGCCGCGGCCAGCCGCAAGTGCTCAGCAATCCAGCGATCGATATCCGCCAGCGCGCGGGCGCTGAGAGCTTGCCGCTTTGCAATCGCCTTTTCGTTGCCGCGCAGGCGCGTTCCGTCCGGCTTCCTTGCCGGTGGGTTGGCGAGAGGAGGAAACAAGCCGAAATTCACATTCATCGGCTGGAACGAGCGCGGGCCGTTGTCGATGGTTTCGAGATGTCCGCCGGTGATATGCCCGAGCAGCGACCCAAGCGCGGACGTGGGTGGCGGCGCGGGCAGCGCCTGGCCGCGCGCGTCCGCAGCGGCGTAAAGACCGGCGATCAAGCCGATGCTGGCGGATTCGACATAGCCCTCGCAACCGGTCATTTGCCCTGCGAAGCGCAGGCGCGGTGCTGCCCGCAGCCGCAACTGCGGGTCCAACAGCTTCGGCGAATTCAGGAAGGTGTTGCGATGCAGCCCGCCGAGCCGGGCGAATTCGGCGTTTTCCAGTCCCGGAATCGTCCGGAAGATGCGCTGCTGCGCGCCGTATTTCAGCTTCGTCTGGAAGCCCACCATGTTGTAGAGCGTGCCGAGCTTGTTGTCCTGGCGCAGTTGAACGATCGCATAGGCTTTCACGTCTGGATCATGCGGGTTCGTCAGCCCAACCGGCTTCATGGGGCCGTGGCGCAACGTCTCGACGCCGCGCTCGGCCATCACCTCGATCGGAAGACAACCGTCGAAGTACGGCGTGTTGGCCTCCCACTCCTTGAAGTCGGTTTTTTCGCCTGCGATCAACGCCGCGACGAAGCCATCATATTGCGATTTAGTCAGGGGACAGTTGATGTAATCGGCTCCCGTGCCGCCGGGGCCAACCTTGTCGTAGCGGGATTGAAACCACGCCTTCGACATATCGATGGAATCGCGATGCACGATCGGCGCGATCGCGTCGAAAAACGCCAGCGCATTCTCGTCCGTCAACTGGCGGATGGCGTCAGCCAAGGATGCGGAGGTGAGGGGACCCGTCGCCACAAGCACGTTGCCCCATTCGGCAGGCGGCAGGCCCTGGATTTCGCCGCGCTTAAGCTCAATCAGGGGATGATCCTGCAGCGCCTTGGTGACGGCGGCGGAAAATCCATCGCGATCGACAGCCAGTGCGCCGCCGGCCGGCACCTGGTTTGCGTCGGCCGCGCGCATGATCAGCGAGTTGAGGCGCCGCATTTCGGCGTGGAGCAAACCGACCGCATTGTTGGCCGCATCGTCCGAACGGAATGAATTCGAACAGACGAGCTCGGCGAGGCCTTCCGTGCGATGGGCGTCCGTCATGCGGTGTGGACGCATCTCATGCAAAACCACCCGAATGCCGGCATTCGCGGCCTGCCAGGCAGCCTCTGAGCCTGCGAGGCCACCGCCGATGACATGTAGGGGTTCGGAAGGGGAAAGTGCGCCTGTCATGAGGCACAGAGGTAGCGCGTTTCGCACCTGAGTGGAATGCGCGTGCACACTACATACGACAACGCCCGCTATTTAGCGGGCGCTATCCGTCTCAAGTCAGCGGCTTCAAGTTATCAGCCGTTGTAATTGCCGGCCGCAACGCGCGGAATGTCCGAGCGATCGAGGCCGATATCGGCCAGTTCCCGATCGGTGAGCTGGGACAATTCGGCGACATTGCGCTGATAATCGCGGAACGCCTGGATCAATCGGATGAGCGAGAGCAGCATGGGTAGTCTCCTTGAATTCCAGATTCAGTCTTTAGAGAAGGCTGAATCACCAAGGAGAATATAGGTCGACATACCGCAATGCAGAAGCGTAATTGCTGCGTTGCAGCTAATCATATGCAGCATAGCTCGGTAAGGATTGATTAACCATTCGGGCCATGGGACCCCGCTGTTTGTTCGCAGAGGCCAAAATTCGTCGTTTTCAGGCTAGAACGTGGCCTCCAATACCCGAAATACCTCCGACCCGACGAGGTCGCCGCGTCTACCCAGCCAGATATTTGTCAGATTTGTGCATGACTCACGTGCATTCAAATGAGTGAATCAAAGATCATTTTTATCGGAGGATTTTATGGCGCCTTCGCCAGCTGGCTCGCGAAAGAGGCGATGGTCCGCGCATAAACATCGCTCTTGTTCCACTGTTGTAGCACAGGGAAGTTGGGGCTCCCGGGCTGGTAGTCTTTTCCCTTCTGCCAGCCATAGCCGACCAGGAAATTGGCCGTGGAGGCGAGCACGTCGGGTGGACTGCGCAAGAGGTCGCGGCGGCCGTTTGAATCGAAATCGACGGCATATTTGATGTAATTCGACGGCATGAATTGCGTCTGGCCGATTTCGCCAGCCCAGGCGCCGCGCATTTCGGACGCACTCAGATCGCCTCGCTCGATGAGCCGAAGCGCGTCCAACAGCTCGCCCCGGAACAGCTCGGAGCGGCGGCAGTCATAGGCCAGGGTCGCCAGCGAGCGGAGGGTCGGAAATTTTCCAATGTTGACCCCGAAATCGGTCTCAAGACCCCAGATCGCAACCAGCACCTCGCCGGGGACGCCGTAAGTATCCTCGATGCGCGACAGCACGGATCCGTACTGCTTGAGCATATTGGCGCCGCGCGTCAGCCGCGGCGGCACCATGCGGCCCGAGAATTCCTCAAAACTCTGACTGAAAACCTTCTGCGAGCGATCGCGGGAGAGTACGCCCTGATCGAGCGTCACGCCGTTCAGGCCGGAGGCGATCGCCGCCTGCGAAATACCCTTCGCCGCGGCCTCGGCCTTGAAATCGTCAAGCCAGGTCTGAAAGCTGCCGACGCCGCAGGGTGCGGCGAGTGCCACAGTCGTCGATACCGCCAACGACATTGCCAAGCCCATGCCTGCCGCAAGGGCGCAATCGTAAATCCGCCGATGTCGCAATCGAATTGCCTTCTTCCTGGAACCAACGGGTGGGCGATATGTCGGTGGCGACCGCGGCCAAAACAAGGCCTCCCGCATCACGCCGGAACCAGTTTGGCAATGGCGGCGGGCTGCCGGCTGGTCGGCCGGCGGCCCAATCGCTTGTTTTACGCGCCGCCCTTGCGCCGCCAGGGAAACAGGTTGGCGGGAAAATCCGCCGCCGGGCGCTTTTCGCGCGGCGGGCGGGGCGGCGTGGGCCGCTGCAAGGGATCGGGCGCAATCACCTTGCGATAGAGATGCCAGGTCGCGTGACCGAGCAGCGGTATCACAACGGCAAGACCGAGGAAGAACGGTATCGATCCGGCCACCAACAGGACGGCAACGATCAGGCCCCATGCGGCCATCGGAACCGGATTGGCTGCGACGACGCGGAGCGACGTCACCATCGCCTCGAACGCGCTGGCGTGGCGGTCAAGCATCAGCGGGAAGGAAACCACGCTGACACACAGAGCAACGAGGGCGAACAAAAAGCCGACGCCACAGCCGACCACGATGAGCCACCAGCCTTGGGGGGTGGTCAATACACGTCGGGCAAAGTCGGGGATTTCGGCGGCGGACTCGTAGCCGAATGCCGCGACGTAGATCGCCTGCGCGGTCATGATCCAGATCACGAACAACGCGAACAGCAGCGTGCCAAGTCCGAGCATGGCGCCGAACGACGGCGAACTGAATACGTCAAGGGCGTCCCAGGCCGAAGGTTCCTCGCCGAGTTCGCGGCGGCGGCTGAGTTCGTAAAGGCCAAGCGCTGCAAAAGGGCCGAGCAGGGCAAAGCCCGCAGCGAGCGGAAACAGCAGCGGCAGAACGGAATAGCCGAGCACGGTGCGGGCGATCACAAGACCCAATACCGGATAAATCACGCAGAGGATGATGGCGTGGCTCGGAACCGCCTTGAAATCCTCCCAGCCACGCCGCAGCGCGTCATGCAGATCGGAAAGACCGATCCGGCGGATGATGGGACCTGTGGTCTCTTGCGCTGGCTGAGCCAGCGGCGGGGCGTTGCCCGGGTATGGGTTGGCCATTGGTCGCTATCTCCCTTGACGCGGCGGTCTGCCTTTACGTCGAACGAGGACGCAACAGAGCCGTCCGCAGAAATGATCACGACGAGGCCAGACGCGAAGACAGAAAAACCAGAACTGGCCGTGTCGCGAACTGAACCTTGATCGTACGCTGATTTGCCCGTCTTGTCCCTCACGCTTGAGTGAGAGCAGGACGAGGCAGAAGTACCATTGACGGCGGATATCGATGACGCGCGCGGTAGGCCGTAACCGTGGCCGGTGATTCTCACGGCCTGTTCGTGTCATTTCGCCGTCATTCGGTCGTAGTTGAGTTCAGGCCCATACGGCCGTTCTTCATTGGCAAGGCCCACCGGGAAGACTAAGCTTCGGCTCGGTCCGGTCGGGGTGCTGCCGGCAAATTGAAAACAACCTGCTCACGTCTTCACGCGATCTAGATCGTCACAACACCTCTGGTTCATCAGGAGCGAGCGATGAGTATTTTTGGAAAAATCATGAGCGCGATCTTTGGCACCTCGGCCAGTGCGACCCCTGCAAGCGGTGGGGCGGCTGCGCCGGCCTCCGGCGGATCGTCGGCGCCTGCGCAAACCGTCGACGTCGCGCCAATCCTGGACAAGGCCGTGGCAGCGCAGAAGGAGAAGCTGGAATGGCGCACCTCCATCGTCGACCTGATGAAGGCGCTCAACATCGATTCCAGCTTGGGTGCGCGCAAGGAACTCGCTCACGAACTCGGCTATACCGGCGACACCAACGACTCCGCTTCCATGAATATTTGGCTGCACAAACAGGTGATGACCAAGCTCGCCGCGAACGGCGGAAAACTGCCCGCCGACGTCAAGTGGTGATTGCCCACCACAGGTGAATCCCGAAAGGCCCGCGCTTGCGCGGGCCTCTTTTCATGCCGCGGCGCAAACCCAAGACCGGCTTGCCGGACCAAGGGGCGGGCGGTAGATAGCTCTTCAAGATCATCAACAATTCGGAGCACATCCATGGAAACCGTCGATCGCAGGGCGCTTCTCGCAACGGGTGCACTGGCCCTAGTGGGTACTGCTGCCGCAAGCCGCATCGCCGAAGCGCAATCGGGACCGAAACCGGTCTTCGAGGTTCCCGCGGTGACCATTCCGATTGCCGGCGAGAGGGGCGTGTTTCCGGTTCGCCGCATCTATTGCATCGGGCGCAACTACGCAGCGCATGCGCTCGAGCGCGGTTCCGACCCGACCCGCGAGCCGCCGTTCTTCTTCCAGAAGCCGACCGACGCGATTCAGTTCGTCGCACCTGGCACGGTGGTGGATCATCCCTATCCCTCGCTCACCAAGAACTATCATCATGAGGTCGAACTGGTGGCGGCGCTGAAATCCGGCGGCGCCAACATCGCGCCCGAGAAGGCGCTCGATCATGTCTATGGCTATGCGCTCGGCCTCGACATGACGCGGCGCGACCTGCAGAACGGCATGGCGGCCGAGAAGAAGCCGTGGGAGATCGGCAAGAGTTTCGACCATGCCGCCGTGATCGGCCCGATCCATCCCGCGAGCAAGACCGGGCATTTCACCAAGGGGGCGATCTCGCTCGCGATCAACGGCGCGGTGCGCCAGGCTTCCGACCTCGACAAGATGATCTGGAGCGTGGCTGAACAGATCGCCAAATTGTCGGAGGCCTTTGAACTGAAAGCCGGCGACATCATCTATTCCGGCACGCCGGAGAATGTCGGCCCGGTGGTCAAGGGCGACGTACTGCTCTGCAAGCTCGATGGCCTGCCGGATATGTCGATCCGGATCGTGTGAGCTAGGCCTTGTCATTCCGGGGCGTCCGAAGGACGAACCCGGAATCTATTTCTCCTGGCATTCCTGCGGTGCGATGGATTCCGGGTTCGCGCTGGCGCGCGCCCCGGAATGACGAAAACTGAAATCGTCACCCCACCATGTCCGCGTATTCCGGATGCTTGCGCAGGTAATCCACCACAAAGCCGCAAGCACCGATGACCTTGCGGCCGTCGGCGCGGATCAGCGCCAGCGCGCCCTCGATCAACTCTGACGCGATGCCGTGACCTCTCAAAGCGCGCGGCGTCTCGGTGTGCGTAATGATCACGGCCGCGGGCGTCATGCGGTAATTGGCAAAGGCAACGCCGCCTTCCACATCAAGCTCGAAGCGGCTTTGCGCCTTGTTGTCTCGGACCATGGCCATCGGCGGACCTTATAAAATTTCCCTTTGGCCTCATTTAAGCGCGTGAACCCGCTGAGGCAAACCGGCGACCAAGCGAAGGACCCGCGATGGAAACACCGGTAACATGACGACGGTAAACACCCTCCCGGTTTCGCTCGTGCTGGCGATACTGACACTTTCCCATCCGGCTGTGGCCGCCGAAAGCGAGACGAACTGGCAAGGCTGCATCGGACAAGCGAGCAAGCTGGATGAACGCGTCGCGGCCTGTTCGGCCGTGATCGACGCCCGGCAGGAGAGCGGGGCGAAACTCGCCGCCGCCTTTTGCAACCGCGGCTATGCCCTCACCGAAAAGCAGGATTTCGACCGCGCGCTGGCGGACCTTAACGACGCGATCAAACTCGATCCCGCCTCGGCCTGCGCCCATACCAACCGCGGCCGGGTCTACGCCCTGCGCCGCGATGCCGAGCGGGCGGTCGCCGATTACGACGAGGCGATCCGCATCAATCCGTCCTTCGCGCTCGCCTACAACAACCGCGGCAACCTCAGCCTCGATAAGGGCGACCTCGATAGCGCGATCGCCGATTTGGACCTGGCGATCAAATCGGATCCAAAACTCGCCATCGCCTATGGCAACCGGGGCTATGCCTATTACCGCAAGCGCGACATGACGCATGCGATCCAGGACTACACGAGGCAGATCGAGCTTTCGCCGGATGTGCTGGCCTATCTGAACCGTGGCAACGCCTACCGCGATTCCGAACAGCTCGAGCGCGCCGCGGCCGATTATGCCGAGGTCATCAAGATGGCGCCCGACGATGCCCGCGGCTGGCGTAACCGCGGCCTGATCCGGCTGTTTCAGGGCGACAACAAGGGCGGTGTCGCCGATTACGACAAGGCCCTGCAATTCGATCCGGCCGATGAACCTTCCTGGAACAACCGCGCCCAGGCCAAAATGCGGCTCGGCGACAAGGCCGGCGCGACCGCCGATTTCCGCAAAGCGCTCGAGCTTAATCCCGATCTGCGTACGGCGCGGGAAGGCCTGGAGCAACTCGGCGCCCGCTAGCACCTTAGGTCATGCCTTGAGCAGATCGGCATATTCCGGATGCTTGTCGATATAGGCTTTGACGAACGGACATTGCGCAATGACTTTCAGGCCCTTGCTTCGCACCTGATCGAGCGCACCCTTGACCAGTTTCGAACCGACGCCCTTGCCGCCGAGTTCTTCCGGCACTTCGGTATGAATGAAGGTGATGACGCCGTCCGCTATCTTGTAATAGGTCGCGGCCAGATGACCCTCGACTTCTAGCTCGAAGCGGTGATGCGCGGCGTTGTTGACGACTTCGGTCATATCAGGTGACCGCCTTCAGGGACTCTTTGAGGATATCGCGGAGCGACCAGGCCTCGCCGTCGATCGTGCCCGAGATGTCGTCGATCTTCCATTTTCCGTCCTCACGCACGTAGTTGTAGCGGATGATGTTGTCGCTCGGCTTGGCGCGCGGCATCCGGCCCGAAATGGTAACGGCAATCACCGCCGTGTCAGCCTCGAGCTTTTCGGTCACCACCGAGAACGATTTGACGTCCGGCTCCTGCGAATTGGTGAGCGGATCGAAGTCGATCGGCGGGACGTCCTCCTTCGGCGTATTGTCGTCGGCCCTGGCCCACAGGTCGATCAGCGATTTCGAAAGGTATTTGGCCTTGGCGGCCTTGCTTTCGATGACGAACCCGGCACCGCCGTCGCCCTTGCCTTTGGCGGCGCGGGAGTAGATTCCATTGAGGATCGCAACGGGATCCTCAGGCGCGCCTGGCGCTGATGTCGCCGGTTGCGAGGTGGCTGGTTGTGAAGCCTTTTTGCCTTGCGCGGCATCGGCAGGACGAACGGACGCCGCCGCAAGCGCGCCGGCGAGAGCGACGAGAACAACTACGCGCCGTGTGATCATGCGTTTCCCTTACGCTAAGCTAGCCTGCTTATCAAAACGGTCATGTCGGGTGCAAGCAGGTTAGGCCCGTTGCGGCTGAACCTGCCATTAACAAACGCCGGCAAATCTGCTTCAAGGTTGCGGCCAAGGCGAGGCGGAGATGGCCTATCGCCTTCCGGAACCTGTTCTTGCAAGGGGAATCTTTCCATGAAACTCATCCTTTCGCTGCTCGGCGTTGTCCTGCTCATCGTCGCCGCCGTCTACTTCATGATGCCGGCCGACCAGTTGCCGAGCTTCTTGCCCGGACATGAGGCCGGCGTGACGCGCCTGCACACCAAGCATGGCATTGTGGCCGCTGTCGCCGGCGTGGTGCTGCTGGTCGCGGGCTGGTGGATGGGCAGGAGGTGAGGGGGCAGATAAACGGTCGAGCACATTCGTTCACAGCCAAGATTTAGACCGTCATTGATTTACACCGTCATTCCGGGGCGATGCGAAGCATCGAACCCGGAATCTCGAGATTCCGGGTCTGGTCCTTCGGACCATCCCGGAATGACGGCAGGATGTGTTCTCGCGGCACAACATGCGCCCGAGTTATGCTTTCCCTCCGCAAAGAGGGCGCAGGAAACGCCGGGTGTTAGCCACACCCGCAGCCTCGCGTGCGAAATAAAGTAAAGCACACGAGCAAAGTCACCACAGGCAAGGCCGAACGATCCGGCGTTTCCTGCGCGATGGTGTAGCGGTTTCCTTCGTGCTCTCCCTGGTGAACCGGGCTTTATTGCCACCATCGTCGGCGAGAAACTTCGCCAACTTGACACCAGCGTCGGGATGTCAGGACCACACGACTTCGCCGTCCGCGCAACCCATCACTCGTCAGTTGATGGGTTCGCGTCCATCGCATCCAGCCCCCCGTTCGTGACGATCGCGAAACGTCCCTCGGTGGGGCGGACGGCACGGACTCTGCCGGTGATTTGGGGCGGCGATCAACTGCGGCAAATTGGCACGACGGGCAAATCACCCGGCACGTTTCGGCAGTTTGTCAAGGCCTCATCGTTATTGCGAGGAGCGAAAGCGACGAAGCAATCCAGAATCGTTTCGCGGAATGACTGGATTGCTTCGCTTGCGCTCGCAATGACGGTTGGATGCGCGGGCCAAGCCCGGCGCATAACGGGTTGACGAAAACGCGAGGCACATCGGTACGACTCCCGCAGCCCCTAAAAGCTCGAGCAGATGCCCACGATGCCGGTCCGCGTGCAGTTGAGGCCGCGCTTGCTGGTGTAGCGGATGGTCATGTTATCCGGCGGCGTTTCGCAGATCGATGCACCGCCGCTGTTGTAGCAGAGCAGCCCGGTGTCGGGGTCGATGAAGTGTCCCTTTGGGATTCCGCTCGCCACCTGTCGGCTCGGCGGATCTTGCACGAGTTTGGTCGATGTCCAGCTATAGCCGTGCGCCGTCATGCAATCCTTGAACGCCTGGGTATCCGGCGCATTGCGCGGCAGGCCGGTCTGGGAATAGCAGGCGTTGAGTGCGGCATTGTACACCGCGTCGGAGCGCGGACGGCCGTGCGGCCGGATGTTGTCGTGATAGGTCATCGCATAATGTGACGACGCCAGCGCCGGCGACAACGACGCGAGGACCAGTGCGGCGGTCATGATGATTTTCTTCATGGGCGTTCTCCTTGCCCATTAGGTCGTCGCCGGCAGAGGAGGGGTTCTACGCATTACCGAAGTTTTAGGGACGAAACTAACCGTCGTCCCTGCGAAAGCAGGGACCCATAACCACCAATGTTAATTGCTGGAAAGCAGTCTGGCCTCTGAGCTTACCAGAGCGGCCGCGGCGTATGGGTCCCGGCGTTCGCCGGGACGACCATTGACTGAACTTCCAGGCTGCGATTGATCTGTTGCCGTATCTGTTTCGAATTCCGAAAAGGCGATGCCCACGAAGTTGAAATTGTCGATTACCACAGAGGTTGAAATCATGGCTCCTGTCGTACACCCCGGCCGCTTGTTGAAACGCGAGATGGTGGCGCGCAAGCTGAGTGCCAACCGGCTGGCGCTGGATATCGGCGTGCCTTCGGGCCGCATCACCGACATTCTTAATTCTCGTCGCGGCATCACGGCCGATACGGCGGTGCGGCTCGGCCGCTACTTCGGTAACAGCCCGCAGTTCTGGCTCGATCTGCAGGGCCAATACGATATCGGCGTCGTCGAACGCGAGAAGGGCGCAGAGATTGCTCGGCGCGTCCGACCAGCGGACGCGGCGTGAGGCGCGTAATTGTAGGGTGGGTAGAGCGACCTTGCCCGCCGTGGCTCAACGAGCGAAGGCGGAAGGAAGCCCACTAACGCGCGGGCTATGACTTCCACACCGTCTGTTCGGTCCAGCCGAGTTCGCTGAATTCGGCCGCACGCAGAGGCCCTTCATCAATCGGGAAGAATTCATCGAGCTGGGGCGGCGCGACGGCCGTTGCGGAAAGCATGCCGTGGGCCTGCCCCCGGTGATGGATCTGATGCTGAAACAGATGCATCAGCAGACGATCGCGCCGTTCAGTCTGTAGGCGCGTATCGCGATTGACTTGCACAATTTCGTTGAGATTGTCCGCGGTAAGGCTCTCGCAGACCCCGATCAGACGTTGATCGACCGCGGATTGCTCGCGCCTGAAATCGGCAACGGTCGAACACGGCACCGGTTTCTCCCAGGCCTTCGGCCCGAGCCATCCACCTTCGAGCGCATCGACGTAGAAGTGATCGATGACTAGGATGTGGTAGACGGTTTTCTTCAGGCTCGGGAAGAAGCCGGTGCGCTCGGCCTCGAACTCGGCCTGCGACAGCTTCTCGCACGCCACCAACAGCCGATGGTTCGCCCAGGCGTTGTTGTAGGCGAACGCTCGAAAAGTCTGAACGATGCTGGCCGACATCGCGATCTCCGAAGTATTTGTAGGGTGGGTAGAGCGATTTTGTCCGCCGTAGCTCAACGAGCGAAGGCGGAAGCGAAACCCACCAATGGTGAGCATGATGGGTTTCGCTGCGCTCAACCCATCCTACGCCCGCTACGTCTCGCCTTTCCGGTGCGGATCGTATTTTGAGAGCACGTCCTTGAGGTAATCCCGGCTTTTCCACTCGGGGGCCGGCGGCTCGTAGCCGGGTCGCGGAACGAACGGATTCGCCGGCACGGAAGCGGAAGCGCCCATCAGGTCCGGAACGTAGCGCGGGCAGTTCGGGAAGATCTCGCAGGTGACGCGCACGACGACTTTCGCACCATGATGGTGCTTGAGTATTTCCGCGCTGTCGTGGATCGTGGCCTTGCCCCGGATGCGCGTGCGAAACGATTTGCCATCGAAGCGCACGAACAACAGTCCGACGTTTGGGTTCCTGTGAATATTGCCGAGCGTGCGGTACATGTTGTTGCCGTCATACTCGGGATATTCGAGCGTGTCGGGCCCGGTGATCCTGACGAATCCGGGATCGCCCGAACGCATCGAGCAATCGACATTGTCCTGATAGCTCGTCGCGATGAAAAAGAATCGCGCTTGTTCGATGAGATCGCGGTCCTGCTCCCAGAACTCGAAGTGGAGGCGATGCCTTTCGAGGCCGTCGGCGACACGGCGACCGTCGAAGCGGTCCTGCAGCTCACGCATGCCGTCGTGGTAGAAGGGCGCGCGGGGAAACGGGTCGGTCATGGGGACCTCGGCGGTTTGCTTGCGGCACGTCTCGCTTCATAGCAGACCGGCAACACGTCGTCGGGCAAATTTCTAGCCGTCGTCCCGGCGAACGCCGGGACCCATACGCTGCGGCCTCTCTGGCAAGCACCAAAGTTAGACGGCTTTCCAGTAATTAACATCGGTGGTTGTGGGTCCCGGCGTGCCGCCTTCGCTAAAGCTTCGGCGGTCCAAGAGCGTTTGCCCCGGCGAAGCCTTGGCGTAGCCGGGTCGCCGGGACGACAGGCTAGCGGGGCCACTTCCCAGGACGGGATTATCCCCTTGACGCACGTATGATCTAAGGGTAGGATTCGGACATTGGAGAGAGCCAATGTCCCTCGCAAAGCTTGGAAAACTGACCGTCAAGGAGTTCTTCGCCCGGTTTTCGGATGATGACGCCTGTCTGAGTCACATCATGGAAGTTCGGTTTGGGCTCCAACACGAGTGCGGCAAATGCGGGAAGTACAGCACCTTCCATAAGTTGGAAAAGCGCCGCGCGTTTTCGTGCGCCCATTGCGGCAATCACGTTTACCCGACCGCTGGCACCGTCTTTCAGGATACCCGTACGCCGTTGCAGGTTTGGTTCTATGCGATCTACTTGTTTTGCACGACGCGCCACGGCGTGAGCGGCAAGGAACTGGAGCGCTCGCTGGGCGTGACCTACAAAACCGCGTGGCGCATGGGTCAGCAAATCCGCAAACTGATGGCGAAAGCTGACGGTTTCGAAATGCTTAAGGGCCACATTGAGCTTGATGAGGCTTATGTCGGCGGTGTTCGCCCCGGCATTCCCGGTCGTGGCGCTGCCGGTAAGACTATCGTTATGGGCCTTGTCGAGCGTGGCGGTCGCACGATTGCGGAAGTCATTCCAAACGTGAAGTTGGAGACGCTTCGCGAGGTCGTTACTCGCACGGTCGAAAAGGGCTCTGCCGTTTCGACAGATGAATTGATGTCTTATAAGTTACTCAAAAAGGACGGTTACGATCACCACGCCGTCAATCACGGCAAAAAGCGATGGACGAAGTACAACTATCGCCGCAACGAAAATCACCATACGAACAGCGTTGAATCGTTCTGGAATCTGTTCAAGAACTCAATCCGCAGCACACACATTCATGTATCGCCGAAATATATGCAGCGCTATTTGGGAGAGTTCACTTTCCGCGCGAACCATCGCGAGATGTCGAACGCGATGTTTGATCTTCTGGTTGGGGCAGCTTAGTGGCGAGGGCCTTAATGGCTTTGTCGAGTTCCTTGCGACTCGCAGGCCCGATGCCACGGGCCTCCTCTTGCGCGATAAACTCGCGTAATTGACCGTTTTTTAAGGCTTTCGAGAGCGTCAGCATGGCTGTTAACTCGACGGTTTCGGGCCTATATTACGCTAAAGGCGGACGCCGCGCCATCGGGCGATTAACTCCGACGACGCGGCAATCCGCTAACTACTTAACGCGCGGTTTTTACACACTGAGCATCACCAGCCTTTCGAGGTTGGCCCGGTCAGGGGCTTGGTTAGCGGTAATCAACCGCCGTTACGGGGCCACGGGTGTTCCAAGCACTTCGTGGCCCCAAACTTTCATTTCTTGTCGTCTTCCTCTCGCCACGCGAGCGCCGACGCCGCTCTGAGAAATTCATCACTCTCGATCTCCTCGGCGCTTCGCGGTTCGTCTTGAAGCTCGCTCATTCCGGCGCGCGAGGTTGGATGGTCGTACATCTGATAGAGCGCGCGCTTACTATCCGCGAAATTCCAGGTATCTGTAGAATCGTCACGGCCCAATATTCCTGCGGCCTTCATGCGGTGGAGTTGCGTGCGCAAGCTGCCCGCATCGACCTCGCGGTGGTATCCGTTCTGAATAAAATTGCGGATTTGAGTGGCGTTGCCGCCTTGTGGGAAGGCATCTATCAGAGCTTGAATCACCAAGTCCTTGATCGTGCGGCCAGTCCAAGGGCTTAGTGGCGGCAAATCGATTGAGGTGGGATCGGGAAGGTCCGCGAGAATCCGAGAAATAACATTTGGGCGTGCTTCGACCTCCGCCTGACTAGCGAGAGTCTCCGACTGACCTGCAATCGTCTGGGAGGCTAGAAGCTTGGCAAGGTCTTCAAGCAGCTTGGGATCGGGCTCGGGCAACAAGGCGCGCATCTGTTGGACTTGCGCAAGCTCGGTTTCAAGCGGCTTCATCTGTCCGCGAAGGGCAGCGAGGCGACTGCGCAGTTCGTGCTCGCGCCGTGCCAAAAAGTAAGCAACATTTTCTCCGGCCATGGGCATAGTTTCCCGTTGACCGAAATCCAACATCTGGTGTATAAAGGGGGCCTCTCACAGCTTCCCGTTCAACACTTCGATGTTGGACTTCGGAACTAAAACAACGGCCTCCCTCGCGGAGGCCGTTTTCACATCATCACAATATCAGGGATATTTCAAGCAGTGTAGCAGCCGCCGTAGCGGCTTCCATAGCAAGATTCTACGTGCCTCAAGGGGATAAGCCCCTCCCAGGAAGTGATGTTCCTGTTATGTTCTTACCCAGCGTTTCAGATAATCTCGATGCAGCGCGGAGCGGAGCATGAGTTCGGGGCGAAATCGCAACATCAATCTGCCCGCGCCTTACCTCAGGCGGCTTTGGCTCGATCCTGCGCGCATTGCCGATCGCACGGTCTATCCGTTTTGCCTTCCGTTTCTGGGCGACGACTTCGAACTCCGCTTCGAGCACGCCATCACCATCATCGTCGGCGAGAACGGCACCGGGAAATCGACGTTGCTGGAGGGGATCGCCGCGCTCGCCGGCTATGACGAGGCCGGCGGCGGCAAGGGCTATGCGACGGTCGACCATTCATGGGCGCTGGAGAAGATGGGTGGGCAATTGTCGAAAGCCTTGCGCGCGAGCTGGTTGCCGAAGATCACCAATGGCTGGTTCTTCCGTGCCGAGAGTTTTTTCTCGGTCGCGAGATATCTGGACCAGGTGGCCCAGGAGTATCCAATGGGAGGAGGGCCGCCGCCCGACTTCCTCTCGCATTCCCACGGCGAAGGTTTTCTGCGCTTCTTCGAGGAGCGCTGCCGGCGCCAGGGCATCTTCATCTTCGACGAGCCGGAGTCCGCGTTGTCGCCGTCGCGCCAGATGGAATTTTTAAAGCTGATGCGGCGAATGGAAAATTCAAAGATCTGCCAGATCGTGATGGCGACGCATTCACCCATGCTGATGGCCTATCCGGGCGCGCGGTTGTTACGGCTGACGAAGAACGGCCTGGAGCCGGTGACTGTTGAGGAGACCGACCACTTCAAGCTGATGCGGGAGTTTTGCGGCGACCCGAACGGGTTTGTGGAAGCCGCGATTGGGAAAATGTAAGGGATCGATATTCGCGTCGTCATTGCGAGGAGCAAAGCGACGAAGCAATCCAGAATTTGACCACGATGCTGCGGGCTGGATTGCTTCGCTCCGCTCGCAATGACGCACTAATCAGTGCCACTAACGCAACTTCCGAACATGGACGTTGATGTCGAGGTCGATCTCGGCCACGCAACTTTGTGTCGCTTTATGCGATCCACCTTCGTACCAACGGCCGTCACGGACATGGGCATCGCGAACATGCGCCAGCCGCAGGCACCTCCATTGCGGCAGCTTACCTGAACTTTCTCCGCCAAACTGCCACGCCAACACAACCTCTTCGCCGGCTTTATTGATACCGATGATATGCGGACACAACTCGCGGTGCCGATCTTCGTAGGTGCAGATCACCTGCTGCTCCCGGAGGATGGCGTTACGAACGAGGGCGTAGATGGCGCTTCGCTTTGGCAATTTGGGATCGATCGTATGTAGGGTGGGTAGAGCGTGTAGCCCGCATGAGCGTCAGCGATATGCGGGTAGGGTCACGCGGCTATCAAACAGCTCGCCGGCTTCGCTTCCGGTAGAAGTCCCGCATATCGCTGACGCTCATGCGGGCTACGCCTGCTGAATTTAATTAGCGGCGTGTCACTCCGCCGCTTCGCTCGCGCCGCTCTTGCGCCGTTTCCCGTTCCGCGCCAGCACCGGCGCCAGGAATTTGCCCGTATAGCTGCGCGGCGCTTTCACGATGTCTTCCGGCGGGCCCCAGGCGACGATTTCGCCGCCGCCGTCGCCGCCTTCGGGGCCGAGGTCGATCACCCAGTCGGCGGTCTTGATCACCTCGAGATTGTGCTCGATCACCACCACCGTGTTGCCCTGCGCCACCAGCTCGTGCAGCACTTCGAGGAGCTTCTTCACGTCGTGAAAGTGCAACCCCGTGGTCGGCTCGTCGAGAATATATAGCGTGCGCCCGGTGGCGCGCTTGGATAGCTCTTTCGCCAGCTTGACGCGCTGGGCTTCGCCGCCCGAGAGCGTCGTGGCCTGCTGGCCGACATGGATGTAGTCGAGGCCGACGCGGTGCAGCGTCTTGAAAGTCTCGCGCACCCGCGGCACGGCCTTGAAGAAGTCGGCCGCTTCCTCGACCGTCATGTCGAGCACGTCCGCGATCGACTTGCCCTTGAACAGCACTTCCAGCGTTTCGCGGTTGTAGCGCTTGCCCTTGCAGACATCGCAGGTGACGTAGACGTCGGGCAGAAAGTGCATCTCGATCTTGATGACGCCGTCGCCCTCGCAGGCCTCGCAGCGGCCGCCCTTGACGTTGAAGGAAAAGCGCCCGGGCTCGTAGCCGCGCGCCTTGGCCTCGGGGAGGCCTGCGAACCATTCGCGGATCGGCGTGAAGGCGCCGGTATAGGTCGCGGGGTTCGAGCGCGGCGTGCGGCCGATCGGCGACTGGTCGATGTCGATGATCTTGTCGATATGCTCCAGCCCCTCGATGCGGTCGTGGGGCGCAGCACCTTCGCTGGCGCCATTGAGTTTGCGCGCGATCGCCTTGTAGAGCGTATCGATGAGAAGCGTCGACTTGCCGCCGCCGGAGACTCCCGTGACGCAGGTGAACAGCCCGAGCGGAATTTCCGCCGAGACGTTCTTCAAATTATTGCCGCGCGCGTTGACGACCTTGATGGTGCGGCGATGGTTCGGCGGCCGGCGCTCGGGAATCTCCACCGACAATTCGCCGGTGAGATATTTTCCGGTCAGCGAGTCCGGATTGTTCATGATGTCGGCGGGCGTGCCTTGCGCCACGATCTCGCCGCCATGCATGCCGGCGCCGGGGCCGATGTCGAGCACGTGATCGGCAAGACGTATCGCGTCCTCGTCATGTTCGACCACGATCACGGTATTGCCCAAGTCGCGCAGCCGCTTCAGCGTGTCCAGCAGCCGCGCGTTGTCGCGCTGGTGCAGCCCGATCGAGGGCTCGTCGAGCACATAGAGCACGCCTGTCAGTCCCGAACCGATCTGGGAAGCGAGCCGAATGCGCTGACTTTCGCCGCCGGACAGCGTGCCGGAAGCGCGGGCCAGCGTGAGGTAGTTGAGGCCGACATCGAGCAGGAAGGAAAGGCGCTCGCGGATTTCCTTCAAGACCCGCGCGGCGATCTCGTTCTGCTGCGCGTTGAGCGCCTTCGGCACGGTCTCGAACCATTCGCCGGCGCGGCGCACGGAAAGCTCCGAAATTTCGCCGATATGTTTGCCGCCGATCTTGACGCAGAGCGCCTCCGGCTTGAGCCGGTAGCCGTGGCAGGCCTCGCAGGGCACGTCGGAGAAATACTTCGCCAGTTCCTCGCGCGCCCACTCGCTTTCGGTCTCGCGGTAGCGGCGGTTGAGATTGGTGATGACGCCCTCGAACGGCTTCTTGGTGTCGTAGGAGCGCACGCCGTCCTCGTAGGAGAACTTGATCTCGTCCTCGCCCGAGCCGTGCAGGATCGCGGCTTGCGTTTTCTTCGGCAGGTCCTTCCATTTGGTGTCGAGGGTGAACTTGTAGAATTTTGCGAGCGCGGTCAGCGTCTGGATGTAATAAGGGGAAGAGGATTTCGCCCAGGGCGCGATCGCGCCCTTGCGCAAGGTCATTTCCTTGTCGGGAATGACGAGGTCTTCGTCGATATGCTGCTCGACGCCGAGCCCGCCACAGGCCGGACACGCGCCATAGGGGTTGTTGAAGGAGAACAGCCTGGGCTCGACTTCCGGAATGGTAAAGCCGGAGACCGGGCAAGCGAACTTTTCCGAAAACAGAATCCGCTCCGGGCCGCTCTTGTCGTGAATTTTGGCGACTTTTTTCTTCTCGTCGTGGCCGGGCTTGACCCGGCCATCCATCGCTTCTGAAGAAGATGGATCACCGGGTCTCGCGCTTTCAGCGCGGCCCGGTGATGACGCGGTGGTGCTGTCCGCATATTCGATCACCGCCAATCCCTCGGCGAGTTTTAGCGCGGTCTCAAAACTTTCCGCGAGACGCTGGCCGATGTCAGGGCGCACCACGATGCGGTCCACCACCACGTCGATGTCATGCGGAAATTTCTTGTCGAGTGTGGGCGCTTCCGCGAGTTCATGGAAGGTGCCGTCGATCTTGACCCGCTGAAAACCCTTCTTGAGATATTCGGCGAGTTCCTTCCTGTACTCGCCCTTGCGGCCGCGCACGACCGGCGCGAGCAGATAAAGCCGCGTGCCTTCGGGCAGCGCCAGCACGCGATCGACCATTTGCGAGACGATCTGGCTTTCGATCGGTAGCCCCGTGGCCGGCGAATAGGGCACGCCGACGCGCGCCCACAACAGGCGCATGTAGTCGTAAATCTCGGTGACGGTGCCGACGGTGGAGCGCGGATTTTTCGACGTGGTCTTCTGCTCGATCGAGATTGCCGGCGACAGGCCGTCGATCTGATCGACGTCCGGCTTCTGCATCATTTCCAAAAACTGGCGCGCATAGGCGGACAGCGATTCGACGTAACGGCGCTGGCCCTCGGCATAGATGGTGTCGAAAGCGAGTGAGGATTTTCCGGAGCCCGACAGGCCGGTGAACACCACGAGCCGGTCGCGCGGAATCTCGACGTCGACGTTCTTGAGATTATGTTCGCGCGCGCCGCGAATGGTGATCGCGCGCTGGTGAGAGGCGGATTGTTGGCGCTTCGCCTTGATCACTTCATCCATATCGGCATTTCCGGGCGCATCGCTGGAATGCCGCGATCAGACGCCAATGAGTTCGGAACATAGGCAGAACGATAGCCGATTTCCAGTGCCCTGTGAAAACCATCAACGGAATTGATTCGTTGCATCGCGTTTTCAAGCGAGTGGGGAACCGGTTCGCGTGAAGAAAACGCGTCAGATATAAAATCGCCCGACCCGATGGCAGCAGCGGTCAGCAGCCGGCAATAAAAAAGCCGGCAACAAGGCCGGCTTTCGCAATTTGGAGCGGTGAGCTGAGATCAGTATTTCGCGACGACCGGGCCGCCCCAGCGATAGTTGACGTGAACCGAAACCAGATCGGCATCGCCGCGAATGCGGTCGCCACTGACGACGTTGCTGCCGACAGTGGTGGTGAACGTGGTGTTGTTGTTGGCGATGAAGAGGTGGTTGTATTCGAACGCGGCCGACCAGTTCGGCGCGAAGGCGAATTCGATGCCGCCGCCGACGGTACCGCCCCAGCGATTGTCACCGGCGGCGTTCGCGAACACCGCGCCTGCGGTGATGAGATCGTTGCGATCGGCGATCACGGCGCCGCCAGCCTTGAAGTAGAGCAGGGCCGTGTTCCAGGCGTAACCGACCTGGCCGGTGAAGAGGCCAAACGCATCAATTCGCGAGCGGTTGATGTCGGCCGGCGTGATGAGGCTGATATTGCTGCCGCGCAGGCTTGCCCAGTCGCCTTGCGCTTCGAAGCCCCACACCCACGATGACGCCGTCTGCCAGCGGTAGCCGGCCTGCGCGCCGGCAAAGCCGCCCGAGGTGGTGTGGCAGCCTTCAGAACCAATCGCAGGACCGGTCTGGTTGAAGCAACGGTTCGACGTGCCCCAACCGCCGTTGAAGCCGACATAGACACCGCTCCAGTCATAGGCGAGCGGCACCATCGACGGCGCCTTGCTGTAAGCCGGCGCCGGCGGCAGATCGGCCGCCACCGCTGGTGCCACGGCTCCCAACGCGATGAGAGCAACAGCGCCCAGCAACAACCTCTTCATATCGCAACTCCGGCTCGCTTCCTTTGGAGGGAAGCGTTTATCTCAGCTCAAGGAGCGCCCACGCCCCAATCCGGGTCGGATCATACCCCAATCCCGCCACCAAGGCCGTCTCCCAAATGCCACAGTCGGCGATGAAGTGGGCGTTATGAAGCCGATGAATTGTCAGGCTTTTCGTGTCCAGCCGAGATCCAGAAGCGTTAACCGGCGGGTCTTGTTGGGCCACTGACGGAGGCGGAATGGGCTGCTGGGCCCTTCTAGAACAAAACTGGAACATTTGGGGCAAAGATGCTATATGTGGATAACCGCCGATCGGAGAACTCACCCAGCGGGCGAGCGTATAGGGTCGGCGCCGATAAATCTGGGCCGATAAAGGCTCGAGTGGAGAGCGGCGATGGCAGGCAGCGTAAACAAGGTGATTCTGGTCGGAAATCTCGGCAAGGACCCGGAAATCCGGCGTACCCAGGACGGGCGTCCGATCGCCAATCTGTCGCTGGCCACCTCGGAGAGCTGGCGCGACAAGGCCACCGGCGAGCGCAAGGAAAAGACCGAATGGCACCGCGTCGTGATCTTCAACGAAGGCCTGTGCAAAGTCGCCGAGCAATATCTGAAGAAGGGCGCCAAGGTTTACATCGAGGGCCAGTTGCAGACGCGCAAATGGACCGATCAGGCCGGTGTCGAGAAGTATTCCACCGAAGTGGTGCTGCAAGGCTTCAACTCGAACCTGACCATGCTGGACGGGCGTAGCGGCGGCGGAAGCGGCGGCAGCTTTGGCGCCGACGAGCAGGGGCAGGGCGGCGGTGATTTCGGTGTCAGCGGACCTGCCAGCGCGCCACGCCGGGCGGTTGCGGCAACCTCGCGCACCAGCGACATGGACGACGACATCCCGTTCTGATGGTGGCCTTGAAGTAAATTATTGAATTAGCTTCGGAAAATGTCCGAAAATATCCGGCGAAAATGGCGCCGTGCGGAGGCGCTGACGGCCGCGAACCCAGCCGGGCATCACCTAACCATGAGGCTAGCCAAGCCATGAGTTTTGCCCCGCTGCTCGACGCGGCGCCTGCGATCCCCGCCCATGCTTTCGCGGCGATGGCGGCCTTTGTGCTCGGCGTCGTCCAGTTTGCGGCGCCCAAGGGAACGCTGCCTCACCGGACCATCGGCTGGATCTGGGTGGCGCTGATGCTTGGCGTCGCCGTCAGCTCGTTCTGGATTCAACAGATCAGGCTCTGGGGTCCATGGAGCCCCATCCATCTGCTCTCGATCTTCACGCTGATCACGATCCCGCTCGGGGTGTGGCAAGCGCACCGCCATCGTGTCGCCGACCACCGGCGGATCATGATCCTGATTTTTTCCGGCGCGCTGGTCATCGCCGGCCTGTTCACGCTGGTGCCGGGGCGGATCATGCACGCGGTCCTGTTCGGGTCGTAAGCTTCAGGCTGACCCGAGCAGCACGACGCCCGCGATCAGCACGAGGCATCCCATGAGCCGCCAAACTCCGACCGCTTCGCGCAGGATCACCATGCCGAACAGGGCGCCGATCATCATCGACATCTCGCGGGTCGGCGCGACCACGCTCAGCGGCGCACCCATGTTGAGCGCCGCGAGCACGAGGATATAGGACAGCGGCGACAACAGCCCGACGCCGATCGCAAGCAACCAGCGCCCTTGCATCAACCTGCGCGCGCGACTGAGATCACGCAGCACGACGGGCGCCAGCAGGAAGAAGCGCAGCAGGTTCGAGAACCAGTCGACGATGACCGGCTGGATGCCGAGGGTTTTCACGCTGTAGGCATCGACGACCGTGTAGGAGGCGATGAGAAAGCCGGTGGCTGTGCCCCAGCGCACGCCGGCTTGGCCGCCGGGCCTGCGGAACGCGGCAAGGTCGCCGCGCGTCGAGATCAGCCCAATGCCGATCACGACGGCGGCCAGGCCGAGAAGCCGTTGGGGCGAGGGCGCCTCGCCCAAGAGCAGGAAGGCTCCGAACGAGGAGAGCATCGGGCCGGTGCCGCGGGCGACCGGATAGACCACCGACAGGTCGGCGACCTGATACCCGCGCTGGAGGCAGAGGCTGTAGGCGAGGTGGATCAAGCCGCTGAACAGGATGCAGCCCGCGCCAGGCAGGCTCCACGTCAGGGCGCCCTGCGCAAGGAGCCACGCCACCCAGGGCGCGTAGGCAACGCAAGCAATGAGGTTGTAGGCGAAGACGAAGGTCGCTCCGGCAGCGGCCGCCTGCTTCGAGAGCAGATTCCATGTGGCGTGGACGAAAGCGGCGAGGACGACGAGAACAATGGGGGCGAGCGACATGAGACCTCCGGACGCCGTCACGGCGCAGGGTTGATCTCGACGTCTCCGCCTCTGGGCTTTTGTCCCTCGGGTGCAGCCGCGGGTTTGCCGCGGTGTCCGCAACGCTCGGACCTGCGACGGCCCCGCATGGCCGTCCGGATCCCTAGTTGCCACTCAGTCGATCGGATTCATCTAACCTGCCACCTCCGAGCGCTGTCAATCCACCCCATTAGATGGGCCAAGGCCGGGCCAGCCGGCACGGCATTCTGCCGCTGATGGAGTTGGGCCCTAAGTCACTGGAAAAACGAAGGGAAAAACCCTCCACCTGTCGCAGTTTGAGGTGGTCTCAACCCCCTCGATGCGCTATATGAATCTGATTCTGAATTGACCGGATTTTCCCTTGTCTGAGCCTGAAGATACGAAGCCCGGAGAGCCGCCGGCGCCTTCCGATATTCGTCCCGTTTCCATCCTCGACGAGATGAAGCGCTCCTACCTCGATTACGCCATGAGCGTGATCGTGGCGCGTGCGTTGCCGGATGCGCGCGACGGCCTCAAGCCGGTTCACCGCCGCATCCTCTATGCGATGCACGAGAACGGCTTCGACTGGAACAAGACCTACCGGAAATCCGCCCGCACGGTCGGCGACGTCATCGGTAAATACCACCCCCACGGCGACCAGTCGGTCTACGACGCGATGGTGCGCATGGCGCAGGATTTCTCCATGCGCGTGCCACTGATCGATGGCCAAGGCAATTTCGGCTCGGTCGACGGCGATATGGCAGCGGCCATGCGCTACACCGAATCCCGCCTGACCAAGATCGCGCATTCGCTGCTCGATGACATCGACAAGGACACCGTCGATTTCCAGCCCAACTACGACAGCTCCGAAAGGGAGCCGTCGGTCTTGCCGGCGAAGTTTCCCAACCTGCTCGTCAACGGCGCGGGCGGCATTGCGGTCGGCATGGCCACCAACATTCCGCCGCACAATCTCGGCGAGGTCACCGATGCCTGCGTGGCACTGATCGACAATCCCGGCCTTTCGATCGATCAGTTGATCGAGATCGTCCCGGGACCGGATTTTCCGACCGGCGGCATCATTCTCGGCCGCCAGGGCATCCGCTCGGCCTATCACCTCGGCCGCGGCTCGATCGTGATGCGCGGCAAGGTTTCGATCGACACCATCCGGAAAGACCGCGAAGCAATCGTGGTCACCGAAATTCCCTATCAGGTGAACAAGGCCACGATGGTCGAGCGCATCGCCGAGCTCGTGCGCGAAAAGAAGATCGAGGGCATTTCGGACCTGCGCGATGAGTCCGATCGCGACGGTTTCCGCGTCGTCGTCGAACTCAAGCGCGACGCCGTGCCCGATGTGGTGCTGAACCAGCTTTATCGTTTCACGCCGCTGCAGACCAATTTCGGCGCCAACATGGTGGCGCTCGACGCCGGCCGGCCGCAGCTGATGAACCTGAAGGACCTGCTGACGCTGTTCGTCGCCTTCCGCGAACAGGTGGTGACGCGGCGGACCAAGTTCCTGCTCAACAAGGCGCGCGATCGCGCCCACATCCTGGTCGGCCTTGCCATTGCGGTCGCCAATATCGACGAAATCATTCGCGTGATCCGCACCTCGCCCGATCCGAATGCCGCGCGTGAAACCTTGATGTCGCGCGACTGGGCGGCCAAGGACGTCGCCGCCATGATCACGCTGATCGACGATCCGCGTCATCGCCTGGCGGAAGATGGCACCGCGCGGCTGTCGCTGGAGCAGGCCAAGGCCATTCTCGACCTTCGTTTGCAGCGGCTGACCGCGCTCGGCCGCGAGGAGATCAAGGAAGAACTCGACAAGCTGGCGCTGGAAATCAGCGACTACCTCGACATCCTGCGCTCGCGCGCCCGGGTGCAAGCGATCATCAAGACCGAACTTGCCGATGTGAAGAGCGAATTTGCAACCCCACGCAAGACCGTCATCATCGAGCAGGAAGGCGAGGTCGAGGACGAAGACCTGATCCAGCGCGAGGATATGGTGGTCACCGTCTCGCATGCCGGCTACGTCAAGCGCGTGCCGCTCTCGGCCTATCGCGCGCAGCGGCGCGGCGGCAAGGGCAGGGCGGGCATGCAGACCCGCGACGAGGATTTCGTCAGCCGCCTGTTCGTGGCTTCGACCCACACCCCGGTGCTGTTCTTCTCCTCGCGTGGACAGGTCTACAAGGAAAAGGTCTGGCGGTTGCCGATGGCGGCGCCCAACGCCCGCGGCAAGGCCATGATCAACATCCTGCCGCTCGAGCAGGGCGAGCGCATCACGACCATCATGCCGCTGCCGGAGGATGAATCCTCCTGGGGCAATCTCGACGTGATGTTTGCGACCACAAGCGGCACGGTCCGCCGCAACAAGCTGTCCGATTTCGTCGATGTCCGCCGTTCGGGCATCATCGCCATGAAGCTCGACGAGGATGAGGCGATCGTGGACGTGCAGATCTGCACCGAACGCGATGACGTGCTGCTCACCGCCGCCGGCGGCCAGTGCATCCGCTTCGCCGTCACCGATGTGCGGGTGTTCTCGGGCCGCACATCGATGGGCGTGCGTGGCATTGCGCTTGCGAAAGGCGATCGGCTGATTTCGCTGGCGATTTTGCGCCATGTCGAGGCGACGTCCGATGAGCGCTCGGCTTATTTGAAGATGCGCCGCGCGGTCGCCGGCGAGGGTGCCGCGGAAGAGGCGGCGGAAGCCGATTCCGAGGAGAGCGCAACCACCATTCAATTGTCCTCCGAACGCTATGTCGAGATGTCGGCGCAGGAGCAGGTGGTGCTGACGGTGTCCGTCAACGGCTACGGCAAGCGCACAACGTCCTACGAGTACCGGACGACGGGACGCGGCGGCAAAGGCATCGTGGCGATGTCGGTCAATAACCGCAACGGCAAGCTCGTCGCCTCCTTCCCGGTGGAGGAGTCCGACCAGATCATGCTGGTGACTGACAAGGGGCAGTTGATCCGTTGCCCGGTCGAGGGCATCCGGATCGCCGGCCGTTCGACCCAGGGCGTCATCGTGTTCGATACCGCCGAAGACGAGCACGTGGTCTCGGTCGAACACATCGGCGAGGAAGCTGAAACCGGTAATGGCAACGGCAACGGCAACGGCAACGGCGTTGCCGGCTAGGCCACTCCTTTTCGTTGCAATTCTGCTGGCCTGTCCGAACGCGGTCGCCTGCGAGCTGTCGCTGGTCGCACCCGCGACATCGGCGCTCAAGAATCCCGTTCAAGTGCATGCTTCACTGACCGAGGATGCATTGGTCACACGCTTTTTCGTCTCCGCGCCGTCGCTGAATGCGAAGAAGGTTTTCGCGCCAGGGGAATACCCTTACCAATTCGACGTCGTGGAATTGTTCGTGACGTTTTCGGAGACCGGATTTCCTTATTTCGAATTTGAGGTGTCGCCTTACAACCAGACCTTTCAGGTCAGGATCGTCAGCACCAAAGAACACCACGAGGGCGTCGATCTGGGGTTGATGTCGACTGCGACCCCGGTGACCGGAGGTTGGAACGCCGAATTGACCATTCCGCTCAAGCCGCTCGGCTGGGACGGCGATCCCGCGAAAATCCGCGGAAATTTCCATTCCATTCTGGGGCAGGGACAACAACGCAGCTACTGGAGCGCGTTCTCGCCGAACGCGAGAAAGCCGAATTTTCACCAGCCGCAATATTTCAAGCCGCTGGTGCCATGCAGCTAGGACGTGGACCCAGCAGTGCCAAGCCGTGTGGGCTGACGATGTCCGCTCCAGAGGCCAGAGGCGACGTGCTGTTCAGGCTAAGCCACTTCCGCTAATGACCCGAAGCGGACAACGCGCCCAAATTCCAGCGTCTGAGATCGCACACAACATCTTGTAGAGACGTTTACGGCGATATAGTCTGCTTAACTTGGGATGTGCCGAAATCGCTTTTTTAGCGGTAGCGCCTATGACATCGGTCACCATTGGTCGCCAGCTTACAGCGTTTCGGGCGACGGGTTCGGGCCCAGGCCTTGTCATCCGCCAAAGCCGCGCGATAGCCATCATAGCCGCCGTTCCGGCTGATTTCCCGGCTCACCGTCGAGGGCGA
>Ga0210394_10001585_pt1 | contig 35579 bp, 30 predicted proteins | sample IncBWC12MmetaG_FD_160121 | JGI IMG/M metagenome (GOLD analysis project Ga0210394, IMG submission 160121) | Forest soil microbial communities from Barre Woods Harvard Forest LTER site, Petersham, Massachusetts, United States - Inc-BW-C-12-M | ecosystem: Environmental > Terrestrial > Soil >... | reverse complement strand
AGTTTCGAGTTTCGAGTTTCGAGTTTCGAGTTTCGAGTTTCGAGTTTCGAGTTTCGAGTTTCGAGTTTCGAGTTTCGAGTTTCGAGTTTCGAGTTTCGACTGTTAGCTGTGAACTGTCGACTTCTCAAATAAAAAGCTCTTCCTCTTGTTCAAGCGGCTCGTCAGGCCGGCGCCGTTCGCGTCGTGCACGTAACAAATCAAGACCAACCTTAATTCCCTGCACCAGCGCGGAAGCTTTCTGCATCGGACGCCAAACGCTGCTCTTAAATTGGGTCCCCGCATCTTCGACCGCCTCGAGCGCTCCAGTCAAAATGCGGTCGGCGTGACTCAACTGCCCGCGCAGTCGGTCGCTAGCATCCGTAATCACACGGTCCATCTTCTGCGCTTGTCCGCGCGTCAGATAAACGATGTGCGCCGCATCCGCCACCATGTTGGAAATTTTCGGCTGCGTATCGTCCAGAAGAATTTGCGCGCGGGTCAAAATCGGCCCTACTCGCGTGTGCAAATCGGTGACGAGACCGTTAACTTTTTTATTGGTCTGGCGGAATTCAATAAACAATGCGATCAGCATCGCGCCCTGAACTACAAGGGCTATCGACGCGACAATGCTGAAAATCATCAGCCAAGTTTCCATACTCGCCCCACGCGTCCTCTCAGGAGGACGGAATCATGCCGTGCCGAGCTTCACTGCTTCAAATCTTTGCCGCCTCAATGCCCCGCTGCTTCAAGACTTCGAAGCTTCGCGGCGATAGGCCTCACGCGCGCCTTCGACGGCCGCTGAGATCGAATCCTTGCCTCGCGTTGCCGCGTCCTTGCTGCGCTCGATCAGGTCATCCGCGCGTTCGCGAAGCTCCTTCGCTTTGCGCTGCGCGAAGTCGCGGCCCTCATCTGCCTTTTGAGAAAGAAATTCCCGCGTCTCTTCTCCAGATTTCGGAGCAAACAGAATGCCCACTAGCGCGCCAACTCCGAGACCCACGAGGAAATATGTGACTTTGGAACCTACATTGTCCGCCATGAGAACCTCCACAAAAACCGTAGCATAGCGTCCAGTCGCGCGCAATACGGGCTAACCGCTATGTGCTACTCACTCCGGTTATCCGGTTTTCCATCAACGTGTTGCAACGCGCCAAGTTCTTCGAATAGCTTTTCGGCAGTTTTTCGCGGAATGATTTTGCTCAATGTTTCGATACTGGCGCGGCGAACGTTTGAAACGCTACCGAATTCGCGCAGAAGCTTTTGTGCAGTACGCGGCCCGATGCCAGGGATGCCATCGAGTGCGGATTTTGTTTGTCGGGCAGCACGCCGTTGACGGTGAAAAGTGACCGCAAAACGGTGGGTCTCGTCACGGATTTGTTGGATCAGGTGGAGAACAGGCGAGTGATGCTCAAGAACAATTGGTTCGTCTTCCTGGCCAAATACGTAAAGAATTTCTTCCTTCTTTGCGATGCTGGCGAGCGGTTGATTGATGATTTGAAGGGAGTCCAGCGCCTGCGCGGCAGCGTGGAGCTGGCCGATGCCGCCGTCAATGAGGATAAGACTGGGCAGCGGCTTTTTTTCTTCTTGCAAGCGCCGGTAGCGGCGCGTCACGGCTTCGCGCATGCTTGCGAAGTCGTCGTTCTTCGAAACAGGTACTGCTGCCCCGCGGAGCACGGGGAGCGGTGAGGCGATGTTCGAATTCTCGTCGCGGCCTTCCTCACCGCGCCCCTCATCTCCACGGATGATGAATTTTCTGTAGTCGGATTTTCTCATTCGGCCGTTTTCCCAAACTACCATCGAGGCGACCGTGTCCGTTCCCTGTATGTGGGAAATATCGAAGCTTTCGATCCGGTGCGGCTCTTCCGGAAGATTTAGAGCGTTTTGCACGGCTTCCCCGATAGCTTTCGAGCTGGGTTTCAGTACGCGGAAGCGCTGTTCGAAGGAGTGCTTGGCGTTACTTTCGACGAGGTCCAGGAAGGACCGTTTGTTGCCGCGCTGCGGCGTGAAGATTTCCACTTTGTGGCCAGCGCGCTCCGCGAGCGTTTCTTCGAGAAGTTCGCGGTCTTCAAAATCGATGGGCACATGAATGGCTTTCGGCAAATATTCCGCTTCCAAATAGAGTTGTTTGAGAAGTGATGGCACGAACTCCTGCGGATCAAACTCTTCGAGATCTTCCCAATAAAATTCGCGGCGATCAACGACGCGCCCGCCTCGCAGGTGAAATAGATTGGCGGCGACAAGCGGCGGTTCGGCGTAATAGGCAAGCACGTCTGTATCGTCGCCCTGGGCAGCCGCGATGCGCTGGCGATCTTCGATATCTTCGAGCGTGCGGAGGAGATCGCGATAAGCGGCGGCTTGTTCGAATTGTTCTCTTTCGGCGGCGGCCATCATGCGCGTTTCGAGGCTTTTGATGAGATCTTGCCTCCGGCCTTCGAGAAATAGGCGCACGTCTCGGGCAGCTTCAGCGTAGCGCTCATCGCTGGTCAGACCAGCCACGCATGGGCCGAGGCAACGCTTGATGTGATACTGCAAACAGGGCCGCGGATGGCTGCGCGTAAGATCGACAGTGCAGCTCGGAACGAGAAACCGCTTGTGAACAAAATGAAGAATACGGCGGGCGAGGCCTGCGGGGAAATAAGGGCCGAAGTACAGCGAGCCGTCTTTCTTGATGCGGCGCGTAAAATAAACGCGAGGATATTTTTCAGCAGCCGTGAACTTGATATACGGGTAGGTCTTATCGTCGCGAAGCATGACGTTGAACTTCGGACTGTATTTCTTGATGAGATTGTGTTCGAGAGCGAGAGCTTCGCGTTCGTTGCCGACCAGGATAGTTTCAAGATCGGCGATTTCACGCGCAAGTGAACCGGTTTTTGCATTCACCCAGCTCGATTCGAGAAAATAAGAGCGCACGCGGCTACGCAGCGACGCGGCTTTGCCGACATAAAGAACATTTCCGCCAGCGTCCTTAAACAAGTAGACGCCGGGACTTTCGGGAAGCAGCGCGGCTATTTCTCGGGGTTCCATGGGAGTGCAGCGCAGAATTTAGGCTTAAGCGCCAACTTCCATCATACTAGAATTGTAAAGAGTGGCTGGAGGGGCTGGCCCGTGACCGGCGTTCCGTGACCCGTGAGAAACCGTTGGTCATCGGCGGGCAAACAGAGTTAGCAACATGCGAGGTGGAGAGGAGCACCCAACGAATCGTATGCGACGAGACTTTCTGAAAACGACTCACTTGGCGTTGCTTGGTATCGCGATGCTCGTTGCGCCAGCATGCAATTTTGCGCAGGGCCCGCCGCCACCTCCGCCGGATAATCCCCCGACTCCGACAGACAAGCCGAAACCCGCGAATCCGACTACGGATACCGCCACTCAGGATGCACCGGATCAGCCCAAGTGGGACCCCCTTCGAGCGGAAAGAGATATGCAAGTGGGCGAGTTTTACATGCACAAGGGCGACATCGACGCGGCCATCGACCGTTTCGAAGACGCCGCATTAGCCAAGCCCGGCTACGCACTTCCCTACCGCTACTTGGGCGAAGCGCAAGAGAAAAAAGGGATGAAGAAAAAGGCCATCCAGTCCTATAAACGCTATCTGGATCTGTATCCCAAAGCCGAAGACAAAGACAAAATCCAGAAAAGAATCGACAAGCTCTATAAGGACGTAGAGAAAGAAAAGAAGTCGATGAACTAGCGCGGCACTCTGGTTGCCTTCACCCGTTAGTCCTTTTACCCTGCTAGTTCATACACATCCGTTAAATCTTCAACCGACGCTTTCTCCTCGTTGAGTCCGTCACAGAGTGACGGCGAGGCGGATGGGTCTGGATGGACGTACCATTTGCCGTCTCTGTCCTTGATGACCAAAGTCCGATTGATTGCCCGCTCTCCGTTATTTAGGTAAACGCCGATGTCCACGAACATTATGCCCTCAAATCCGAAGGCGGCGTAACCGTAGGAAACGGGGCCCGATTTACTTAGGTGCCTGGCCGCGAAAACCTTTCCTATGCTTTTCGGGCCTTGAGGTGACGGTTCCTTCTTCGCAGCTTCTGCCTTGATACTCTCGACAGTAGATTGGAGGAAATTCGCATAAGCTTCCCGTCCAGTTCCACCCCCGTAGAGTCTGATGGACGTCGAGGAGAAAAGTTTTTCGTCGCGACTGATAAATGACCGCGCTAGGTCGCAGGCCACACCCTCCGGAGTGTCATGACCGCTGGGAAGGCCGTCCGCCGCAACCCTCAGCTTTGGTTTGGCCGTCTGCTTCACGGAAGCGCCAGATAGCAGCGGAAGAATCGTGCAAATTACAAGCGCCGCCATTAATAGCCGAGTGTAATCCTGCGCAATTTTCACGAAATTGATCCTCTCTTCTCTTTCCGAAAGAATTCCATTCTAATGCCGAGAAAAAGTGTCGAATAGTTAGATGTGAAAAAGTAAAGCTAAACAGTAACCTGTTCGCGAGAGCAGGCAATCGCTTCGGGCCGCAAACTGGAATGTTCGTAAAAGAAAGGGATGGCCGTCCGCACGCTGTCGATGGACGGGACCGGAGCTAGCGAGCCAGCTGATCGAGAATTCGCCTTGCGCGGGCGAAATCGGCGAAGAGCTTTTCTTCGGCGCGGAATTCGGGCGAGTGGGAGACGAGGCTGCAGCCGGAGCGGCGCGTGGGATGTTTGACGTGGAGCATTTCGTGGTAGAGGACGTATTCAACGGCGACTTGCGGGACGCCGGGATGATCCATTCGGCGATTTAGCAGAATTTGATTGGGGCCGGGATCGTAACAACCAAACTGGCGGCGCCAACTTCGGGTGCTCCAGCCGATGTGGGGACGCTGCAGACTTCCAGAGAAATATTTTTCGTTCAGTTGCTCGAACATTTGTTCGAGGTCAAACTGGCGCCCGCGCGGACCAGTCGAGGCTAACCGCACTCGGCCCCGCCGCATGCGGCTGATGCGGCCACGGGTGCGGTTGGAGCGGGCGTAGTTTAGATAAGGCTCGACGAGTGCACGAGCAGCTTTGCGACGATAGACGCGCGAAAGAAGCAGCGCGGCGGCGCCTTCAAGAACTGGTAGCGGAGCCCGCTGCAACAGGTCCGAGAAGCGGACGAACACTACATCTTCACGGCGGCGAATCGTGAGTACGAGGCTAGCATAGGGGTAAAACTCGACGCGGAAGCGCGGCGGCCGGCCGTCGCAACCCAGCCTGGTGAAGACGCGCTGAAAAAGCGCGGCGCCACCCGAGACTGGAGAACTCGCGCGGCGCGGCGTTCGGTGTTTTTTTTCTGAAGCAGATTCCTTCGCACGAGTGAGCTTAACCGGCGGAGCAGCATCCATGATTACGCTCAATTGCTGCCCTGGGCGTGTTTGCGCCGCAGCGTTCATTTCTTTCGCCGGACGGGAGGCGGAGCGACATTTTTCTTGGCGGCGTCGGCTTCTTTGGCGGCGTCGCGTGTGCCTTCCATCGCGTCATCCAGATTGTCCTTATAGAGCTCGGCGTCAGGCGCATCGGTAGGAATTTTTTGTAAAATAGCGAGGAAGTCTTTCGTCCGCGAAGCCATCAAGTCGATCCCTTTGCGAATATTCTGCTGTTTCTCGATGCCAAGCTGGATAAGGTCCGCGGCATCGTCGACGCAGCCGACATAAGCGTTTAAAAGTGAATTCAGCATCTCCACGTGCTTATTTTCCGATGGATGCTCCAATTCGTATTGAAGTTTCTTGATGCGGTCATCCGCGAAAGCGAGAAAGAGCGAGATGCGCTCGTTCGGCGTTTCGGCCTCACGAATTTTGTCGGCCTCGATAGAGGACAAATAATCTTTCTGAGTCTGCGCCCCCGCGCGAGCGGGTGCACCGGCATAAAAAATCAGGGCGAATAGAAACAAAATGCTAAGGCGATGTTTCATGGGTGCACTTCCGGATCAGGAGGAGCTCCCGCTGGAGCGGCAGGCACGGCCGGCTTACTCTCGTGCTTTTTTGGAAAGAGAATCCTGAGCAATTCGTCGTCGACGGTCAAGAGGTCTGTTCGAACAAGCTGCAGGGGTGGCTTGTATTCATCCGGTGCAACCAGCAGAATTTCGTCGACTTGGCGCAGCCCCTTTTGAACGTGCATTTCAAGCTGCCTGTAGCCATTCGAATGGTGCTCGGCATCAGGACTATCCTTCTCCAAAACCTGCGAAGCGGCGCGGACGTTGTCTCGGTATTTCTCCATGATCAGGTCGACAGCGCCGTAATCGCCGGACTTCTCCGCGCGGATGGCCTCATCGAATTGGGCGTCGCCAAGTCTCTGCAGCATTCTTGCTTTGTGCACACCGTTCGTTTCGCTATCGAAGCGCGCCTGAAGATCGCTCAGTTTGTCCGTGGCACCGGCGACACCGCATAACGCCGCCAGCACGATTGGCAATGCAACGCGTTTCGCCGCCCGGGGCCCCATGCGATTACCTTTTCTGATCCAGCATACGACGCAAGACCTTGCTGCGCTGCTGCGCTTGCCAGACCTGGTCGGGATTCTTGTCCTGGTCTAGCTCAAGAAATTTCTCATAGGCTTCGAGCGCAGGCTTGGGCTGGTTTAGTTTATCGTAGCAGAGCGCGCGGATAAACCACTCGCCCGCTCCAGGTGTTTCCACCTTGGCGATCAAGTCCTGCACGGAGAGCGTGGCCGGAAAGTTGCCGCCGAGATAGTACGTGGTCCTGAGGTCCTTCCAATAGACGAGATTGTTTTTATCGAGCTGCAGCGCGGCTTTGAGCTCTTTTTCGGCCGAAGCAAAATCGCGCTTCTGGAGGTACACGCGGCCGAGGCCGCCATGAAGTTCGGCGTCGTTGGGAGCGAGCGCAACGGCTTTGCGAAGCGTCACGATCGAATCGTCCCATTTTTTCTGAGCAATCTGGATGTCCGCGCGGGAACGGAGAGAGTCCATGGTGGCAGGCTTCCCGGCATCCGCGCGGTCAAGCTCGGCGAGCGCCGCATCATATTGCTTTTGCTCGATCAGAAGATGGATCGCTCGAGACTCCGCTCCCGGTGTGTTCGGTTGTACGGCGAGATAGTCTCGATAAGCGGCGGCAGCTTCTGGCTTTTTTTGCGCGTCGAGAGTTTGCGCCAGACCAAGCAGCGCTTGCGGGGATATCGGCTCAAGTTCGAGCGCGGCGCGGAATTTTGTCTCGGCGTCGGGATAGCGCTTCAGGCCGAGGTAGAGATTGCCGAGATGAATTACCGTTTCTACGTCGCGCGGGTCGAGACGCAGAGCGGCTTCATAAGATTCGACGGCGGCAGGAATGTCACCGGAACGCTCGAGCGCGTGGCCGAGAAGGAAGCGCGGGCGGCTTTGGGCCGGAAGAAGATCTACCGCTCGGCGAAGCGGTGCGACGGCGGCGGCGGGGTCCTTTTCGCTGAGGAGAATCCCCAGATTCAGGAAGGCTTCGGACATTTTGGGATCAAGCGTGGTGGCGCGTTCATATTCGGGGCGAGCTTCGTCGGGGCGCTTCAGGGCCGTGTAGACGTAGGCCAGTTGGAAGTGCGCCCAGGCAATATCTGGTTTTTCGGTGAGGAATTTTTGCAACGGCACGAGTGCGGCTTCAAATTGATTAGTGTCTATGTCGTGTTGGGCTTCGTCGAGGAGATCGTTGAGAGGGTTGGCTAGTTTTTGCGTGCGCGTTTGGGATGGCGACGATTTTTGTTGGCTGGAGGGCGGCGAGGGGAGAGCGACGGTGGCAGCAAAGACGGGCACGGCGTGTTTACCCTGAGCCTCGAAGGGCCGTGCCCCCACGATTAGGCTCGCCACCGCCACGTATCTAGAGAAACTTGTGAGATTCATTGTTCGGGCGGAGGATTTCCTGCGCCTTTGGCGATTGTACCTGAAGGCATCGCGGACTTGGATGCGCCGTTGGCCGGGCGCTTTGCCTGGCCGTTGCCGTTGAGAACCCGGGCCAGGAATCGGCCAGTGTGGGAGTCTTGATTGCGAGCGACTTGTTCGGGCGTGCCCGTGGCGATAATTTTTCCGCCTTGGTCCCCGCCTTCAGGTCCGAGGTCGATCAACCAGTCGGCGGATTTGATGACGTCCAGATTGTGTTCGATGACCAACAGCGAGGCGCCGGATTCGAGAAGTTTGCGAAACGCGGAGAGTAGTTTCGCGATGTCGTCGAAATGCAGCCCGGTGGTGGGCTCGTCGAGAATATAGAGGATGCCCTGGTTTTCCGTGCGAGCTAAATGCGCGGCGAGTTTCAGGCGCTGTGCTTCGCCACCGGAAAGCGTGGTCGCGGATTGGCCGAGGCGCAGATAGCCGAGACCAATTTCATTCAAGATGCGAAGCTTGGAGACAACCTTCGGCACGCCAGTGAAAAAGGCAAGTGCTTCTCGCGCGGTGAGCTGCAGAACTTCGTGAACATTTTTGCCGCGATAGCGGACATCGAGCACGCTTGTTTTGAAACGCGTGCCCCGGCACTCTTCGCAGACCAGCTCGACATCCGCGAGAAATTGCATTTCCACCGTGACGGTGCCATCACCCTGACACGTCTCGCAGCGGCCGCCGGGGACGTTAAAAGAAAAATGGCCGGCCGTGAAGCCTCGGCGCTTGGCGTCGGGCGACGCGGCAAAGACTTCGCGGATAGCATCGAACGCTTTGAGATACGTTGCCGGATTCGAACGCGGCGTGCGGCCGATGGGCGATTGGTCGACGATAACGACTTCTCGGATGTTCGCGTCGCCTTCGAGACGGTCGCAATATTCCTTGACGCTGCCCCCGGTGCGTTTTGCGGCCAAGGCTCGGTAGAGCACATCGTGAACAAGCGTCGATTTGCCGGAGCCGCTGACGCCAGTGACCACCGTGAGAGTAACAAGCGGAATCATCAGGTCGATATTTTGAAGATTGTGAAGCGTGGCCCCGAACAGACGAAGAAATTTGCCGTTGGGCTTGTGGCGGTTATTTGGAATTGGAATGGTCAGTTCCCCGCTCAGGTAGCGCCCGGTTATGGACTTCTGGTCGGCTAGCATGCCTTCATACGTGCCCGCAAAGAGCAGTTTGCCGCCGAGTTCTCCGGCACCGGGGCCAAGATCGATGACGTGATCGGCGGCGCGAATGGTGTCGGGATCGTGTTCGACAACGAGAACCGTGTTGCCGAGGTCCCGCAGCGATTTGAGGATGTCGATGAGCCGCTGCGTGTCGCGCGGGTGAAGGCCGATCGAAGGTTCATCCAGAACGTACAGCGCGCCGACGAGATGCGAACCGAGCGAGGTGGCAAGTTGGATGCGCTGCGATTCGCCGCCCGAAAGTGTGGACGTGAGGCGATCGAGCGTGAGGTAGTCGAGGCCCACTTCATCGAGAAATTGTAGACGGCTTCGGATTTCTTCCAGGATTTTCTCGGCGACTTTGGCCTGCAATTCCGAAAGAACCAACGTGGAGAAGAAAGCACGCGCTTCTTTCACTGTGAGCTTGGTGATTTCGGTGATGGAGCGGCCTGCTACGCGAACGGCGCGCGCTTCCGGGCGCAGGCGCGTGCCGCTGCACTCCGGACATGTCGCATAGCCCCGGTAGCGGCTTAAAAAAACGCGGACGTGCAATTTATATTTTTTGCGCTCGAGCCAGTTGAAGAAACCTTTCACGCCTTCGAAATCGTTCTCGGGGTCGCCTTCGAGAACGAACCGGCGCTGCTCAGCAGTAAGTTGTCGCCAGGGCACGTTGAGCGGAATCCCTCGCCCGCGAGCCCACTTTTTCACATCTTGCAGAAGACCTCGGAAACGCGGTTTGGTCCAGGGCTCGATAGCCCCCTCGTCCAGCGACTTGCTGGAATCGGGAACGACGAGATTCAGGTCAAAGTCGATGGTGTTTCCGAAACCCTGGCAGCGCGGGCACGCGCCGTAAGGATTGTTGAAAGAAAAAAGCCGAGGCTCCGGCTCCTGATAAAGCGTGCCGTCGTTTTTACATTCGAACCGCTCGTTGAAAGTGAAACGCTCCGCGCGATTGCCCGCTGAATCGGCGATGAACTCAAGGATGGCCTCGCCCCCGCCTTCGCGATAACAAATTTCGATGGAATCCGTGAGCCGCGAACGCGATTCTGCATTCACGGAAAGGCGATCGACCAGCACGTAAACGGGCTTCGCGAAGTCCACATCGAGAAGAGTCTCTGGCGAGGAGAACTCATGGACCTGCCCATCTTGATAGAGCCGATTGAAGCCGCGTTTTTGCATATCGCCAAGGGCTTGCTTGAGCGACTCCTGCGGAGGCGCGGGAGATTTTTTCTTTGGAACGCGGCGTGCCCCGCCGGTCGCGGCCGTCGGCAGTGCGATTCGGAGCGGATACATTACGTAGAAGCGGCGGCCGGGAGCGAACGACAACACGCGTGAGGCAATCCCCTCCGGGCTGTCGCGCCGGACTTCCGTGCCGCACTTTATGCAAAAGGTTTGTCCGCAGCGCGCGAAAAGGAGCCGGAGATAGTCGTAAATCTCCGTCGACGTGGCGACGGTGGAGCGCGGATTGCGCGTGGAATTTTTCTGCCGAATAGCGACGGCTGGAGCGATGCCGGATATTTCGTCAACGTCAGGCTTCTCCATGCGCTCAAGAAACTGCCTAGCGTACGACGAGAGAGATTCGACGTACCGCCGTTGCCCTTCGGCGTAAACCGTGTCAAAAGCGAGCGAGGATTTCCCCGAACCACTGACGCCAGTGACGACCGTGATGGCGTTGTGTGGAATTTCGACGGTGATGTTCCGCAAATTGTGAACGCGGGCGCCGCGGACGCGGATAGCCTCTTGTTCAATGAGCACGGGCGTGAGTTCTTTAGTGGCCAAGGGGAAGCTCAGACAGCGCGCTCCGAGCGTGCTGCCTAAACTTTTGATTATACAACCATGAGAAAAGAGGAGCAAACGCGGCGTTTGACCGGCCTCTGCCGGGAGCTGCGCGGTCGTGTCTGTCGGGGTCTTGGCTAGACCTACGGCTCTTGAGAGAGGGTGATGGTGCCGACTCCGCCTTCAACCTTCAGGTGAATGGTTACAGGAGACTTGCCGTAGAGTTCGTTGGTGTACTCGTCGCCGTCATGCTTCAGGCCGTGCGCGCTAATCGTGCCCAGTCCACCGGAAGCGTTCACGATCACGCCGACGTTTTTCGGCAGGCGGATGTTGGCTTGGCCGACGCCGCCCTCGATGTCGGCGATGAGATCGGACTTCCGTTCGCCCGTTAGATCCACGTCGACTTGCCCGGCGCCCATATCCAGATTGAGGCGTGTCACATCAATGTCTCGCAGGCGCAGATTGCCCCGGCCGGCGCCCATGTCGATTTTTATTTCCAGCGGAATGTCATTGGCGAAATGAAGAGTCCAGTGGTTGTCCGTGGTAGTACGAATGTGACTCTCGGAATCATCCTGCGAGATGCGCAGATCGCCGACCGTCCCTGAGACGGAATAATCTACCCTGGGCGTGCCCGAAGTAGATCGGTACTCGAAATCAGACTCAAGCAGATGGCTCGACCCGCCACTCAAGTTCAGCTCGCCAGCGCCCATTTCTAGAGTCGCTCGGACGGTCTTTGCGTTTTGCAGGTCGACGGTGTGCGATTGGTGTTGCATCGCGTAGACCGTGTTATTACGCCAGGGGCCGTATCTGCGTCCATGGGAGAGTAGTACAACCAAAACGATCACCAAAACGATAGCAGCGCCCGTCCCGCCCACGGACGAGCCGACAGGCGATTCCGGATGCCTCCCGCGCTGCCAACTATCGTAAATCTTTCCCAGCCCCACAAAGATGAGGATGAGCGGCCAGTAATCGCGAAAAATCGGCCAAGGATCAAACGCAGGGTGCCAGTTGGCATAGAGAAAGATTGCGCCGACCGCAATCAGAATGATCGGACCGAATAGGGATACACGCCGAGGAGCGCCCTCTTGAGCCATCACACACCTCTTCACCCTGTACTACGCACAAATTCAGAAAAAAGTTCAGCAGTAGAGAAATAAACTGTTGGTTATGAAGAATACTGGCCCTGCCTGGGATGGTCAACGACCGAGGAGTTTCATCTCGCCGCGCAGGCGGCCTCTTAGTTTGTGCTAGAGTGCCGCGAACGACCGAAACCTTTAGCGAAGGGCAACACGCCTCTGCGAAAAGTAAGTACGAGGAACCGCGATGGCAGTGTTTGAACGAGTCATCTGGATTGTTTTGGATAGCGTAGGCATCGGCGAATTGCCCGACGCGGCGGACTATGGCGACGTGGGCCGTACGACGCTGGGGCACATCGCCGGGTCGCGACCGCTAGTATTGCCGAACCTACAGCGTCTGGGGCTTGCAAATATTGCGCCGCTCGCGCATCTGACTCCTGCGGCGTCGCCGCTCGGGGCATATGGCAAAGGCGCAACGCACTCTCCGGGCAAAGATACGACCACTGGCCACTGGGAGATGGCGGGAGTTTGGCTGGATCAGGCTTTCCCAACTTATCCGCACGGTTTCCCGCAAGAATTGATCGCGGAATTTGAAAAACAAATAGGACGCGGAACACTCGGAAACAAGCCTGCCTCGGGCACGGAGATCATCAAGGAGCTCGGCGAAGAGCACGTGCGCACCGGCAAGCCGATCGTTTACACCTCAGGCGATAGCGTTTTTCAGATCGCCACACACGAAGATGTGATCCCCATCGCTGAGCTTTATCGCATGTGCGAAATCGCGCGAAAATTGCTCGATGGCCCAAATCGTGTCGGGAGAGTGATCGCGCGTCCCTTTGCCGGCGCTGTTGGACATTTTGCGAGGACTACACGACGGCATGATTACGCGGTCGATCCGCCGAAGCCTATGTTGCTGGACGTGCTTGCTGACCGCGGCGTGCCCGTGTTTGGGATCGGCAAGATCCATGACATCTACAACGGCCGCGGTGTGGAGAAATACGTCACGACCACGGGCAATGCGGATGGAATGGCGAAGCTGGCCAAGGCCCTGCTAGAACAAAAGCGTGGCTTGATTTTTTGCAATCTCGTCGATTTCGACATGCTCTATGGACACCGCAAAGATGTGGAAGGATTCGCCGAATCGCTCGAAGAGTTCGACCGCATGCTGGGGCCCTTTATGAAGCTGATGGGCGCTTCGGATTTGCTTATCACCACCGCGGACCACGGTTGCGATCCCGATTCGCGCTGGCCGACAACGGACCACTCGCGGGAGTACGTGCCAATCCTGGCCTATTCGCCAAAGAGCGGCGCTGGCGTAGACCTAGGCATCCGCCAAACTTTGGCGGACATGGGCCAGACGATCGCTCAGAATTTTGCTGCAGAAATTCCTCACGGGAAAAGCTTCTTGGGCGAACTCAGCCACCGCTCCGAAACAGTTGCGAATTGAAGCGCGCGACATCAGATTGCAGCAGGGTCGCACCCGGTAGTCCGAGATCGGACGGGCACAGCGTGCCGTGCCCCTACGCGGCAGACCTCGCTGCAGCTTAGCCCCGAGCGTGAAAGTTGGATAGGCCTCCGGACGTACTAACTAAGAGGAATTGTGTTGGAAGCTACCTATTTTCTTTGAGTTAGCGCATCATGACTTCCTAACGTAGTAGGTGCCAAACTAACAGCGCAGAGTGGAAGTGGTCTCTCGCGGAGGGAGCAACGGTATGGATATGTTCAGAAAAGGCGGCGGGCGGGACGATGCCGAGTTCGAGATGAAGAGGGCCGCACCGTTTTTGAAGTTGGGTGTTATTGCGATTGGCGTGATTCTGGTGTTGCTGGTGATGGGGCTGTTTCTGCTTCGCGTGACGCGCATTGAGCCAGGCCACGTCGGCGTGCAAATTAATTTGGCGGGAAACCAGCGAGGCGCGTCGGAGATACCGGTACGCACCGGCTGGGTAGTGTATTCCCCGTTAAGCACGGAGATCATCGAGTTCCCTACCTACGTGCAAACCGTGAAATGGACAAAAGATGTGAATGAAGGCCATCCCATCAATGAAGAGATGGGCTTCAACTCGAAAGAAGGCATGGAGATTTTCGTGGACGTTTCCCTGTCATACGCCATCGAAGCGGCGAAAGTGCCGGACTTCTATGTGAAGTATCGCGTATCGGACATGGATACTTTCACGCACGGCATCCTGCGCGACGTGGTGCGCAATTCGCTGAACGAGGTTGCCTCCACCTACACCGTAGAAGACATCTACGGAGAGAAAAAAGCGGAGTTTCTGCGCAAGGTGCAGACGCAGATCGAGCAAAAAATGGCGCCTGTGGGTGTAAGCGTGCAGCAGTTCGGCTTCATCGGTGCGCCTCGCGTGCCGAGCGTGATCGCGACAGCCATCACCGCAAAGGCGCAGGCCATTCAAAAGTCGGAGCAGGCTAGAAACGAACTAGCGACAACACAAGCCGAAGCCGCAAAGAAAATCGCCGAAGCGGAAGGCGACGCCAAATCGTTGGTAACACGCGCCCAAGGCGAAGCCGATGCCAATCGCATCAGGCAAAATTCGCTGACGCCCCAGCTCCTGGAACTGCGCCGTATCGAAAACAACCGCGCGCTGATCGATAAATGGAACGGCCAGTTGCCCACAGTTGAAGCAGGCCAAGGCAGCGGGATGATCCTGCAACTTCCGAAGCCACAATAATTGAGGAATCGCTAACTTATTCTCCGGGGCCGAGTTCGTCTGCGGATTCTAATTATCCGAAGGCTTCTCGGCACGGTCGATAACGAGAACCTCGGTCGCTGTGTTTTGTTGTTCGAGTTTTAGGCCAAGCTGTTCCTGAACGGCCTCGAGGATCGACGGACTAGAAGATTCGGGCGAAGTTGGTGTCCACTGCAAGGCAAAGTCGTAGTTTCCGGTGAGTTCTGTCTTATCCAGAACAATTCGGCCCAGCCGGTCCGACAAGTATTGTGCGAGGGAGGAGAGAGGCCTCCCTTGAAATACGATCTTGCCCTTTTCCGATTGCCACTCGCCTGGTCCTGCAGGGGCGCCGCCCATGCCTTTGACCCCTTTTCCATACGTGTCGCCGGGTTTCGCGGTTTGCAATTTGGGGCCGTCGGCTGCGACCGCGAGCACATAGACGGGGAGTTCTTTGGTTTCGCGGTGAAGCGTCAACTTGAACTGAACCGCTAAGAGTAGCTGCATCATGTGAAGCCTCTCCGAGTTAGCTTCATTCTCGCCTAGCCCCTTGAGCTCCTCGGCCACCGAACTACCTATTTTCGCATCGACGTCGAACTTTTCGGAGTTGAGCCAATCGAGCCCGCTCACAATCTGCGAATCCTGAACTCCATAAGCCAGCCGAATGAGCTGATGCAGCATGACATTGTTGGCCATAAATCGGTCAGGTTTGAACATAGCAGCGCTAAAATTTTTGTCTTGAATGGAAAATCCAGCCATCGGCGTGTCCGTTGTGTTTGGTTTGACCGAGACGGATTGGAACGAGTATGTGGCAGTGGCTGTGTCAGGAACTACCTGCCCAGCGGGCTTCTCGACATGATCGATGACAAGAAACTCAGCGGGCCCATTTTGCGGTTCGAGACGTAGCCCAAGCTGTTCCTGAAGCGATCTGAAGAGCGCAGGTTGGCCCTCCCCTGGCGTCCAATGTAGGGTGAAGTCATAATTGCCCGTCAGCCCGGTCTTATCCTCAATGATGCTGCCACCGAATTCTCGCGATACCTCCCGCAAGAGTTGCCGAACAAGCGAGGCGACGGGAACGCCTTGACCAGTTAGCTGGCCCTCTCTCAGGCTCATGAGGCCGCCATGGCCTTTGCCATCCATGTCTCTTATCCCTTTGGGGTAGGTATCGCCGGGCTTTGCCTTGTGAAGTTTGGGACCCTTCTGCGCTATCACTAGGTAATAGACTGGAAGATGCTGGAACTCGCGGTGGAGCGTCAGTTTGAACCGGTCAGATAGAAGCTCCCGAAGCATATGGCCCCGCTCCAGGGCAAGCTGATCTTGGCTAAGCTCCTTAAGGGCCTCGACTATAGATTTATCCCACTTCGCTTCGATGTCGAATGTTTCAGAATTGAGCCAGCTCGGTGCTCCTGAGATTTGACTGTCTTCCACATTGTATGCGGCCTTAATAAGCGTCTGCACTGTGACGTCCGTTGCCGAAAAATCGCCGATCGTGAATCCAATCCCGGCAGAGTGCTTGGCGGATTCGTTCGGTCTGATTGAAATTGCTTTAATCGAAACGGCTTCGTACACTGGAGGAATAACTCCCGCGATTTGTTCCTGCGAATTAGCGCGGCTTTGTGTTGCGTTGAAGAGACCGAAAGCGACCGGGAAGGCGACGGCTGCAAACCCGGCCGCACTGAGCAACAGCTTCCTGCTGAAATCCAGTTTGCGCCCAACATTGTTAGCCATAATGTTAACAATCCTATTCTTCAGATCGAAGCCCGTAACTCCCGAAACAAAGTCCAGCGGGGACCCCACGCAGAACTCGCAAATCTTCAAAATACTTTCGGCATAGACTTGCCGATCGCTGCCAAATTCGAGGACTTGTTCGTCGCAGGCGCGTTCGCGCTCTTGCAGCAGCTTCGCTCCAAGCCACCAAACTATGGGGTGAAACCAGAAGATAGCTTCGACCGCCATGTGGAGGGTGGCGGACAGATTGTCGCGGCGACGCGCGTGACAAAGTTCGTGCTCGAGAATGGCGGCGAGGTGCTCATTTTCCAGGCGCTCCGAGATGCCATGCGGCCAAACCAAAATTGGCCGGACAATGCCGAAAATCCCTGGTTCGAGAGCAGTCTGCGACACCCGAAGCTCGATTTGGTTCGAGATTCCCGCTGTACGCTCCAGGCAGCGAAGAGCATCGACTTCTCGGCCTTCTCGCAGCGGGGCTGCTTTCCGCATAACCGCGGAAACCCGTCGCCAGCGCATGTACCACGCGAGAACGACAACCGCCATTCCGCAGAACCACACCACTGCCAGAAGTGCAGGAAGAAGATCGATCAGGCTGGTGGAATGTATGGGAGGGCTGGCTTCGGAGATGAGAGACAACCTGGAATGCGAAAAGGGCTGGCTGAGCTGGTCTATGGCAATGTATAAGCCAGCATTCGCAGCCGCCGAACTCCTCCACCATGCGATATGGCTTCCGACGCCGGCCAGCAACGAATAAGGAACTAGGAATTTGAGAGAGGCTGTCAGCCAGAGCACATAACGACCGCGCGCGTGGTTATTTCGCAAGACCAGCGCCAACAACCCTGCACCGAAGGCAAACGCCGTCGACTGCCACAGGTGATTGCCCAAAGCCGGCGCCATCGCCTTGCACATTTCCGACAGAGTGTTTGCGATCATTTCTCTTTTTCCTTTCTGGCGAGCTTCCGCAGTGTCTTCTCGGCTTCCTTCACATCCTCCAGGGTCAATTTTCCGGACTCGATTAGGTGGGCCATGACGGGCTGGGTGCTTCCGCCAAACAGCGCCAGAAGGTCGTCGACCAACTTCCGCTGCGCGGCATCGCGCGAGACGGCCGCTTCAAAAACATGGAAGTTTCCGACCTTCTTAACACGGCGCACGGCCTTCTTCCCTTCCAGGCGATAAACGGTTGTCTGGATCGTGGTGTAGGCCGGCCTCTCTTTTTCGGGAAAGGTTTCTTGAATTTCGCGGATGGAAGCACTATCGCGGGTCCACAGCACCTCCAAGATCTGGAGTTCCAGCTTTGTCAATTTGGGCTTGGCCATCTGCTCCTCTACTACGTACGTGTGACACACTACTACACGCGTAGTAGCACTACAAGGAGTTTTTTGCGGAGCGAATTCGTTCTAGGCACTGCCTGTGGCGGACTCCTGGATGGAACTCAGACAAACCCCTGCGCATGCAGGACATGATTGCCCGTAGTGACTCACACACCCCCAACCTACCGTCGCCAATCGCGACAGTTGGGGCCGAACTTCTCTATGCTCTAGCAGCGCTGTTCAACTAATTCGTCTGTCGAGAGAGCAACGTCTGCTCACTAGACCGAACCGCGCCTGTCATCTCGGACGTCTTGCGCCAATCCACTTCGTTGACGTCGACTCCGCCCTTGCGACCTTGCGTGTCCACGAACATCAACAGGTCGCCATCTCTCTGGTACTTAGTCACTTCATAAGTTTCGTTGGACTTCAGCACCAGCACGGTTAGTCTTTCAATTGTCTGCCGTTCGCCAGGTTGCGGAGCAATCACCTGTGCGTTTTCCACTGTACTGCTGGCAGCCGTAGCTTCCATCGCTGTCGTAATGTTCGTGGTACTCACACTCTTCGCGGCCGCCAACTGCACCGCGTTTGTGTGTGGTTGCGCCTTGTAAGAAGCTGGCCGTGAGCCAGACGCGTAGGGCGGGCGGTCTGGATGCATCAGGCTTTGCGGCAGCACGATGTCGTCCATCAACCGTAGTTCCAGCGGTTCTTCGCCTTTCAACGTCGGCCTCGGTCCGCGGAAAGGCAAACTGATCACCTTCCACGGCCACAGTGGCGGAATCATCCACTCCACCACGTCCCGAGTCGCGTGCCCGTTGCCATCGATGTCACCTTGTTTGTCTACCTTGTACCCGCGAGCCTGAATCACCTTTGCCGGTAAGGGTAGGTCTCCGTTGGGCAAGACCACTCGGTCAAACGTAATCCTCAGGTAGCCCTTTCCAACAAAGTGTCCCGGTTCCTTCTCCGCTTCCAGGTGTCCGCCCAGCATGCTGCCCCTGGGGAACATGGGCTTGCCAAACTCCTGCATGGTTCTCAGGTGGCACAGCACGGGGTCACCAACAGCGGCAGTAGCCGAAGAAAAATTCGGCTCGTCCAAAGTACATTGCAACAGCGTACCGGCCGGAACCAGTTGATCCTGACCGCGGATCACCGTTGCCGACACCAGTAGCGCCGTCGCACCCAGCAAACTTCCGATGAGTCGGTTCATTTCATCCTCCAGGTTGTACTTGTCTACAAGCGGCAAGGCGAGCTAGCCGCTTCCGCCGGCGGAAACGCCCAGAAGCTTCCACATGGACACACCTAGGCAACTCCCCCGGTTGCCGGTCCCAAACCCAAAGGCTTTTAGAAAGTCGCTCTCAAGAAGGTATATTTCTTTGCTATGAAAGACATCCTTACGCAGTTCCGTCGATAGCGGCGAAGTGTTTTGCTAGTGGCTTGCCGGTCTAGAGGAGGACTGCCCCTGCAAATCCTGTGGAAAATAGCCGATGCTAATTTGGAAGCGTATCGTTCTCATACAAAAGGAGTTACAAGACCTAAACGATCCCAATAACAGCCAAATCGCATTGTTTTCGTCCCCCGGGTTGGACACCTGACGCTCGAAGCGTTAGGATGAGGTTGTCCGTCGTGCCCCCAACCCAAAGGAGTGTCATGAAGAGCTTAGTTCCGATACCTAAGGGCCTTATCGACCAGCTGAAGCGATCAGGAGAGACCGGCATCGGCTATCAAGTGGTTTCCGTGGAACTCCGCGACGGCAGAGCCTTCGATCAAGTCGTCACCAGCGAGGGCTGCATCATCGAAGTCCGCGGGTTCAAGGACATTCCTTTTGCGCCTGAGGATGTAGCGGCCGTGAACGTCAACCACAAGCGTTGGAATTTCCGGGGTGGGTCGGAAGTGCGCCCCAAAGCTCGGGCCGCGACCGCCTAATCCTTCCCTTTAGCTATTGGCTTTCAATCCGAAATCTCCTGCGTTAACATCGCTGCGTTTCGCAAAATCATTGCTGGATTCGAGGACGCCATCGTGACTCAAAGTGCGTCAATGCGTTGGTTTGACTGTGTAATCGTCCTGGCATTCTTGTTGCAACCCGTGAACAGCGGCGCTGGTGCGTCACATCAGCAAGCCAATGGCACAGCTCCCACCGGACATCTGACCGCGGAGCAGGATCACCAGCGAATCATGGATTCGCTGCACATCACCTCTCTGCGCCGAGGCGCGGACGGCGCCCCGAAGTCCCCCAATGCCGCGAATTACGAGGATGAAAAAGCCAAGCCCGATCCAAAATTGCCCGACCCACTCACGTTGAATAACGGGAAGAAAGTGACGACGGTCAAAGTATGGTGGGATGTGCGCCGGCCAGAAATTGTAGAGTATTTTGACCGCGAGATTTATGGCCGCGCACCAAAGGTGACGCCGAAAGTCACATGGGAAGTGACCAGCACAATCCGCGAAATGAATGGAGATGTTCCGGTCGTCACCAAAAAACTGGTCGGCCACGTCGACAATTCCGCATACCCCGCGATTAGCGTCGATATCCAACTTACTTTGACCACACCAGCCAACGCTCTCGGCCCTGTGCCCGTCATGATGGAACTCAGTTTCAGCCCCGAGGTTATGGCAGCGATCGCAAAACGTTTTCCAGAAATGGCCGCTGCCGCCAATAAGGCGCCAACGTGGCAGCAGCAAGTCTTAGCCAAAGGCTGGGGCTATGCCGTTCTCATTCCCACGAGCGTCCAAGCCGATAAAGGTGATGGACTAACAGAAGGCATCATTGGCCTCGTAAACAAAGGCCAGCCTCGCAGCCTCGACGACTGGGGCGCCTTGCGCGCGTGGGCTTGGGGTGCAAGCCGCGCAATGGATTATTTCGAGTCCGACAAAGCGGTGGACCCCCATCAGGTCGGCATCGAAGGCCATTCGCGCTATGGCAAAGCGGCGCTGGTAACAATGGCCTACGACCCCCGCTATGCGATTGCCTATGTGAGTTCTTCGGGAGCAGGCGGAGCCGCTCTCTGGCGCAGGAATTTCGGCGAACAGATCGGCAACGTTGCAGGCACCGGCGAATATCACTGGATGGCGGGAAATTTCTTGAAGTATGCCGGGCCGCTGACACCGAACGATTTGCCGATCGATTCGCATGAACTGATCGCGCTCGCCGCCCCGCGTCCCGTTTTTATCGGCGCTGGTGCGACGCAAGGTGATGGTTGGGTAGACGGCCGCGGAATGTTCCTGGCCACAGCCGCCGCGGGCCCGGTCTACCTTCTTCTCGGGAAAAAAGATCTGGGCACAACCGAATTTCCCGTCATCGAAACTCCGCTAATCGATGGCGACCTGGCCTACCGTCAACACAGCGGTGGCCACACCCCGGCCCCAAACTGGCCCACATTCCTGACGTTCGCCAGCCGCTACATCAAGGGACCAGGAGTCTCGGCAAACGCCAAACCCAGTTCCGCCAGACCGCGCGCCGAAATCCCCTAAAAGCTCCCACGGCCCGCTCACAGTTCTAGGAATCGCGAGAACCAAGGCTAGCACTACCAACGAGTTTTCAAAGCGGAGAGTCAGTTCCCTGAAGCGGACGCCGGACTGCCCGGCGCGTAGTACCCATTGCGTGTCCGCGCCACTAGCTTCCCCCGCCCACGCGGCGGAATTACCTGAACGCTGACCGCGCGGAAGGTTCCATCTTTCCTGGTGTTCGAAGGATAATACGCCAGCGTGTACTGATTGCGAATATCATGCGCCACCTGCTCGCAGATGGCATGCACGTCGTCCACGCTCTCAGGGAAAAATGCCAGTCCGCCCGATGCTTCGGCGATATGCCTCAGCGCTTTCATCGCGTTATTCTTGTCTTTCCTTTTTTCCTCGCCGAGCAGACCGATCGTGTAGATCACCGTGTCGGTCTTCTGGATTTCGCGAATAGTCTTTTCCAGCGAATTGTGGCTGGCATTGTCTTCGCCATCCGTCACCACGAGAAGCACGCGTTTGTCTTTGCCGGCTTTCTTTAGATGATCGAGCGATCCGATAATGGCGTCAAACAGCGCCGTACTTCCTCGCGAATCGATGCGCTCAAGCGCTTCTTTCAACTCGGGAATGTTGTTGCTGAAATCCTTATCGAGGTCCAGATAAAAATCGTCGTTGAAGTTCACCACGAAGGCCTCGTCCTGCGGGTTGCTGGACTCGACCAGCGTCAGTGCAGCTTCGTTCACCCGGGGCCGCTTGTCGCGCATACTGCCGCTATTATCGATCACCAACCCCATGCTGACAGGCACATCCTCGCGCTTAAACGTAGTGAGCTTCTGCTCTACTTTATCTTCGAATATCCGGAAGTTCTCGGCCTTCAGGCCGTCCGCGAACTTGTCGCGATCATCCAGTACGCTGGTGTGCAGCACCACCAGGCCGACGTCCACCTTGATGACCGAACCCTGTTTCCCCGCATTTGGATCTTGCCCCGGAGGGAGCGGCTGCGCACTAGGAATGGGGATCTGCGCAAACGCCGGCGTGATCAAAAAAGCCGCTGAACAAAAAAGCACAAGAAGACGTGACAATGGAGAAATACTCAAGAACGCAAAATTAGTGGCTGGGCGCGTAATACCCTGTCTTGGAGAAAACATTGAGCGGCGGCAGTCCTTTTGGAGCCCGCAGCCGGATCTTGATTTTTCGCCAGCGTGCATCATGCGCTTTATTGCTTGGCCGATATCCCAGGACATATTGATTTCGCAGCTCCATGCCGATTTTTGAGGCGATGTCCGGAAGGTCCTCTAACTTCTCGACCGAAAATACGCGGCCCCCCGTCATCTCCGTAATTTCAGAAAGTAACGACGGACCGTTCAGTTCTTCCGGCGTCCGGTTACGATATCCAAGCGCGTCAAAGATGCCGACTGCATAGAGCTGGGTGTCCGCTTCCTTCACCAAGCGCTTGATATCACTCTCGCTGTAACGGCTATGATTATCTCCCCCATCGGATAGGATGAGCAAGGCGCGTTTGCCGTTGTGTGCACCCCTCATCTGGCTGAGTCCGAGATAAATCGCGTCCAGCAAAGCCGTCCGGCCCTTCGCCGACGTCAGCATCAGGCTGCTCTGCAAATCTTCCACGCTGTTCGTGAAAGCGCTGGTCAGCTCCGCCCGCTCGTTGAAGCTCACCAGGAAAAATTCATCTTGCGGATTGGCGGTCTTGAAGAATTGCACCGCGGCTTCCCGCGCTTTCCCCACCTTATTGGCCATGCTGCCGCTGAAATCGAAAATCACTCCAATCGAGATCGGTACGTCCTCTGCGGAAAACGTCACCACTTCCTGCTCCGTGTTGTCTTCGAAGACCCGAAAGTTTTCCATTTCCAGGCCGGTCACCAATCGATTGTAGGGATCCGTAACCGTAACGTTGACCAGCGCGAGGTCCACGTCCATTTTCAAAGTTCGTCCAGGCTTCAGCACTTGCCCAGGCGTGTTCTTCTTTACGTTATCCTTGGGTTTCTTCTCGTCTTGCTTATCTTGATTTTGCTTGGCGTCGTCCGCGGGGGGTTGCGCCTGGGGTTGCGCGGGTGATTGATCTTGGGATTGCGCCCCGGATTGCGCTTGTTGCGCGGCGAGATTTGCCGTGTGAGATACGGCAAGGCAGGCAAGTACCAGCACTACAACGGAAAATATAAAAACGCGAAAACTGTGCCTATCGCGTTTCACGGCACCCCCATCGTTTCGGTTACCCGAAACGGCCGCGCGGCTCGGACTACGCGTGATTCTACCACTCGTGCAAGCGAAGACAAGGCCAATCCTGTACCAACTCTCCGTTGGTACCCTCCTGTCGTTCGCCCAGGCCAACTAGCAAGGTCAACGAACAGCCTCCGTTCGGCGACCGGCCAAAGGCTTGACAGCCGGCAGGCGGCCCAGAAATGCCTTATCCTAAAGACTCAGTGCAGTGCCTAAATATTCCTGAATGTGGGAGACTCGAAGCCTTAGGAGACCATGCGGCATGAACTCGGCTAATCCAGAAGTCGTCATCGTCATTCCTGCGCGTTTTGGTTCCGTGCGACTGCCAGGCAAACCTCTCGTTTCCCTGGCTGGCAAGCCGATGATCCAGCACGTCTACGAGCGGTCCAGGCTGGCCGGTCGAGCCAGTCGCGTCATTGTCGCAACAGACGATGAACGCATAGTGAAGGCCGTCGAATCTTTCGGCGGCACCGCTCGCATGACCCGCCCCGACCACCGCACCGGTACCGAGCGCGTCGCCGAAGTCGCGGCCCACGAAAAGGGTGACATCTTCGTGAATGTTCAGGGCGACGAGCCTTTGCTCGATCCAGTATCCGTCGATACGGCGATCGAAGCCTTGCTCGAAGAGCCTGCCGCATCCATCGCCACGGTGGCCACTCCGATTAAGACTCCCGCCGACATCATGGACCCCAACGTCGTAAAAACCGTGCTCGACTTCGACAACAACGGCCTCTATTTTTCCCGTGCCCCAATTCCTTGGGTGCGCGACACCGCCAGCAAAATACAAGTCCGCCACCTGAAACACCTCGGCCTCTACGTTTTCCAGCGCGACGCCCTCGTCGAATATCCCACCCTGCCGCAGGGCGAACTCGAGCGCATAGAACAACTCGAACAACTCCGCTGGCTCGAAAACGGCTGGAAAATTCGCGTAGCCGAAGTCGAACACGACGCCGTAAGCGTGGACGTTCCGGAAGACGTCGCACGCGTCGAAAAATTACTCCAAAAATAAAACCGCCCGGCTCGCGAAAGCCGGGCAGTCCTACACATGCATCCTTGCTCCAAACGAGACTATGGCGTCTGCGGCGTCAACACTCCGGCTACAATTCGGGTACTTTGAGCCGTCGCAAACAGAATCGTGTTATTGGCGGCCACATAGGCAAAGGCGGGAATCGGGGCGCCTGCGGCGGTCGCCAGGTTTACGGTAAGCGCGTTGTGGCCTGTTGGGTCGGCGCTAAGCTTCAATGTTCCACCCAGCGTAACGCCAGTATTCAGGGCGCCGGATTCGTTTAGGTCGATAGTGCCGGTGAGCGTTCCATTGGTCATCGTTGTGGCGCCAACGAGATCTTCTTCGCCTGTACCGGCACCGGTACTCGTAACCCCGCTCCAGTTAATGGCATAGCTTCCAGCTAGCGACGCATTTGTGATCGTGCCTGCTCCCTGCGCTAGCATCGAGCCGTCTTCCACAATGTTAAGGCTCTGATCCTGAATAACCGCCTGTGTTGGCGAAATCAGGTAGAAGACGTAGTCAAACGAATCCGTGAATCCCGTAACCTTGAACGTAACCGTTCCCCGCCCGTTTCCGCTGGGATCGATCGTATACGTTCCGGTGCTGGCGGTCAGGCTGATAGACTGACCGGCGTTGTTGTTGTCGACAATGATGCTGGAAAGTGCCCCGGCGTTCGCGCTAAATTTGCCGCCTCGCGTAATGGGTACGCCGCTCCCGGCCCCTCCCATCACATAAACAAAGCCGCCGCTGATCCCCGCCGCCGTCGTTGGAATATTTGACTGGGAAGTGGAGTCGCCAGCAAGCGTGCCTCCAGACGTAGTCTCCATAAACTTCACCTGATTGGGACCGACTATGTAGAAGATGCCCGTGATTGGGCCTATAGCGAAAACGCCACGCCCAAACGTAGCCAAATCGCCTGGGTGCGCCCCGTCCACTCCATAGGACCCGGAAAACGGTGCGCCACCGGCTGCGCCACTGTTGATGGTTCCTCCGTCATTGTCGTCCAAGAAACCTGAAAAACCACCGCCGCTGTTCGATATAAGCTGGCCCACCACGGATTCTGCCGCGGCGCTCGGATCAACACCGGAAAAGTCGAACGCATAATTCCCGGAAATCCCGGAAATCTGGAACGAACCCGGGTTTTGTTTCACAAAGCTGCCGTTCCCTGCGGAGCTTCCATCGGCAGGCATGTCCACGAAGTATCCGTTGGTCGATGAAGTCAGCGTGATGCTAAACGTCTGCAGGACGCCGCTATCCGTCCAACTCATCGTGCCCCGCCCATCTCCGTTAACCGTATAGGTACCGCCCGTGAAATCAAATTCGTTGCTGCCATTTTGAAAAATGTTGATGTCTTCTGCACCGTTCGTAATATTTCCCTTTCCATCCGCGATAAAAGATCCCACTCGCGTGAAAGGCTGCACGGCGCCAGTTGAAGTGTCGGCAGTCGTACCCGTCATGGAAAACGCATATTGCCCCTGCAGGTCGCTGTTCGAGAACCCGGTAGGCGGAGGCGGCGGCGTTACCGTACCGCCGCCGCTACTGCACGCTCCAGCCCACAATGCGGCAGCGCAAACGCTAAGAACCAACGCGCGCTTCACTGTGCACCTCCCAAAATCGAACGCGTTTTCACAGGTCCTTCAAGCCTCGGTGCCAGCGGAATCCCCTTCGCATTCCGCAGCGTGACCGATTGATTCCCCTTCTGCAAAACTCGCGCAAGAAGTACATTTCCATTTCCAAAATTATGGTTCGCGCCGACGATTTTCACGGAGTCGCCAGTCGCCAGAGACACGCCATTGATCTTCAGTGTTTCCGCATTCCCAAGCTGCACGTCAACAATCCCGGAAGAAGTCTTAATGGTTGCATGCGGTCCAATCGGTGCGACCTCAGAACCGCGCGTGAACGACACCACTGTTCCCTGAATTTGGGTCTCGTGGCTCGAATCGTACGAGAAGCTGGCTTGCGAAACCACCGCCTGATTTTCCTGCGCGCCTGCAAAAGATGCCGATAGAAGAGCAACTGCGAGTGCGGCACTGCCCAAGTACAATCGTTTTTTCAATTTCATTAGCCTTTCTCCACGCTCGAAAGAACTTCGAAGAACCCTCAGAATCGCTTAACCGCGCTTGACTCGCGGCACTACGCAGATGTACCACTGTTTGGATGACCAAAGACTACAAACAGTTCCCCCAGAAAAACATTTTGTTCAAATCGACAACACTTTCGCTCGCTGCATCGCCACGTACAGACTCCGCCCACAAAATGCAAACCCACTTCATCCAAAAAAGTTTCGCGCCATTTCCGATCTTGCCGCTCGGCTGCGCACTCCCGTATCTCATCCAGTTCCCCAATTTGAATTTACAAGTTCCCTTGATTTATTGAATTCATTCTTCGATTTGACAGCCGCGCACATTCCGATGATAATTATGCGTACGTCACTCCTGTGGAGGGCTGATAAGCGCGCGCTCTGGGAAATCCCAAACGCGGGCTGCATGGATGGCGCCAAAATATATTTTTGTTACCGGCGGTGTTGTTTCCTCACTTGGAAAGGGAGTTGCAGCTTCCTCCATCGGTTGTCTCCTCGAAAGTCGCGGTTTCAAAGTCACACTTCAGAAATGCGATCCGTACCTGAACGTCGATCCCGGTACGATGAGCCCCTTTCAGCACGGTGAAGTCTTTGTCACCGAAGACGGCGCGGAGACCGACCTCGACCTTGGCCACTACGAGCGCTTCACCCACGCCAAGCTTTCTCGCGACAACAACTGGACCACCGGCCGTATCTACGAAACCATCCTCACCAAGGAACGCCGCGGCGACTACCTCGGCAAAACTGTCCAGGTCATCCCCCACGTCACCGACGAAATCAAAGCCACCATCAAAAAAGTTTCCGATGAAGTCGACGTCGTCATCGTCGAAATCGGCGGCACCGTCGGCGACATCGAATCGCTTCCCTTCCTCGAAGCCATTCGCCAGATGCGCCTCGAACTGGGCGCGGAAAACACGCTCTTCGTCCACGTCACGCTGGTTCCCTTCATCGCCGCCGCCGGCGAACTGAAAACCAAGCCCACACAGCACAGCGTAAAAGAAATGCTCGGCATTGGGATTCAGCCAGACATCTTGCTTTGCCGCAGCGATCGCCACATTCCCGCCGACCTCAAAAAGAAAATCGCCCTCTTCTGCAACGTCGCCGAAGCCTGTGTCATTTCCATGGAAGATGTTGACACGATTTATGCCGTCCCGGTGGAACTCAGCCGCGAGGGCCTCGACGCGCAAATCCTGCGCCACATGAAGTTGGAAGACCGCCCCTCCGACATGCGCCCGTGGCTCGACCTCGTCTACCGCATGCACAATCCCGTCGGCGAAATTCGCATCGCTGTCGTCGGCAAATACGTCCAGCTCGAAGACGCTTACAAAAGTCTCCGCGAAGCCCTGCTCCACGGCGGCCTCGCTCACAATCACAAAACCGTTCTCGAATGGATTGAAGCCGAAGAAATTGACTCGCGCGAAACTGCCGCCGCACGCCTGCGCGGTTACGATGGCATCCTTGTTCCCGGAGGCTTTGGCAAACGCGGCATCGCCGGAATGGTCCACACCATCCAGTACGCCCGAGAGAATAAAATCCCGTTCTTCGGCATCTGCCTAGGCATGCAATGCGCCACGATCGAATACGCCCGCGACGCCGCCGGCCTAAAACAAGCCGACAGCACAGAATTCGATCCGCAAACGCCCCATCGCGTCATCTATAAATTGCGCGAACTCTTGGGCGTTGACGAAATGGGCGGCACCATGCGCCTCGGCGCATGGCCCTGCAAACTCGAACCCGGCTCCTTCGCTGCCAAAGCCTACGGCAAAACCGAAATCAGCGAACGCCACCGCCATCGCTACGAATTCAATCGCGACTACGAGAAAACTCTGACCAACGCAGGCCTCCGCATCACAGGCCGCACTCCCGACGAAAACTACGTCGAGATCATCGAAGCCCCCGAGCACCCGTGGTTCCTCGGCTGCCAATTCCATCCCGAATTCAAATCCAAGCCCCTCGAACCGCACCCGCTCTTCGCCGCTTTCATAGGCGCCGCCCTAGAGCACAAAAAAATTCTCTCGCGCCAAGCCACAGAAGCCCCACGCGTCCAAGCCGTCGGCGCATCCCCTCACGCCAACGCCTAATCCAGCCTTTGTAGGGGCACGATTCATCGTGCCCGCTGCGCAGCATGTTACCCTGAGCCTCGAAGGGCCGCGCCCCTTTTGCAGCATGCCGCCCGTTGCGCGCCTGTCGCGTCTCTCAATTCCGCATTTCGTCATTCCTGCGTGCAAGCCAACAATCGAGTCACTGGGTCAGTTTCCAGTTAGCGACTTATCAGGCCTGACCGATGTACCTGTGAATGGTCGCATCGCCTACCCTAGGCGGGAATGCAGCCTTGCGAGAGGTTTGTGATCTCCAAAAAGGCCTTGCGTGGTTATCATTTATTGTTAGAGACAAGGGTTCGCGGTTCTCATTCATGAAATCAGCTTTACTTGTTGCTGCAATCCTTTTGCCTGCGTACCACGGCTTCTGCGAGGTCGAGCCGTCTGTCTCCCAGGCATATCCAACTTCATTCTCGATGGCGACGGACGACACTGGGGGTAAACAACAAGGATTTAAGTTGCTCCGGATGTCCCATGGGAAAACTGCCGATGGCGCACCTTTTTCGCAAAACACTTTCATGGCGCCCGCGGACGTAATTATTTATTGGACTATGGTTCATTACGATTCATCTAAACATGCCCAAGACAATTTCGATGCGAAAATAAAAGATGCAATCAAGCTGGTTGAACGGAAGCAGCTTCTTGGTGCAGATGGCCACACTACAGGTCAACGCGCCGTCTTTACCTATGAGGCTAAAGACCAAAAGATCCATGGAATGGTTTTGACAGTGAGTGGTGCCGACCTCCGGATAGTCGAGTCAACCTCGCTGCAAGATGCCATCCAGCTCGATAGACTGCGCGAGAACTAAGCGACTCGCTCAGACTTCAATTCGTGCATCCCTTCCTGGGTCAACTCCTGATTAGCGCCTAACCGGAAACCGACCCGCCACGGCAATCCAGCAATTCTCCAAATCGAAGCCGCGTACGCTATCGCCGCTCCCGGTGAAAATGGCGGCGTTGACACTACCTCAGACGGCGCCCGTGAAATTCGCGAGCCGCGTCTGTATCAGCTTATACGGCAAACGGGTCCAATCGTAGACGGAACCTTGGAGATCGAATTCCTCGATCCAGGTTTTCACGCCCTTGACTTCACGTTTGATTAGAATCTTCGAGGAACGAAACTTTCGGCCACTCTGCTCAATCACAAAAGAGACGAAGAGTTGACCCAATCCAGGAGGCACCCATGAGTACCGCTGCAGGAGTTGACATGAAGTTAGAGGTAGTCGTCATCCCTGTCTCGGATGTCGACCGCGCGAAGGAGTTCTACAAGAGACCCGGCTGGCGGCTCGACGCCGACTTCTCTTTCGATAATGGCTTCCGTATTGTTCAGTTCACGCCGCCGGGCTCCGCGTGCTCCGTTCAATTCGGCACGAAGATCACGCCGGCCGCGCCCGGCTCGGCCCAGGGCCTCTACCTGATCGTCTCCGACATCGGGGCTGCCCACGACGACATCGCCGGCCGCGGTGTCGCAATCAGCGACGTCTTCCACGCCGACACGCCGGGCGCACAGTTCCAACCCGGCGCCACGAGCGGCCGCGTCAGCGGGCCAGCGCCCGATCGCTCCACCTACAGTTCCTTCGCCACATTCAGCGATCCGGACGGCAATGTCTGGCTGCTGCAGGAGGTCACCACGAGGTTACCCGGCCGCATCGACGCTGCCACCACGAACTTCGCGTCGGCGAGCGATCTGGCCAGCGCGTTTCGGCGTGCGTCCGCCGCTCACGGCGAGCACGAAAAGCGCATCGGCAAAGCTGATCCAAACTGGCCCGACTGGTACGCCGAGTACGTCGTCGCAGAGCAAACCGGGACGGAGCTTCCGACCTAATCACGTCCGAAGTTAGTCCGCTTCTAAGAAGCGACCGTGAACTTAGCCAAGTGCGCTGGGACGTGTACGTCTGTATTCAGAATCTGAACCACTTCGCCAGTCCTTCTTTCCTTCAAGTTCGGAGCCAGCCATACTAGCGGCATCGGCCATGCAACAACACTTTCGCTTCTCTAATCTCCGCGAGCTGCTCGCGAAGGCCAATGAAGAAAAGTCCGGCGATCAACTCGCGGGAATTGCCGCCTCCTCCGAGCGTGAACGGGTTGCAGCAAAGAGCGCACTGGCTGATCTGGCGCTGCTCGATCTGCTGAACAATCCTGTGGTTCCGCCGGAAGAGGACGAGGTGTCCCGGCTCATCCTCGAATCGCACGATTCCTCTGCCTTCGAACCGCTCCGCCGCATGACCGTCGGAGAATTTCGCGAGTTCATCCTCAATAGCCAAACCACGGAAGCTGACTTGAAATCTGTCAAGTGGGCTATCACACCCGAGATGGCGGCAGCCGTAACTAAGCTGATGGGCAACAAGGACTTGGTGCTCGCAGCGGCCAAAATTCGCAACGTCACGCGCTGTCGAAACACTCTCGGCGAGCGGGGAGTGCTCGGTATTCGGTTACAGCCCAACCATCCTTCCGACGACGTGGGTGGCATTTTGCTCGCGGCGTTCGACGGCCTGCTCTACGGATGCGGAGACGCCGTCATCGGCGTGAATCCCGCCACCGACTCCGTCACGGGCGTCGCGGCGATCCTCACAGCACTCGATAGCTTGATTACGGGATTCGCCATTCCCACCCAGGCGTGCTGCCTTGCGCACATCACAACTCAATTGCAATGCTTGGATCGCGGCGCGCCCATCGACCTGCTCTTTCAATCTGTCGCCGGTACCCAGGCCGCGAACACGAGTTTTGGAATTAATCTTGCCCTTCTGCGTGAGGGCCGCGAACGGGCTCTCGATCATCACCGCGCGCGTAACGTTCCTTGGGTGGGCGACAACGTGATGTATTTTGAAACCGGTCAAGGCAGCGCGCTCTCCGCCGAAGCCCATCTTGGAGTCGATCAGTTGACGCTGGAAGCGCGCGCTTACGGAGTCGCGCGCGCCTTTGATCCCTTCCTGGTCAATAGCGTCGTCGGTTTCATCGGCCCAGAATATCTGTACGACGAGCGTCAAATCATTCGGGCGGGGCTGGAAGATCACTTCATGGGTAAGTTGCTCGGACTTCCTATGGGATGTGATGTTTGCTACACAAATCACGCTGTCGCCGATCAGAACTCTGCTGACAATCTCATGCTATTGCTAGCCGCCGCCGGTTGTAACTACTTCATGGGCGTACCCGGCGCCGACGACATCATGCTCAACTACCAGTCCACTAGTTTCCACGATGCCCTCGCGGTCCGGGAGATCTTCGGCCTTCGCCCCGCCCCGGAATTTGTCCAATGGCTCGAACGCGCGGGCATCTACCGAGACGGCAAACCAATGCCGCTCAACATCGGCAATCGTCAAAAACTTTTGCGCGGGCTCGAAAGCGTCTTGCCCACGCAGGCTTGACCCGAAAACATGAGCGACGACCACAATCTTGTGCCGCCTCCCGCGTGGCCTGAAATCGTCCGGAAAATTCGGACGCGCACTCCAGCGCGCATTTTTGTGGAGCGCGGAACCTCCTATAGCACGCAGATGGAACTGGAGCTTCGTAGCGCCCGCGCCAGTGCAGTAGATGCGGTGTGGACCGAGTTCGACTTGCAGAAAGATTTCCCTCCCGATTTCGTTGCGCAGTGGGAACTATTCCAGGTTTCGAGCCAGGCCGAATCGAAATCGCAATTTCTGCTGCGCCCCGATCTTGGCCGCAAACTCAGCGCAGCCGCTAAGACTCTTGTGGCCCATCGCTGTTTCAAAGCCCCCGACATCCAGATCGTAATCGGAGACGGCCTGTCTGGAGCCGCGCTTTCAGAACAGGTCCCCGCCCTATTTCCACTTCTGCAGCAGCGTGCTCGCACAAACGGGTGGTCGGTAGGTCCGTCCTTCGTCGTGCGCTATTGCAGAGTTGGCATCATGAACGACATCGGTGACCTGCTCTCACCACGGGTCATCGTGTTGTTGATCGGCGAGCGTCCCGGCCTCGCGACTGCATCGAGTCTTTCCGCTTACATGGCGTACAACCCCGTCTCGGGACACACTGACGCGGACAGAAACCTCATTTCCAATATTCACGCTCGCGGTGTTCGCATTGAGGATGCCGCAGATCGCATTACGAATTTGGCATCGCACATGATGACGCTGAAACGAAGCGGCACAACTCTCAAGGAAGATACGGCGAGGCTGCCGTACTAAGCTGGAAGCGCGCCGCGGATCGAGACTAAGAGCGTGCATTGTGGTAATAGTTAAACTGCCGGGCAAACCACGCCACAAAGGTATTCCACCTAACAAGTGGAGCTGCGTTGGGCCCGGTACGGACACGTGGACGACCAATCTTCCTAGTCCATTCCCCACCCCTCCCGGATCAGCACAGGTGAGATTGTGCACTCACCATCCTTAGCTAGTGGCCAGGAGTAACCACAATGAGGACAGCCTTGCTAATTCTCGCGTTGCTGATTCTTCCCGCAGTGGCGGCCACACAGGTGACCGACACCGACGGCTGGAACGGCGCGAAATGGGGCATGACGGTTGCACAAGTCAAGTCATCGATCACCTATAGAATCGAGCGAGATCCCCAGTTCCGATATGCTGGAAAGCCCAGCTCCTTATTTCGAACCGCGGAACCGTTTAAGATGCTGGACGCTCCCTTCTGGGGCAGCTTCTTATTCTCGCCCGACGACAAATTGGTAAGTGTCGAATTACGGATCGACGTCCATTTTCTCGATTCCACTCGTTCACAATCTGAGCTGTTTGGTCGTTTCAAACAGTGGCTCGTGGAAAAGTACGGGAAGCCCACATTCACGGACGATAACGGCCGAACCGCAGTTTGGACGTTCCCGCTCACTTCGATCCGATTGCAGTGGACGGAATTCGGAGGCCACACCTTCATGGCCGTAACCTACAACCAAACGGACAAGAAATTGCCCGGGTGATTGGACCGGAGGCAATTGTCTTTTCGGCATTGGGCCTGATCCGCGACCTAACGATCCCACCCAGTCCACCCTCAGTACCACTGCCTAGACGCGCCACCTACGGCGGAGCAAGCGAAGGACGGAGCTTCCGACCTAAGCGACCGCAACGTCTTCCTCTACTGGCTCACGAATACGGCGGTCTCTTCCGTTCGGCTCTACTGGGAAATTGAGCTTCCCTTCTTCGCCCCGAAGCGTGTCCCGATCCCGGCTGCCGTCAGCGCCTTTCCCGATGAGATTTATACAGCCCCGAAGTGCTTGACAGAGAAACTCTCTCCTAAACTGACTTACTACAACCGGATCCCCAAAGGCGGACGCTTCGCCGCGTGGGAACAGCCCGAACTCTCTGCGGCCGGGCTCCCTGCCTCGCTCAAATCGCTTCGCGAGGCGCACGGATCACCAGCCCCACCATCATTCCGCATGGATTCAGTTGCTCCTATTTATTTGAAGGACGAAAGAAGGTCTACATGTACACGGCTCGAATCATGGCCGTAGCCGTGCTGACCGTCGGAAGCGGTCTGGCGCTGCAGGTAGCGCGGTCGCAGCAGTCTGGAATCTGCTGTCAAAATCGAACGGCTGGCAAGATGCCAGCCGTTCGAGCTAACGCGTCGATTGTTTGGTGTTGCAGCTTTGGCCTCTAGTTAGCGGCCCGTTCACTTAGCCGGTTTGGTGGTTTTGTCGTTGTGCTTTTCGTTGTGGATCTGCTTGCTGTTTTTATTTTGCTCTTTGTTGATTTGCTTTTTCTGCTCCGCATTGAGAGCGCCGCCGTTAGCGGTGCGATCGTTGTGAACTTGCTGAGCGGTTTTGGCCTGGTTGGCATTGGTCTTGGCGGCTTCACCGGAGGTCATCTGACCGCTGCGAAGGCCGTTCGCCGTGCGCTGCTGCTGATTGGCTTCGCGGTTGTCGACGGCGTTGGGTTTGATGGTGTTGTCGTTATGTTTTTCGTTATAGATCTGTTTGCTGGCCGCGTTTTGTTCGCTATTGATCTGCTGTTTCTCCTGGCCGGTTAGCTTGCCACCGTTGGCGGCGCGATCGTCGTGGACCTGCTGGTCGATTTTCGACTGCGTGCGCTCGGCACGGGCCGCTTCACCAGAAGTCATCTGACCGCTGCGGAGGCCGTTGGCGATGCGCTGATCCTGATTGGCTTCGCGGGTGTTGGGGTTGTAGTTGCGGCCAGCGCTGCGGTCGGCGGCCGATATCGGCTGCGACTGTGAATGCTGCTGCGCCACCTGATGATAGGCGTTCATGTTGGAAGCCGCCGGAGTTCCGGGAGTTCCGTGGTTCACGGAAGCGAGCTGGGAACGGTCTTGAGCAGCGAAGTGTTCGTGCTGCATTTGGTTGGCGGTGGGCTGGAAATGCTCCTCATTGGCAGCTCTCAGCTCTGTCTCAGAGGCATGCGCCTGGATGCCAACGCCGCCGTTGAAGCTGACGTGCTCGTTGTTGACGATGGTGTTCTGCGTGACGATGGTGCGGTTCTCGTACACGTTGGTGACGTGGACGCTGCCAAAGTTCGCGACCGCGCTGTTGTAGGCAAATGCTCCACCGCGCCACTCGCCGCCGACGAAGCCTACGCCGCCGTAGCCGAAGCCGTAGTTAACTCCGCCATAGAAGCCGATGTGCGGGCCCCAGTAGCCGCCGTGCCAGCCGTAAACGCCCCCAGCGAAGCCCCAATACCCAGGGGTCCAAAGAACGCCAGCGCTAGGCGGCTGCACCCAAACGCCAGGAACCCAATAGTAGCCCGCGTCTCCGTAGGACCAGTAGCCGGGGGTCCAGAGATAGCCCGGAGCGGGGAGCGGGGGCTGCACGTATACGGGCAAAGCGGGTGGAGCAACGTGCACGGAGATACCAACGCCGACGGCGATCTGCGCGTGCGCAACCGGCACGGAGAGTATAGGAGCGATCATCGCCGCGGCAACGAGCAGCTTGCGAAATCCGGAAAGAATAGACATAGACTTCCTCCTAAAGTGGGGGTCTAACCAATAATATCGTTCTTTGTTCAAGCTACTGGGACTTCAAGGGCCTGTGTTTACAAACACGGAACTAGTGGATTTGTTGCGGGCAATAGTTCGGTTGAAAAACGAAGAAGATTTGCCAGGAAGGTGCTCGTGGACCGCGATGAATATATTTTACTTAATATCTACTTATACATAAGAGGGCCTTCAAAGAGGCAGCGACTGGCAAGTGGACCGGTAGGCGACTAAGGCTTGGTTGAGACTGGGACTGAGAGGGCAACCGCTAGCACCCGAGCTCCCCACCACACCTGTCG
>Ga0210394_10001584_pt1 | contig 35582 bp, 32 predicted proteins | sample IncBWC12MmetaG_FD_160121 | JGI IMG/M metagenome (GOLD analysis project Ga0210394, IMG submission 160121) | Forest soil microbial communities from Barre Woods Harvard Forest LTER site, Petersham, Massachusetts, United States - Inc-BW-C-12-M | ecosystem: Environmental > Terrestrial > Soil >... | reverse complement strand
GTGCCGGATCGTCCCGGCGGAGTCGCGATAAGAGAGGCCGGTGATCGTGTTCCAGCCGCGCCCTTCGGCGATTTCCTTGATGGTGAAGTCGAACTCGTTGCCGGCGACAAAGTCGATCGCCGGCGAGCGTTCGAGGCTCGCTTGCGGCTCGACCGCGACCTTGGCGCCGACGAAGCCGGCTTTGAGGCGCGGATTGGCGGCCTTGAGCGCTTCGATGACCCGCACATCCGAGCCGAACGAGGGCGTTGAGGTGTGCAGCACCGCAAGATCGTAGTGCGGCGCCTCGCGCACGATGTCGGATAGCGCGAGCCGATGCGGCACGGCATCGATCAGCTTGCTGCCGGGAACGACGGCAGCGACCTGCGCGAGCCAGGTCGGGTACCAATAGGAGCGGATTTCGCGCCGCGCCTGGTAGCGCGAACCGGCGCCGCCGTCGAAGCCGTCGAAGGACGGAGCCTGCAGGCACAAGGTTCGCATCATCGCCGCCTCAGGTCTTGTCCTCGATCAGGGTTCCGTCCGTCGCCACGCGATAGTCGAAACCCTGCCAATGCACGGTCGCGCCGAAGAAGCTCGTCACATACACGGCGAAAGCCAAGATATCCTGCACCGGAATGAGCCAATAGTCTTGCCGCGGCAGTGCAAACCGCCATTCGACGCAGCGGCAGAGTGCCACGCGCGACGCCAGCACGGCAATCGCCAGCAGGGCGGCGCTGGCGCTGCCCGAGAGCATGGCCAAAAGCGCGAGCGGCCAGGGGTGGGTGAGCACGCTGCCGGCATGGCCGATCGGGTCGATGCTGCGGATCGTTCGCGCCGCGCGCAGCTGATGCAGCATGAACTGGCGCAAACTGTTCTCGAAGCAGCGGTGGCCGACCAGGAACGGCGCCACGACGACCGCGTAGCCGGCGGAGCGCACGGCGGCGCCGATCGCATAGTCGTCGGCGAGCACGTCGGCAAAGGCGGCAAAGCCGCCGATCCGCTCGAGCATCGACCGGCGCAAGGCGATCGTGGCGCCGCAGCAGGGCTTTGCCAGCCCGAGGCCGATCGCCGTGATCGCTTGCGGCAGGAATTGGCTGTTGATGGCGAGAGCCGACAGGCGCGCCCACGACCGGTCGCCGCCGATACCGTGGTAGAGGCAGGTCACCGCGCCGACGCCGGGCGCCGCGAGGAGCGCGGTGACGCCGCGCAGATAATCAGGCGGGACGACGATGTCGGCGTCGGAAAGCACCAGCGTGTCGTGGCGCGCGTGCGGCAGCATGTTGATCAGGTTCGATACCTTGCGATTGACGCCGTGATTGTGCGTATCGACCGCGAGCTCGATCGTGCAATCCGGCGCGTCGCATTGTATTGCGCGCACCGCAGCGCCCGCGGCTTGATCCTGCGCGCCACACAAGACCTGAACGGGAGCAGCGTAGTCCTGCCGGCAAAACGCGCCGAGGCGCGTTTCCAGCTCGGGCTCGGTCGCGTGCAGCGGCTTCAACGCCGTCACCGGCGGCTCGGCCGGGCGTTCGCCGCCATCTTGGCGGCCAAAGGCCAGCACGAAGCCGCACTCGATCACCGTAAAGACGCATCCCAGGAACGCGCCGATCAAGCAGGCTTCGCAAAACCACCGCAGCACCGGCAGCGTGTCGGCAAGGCTCGCGGCAAAGCTCATGCGACCTCCGCGAACGCAGTCCTCTCGCCCGCGTCGCCGAATTTCGCATTTAACAGCCGGCGCGAAAAGTAGATCGGCACGCGCACGCGATTGAGCGTGTCGAGCCGGAGAGCGCCGGCATTCTGCGCCAAGACGATCAGAGAAATCAGGATGTTTTCGGCCAGGCGGCGCAATCGCGGCCCGATCGGCAGCGGGTCGGGCTCGGGAATCACTTCAAATCCGTAGTGCTCCATGATGCGCGCGAGCTTGGCGGTCTGCGTCCTGGTGCCGGAGGGTACGTCGCCCCAGATCACCGTGACATCGCCCAGGTCGGGCCGCGAAGCGAGATAGCGCGCGAGCTCGCGCAGCGAGATGGCGATGGCTTGCTGCATCTGCCGCGCCCAGGCGATGGTGGCGCCGTTGTGTGGGAACGGCGGGAGGTGCTCGTTCCAGAAATGCAGGCGCGCGATCCGTTGACCTGCATGCGCGCGCGTGCCGTCGCGCAGAGCGAGCGAGCGAGGCGCGGGGGTGATATCGAGACGGAAGATGCAGGCCGGATGGCCCGTGTATTCGAACACCGCGTGGCGGCGGCGCAGGCGCAAATCAAGCGCATAAAGAAGCTCCGCCAGCCAGGGATGGCTGTAGGGCGCATACCGCTCTTGCTCTGCGGAATCCCACACCGCCATGAGCGGGTCTCCGCCTCGCCTCGATCGAACGAATAACCGTCCCGCCCCCGAAAAGTTGCCATTACGCCACAAACATAGCGGGAATATTACCGCCGACCAAGACCGCACCCGGCGTTCGGCAGCAGGCCGGATGCAGCGCGGGCCGTCTAGCCATCATCGCCATAAAGCGTCGCCAGAGTGCTTCTGATCAGCAATGCGACCGGCACCGCCAGAATGATGCCGGGAATCCCGAAGACGACCCCACCGGCAAGAAAGCAGAAGATGATCAGCGCCGGATGCACCTGCGCGGCGCGGCCGAGCACGATCGGGCCGACCAGTTGATCGATCGAAAGGCGCAGCACGATGGCATAGATCGTGTAGGCGAAAATGCTCATCAGCCCGGTCGCCGTGCGCAGCGATACCAGGCCGGCGATGATCGCCGCGGAGGTCGGGCCGATCACCGGCACGGTCTCGAGAATCCCGGTCAGCAGCGCCAATAGCACGGCGTGCCTGATATTGAGGATCACGCCCAATCCGACATAGGCCGCGACCGTCGCATAGATCACGATGGCAAAGATGCCGATGAAGTAGCGCATCAGCACCGGATCGAGCCGCGTCCAGATCCGCGTCACCAGCGGGCGCCGATGCGGCGGTACGATCCAGAACAGTCCGCGCGCCACGCCGTGTCCGTCGGCGAGGAAGTAGAACAGCAGCACCAGGGTCAGGAACACGCCCATGATGGTGGCGAGGCTGTAGCCGGTGATGACGGCGAGCCCGCCGGTCTGGCCGACCAGGTCGCGAAGATTTTCGAGGGCGGATTGGGCGATCTCGTGCGCGCTGAGCGATTGCCCGAACAGATGAAGGGGCTCGTCGCCGAGGGCTTCGCGGGTCAGCCGCTCCAGCATGTCCGGCAAATCCGCGGCGATGATTCTTGCCTCGACCACGAGGCGTTGCGCGGCATAACCCAGCACCGATCCGGCGATGGCGAGGATGATCAGGAACGCCGCGATCGCGAACAGCACACGCGGCCATCGGGTGCGTTGCGCGAGCCGGTCCAGCAATGGCGTGCAGATGTAGGCGATGATCGCGGCCAGCAGGAACGGCAGCAAAATCGCCTTGATGAAATACAGGAAAACCGCGATGGCGCTGGCCGCGAGCACGACCGCGCGCGTTTCCCCGGAGTCGAGAGGCTGGATGGCGCCGGTTCGCGCGGCGGCCGGCGCCTCCTCGCTTCCCGTCCTCGCGGACTTCATGAATACATCCGGCCTTTCCAGCTCACCCGGCCGCTGAGGCGGCGGCGGACGCTGTCGAGCGCCATCAGCGCGCCGGCCGCATAGCCGAGCGGGAACAGGAGACCGTACCAGAAAGGAATGCGGAAGTGGAACGTGGCGGCGATGTGCAATCCGAAAGCTGCACCCGAGCCCAACAGCGCCAGGGCCAGCGCCGAGGACGCGCCGTCCGCGCCACGCACGCCGCCGATCAGGTCGATCAGCGGGACCGCCAACGCCGCCAGGGCCAATGCCATTGCGGCGAGCGCGATCGATAGCGTCGCCATCGGCCCGCCCAGCGTATCGACGAGATTCTTGGCAAGCCCGGGCCACAGCGTCTGCCATCCGGTGTACATGCGCGTTGCCAGCATGTCGGCGCCGTCCATGAGCAGGACGGTGCGGCCGGATTGCTTGACGCGGCGGGCGAATTCCAAATCCTCGCAGATCGCGCCGCAGACCGCGGCGTGTCCGCCGATAGCGTCGTAAGCGTCGCGGCGTACCAGCATGAACTGCCCGGTCGCCGTCACACACTGGCCGGAGGATGCCTGCGCTTGGCGCAGGTCCTGGATGAACGACAGGAGAATAAGCCCGCACGGCAGGATGAGCCGTTCGGCAAAGCTGTGCAGCTCCTGCCGCGGTGCGACCGACAAGAGATCGAGACGCCGGCCGCGCGCGGCGCCAAGGGCGCTCGAAAGAAGGCCACGATCCGCCCTGACGTCGGCATCGAGGAAGCACAGCCACTCCGCCTCCGGCGCCACCGTTCGCGCGCCGATCCAGCAGGCATGCGGCTTGCCGATCCAGCGCGCGGGCAGTGGCGGAGCGGCAACGAGGGTGATTTGCCGATGGCGTGCGGCGAGGCCGCGGACGATGTCCGCCGTCGCGTCGGCCGAATGGTCGTCGACCACGAGCACCTCGAGACGGTCGCCGGGATAATCCTGCGTCAGCAAGGATCGCAGGCACGGCGCGATGTTGGCTTCCTCATCGCGCGCCGGAATGATCACCGTGATGTGCGGGGCCGCACCGCCGGATGGCGGCGATGCGCCGGCGAGCTGCGGCAGCAGCCCGCGTTGTCGCAAGGCGCGCGCGATCAACCAGGAGACGATCGCGAGCCATAGCGAGGAGAATAAAAGTTCCACGATCTTACCCGCACTGCGCCTTGGCGGAAACGCAGGCGCTAAATCAACCGCCCAAAAGAACGGTCGAAGCGAGCCCGGAGTTCCGCTTGCGCCGCGATCGTTCCGCCGGCGTCAACCCGGCATCACCAGCGAATAGCGCGCCTCGGCGGCAAGGCACGCGGCCTGCGGAAGACCAAACTCCTTGCGCACCATGTTGGTGCCGAGCACCAGCGACACGATCTTGTAGACGGCATGCCGCCGGCTCATGCCCTCTCGCCCCATGCCGCAATCCGACGAGATCACCAGCCGCTCGGGCGGAATGTGTTTGAGCGCGGCGCGGATTTGCGCCGCCACGTCCTCCGGGCTTTCCACCTGAAGCGTGTGATGGTCGATGACCCCGATGGCGATCTTCTTGTCGGTGATGCTCTCGCCGATCGCCGCCAAATCCATGCCGCCGGAGCTCGCGGATTCGAAGGTGATCACGTCGGCGTCGACGGTGTTGTAGGTCGCCAATGACGGCTTGTAGGTCTGCGTCTGCGCGAACATGCGCTGTTGCGAAGGGTTGCCCCAGCAGGAATGCGCCCACACCTCGGTCTTGGCGCGCAAGCCCTTCACGGTGCGATTAAACACCTCGACCATCAGCTCCGGCGTGATCACCTTATCCTGGATCTTGCGCACGGCGATCAGATGGATTTGCGGCTCCTCGATCTGGATCACCGGGCAGCCGGCGTCGGCGAGCTCGTGATATTCCTCGTTGAAGGCGTCGGCGATCGCGAACATGCGCTCGGGCAAGCTTTTGTAGTGGCGGTCCTGCGAGGCGAAGGCGACGATTTCCGCCGACACGGCGCCGAATTTCACCGGCCGAGTGGTGAGCCGCTGCGCCGTCTTCCACAGCGCGGCGTATTGCAGGTCGCCGCGGCCGACCGGGCCGATGATGGCCGGCATCACCCGCGCTTCCAGATAGTCGTGCAGGATATGGCCGCGCGGGAACGACAGGCCGCCGCGGCCGGCCGGCGTCGGGCGCGGATTGTCGCGCTCGTAGCCGCTCATGTGATGCGGCGGATAGCTGGTCCAGCTCTGCCCGCCGACGTCGTCGTCGAAGCGGCAGTCGCCATCGGTGCAGATGTCGAGTCCGGCGAGCTCCTGATCGCGCAGATAGCACGACAGCGTGTCGACATATTGCTCGCGATAGCGGCGATTGACCATCGCGTCGAGGAACATCCGGGTGCCGAGATTTTCCGTGTACCAGCTCGGCCGCGGCAGCGAGCCGGTGATTGTCGTCGGCAACACGATGTCCTTGGTGCCCCGATACATCTTCTGCGCCTCAGAGTTTGTGCCGCCGGATTCCGGCTCTTTCCCGGACCATTCTAGCTGTTCCGTTCAGGCGACGAACAGTCGTAGGCAAACGGGTGGGCGCGACCGTGATGAATGGCCGCGACCGATGAGCTATGCTGGCGAGCGAGCCGTCAACATCACGACAAAGCAGGGAGGATCACCATGCAGAAGCTTGCAGCCGCCGTACTGGCGGGCGCCGCATTATCGTTTTGCTTCGTCGCCGGCGCCGAAGCCAAGGGCAAGGTCATCGGTGTTTCCTGGTCGAACTTCCAGGAGGAGCGCTGGAAGACCGACGAAGCGGCGATGAAGGCTGCGATCGCGGCGGCAGGCGACAAGTACATTTCCGCTGACGCGCAATCCTCGGCGCAGAAGCAATTGACCGACATCGAAAGCCTGATCGCGCAGGGCGCCAACGCGCTGATCGTTCTGGCGCAGGATTCCTCGGCCATCGCGCCGGCGGTGCAAAAGGCGGTCGATGAGGGCATTCCGGTCGTCGGCTATGACCGCCTGATCGAGAATCCGAACGCCTTCTACATTACCTTCGATAACAAGGAAGTCGGGCGGATGCAGGCGCGCGGCGTCTTCGCCGTCAAGCCGCAGGGCAACTACGCTTTCATCAAAGGATCATCCACCGATCCGAACGCGGATTTCCTGTTCGCCGGCCAGATGGAGGTACTCAAAGCCGCCATCGACGCCGGCAAGATCAAGAATGTCGGCGAGGCTTATAGCGACAGCTGGCTGCCGGCCAACGCGCAGAAGAACATGGAGCAGATGCTCACCAAGAACAACAACAAGATCGACGCGGTCGTGGCGTCGAACGACGGCACCGCCGGCGGCGCCATCGCTGCGCTGGCGGCGCAAGGCATGGCCGGCACCGTGCCGGTCTCCGGCCAGGACGGCGATCATGCCGCGCTCAACCGCGTCGCGCTGGGCACGCAGACCGTCTCGGTGTGGAAGGACGCCCGCGAGCTCGGCAAGAAGGCGGCGGAGATCGCGGCGCTCCTCGCCGACGGCAAGAAGATGAGCGAGATTCCCGGGGTGGTGAAGTTCAGCGGCGGCCCGAAGAAGGTCGAGATGAACTCGCTGTTCCTCAAGCCGGTCCCGATCACCCGCGACAACCTCGACGTGGTCATCGGCGCGGGCTGGATCAAAAAGGACGAGGTCTGCCAGGGCGTCAAGCCGGGCACGGTCAAGGTTTGCGGCTGATCGCCGACGCGACGCGCGGGAGCAAGGACAATGACGCAAGCGGCGGCGCCGGCTGGGCCTGCTGAGCCGAGCCGTTGGCGCCCGCTTGCGGCCTTCCTCAGGGCCACCGAGCTCGACACCCGCATGCTCGGCATGATCGGCGCGCTGCTGCTGATTTGGATCGCGTTTCATCTCCTGTCCGGCGGATTGTTTCTCACCCCGCGCAATCTGTGGAATCTGTCGGTGCAGTCGTCGTCGGTCGCGGTCATGGCGACGGGCATGGTGCTGGTCATCGTGACGCGCAACATCGATCTGTCGGTCGGCTCGATGCTCGGCTTCATCGGCATGGTGATGGCCGTCACCCAGGCGGAGCTGCTGCCGAAGCTCATCGGCTTCGAGCATCCGGCGACCTGGATCCTGACGCTGGCGGTGGGGCTGGCGCTCGGCGTCGTTCTCGGCGCCCTGCAGGGCTTCGTGATCGCCTATCTCGGCGTTCCGTCGTTCATCGTGACGCTTGGCGGGCTCTTGGTGTGGCGCGGTGCGGCCTGGTGGGTGACCAGCGGGCAGACGGTCGCGCCGCTCGATTCGACCTTCAGGCTGATGGGCGGCGGTCCGGAAGGCTCGATCGGCGCCGCTTGGAGCTGGGTGGTCGGCCTCGCCGCTTGCGCGGCGGTGGTGCTCCTTCTCGCCGGCGGCCGCGCGCGGCGGCAGAAATTCCACTTCCCGCTGCGGCCGATGGCCGCCGAAGTCTTTCTCGGCGGCGTCGCCTGCGCGCTCATCCTTGCCGCGGTCGCCATCGCCAACGCTTATCCGTGGCCGGCCGGCATCGTGCGCCGCTACGCCGAGGCGAACCATATCGCCGTACCCGAGGGCGGCCTGTTCATCGCCCATGGCATCGCGATCCCGGTCCTGATCGCGATCGGCGTCGGCGTGGCGATGACTTTCCTGGCGACGCGAACGCGTTTCGGCCGTTACGCCTACGCCATCGGCGGCAACCCGGAGGCGGCCGAGCTCGCCGGCGTCGACACGCGCTGGGTGATCATGAAGATCTTCATGCTGATGGGGCTTCTCGCCGCCATCGGCGGCGCGATCTCGATCGCGCGGCTCAACGCCGCCACCAACTCGGAGGGCACGCTCGCCGAGCTCCTGGTCATCGCCGCCGCCGTCATCGGCGGGACCTCGCTCGCCGGCGGCGTCGGCACCGTGGCCGGAGCGATGCTCGGCGCCGTGCTGATGCAGTCGCTCCAGTCCGGCATGGTGCTGCTCGGCGTCGATACGCCGCTGCAGAGCATCGTCGTCGGCGCCGTGCTGGTGATCGCGGTTTGGCTCGACACCGTCTACCGGCGCCGGGCCTAGGAGCGCAGCGTGGAGACCGCCCGCACCCCGCTGGTCGAGATGCGCGATATTTCGCTCGCCTTCGGCGGCGTGCACGCCGTCGAGCGGGCCTCGATCGATCTCTACGAAGGCGAGGTGATGGCGGTCGTCGGCCACAACGGCGCCGGCAAATCGACGCTGGTCAAGGTTCTCTCCGGCGCCTACCAGCGCGACGCCGGAACGATCAGCATCCGCGGCGAGCCGGCGACGATCGCCAACCCGCGCGACGCCAAGCGATACGGCATCGAGACGATTTACCAGACGCTCGCGCTCGCCGACAATGTCGACGCCGCCGCCAATCTGTTTCTCGGCCGCGAGCTTCGAACCGGCTGGGGGACGCTCGACGACATCGCCATGGAGGCCGCGGCGCGCACCGTCATCGGCCGCCTCAACCCGCACTTCCAGCGCTTCAAGGATCCGGTGCGGGCGCTGTCCGGCGGCCAGCGCCAGTCGGTGGCGATTGCGCGCGCGATCCTGTTCAACGCCCGCATCCTGATCATGGACGAGCCGACCGCGGCGCTCGGGCCGCAGGAGACCGCGCAGGTCGGCGAGCTGGTGCGGACGCTCAAGGCCGACGGCATCGGCATCTTCCTGATCAGCCATGACATCCACGACGTGTTCGACCTGGCCGACCGGATTTGCGTAATGAAGAACGGCCGCGTCGTCGGTACCGCGCGCGTCGCCGACGTGACCAAGGACGAAGTCCTCGGCATGATCATCCTCGGCAAATGCCCGCCCGGCGCGGTTCCGGGGCCGGGTGCGATGGGCGTTGGAAGCTAAGCCGTCGTGCCCGCCGAAGCGGGATTGGAGGACGAAGATGGGAATAATGCACGCCCTGTGGCTTTTCGTATGTCTTGTGGCGCCGTTCACAGCGGCGGCGGCGAACGGCGGTCCCACGCCCGTCTCTTTCATTGCAAGCGACAACGTCACGATCTTCGCCGACTATTATGGAGGCCGGGACGCCGGACGGCCGCTGATCCTGCTCTTCCATCAAGCCGGGTCGAACCGCGCGGAATACGCCCCGATCGCCCCGATGCTGACGACGCTCGGCTTCGACGCGCTCGCCATCGATCAACGCTCTGGCGGATCGCTCTGGGGGCGCGCGAACGAGACCGTGCAGCATCTGGGCCGCAGTGAAGATTACGACGCGGCATTGCACGATCTCGAAGCCGCGCTCGTCTGGGCGAAATCCTCGGGTCGCTCCGGACCGGTCATCGTCTGGGGCAGCAGCTATTCGGCCGCGCTCGTCTTTCTCCTCGCCGCGAAACATCCGCAGGACGTGAAGGCGCTTCTGGCATTCTCGCCCGGCGAATATCTCGCCGGCGCGTCGAGCGTGCGAAGCGCCGCGGCGCAGCTTTCAATCCCGATCTTCGTGACGTCGGCAAAGGAGAGCGGCGAGGTGGCGCAAGCGAAGGCGATCCTGGATGCGGCGCCGGCGCGGCAAAAGGTTCAATTCGTGCCGCACATCGCCGGCGTCCACGGCTCATCGACCTTGCGGTCCGACCGCAATCCGAAAGGCGCCGAGGAGAATTGGGCGGCGGTCAAAGCTTTTCTGGCCTCGCTCGCGCTTTGACGGCAATGGCGCCCCGGCAACGCCCGGATCCTGATCATGGACGAGCCGACGGCGGCGCTCGGGCCGCAGGAGACCGCGCAGGTCGGCGTGCTGGTGCGGACGCTCAAGGCCGACGGCATCGGCATCTTCCTGATCAGCCATGACATCCACGACGTCTTCGATCTGGCCGACCGGATTTGCGTGATGAAGAACGGCCGCGTCGTCGGCACCGCGCGCGTCGCCGAAATCACCAAGGACGAAGTCCTCGGCATGATCATCCTCGGCAAGTGCCCGCCTGGGGCGATTCCGGGGCCGGGGGCGATGGCGGCCGCCGGTTGAGCGGGGTATACCCGGCCTTTTCGTGCAGTGGGAATAATGTAGCCCGCATGAGCGCAGCGATATGCGGGGTTAGCGTGTCGAGAGGCAGGTCCCGGATGTCGCTTCGCTCATCCGGGCTACTTGCTGGGTACCGATACCATCGCATGGACCATGGATGGCGGCGCCGGGCGCGGACAGTTTGGATGGTACTGCACTCATGTTTGCTTCCTACAATAACGTTGAAAGAAGTGCGGCGGCCTGCGCCGCTGCGCTGATTGCCGCGAACAATGCCGCCACGGCGCTCCACCGAGACTGACGTTTCATGTACCCCGCCGGCGAATTGCGGCCGGACAGGGCCATGTCGAGAGTGTCGGGGATGTGGATTAGGGCGGAGCAAAGCCAAAATGCCGCTGCAATAAGAGCAGAAATCGCACTGAGCCACTGAAGACAAACGTACATTGAGTCCTCCCGCGTCTATCATGCCCCATCTGGCCCTGGCCGCCGAACGACCCTAAAACGCTCGCGTTCTAAGTTCGTCTTGGTGAAATAGAGCCAACAAAGCGCGCCCGCCGTCGCACATAACATCAGTGACGCTAGCATGCAGAGTAAACTCGGGAATCGTTGTGAAGCCGAGTTTAAGTCGAGCGGCGTTGCCGTTTAGGGCGATCATCGTCATCGTCGGGCGAGAGGCCGAGCGATTCAAAGTAGCTCTTTTTAATACCGTCGTCGGCCATGAGGTCATTGCCGCTCTTAACCGTTACGTCGTTCTGGAATCGTGGGGTAAGGCTAAGCGCCCGGCCGGAGCCGCGCAAGTATTGCATCCATCGCAACTGCGGTATCGCGTATAACGCGCTTCATCTTCTGCCGCGCGCCGACGAGCGATGCTTCCTACTTGCCTTGAATCTTTCCAGTCACATCGTTATCGGGCGTTAGTGGCTTAGAGGGCAAAAGCCTCGGCGGGACAGGCGACGCTTGTGGAGGAATAAGCGTCGTTAATGGCGGCGGCGGAGGCGGCGGAAGGGACGACTTGCGAACCACATGTGGGTTTGTGATTGGGCCTGATGCTGTTTCGAAAAGCGCAACCTGTCTATCGACTTCTTCTCTTGAAAATCGCCTCTGATAGGTCTTGCCGTCGTACTGCATAACGATTGTAAAAGGTACGAACGTGCTCAAAAATTTGGTGAGCGATGGCCCTTCATGAAGAACGTTGACGAACAACGGCTTTTCAAAACTCACGATATCGAAATCGGCAAATCCGGGTATGCCTAAAGTATCTTTTGGCGCGGTGTTAGCCGCCGGCGTGCAAATGTTGGGCGCGTCAGAAACAGCGGCAACCAAGTAGAGCGGAAAGGTCTCGTTGGTGACATCTGACCTCATGTAGCCGCCGAAATCGTTGATCGGCTCAGCCGAATTGTTCTTCCCGTGAGCGCCAAAACCGATAATGCGCATTCCCTCAATCGGCCACTTCTGCAAGTTCAAAAAATAACCGCGACCGCTTGCGGTCTGTTCGAAATTCCAAATGATCCTTCCAGTGTTCGGAGCGACCGTCCAAACGGTATACTGACCGCTGGCGATGACGCCGCCGATCCCTAGGCCGAGCAGCAAAATGCCGAGGGGGACGACGACCTGTCGAGTTAAGCCACCGAGGCGTTTCCACGCTATCTGAACGTGCGGTCGCGCAAATGGCCACAAGCCCCAAACGCCGATGCCGCCAATGACTAACAGTACAGGGACTGAAATCCATCCTAAAAGCGGTATTAGGCAGCTCGCCAACTCGCCGCACTTAGCTGCGAACTGCGTCTGTCACAGTACGACCCCGCCGTACCGCCAATTTGGCCGTGAAGGAGTTTGACCAACGCCACAACAACCCGTTGGCGAGCCCCAAGCAACTAGCGAAGAAGAAAGGACCGTACCTCTCCGCGGGGACGCCCGGGTCGGGACAGAAGGGTAAGTTATGGCCGATTTACGGGCATAACTCCTATCGACCATATAAACCCAATAGACCTAATAGAGGCGAATTGGCGGAGAGGGAGGGATTCGAACCCCCGATACGGTTGCCCGTATGCCGCATTTCGAGTGCGGTGCATTCAACCACTCTGCCACCTCTCCACGGGCGCAAAGGCGCGGTTGAGCCGTCGTATTTAGCGGCGGTGGGGAAGGGACACAAGCGCGCGGCGCGCGGCCGGCACGAAAACAAGGGATCACTTGCCGGTAAACACCGGTTTTCGCTTCTCCATGAAGGCGGTGCGGCCTTCGACATAGTCGCTGCTGGCGAAGCATTGCGCCACCATCGCGTCGGCGCGGGCGATGTCGCGTTTCGATTCGTCCTTGAGGATTTCCCCGACGGTGAATTTGACCGCTTTGATGGTGAGCGGCGCGTTGGCGCAGATCATGTCGGTGATGCTCTGCACGTAGCTTTCGAGCTCCGCCGCCGGCACGACGCGATTGACCAGGCCCATGGCGTAGGCCTCCTGCGCGTCGAACTGGCGCGCGGTATAGAAAATCTCCTTGGCGTAGGAGTGTCCGACGATGTCGGTGAGCCGCTTGAGGCCGGCGTAGGCGTAACCCAAGCCGAGCTTCGCCGCGGGGACGGCGAAAACCGAATTGTCCGAGCAGATGCGGAGGTCGCAGCAGGTCGCCACGCCCAAGCCGCCGCCGATGCAATAGCCGCGGATCATGGCAATGGTCGGCTTCGGAAAGTCGTAGACGCTGCTGAACGCCGCCGCCGTCCTCGCGTCGTAGGTGCGCGTCGCTTCGAGCGAAGCGCGCTCATCGGCGAATTTCGAGATGTCGGCGCCGGACACGAACGCCTTGTCGCCGGCGCCGGTGAGCACCACGACGCGCACGGCATCGTCGGCGGCGAAGGCGTCGAGCGCGCGTTTGGTCGCGTCCCACATCTCGAGCGAGACCGCATTGTGCCGCTGCGGGTTGTTGAAGGTGACGATGCCGACGCCGCCTTCCTTGCGCGCGACGAGCTTGTCGGTTTGCGTCATTTTGTTTCGCCCTTTGCCTTCGCGTTCGTCATGGCCGGTGTCTTCGCGTTTGTCATGGCCGGGCTCGTCCCGGCCATCCACGTCTTTTAGGTCCAAGTCTTCGTTCCAAGTCTCAATTCCAAGTCGTGGATGCCCGGCACAAGGCCGGGCATGACGATCCTAGACCGCACCCGCCTTGCGCAGCTTGGCGATCTCGCGGACGCCGAAGCCGAATTCCTTGAGCACGGCGTCGGTATGCTCGCCGAGCTCCGGCGGCCGCGCCGCGAGGCGCGAGGGCGTGCGCGACAGCGATATCGCCTGGCCGAGGAGGCGCATCTTGCTCTTGTCCTTGCGGGTCACGCTTTGCGCCATGCCGAGGTGCTGCACCTGCGGATCGGCGAACACCTTGTCGATCGAGTAGATCGGCCCGCTAGGCACGCCGGCTTCGTTGAAGCACGCGACCCATTCGGCGCTGGTGCGGGCGGCGAGATAGGTCTCGAGGTCGGCGGTCAACGCGTCGCGGTTCTTCGACCGCGCCGCCTCGTTCTGGTAGTCCGCCTTCTGCAACAACGCGTCCGCCTTGGCGGCGCGGCACAGCCGCTGCCACATTTTTTGTCCGGGCGCGGCGATGTTGATGTAGCCGTCGCGGGTCTTGAACACGCCGGTCGGGATGCTGGTCGGGTGATTGTTGCCGGCCTGCGGCGCCACCTCGCCGTTGACCAGAAAGCGCGCGGCCTGAAAATCGAGCATGAAGATCTGCGCCTGCAGGAGCGAGGTGTCGACGGCCTGCCCCTTGCCGGATTTTTCCCGCTCGAGGAGCGCGATCAGGATGCCGAGCGCGGCAAGGAGCCCGGCGCTGAGGTCGGCGACCGGAATGCCGGCGCGCACGGGACCTTGCCCAGGGAGCCCGGTGATCGACATCAGCCCGCCCATGCCCTGCGCGATCTGGTCGAAGCCGGGCCGCACGGCGTAGGGCCCCGACTGCCCGAAGCCGGAAATGCTGGCGTACACCAGGCGGCGATTGATCCGCGCCAGCGTCTTGTAGCCGATGCCCAGCCGCTTCTTCACGTCGGGACGGAAATTCTCCACCACGACGTCGGCTTTTTTCACCATGCGCTTGAAGGCGGCGAGCCCCGCGGGCGTCTTCAGGTTGAGCGTCATGCTGCGCTTGTTGCGATGCAGGTTCTGGAAGTCCGATCCTTCCCGCGGCCCGGTCATCTGCGCTTCGACGCCGGGCGGCGCCTCGATCTTGATCACGTTCGCGCCCCAGTCAGCGAGCTGGCGCACGCAAGTCGGGCCCGCCCGCACCCGGGTGAGGTCGAGGACGGTAAAGCGCGCCAGCGCTTTCGATGCGCGCGGGAACGGCATTTGCTGGGCGACTCCAATGGCGCCGGGAGGCGAGAACTTCCCCGATCCGCATGGGGTTGTCTACCGGCCAGGAAGCCGGCCCGCCCGATCGTTCGCCGCCCGCCGATCCGCTAGAATAGCGCCGGCGCCAGCCATCTTTCGGGCGCTTTCACAGGGCGATCATGAGCGGACGCGGGCGACGCGAAGGGTGCGAAAAGGACAAAAGATGATCGAACTTCGCCGCGCCGCCATTGCCGCCGCCATTGTCCTTCCGATCGTGCTCGTTGCCGGCCCCGCTCTCGCGCAGGAGCATGGCGGCCGCTCCCCAGGCGAACGCGGTCGTCCGGACCAAGGTCGGCAAGAACAGGGCGGCCCCGGCGTCCTGTCGCTGTTGCCGAGCGATTCCATCACCGAGCACAGCATCGACACGCCCGCCGGCAAGCTCGCCTATACGGCGACCGCGGGCACATTCTCGCTGTTCGACCAATCGGGCGAGCGCTCGGCCGCGGTTTTCTATACCGCCTACGTGGCGAAACCGAGCGATCCGCGGCGACCGGTGACCTTCGTGTTCAACGGCGGGCCGGGCGCGGCTTCGGCTTTTCTCAATCTCGGCCTGGTCGGTCCGCGCATCGCCGCCTTCGGCATGGACGGTCATGACGGTGCGAACGTCCGCCTCAGCGACAACCCCGATACCTGGCTCGCCTTTACCGATCTGGTGCTGATCGATCCGATCGGGACCGGCTGGAGCCGGCCGGCAAAGCCCGACGGCGGCAGCGCCTTCTGGGGCGTGCAGCGCGACGCCGAGTCGATGGCGAAAGTGATCGCGCTCTACGTCGCCAAGAACGGCCGCGGCGCTTCGCCGAAATATATCCTGGGCGAAAGCTATGGCGGCTTCCGCGCCGCCAAGGTCGCGCGCGATCTGCAGAGCGATCAGGGCATCATCGTCAGCGGCATCGTCATGGTCTCGCCGCTGATCGAAGGCGAATTCCAGTTCGGCGGCGGCCGTTTCGCGCTCGGAGCGGCGCTGCAATTGCCGTCGCTGGTCGCGACCGAGCTCGAGCGCAGCGGCACCTTCAGCAAGGAGGCGCTGGCGCAAGCCGAGCATTTCGCCTTGACCGATTACCTGGCGACGCTGTCCGGTCCGCCGCCGCGCGGCGATGCCGCACACGAGTTCTACGCGCGGGTCGCGCGCATGACCGGATTGCCGGAGGACGTCGTCGCCCGAACCCGCGGCTTCATCCGCGACGCCTACATCAAGGCTCTGCGCGCGGGCGACCATAAGATCGTGAGCCAGTACGATGCCACCTTTGCCGCCGACGATCCCAATCCGGAATCGGAAAGCGCGCGCGGGCCGGATCCGATTCTCGACGGCGTGATCCGCGCCTATGGCGGTACCTTCGTCGGCTATGCGCGCGACGAGCTCGGCTTCAAGACCGAGATGACCTACAACCTGCTCGCTTCGGATATCAGCGGCAAATGGGACTGGCACGAAGGATCCGGGCGTTCGCAGCCGAGCGTCGCCGAGGATTTGCGCGACCTGTTGGCGCTCACGCCTTCGTTCCGCCTGATGGTCGCCCACGGCGTGAGCGACATGGTCACGCCCTACGGCGTCTCGCGCTACGTGCTCGATCACCTGCCGTCGTCGATCGAGGAGGAGCGTGCCGAGCTTCGGCTCTATCGCGGCGGCCACATGTTCTACATGGATCCGCAGTCGCGCAAATCGTTCACCGCCGACGCCCGAACGATCTACGCCTCGCCCTGACGGTCGCTCGGCGTCACACCAAATCCGTGCAGCGGCGAAGGTCTTCGCCACGGCGGATCGATGGAAATCCGCCCACATGCGGCCGCACGTCGCGCATGGCCGTGGGGCCTTGTCGTTCCTACGCCGCCGCGCCAAGATCGACCAAGCCGTAAGACTAGCCTCGACATAAGACTTGCCTCCAGGGAGGAACGAATGACCAAGCGCCTCGATCCCGGCAGCATCAATCGCCGCACGCTCATCAAGGCCGGCGCGCTCGCCGGTCTCACTCAAGTCGCCGCTCCCTTCATCATTTCCGCGCGCGCGGATGCGCCGATCAAGATCGGCGTCGACAATCCGCTGACCGGCACCTACGCCTTTTTCGGTAAGAGCGAGCTCACCGGTTGCGAGCTCGCAGTCGATCAGCTCAACGCCAAGAACGGCATCCTCGGGCGCAAGATTGAGCTCCTCTCCGAAGATTCGACCAGCGGCGACGCCGGCGCGGCGGTGCAGAAGGCGCGCAAGCTGATCGAGCGCGACAATGTCGATTTTCTGGTCGGCAACGTGAACTCGGCGCTTGCCCAGGCCATGGCCCAAGTCTCCAACGAGAAGGGGGTGCTGCACGTCGTCCCTGGCGGACACACCGACGGCATCACCGGCGCCAACTGCAAATGGAACGTGTTCCGGGTCTGCAACACCACCCGCATGGAAGCGAACGCGGTGTGCGGCCTGCTGTTCAAGACCTACGGCAAGAAATGGCATTTCATCACGCCCGACTACGCGTACGGACACACCGTCTACGCAGGCTGCGAAGCCAATTTGAAGCAACTCGGCGGGACGATCACCGGCAACGAGCTGACCCCGCTCGGCACCACCGATTTCTCCGCCTATCTGATCAAGGCGCGGGCGGCCAATCCCGACGTGTTGATCGTGCTGGTTGCCGGCGGCGACGCGGTGAACTGTCTCAAGCAGATTTCCCAGTTCGGCATCGAAAAGCAGATCCACGTCGCCGGCATCCTGCAGGAGCTGGAAACCGTCAACGCGATGCCACCCGAGGCCCGGGTCGGTATCTGGATGTTCGAGTGGTACTGGAAGCAGGCCGCCGCCATCCCGGGCCTCGATCAGTTTATCGCCGACGTGCGCAAGCGCAGTGACGGCAAGGTGCCGACGGCGCGCACCTGGTTCGGCTACGTGACCATTCACGCCTATGCGATGGCCTGCGAGAAGGCGAAGACGATCGAAGCCAAGGCGGTGGCCAAGGCGCTTGCCGATCTGGAGCTGCCGCCGGAGATAACGCTGCAACCCAACAAGGTCTATTTCCGCGGCGGCGATCATCAGCTGATGCTGTCGTCATTCATCGGCGAGCTCCGGCATAGCGGCGACGGCGATCCGGAGAACCTGTTCAAAGTGACCGACGTCGTTTCCGGCGACAGCGTCGCCCCGCCCGTATCGGAGACCGGCTGCGCAATGCAGATGCCGGCTTGATCGGGTCGGTTGCGGCTTCGCCTGCGCCGGTGCGCTCGTCCGTCGCACGTGGCGCGGGGCCCTTGTCGGCCCTAGGCGGCCGAGTCAAGATTGCGCACCGATAAACGTCCTTTCCGGGAGGAAGAACAATGATAAAACGCCTCGATTTTGGCGCGATGGACCGCCGCGCCGTCGTCAAGGCCGGCGCTGCGGCCGGTCTCGTCCAGTTCGCCGCCCCGTTCATCGTCGCGGCGCGAGGCGAGGCGCCGATCAAGATCGGCGTCGACAATCCGCTGACCGGAACCTACGCCGCGCCGGGCAAGAACGAAGGCGTCGGCATTCAGCTCGCGGTCGATCAGCTCAACGCCAAGAACGGCATCCTCGGCCGTCAGATCGAGCTGTTGACTGAAGACTCCACCAGCGGCGACGCCGGTGCCGCGGTGCAGAAGGCGCGCAAGCTGATCGAGCGCGACAATGTCGATTTTCTGGTCGGCAACGTAAACTCGGCGCTCGCCCAGGCGATGGCGCAGGTCTCGAACGAGAAGGGCGTCCTGCATATCGTTCCCGGCGGCCACACCGATGGCATCACCGGCACCAACTGCAAATGGAACGTGTTCCGGGTCTGCAGCACGACGCGAATGGAGGCGAACTCGATCTGTCCCCTCCTGTTTACGACCTATGGCAAGAAGTGGCACTTCATCACGCCCGATTATGCGTTCGGCCACACGCTCTTCGACGGCTGCGAAGCCAACCTGAAAAAGCTCGGCGGCACGGTAACCGGCAACGAGCTCACGCCGCTCGGGATCACGGATTTTTCCGCCTATCTCATCAAGGCGCGGGCGGCCAATCCCGACGTGCTGGTCGTCTTGGTGCAGGGCAACGACATGGTGAACTGCCTCAAGCAAATCTCCCAGTTCGGCATCGACAAGCAGATCCACGTCGCCGGCACCCAGCAGGAACTGGAACCCGTCGAGGCGATGCCGGCGGAGGCGCGGGTCGGCATCTGGATGTTCGAATGGTATTGGAAGCAGGCGGCGGGCACGCCGGGCCTCGACCAGTTCATCGCCGACATCCGCAAGCGCACCGACGGCAAGGTGCCGACGGCGCGCACCTGGTTCGGCTACGTCACCATCCACGCCTATGCACTGGCCTGTGAAAAGGCTAAGACGATCGAAGCCAAGGCGGTGGCCAAGGCGCTGAGCGACATGGAACTGCCGCCGGAAATCAAGATGCAGCCGAACAAGGTGTATTTCCGCGGCGGCGATCATCAGCTCATGCTGTCGGCTTTTGTCGGCGAGCTTATGCAAAAGGGCGACGGCGATCCGGAGAACCTGTTCAAGGTGAATCACATCGTGTCCGGCGACACCGACGCGCCTCCCGTCTCGGAGACCGGCTGCACGATGCAGATGCCAGCTTGATTTTTTTTCGCTTCGCCCCTCACTTCGACCGCTGCGGCGGCTGCAAGTGGGGGGCTTTATCATGACCGGATTGCGATGCTTCAGCTCACCTTCTTCAACATCACCAACGGTCTGATCATCGGGGCGTTCTATGCGCTGATGGCGATCGGTCTTTCGCTCATTCTCAACCTGTCGGGGGTGATCAACTTCGCTCATGGCGGGTTTCTCGTCATCGGGGCTTACCTCGCCTACACGCTGCGGCCTTATATCGGGTTTTGGGGCGCACTCGTCGTCGCGCCGTTCCTGACCGCGCTCATCGGCCTCGCCGTCGAGCGGTTCTTGGTGCGCCGGCTCTACGGGCGCGATCCGCTCTACAGCCTGCTGCTCACCTTCGGCCTTGCCTTCATCATCGAGGACGGCACCCGCCAGATCTGGGGCGCGAACGGACTGCCGTTCTCGATTCCCGAGGCGCTGTCGTCGCCGTTGAGCAACGAGTTCTTCTTCATCACCGGCTATCGCATGTTTATGGTGGCGATGGTCGCGATCGTCGTCGCCCTGTTGTTCGTGCTGTTGCGCTACACCCGGATCGGCGTGCGCATTCGCGCCGGAACGCTCGATCTCGAGACGGTTGCCGCGCTCGGCGTCAATGTGCGGGCGCTGCGGTCGCTCAACTTCGCCGTCGGTATCTTTCTTGCCGGACTGGCCGGCGTGCTCGCTGCCGGCCAGATCGGCCTCGAGCCGACCATGGGCGACGGCCTGCTGATGCCGAGCTTCATCGCCATCATCGTCGGCGGCGTCGGCTCGCTGACCGGAACGCTGCTTGGCGGTTTGCTGATCGGCGTCGCCTCCGGCCTCACCGCGGTGGTCTTTCCGTCCGCCAGCGAAGCGGTCATCTACGTGATGATGGCGATCGTGCTCCTGGTGCGGCCGCGTGGCCTGCTTGGTGAAGAAGGCATGTTGTCGTGACCGCGGAGCAGTACCGGCATGCGGCCGTTCTCGCCGCCATCTGGGCCGCGCTGATCCTGGCTCCCTATTGGATGCCGCTGTTCGGCGGCTACACGGCGCTGGGCAGCCGCGTGCTGGTGCTCGGGCTCGGCGCCATGGCGGTGAATTTTCTGCTCGGCTTCACCGGGGTGCTGTCGTTCGGTCACGCCGCCTGGTTCGGATTGGGCGCCTATGCCTGCGGGCTGACGATGAAATTCGTCGCGCTCAGCACGCCGCTCGGGCTCCTCGCCGGCACCCTCGTCGGCGGCATCGCCGGCGCCCTTCTCGGCGCGTTGCTGGTGCGCCGGCGCGGCGTCTATTTCGCCATGGTGACCATCGCCTTCGGTCAGGTGTTTTATTACATCGCGTTCCAGTGGAGCTCGGTCACCGGCGGTGACGACGGCCTGCGCGGCTTCGCCCGCCAGCCGCTCGACTTCAAGCTGTTCCAGATCGACCTGCTGCACAACGATCTGTATTTCTACTATTTCGTTCTGGTCTGTTTCGCCGCCGCCGTCGGCGTCATGGCGTTCATCCTCGGCTCGCCGTTCGGCCGGACCATGATTGCGATCCGCGAGAACGAACGGCGTGCGCGCTTTCTCGGCATCCCGATCGAGCTGCACATCTGGATCGCGTTCACGCTGTCATGCTTCTTCATGGCGTTTGCCGGCGCGCTCTATGCGCTGCTCAACAATTTCGCCGATCCGCGCGTGCTGCACTACAGCCTGTCCGGCGATTTCGTGATCATGGCGGTGATGGGCGGCATGCGCACCTTCTGGGGCCCGCTTCTCGGCGCGGTCGTGTTCGTCGTCCTGCAGGATTACCTGTCGAGCGTTACCGTCAATTGGATGTCGTTCATCGGCATTCTTATCGTGCTCATCGTTCTGTTCTTCCCGCGCGGCATTCTCGGGCTGTTGCGGCAGCGGAGAACGGCATGAGCGTGCTCGAAGTCAAAGATCTCTCCAAGCGGTTCGGCAGTCTCGTCGCGGTGCGCGACATATCGTTGACCGTCGAGCCCGGCGAACTGCGCGCGGTGATCGGCCCGAACGGCGCCGGCAAGACCACGTTCTTCAATCTGGTGAGCGGCTTCTTTGCTCCCTCCACGGGATCGATCCTGTTCGAAGGCCGCGATATCGGCGGCGTGCCCCCGCATCGGCGCGTCGGGCTCGGCATGGCCCGCACCTTCCAGATCACCGAGATTTTTCCCGAGCTCACCGTCTTCGAGAATATCCGCATCGTCACCGAGGTCGCCGCCGGGTACCGGCTGCGCCCTTGGCTCAGCGCCGCCGAGAGGGCGGAGCTCCGCCGCCGGATCGAGGAGACGCTGGCGCTCGCGGCGCTTTCCGGCAAGGCCGACCGGCTGGTCGGCGAATTGGCGCACGGCGATCAGCGCGCCGCCGAGATCGCCATGGCGCTGGCGCTGCAGCCGCGTCTCCTGCTGCTCGACGAGCCGACCGCCGGCATGGGCGACCAGGAGACCTATGAGATCACCCAGCTCATCCGCCGCCTGCACAAGGATCGCAAGCTGACCATCGTGCTGATCGAGCATGACATGCGCGTCGTCTTTCATCTCGCCGATCGCATCACGGTGCTCGATCAAGGCAGTTTCCTCGCCGAGGGAACGCCGCCGGAGATCGCCGCGAACGCGGCGGTGCAGACCGCCTATCTAGGCCAAGCCGCATGAGCGCCGCACTTGTCGCCCAAGGGCTCGACACCTACTACGGCAAGAGCCACATCCTGCACGGCGTCAGCCTCGAAGCCGCCGAAGGCCAGGTGACGGCGCTGCTCGGCCGCAACGGCGCCGGCAAGACTACGACGTTGCGCAGCCTGATGGGATTGACGCCGGCTCGCCAGGGCCGCGTCACCGTCTTTGGCAAAGACACCACGCATTGGCCGCCATTCCGCGTCGCCGCGCTCGGCGTTGGTTACGTTCCGGAAGGCCGCAGGATTTTTCCCAATCTCAGCGTCGACGAGAATCTCTCCGTGCCGCTCGAGCGGCCCGGCCCGTGGACCAAAGCGAGCATCTATCGCCTGTTCCCGAGGCTTGCGGAGCGCAAGCTCAGCCGCGGCCGGCAGCTATCCGGCGGCGAGCAGGAAATGCTGTCGATCGCCCGCGCCCTCCTGATCAATCCAAAATTGCTCATTCTCGACGAGCCCTCGCAGGGACTGGCGCCGCTGATCACCCGTGAAGTCTTCCGCATCGTGGCGCAGATGCGCGCCGAAGGTATTTCGGTCTTGCTGGTCGAACAGAACGTGCGCATGAGCCTCGCCGTCGCCGACCACGCCTATGTGCTCGACGACGGTCACGTCGTCTACTCAGGGCCGGCGCGGGAGCTTGCCGCCGACGAAGCGCGCGTCAAGTCGCTGACCGGCGCCAGCGCCGAGGAATGGACGCCGCACTAGCGCGCTCCGTGACACGACGGCTGGGATCAGGTGGCGTCGTTGGGATCGAGGTCGTACTTGCTGCACATCTTGCGCACGATCTCGATGTCCTTGCCGCCGGCGATCAGGCCGACTACGGCGGAGGAAATCTTGCCGCCGGAGATGACGGCTTCGAGGATATAGGCCTGCTGGCCGCTGTAGGCGGGATACGGGCTCTTGGCGTTCACCATCCCGCAATAGTTGACCGAGCCATTCGTCGTATTCCGGATCTTCGCCCAGCGGTACTTCGCCGAGCCCGCATCGCGGAGCGACGGCGCGATGGCGCTGACGATGATCTTCTTCTCCGCCGGCGTGAGCTCGCGCTGCCCGACACTCTTGTCCGGCGGCGGGGCATCCGTTCCCGACGACTGCGCCGAGGACGACGGAGCATCCGGCGTAGCCGACGGCGGCGCGAACGGGGAGCCCGCGCACGCCTTAAGCGCAACGCTGGCGGCCAGTAACGCGATGGCCCTGTATGCGCTTATCCGCACGGTTCGTTGGTCACGACGGTGAATGATTGGACGTAGTTGTAAATGAACACGCTTCGATAGAGAAGTGTCGATTTGGGACCAAGATGCGCGCCGACGAGCTGCGGCGCTTGTGGACTTCGCGGTCATGCCCAACCCAGCGGTCATGCCCAGCCAATTGTGGTGGTGCCGTCCAGATTTGCCTTAATCTAATTGCGAGGTGTGGCTTTTCTGCACTAGAGGATCGCGCCGCCCAGGCGGTAGGATCGCTCTGTCAGTGCAGTAAGGGTTCTTCGCAAATAAGCCTGCTTGCCAGCCGTCGCGGTGCTTTCTCTCCTAAGCGTCGCAGGTTGCGCCAAATGCCTTCTCCGCCTGTGCTGACAAAAGGGGTGTTGGCTGTACAGCTTCGATGGGGGACAGGGGGCCGGCTTCGCGCCGGCCCTTTCTTTTTGCCCGATCTGCCTGACGCGGCTTAGGCTCGCCTCTTGCGGAGGATTTCGATGGTTCGCGTCGTCGGCGTCGACCACCTCGTCCTTAGCGTTGGCGATTTTGCCCGCTCCAAGGAATTTTATGGCCGGCTGCTCGGCTTTCTCGGTTTCAAGCTCAAGCACGATTACGCGGACATGGCCGGCTGGAGCAACGGCAAGACGCTGTTGTGGATCGCCGCCGCCGACGCGCAAGGCAGAAAGCGCAAATATCGCAAGGGCGACATCGGCTTTCACCATTACGCCTTCGAGCTCGCCAGCCGCAAAGCGGTGGATGAGCTCGGCGCGTTTCTCGAAAGCAATGGCATGACGGTGCTCGATCCGCCGGGAGAATATTATGGCCGCGACTATTATGCCGTCTATTTCGCCGATCCGGACGGGATGAAGCTTGAGGGAATGATTTGGGCGCCGCCGAAGGCGCCGCGCAAGGCGGCGTCGAGCAAGAAAGGCCGGCGGAAGCAGAAGACCTGATCCTGCCGCCCGCGCTCAACACGCTTCGTTCAGCAGCATGACATCGTTGCTGGCTACGGCGTTGCGGCCGCCGCGCTTGGCGGCATAGAGCGCGCGGTCGGCCGCCTCGACCAGGTCGAAAGCCGGTTGATTCTTCCGCGGCACCAGTGATTCGACGCCGATGCTGATGGTGACATGGCCGCGCGAGGATTCGGCGTGGGTGATGAGCAGGTCCTCGATCGCGCGGCGAGCCTCGTCGCCAAGCGCGGTCGCCCGCGCGGTGTCGCGGCCGGGGAGCAGCAGGGCGAATTCCTCGCCGCCGTAACGGGCGACGAGGATGGCATCCTCCAGAGTGACAAGCGACAGGGTCTCGCCGACGGCGCGCAGGCAGGCGTCGCCGCGGACATGGCCATAACGGTCGTTGAACAGCTTGAAATGATCGATATCGATCATCATCAGCGCCAGCGGTTCCTGCCGGTCGGCCGCGCGTTTCCACTCGTCGTCGAGTTGCCGGTCGAAGCCGCGCCGATTGGCGAGTCCGGTGAGGCCGTCGAGGCTCGCCAGCTCTTCCAGGTGCTGGTTGGCGATCTGCAGCTCCTCCTCGCGTCCGGCGAGCTTGCGCGCCATGTCGTCGAGTGCCGCGGCAAGCGGTTCGAACTCCGCGAGCCAGGGTGCGTCCGACGCGCGAACGCGCAGATCGCCGCGGCCGAAGCGCGCGGCAGTGCGCGCCAGCGACCGGATCGGCCGCATGATCAGCTGTTCGCCGCCGAACCAAGCGGCGAGAAGAACGAGCGTGCCGAACAGCGCCAGCTGCAGGTAAGCGATGGTGATCTCGCGGTCGATCCCGCTGTGCACGACGGCCTCGTCCAGGCCCACGGCAAGCCGCGCCCCGGTCCAAGGCACCCGCACATAGGCAAAAATGCTCCGCACCCCGTCGAAGCCGTCGACGGTCATCGTGCCTTCGTCGTTGGCCAGCATCTGCTTCGCCAGGGCATGGTCGGCAAAGTTCTTGCCGAGGAGTCCTTTGAGATCGGCGGAACCGGCGATCAGCGTGCCGCTGCCGTCGACCAGCATCACCGCCGTGCCCGCGCGCTGCGTGGTCTTCGCCGCCAGTTCGCCGATCCATTGCAAATTGATCGCCGCCAGAACGACGCCCTTGATCGAGCCGTCTTCCGTCACCGCCGGGAAGGCGGCAATCAGGCCGGGCACCCGGTCGACGCGGTCGATCAAGTAGTCGCTGAGCGCAAAGTCGCGCGAGCGCATCGCATCGGCAAAATAGGGACGGTCGGCGATGTTCAAGCCGATGGCGCGCGCGTCGGTCGCGCAAACGATTCGGCCGTTGGCCGTGGCGACGCCAAGGCTGCGAAGCCATGGAATGTTGCCGGTCAGATCGGTGAACATATGACTGCAGTCGGCCGCGTCGAGCGGGGTCCTGGCGTAGACGCCGGCGACGACCTGCAGCAGGGCGCGCATGGAATAAGTGATCTCGCGTTGCGCTTCGGCACCGCTGCGTGCCATATCGATCACTTGAGCGTGGGCGTGCTCGGCGCGTTCGGCGCGGGCTCGTTCGAGGCCGCGCACGCGCTCGAACATCAGCGGGGCGATCGCCACGAGCGCGACGATGATCAGCCGGGCGCGTATGCTCAGCCGCAGCTTGCCGCGCGCTGGTGTCCGCAATGCCTTTGCTTGGAGGTCCGCCACTGCCCGCTTCCCGCCCCAGAGTTCCGCAATTTAGGCGACGTGCGTAAAAGTGGCTTTCGCGCCGCTGCTAAAATTTGAATCATTGCCGGCAGTAACGAAGTGGAAAGCATGAATCGAGCCGATGGGCTGGCCGCCGTGCGCGAGGAAATCATGCGCGCGTGTCGCGATGCCGGGCGCGACCCCGCAGGGGTCACCCTCATCGCGGTCTCAAAGACCTTCGACGCTGAGGCTATCGTGCCCGTCATCGCCGGAGGCCAGCGCGTGTTCGGCGAGAACCGCGTGCAAGAAGCCAAGGCGAAATGGCCGCCGCTCATCGCCCGGCACCCCGGGATCGAGCTGCACCTCGTCGGCTCGCTGCAGTCGAACAAGGCCAGAGACGCCGTGGCGTTTTTCGATGCGATCCACTCGCTCGACCGCGAAAGCCTTGCCGAGGCGCTGGCCAAGGAAACCGCGCTGCAGGCGCGCAAGCCGCTTCTCTTCGTCGAGATCAACACCGGCGCCGAGCCGCAGAAAGCGGGCATCCGGCCGCAGGAGGCCGACGCTTTTCTCGCCGCCTGCCGGGACAGCCACGGCCTGACGATCTCCGGCCTGATGTGCATTCCGCCGGTCGAGGATGCACCCGCGCCGCACTTCGCGCTCACCGCCAAGATCGCGCGCCGCAACGGGCTGGCGCTGCTGTCGATGGGGATGAGCGCCGATTTTCCGGTAGCCATTGCATTCGGTGCGACCCATGTCCGGGTCGGCACCGCGATTTTCGGTGCGCGGCAGGCCGCCGGCTAGTTATGAATCACGATTCTCGTTCTAGAATGGACGCGGCTCAGTAGGATCTGCAGATCATGCAACCGCAGCGCCACGCAGCCCGCGGTCGGCGCAAAGCCTCGCCGCGCGACATGGATGAACACGGCGCTGCCCAGGCCGGCGACGCGCGGCCGCGTATTGTGATCGAGCTCAAGGAGCAGGTCGTAGAGGCCGTCCTCGCGCCAGAGGCGGTCGCCTGGTTCATTGGCCGAGCGGCGAAAGCTGCGATTGTAGCGCCGGTCGGCTGGGTCTTCGCACCAGGCATCCGCTCGGCCGATACGGCGCGCCGGCAGCAATATCCGCGGCCGCGGCAGGCGGTCCCCGCGCCACCACAGCCGCACCGGGCGATAGCGCCCGCGCGGCGTCCCGCCATCGCCTTCGCGCTTGTTGGCCTTCACGCCAGCGCGCCCGAGGGCCACGGGCAGAACCAAGGAGCCGGCGCGCAGCCAGCCCTGCGACCGCCGGCCCGGCCGCGGCCTGACATTGATCGTGGCGAGAGAAATCCGTCGCATAATCGGCCTCGGCGGAAGCGATTCCCAACGCCGGCTTGCTCTTGTATCCTCGAATGATCTATTTCGCGCCAGGCGGCGCAGCAAAATCGCCGTCAAGTCGTTGAAAGTTGCGCGACCGACCCGCGTACGAAGCGGCCCTGGAGCCCGGATTGATGCCGAACACGCGTACGATTCTCATTGTTGACGACGATGCCGAGCTGCGCGACGCGCTCACCGAGCAATTGTCGCTGCACGAGGAGTTCGAAGCCGTCGCCGTCGAAAACGGCACCAAGGCGGTCCAGGCCGCCAAGGCAGGTCAGATCGACCTGGTGATCATGGACGTCGGTCTGCCCGACATCGACGGCCGTGAGGCCGTGCGCATCCTGCGCAAGAACGCCTTCAAGGCGCCGATCATCATGCTCACCGGCCACGACACCGATTCCGACACCATTCTCGGCCTCGAATCCGGCGCCAATGACTACGTGACCAAGCCGTTCCGCTTCGCCGTGCTGCTCGCGCGCATCCGCGCCCAGCTGCGCCAGCATGAAGCGAGCGAGGACGCGATCTTCACCATCGGCCCGTACACGTTCCGGCCCAGCTCGAAGCTCCTGCTCAACCCCAAGGGCAACAAGGTGCGCCTCACCGAGAAGGAGACCTCGATCCTGCGTTACCTCTATCGCGCCGGGCAGCGGCCGGTGTCGCGCGAGACGCTGCTGCAAGAGGTCTGGGGCTACAATTCCGGCGTAACCACGCACACGCTGGAGACGCACATTTACCGGCTGCGGCAGAAGATCGAGAAGGACGCCGCCGCGCCCGCTATCCTCGTCACCGAGGCCGGCGGCTACAAGCTGGTGCCGTGATTGCGGCTGCCGTGATCATCGAACGATGAGCATCGAAAACGACATCGCGGTTCTCGAGCGGGTCGCCATTCTCCGCCGACTCGGCACCGGCGCGTTGCGCATTCTCGCCATTGGCGCCGAAAGCCTGAGCGTGGAGCCCGGCCAGGTGCTGTTCACCGCCGGCGAAATCGCCGATGGCGCTTTCATCGTGCAACAGGGCTCCTTCACGCTGACGCCGGAACGCGCCAGCGCCGAGGAGGTCGTCGCCGGGCCCGGTACGTTGCTCGGCGAATCGGCGCTGCTCGCAGAGACGCGGCGGCCGGCCACCGCCATCGCACGCGAGAATTCGACGGTGATGCGCCTCTCGCGCGCGATGTTCCTGAAAATGCTGGAAGGCTATCCGGAGGCTGCGCTGCGCATGCGCGAGGTGATCGCCGCGCGCGCCGATCAATGGGGCCGCGAGATCGAGAACGTCCGCGCCGTGCTCGCGCCCCGCGCCAAGCCGCAATAGCAGGCGTCAGCTCAATCCGGGCTGCGTTGTTTCGATTGCCGCCGGTGCTCCAGCTCGAGGCTGACGAGCCGGGCCAACAGCGTCGCCGGGTAAAGCTGGCCGATCACCGATTCGAGATTGGCGAGGTTGCGCGCCAGCGGATGAACCGGCGTGATGTCGCCGAAGCCGGCGGTGGTCAGCGTGCTGAAGCTGAAATAGAGCAACGCCGCGCCGGAGCCGTGTTCGGCGCCGGTCGGCGGCAACCCCGGACCCGAAAACACCTTGGGCAACAGCGCGGCCATGAGCCGGTAGATCACGAAGAAGAACAAGGCAAAATTCATATAGAGGACGATCGCGCCCTGCACGCGATGCAACGTGACCCGTCCGGGCGCGAATACCGCCCTGGCGATGACGTAGCTCAGCGCGGCGAGGGCGAGCAGGCGGCCGATCGCGCTCAGCCATTCGGTCAGCACCGAGGGGTGTTCGGCATGGACCAGCACGCCGAACGGGCTGAGCGCAACCGCGACGATCACAACGCCGGCGGCGACATGGCTGCGCGACGTGACCACGAGGATCGCGATCACCAGCAGCACGAACAGTGCCGGCACGATCATCTCCGGCAACACGCCCATGCTGGCGAGCGGCACGGCGATGAAGATAAGCGATGCTTCGACGATCAGGAGAGCCGTGAGACCGGGCTCGCGCGAGCGCTCCTGCCAGCTTCGCAGGCGGTCGCGGAAATGCCTCAGCGACTTCAGCAGCGGGTGCCTGGTCGCGGGCATGCGCTAAAACTCCAGCGTCGCCGTGACCGGCACATGGTCGGAGGGCCGGGTCCAGCCGCGCGAATCCTTCGCGACGTGAACCGCGGACAAGCGGTCGGCAAGGGCGGGCGTGACCCAGATATGATCGAGCCGGCGGCCGCGGTCGGAGACAGTCCAGTCGTGCGCGCGATAGCTCCACCAAGTATAGAGCTTGGTCGGCTCGGGCACGAAGCTGCGCACGGCGTCGACCCAGCCGCCGGCCCTCTGTACGCCGAGCAGCTTGTCGCACTCGATCGGCGTATGCGAGACGACGTCGAGAAGTTGCTTGTGGCTCCAGACGTCGCATTCGAGCGGCGCCACATTGAGGTCGCCGACGATGATCGCGCGGTCGGACGCCGCGGGGCGCAATTTCTCGCTCGCCTGCATCTCATCGAGGAAGGCGAGCTTGTGGGCGAATTTCGCGTTGACCGCCGGATCGGGTATGTCGCCGCCTGCCGGCACATAGAAATTGTGCAGCGTGATCGGATCCTTAAGGCCGGCGCGCTCGCCGACCACGATGGTGACATGGCGACAATCGCTCTTGCCGCAAAACGCCTGAATTGCCGTCGATTCGAACGGCAGCCGCGAGAGCACGACGACGCCGTGGTAGCCTTTCTGCCCGTTGAGTGCGACGTTCTCGTAACCAAGCCGCTTGAAGCGCTTGAGCGGGAATCGGTCGTCCGGACATTTCGTCTCCTGCAGGCACAGGATGTCGGGACGGACCGTCTTGACGAACTTGGCGACGAGGTTGATGCGCAGCCGCACCGAATTGATATTCCAGGTCGTGACTTTGATTTGCATGCGAGGCGTTATGGGGGGCCGGCCGCCCCGGCACAAGTCCCGGCGGCGGGCGCTGTGAAAAACGCGGCTGCGGAACCCGCTCGTGTCAGCTTTCGTTGCCTTGGCGAGTCCGGCTGCCGTGTCGATACCGGCCCGCCGTTTGCTGGGGAGAGCTGAAATGCCTGGCACATCGCAACGGCCGCGCGTGGTGATCGTTGGCGGCGGGTTCGCCGGGCTTGAAGCGAGCAAGGCGCTCGCCCGCGCCCCGGTCGAGGTCACGCTGGTCGATGTCCACAACCATCACTGCTTCCAGCCGCTGCTCTATCAGGTCGCGACCGCGTCCTTGTCGCCGGCCGATGTCGCTTGGCCGATTCGCGCTATCCTGCGGCAGCAAAGCAACGTCCGGGTGATCATGGCGCGCGTCACCGGCATCGACGTCGAGGCGCGCCGTGTACACACAAGCGAGATCGATCTTCCCTACGACTATCTGCTCCTCGCCGCCGGAGCGACCCACTCCTATTTCGGTCACGACGATTGGGCGCCATTCGCGCCCGGGCTCAAGCACATCGGCGATGCGACCGAGATCAGGCGGCGGTTCCTGATCGCCTTCGAACACGCCGAGGTGACCGAGGCCGAGACCGAGCGGCGGCGTCTCCTGACCTTCGTCATTGTCGGCGGCGGCCCGACCGGCGTCGAGATGGCCGGCGCGATTGCCGAGGTCGCGCGCCGGACCTTGCAACATGATTTCCGCCGCATTGATCCGCGCAGCTCGCGCATCGTGCTGATCGAGGCCGGCCCGCGGCTGTTGCCGACATTTCCCGAGGCTTTGTCGGACTATGCCACCCGCTCGCTGCAAAAGATGGGCGTCGAGGTGGAGCTCGGCCGCACGGTGACCGGCTGCGATGCGCAGGGTGTTTCGCTGGACAATGGACGCATCGAGGCGGCGACGGTGATCTGGGCGGCCGGCGTCGTCGCCTCGCCGGCGGCGATGTGGATCGGCGCCGAGCATGATCGCTCCGGGCGTATCAGGGTCGGTCCGGATCTGAGCGTTCCCGGGCACCCGGAGATCTTCGCCGCCGGCGACACCGCGAGCGTTCTAGGCGGCGACGGCCGTCCGGTTCCCGGTATCGCGCCGGCGGCCAAGCAGATGGGGCATTATGTGGGCAAGGTTATCGCCGCGCGCGTCGAAGGGCGTACGGCTCCGCCGCCGTTCGCCTATCACCATCTCGGCGATCTCGCCACGATCGGCCGCAAATCCGCGGTGGTGAAGCTTGGCCCGGTTCGGCTCACCGGATTCGTCGGCTGGGTGTTCTGGAGCGCGGTCCACATTTATTTCTTGATCGGACTGCGCAACCGCTTCGTGGTCGCCGTGAACTGGCTGTGGAGCTATATCACCTTCCAGCGCGGCGCCCGGCTGATCGGAATTGCGCCGCGATGAAGCTTGGCCGGGATACGTGACCGGCCGCTGCCGAAATCTCAGGGGCGACCGTGCAAGCCGGTATCGGCCGGCTCTGGATAGTTGATCACGAACAGGTTCGGGTCCGGCTTTTTGCTCGTGTCGAGATTGTAGACCGCGACGGTGGTGTCCAATCCCTGCGGATCGGTGACCGTCCATTGCTTGAGCAGCAGGGTCTTGGCGTCGAACATGATCAACAGCCGGCTGGTGCCGATCGCGATCTTGGTTTCCTCGATGATCACGGAGATGAAGGTGTCGTCCGCCGAGACGCTGATGACGTCGGTGTCGCGCAACAGGTCGATGTGGTCGGCCAGGAGGTAACGCAGCGGCGTCTGCGACAGCGGATAGAAATCATGCGTCTCCAGCGAGCGGTCGTTCACCACCACCGAGGAGCCGTCGGCGATGATGTCGATCGGGCTCGGCGGTTTATATTCGAAGCGGACCTTGCCCGGCTTTTGCAGGTAAAGGGTCCCCTCGACGCGCTTGCCGTCGGGGCCGACCTGCACGAAATTTCCGACCAGCGTCTGCACGCCGGACAGGTAGTTGCTGATCTTCTCCAGGAGCGCGCGCTGATTGGCGTCGAAGGCCGTCGTCGAGCCCTTGTCGAGAAGAGACGAGAACGGAAAGAAGCTTCTCGACGTCGCCGCGGGAGGTACAGCCGCCGTAGTGGCGGGGGCGGCAGCGGCGGCCGCGGGCTTCGCGGCAGCGGCGGGCGTAGAGCCGGGCGCTGGATTCGTCTTGGGCCACGGTGAGGGCGTCGGCAGCGGTACGGTCTGCGCAACGGCCGGGACGGCCGCAAGCGCGCCGGAGACCATCGCCACGAGAATGATGCTCGCGCCCCTTGCCGCCATGTCCCTCTCCCCGCACACCGTGCGCACGCCCGTGACCGGTTCAACCGCTAAACGCGCGTTGTGGCGAATTCGCGGCTGATCGCTTCCCGCTTAAAGATCAACCGATTGATTCTCAATAGCGATCATCTTCGGCGCTCTCGACGAGGATCTCCCGCTTGCCGGCGTGGTTCGGTTGCCCGACGATGCCTTCCTGTTCCATCCGCTCCATCAGCGAGGCGGCGCGGTTGTAGCCGATCTGCAGCCGGCGCTGGATGTAGCTGGTCGAGGCCTTGCGGTCGCGGGTGACGACCTGCACCGCCTGCTGGTAGAGGTCGCCGCCTTCGGAGCCGCCCATGGCGGTCGCGTCGAACACCGGCTGGCCGTCCTCGCCCACCAAGTCCTCGGCGGTGACGGCTTCGAGATACTCCGGCGCGCCCTGAGATTTCAGATGGCGCACGACCTTTTCGACCTCGCCGTCGGAGACGAACGGTCCGTGCACGCGGCTGATGCGACCGCCGCCGGCCATGTAGAGCATGTCGCCCTGGCCGAGCAATTGCTCGGCGCCCTGCTCGCCGAGAATGGTGCGGCTGTCGATCTTCGAGGTGACCTGGAAGGAGATGCGGGTCGGGAAGTTGGCCTTGATCGTGCCGGTGATGACGTCGACCGATGGCCGCTGCGTCGCCAGGATCACGTGCAGGCCGGCGGCGCGCGCCATCTGCGCGAGGCGCTGCACCGCGCCTTCGATGTCCTTGCCGGCGACCATCATCAGGTCGGCCATCTCGTCGACGATGACGACGATGTAAGGCAGCGTCTCGAGATCGAGCTCCTCGTTCTCGTAGATCGCCTCGCCGGTTTCCTTGTCGTACCCGGTGTGCACCGTGCGGCTGAGCTTCTCGCCCTTCTTGCTCGCCTCGGCGACGCGCGCATTGTAGCCGTCGATGTTGCGCACGCCGAGCTTCGACATCTTCTTGTAGCGTTCCTCCATCTCGCGCACCGCCCATTTGAGCGCGACCACCGCTTTCTTCGGATCGGTGACGACGGGGGTAAGCAGATGCGGAATGCCGTCATAGACCGACAGCTCCAGCATCTTCGGATCGACCATGATCAGCCGGCATTGATCGGGATGCAGCCGATAAACCAGGCTCAGGATCATGGTGTTGATGGCCACCGATTTGCCCGAGCCGGTGGTGCCGGCGATAAGCAGATGCGGCATGCGCGAGAGGTCGACGAGCACCGCCTCGCCGCCGATCGCCTTGCCGAGACAGAGCGGCAGCCGGGCCACGCTTTCGGTATAGTCGCGCGAGACCAGCAATTCGCGCAGGTAGACGCGCTCGCGCGTCGGATTCGGCAATTCGATGCCGATCGCGTTGCGGCCTGAGACCACGGCGACGCGGGCGGACAGCGCGCTCATCGAGCGGGCGATGTCGTCGGCAAGGCTGATGACGCGCGAGGATTTGATGCCCGGCGCCGGTTCGAGCTCGTAGAGCGTGACCACCGGGCCGGGCCGCGCGTTGATGATTTCGCCGCGCACGCCGAAATCGGCGAGCACGCCTTCGAGCGCCGTCGCGTTCTCGCGAATGAGCTCGGTGCTCAAGGTCGAGCGCTCGCCGGCGCGCGGCGCCATCAGGAGATTGAGCGAGGGCAGTTCGTAGCCGCCGGCGAACCGGCGCGGCGGCCTTGCCGCGCGCGGTTTGCGCGCGGCGCGGGGCCGCTCCTCGGCGTCTTCCTCGTCCTCGTCCTCGTCCGCTTCATCGACGTCCAGGTCCGATCGCTGGTCGAACTGCGGCTCGACGCGCCGCGCCGCAGCGTTCGGACCGCGCGCCGAGATCGGCGTCGCCGTGTCCCGGCCCAAGAGCCGCGCCAGCCGGGCGCGGAAGCTGAGCACGGCGTGGGTGAGACGGCCGAGCGAGATCCACGCGCTTTCGTCCGCGTCTTCAGCCTCGTCTTCGTCCTCGATTTCGTCCTCTTCGTCCTCCTCCGGCGCGTCGCGCCAGATGAGGCCGGCGGCGCCGCCGAAAGCGACCAGCGCGGCAATAGCGAGCACCGTCGCGGTCGCCATGCGGTAGGTCTCGGTAAGGCGCATGCCGAAGAGCCGCTGCGGGATGCGCAGCATGGCGTCCCCGATCACGCCGCCCAGCCCCGACGGCAACGGCCAATGACCGCCATGCGGCAGGCAAGACGCGAACGCTGCCATGAGCACCGCGCCGAAGATCCAGAGGAGGACGCGCAACCGCTCGCGGCTGAGCGGGCGGTGGCCGAGCAGCCGATAGCCCCACACCGCGATCGGCAGGAGCAGAGCGAGCGCGCCCAGCCCGAGGAGCTGCATCATCAGATCGGCGGCGACGGCGCCCGGCCGTCCGAGCAGATTGTGCACCGGCGCATTGGTGGCGTGGCTCAGCGAGGGGTCTTGCACCGACCAGGTGGCAAGCGCGAGCGCCGCCATCATCGCCAGACTGATGAGCGCAATGCCGCCGGCCTCACGCAGCCGGCGCTTGAGCAGCGCGCCGAGCTGGCCGGAGAGCAGCGCCATTCCGTCAAGGCTGCGGTCGAGCATCGACATCGCGTTCTCTTGCCTCAGCCGAGCACCGCGACGAGGCGGTGCAGCGCCTCGGCGGTGATCTCCTTGTTCTGCACCATGGCGACGCGGATGTAGTCGGCGCCGGGATTGCTGCCGTCGGCCTGCTCGCGCGCGAGATAGCGGCCGGGCACGACGCGCACGCCGGCTTCCCGCCACAAGGCGAGCGTCGCCGTCTCACTGCCGCCCTGCGCCGTCACGTCGAGCCAGAGGAAAAAGCCGCCGGCGGGGCGGCGATAACCGTAGCGGCCGCCGACGATCTGGTCGGCAAGATCGAATTTCTCCCGGTAGAGCTGCCGGTTCTGCTCGACGTGCGCCTCATCGCCATAGGCGGCGATGGCGACGCGCTGCAACGGCGTCGACACTTGCGGCGCGGCCACGTTGCGCAGCTCGAGATAGGCGGCAAGGAAGCGGCGATCGCCGGCGGCAAATCCGACGCGCAGTCCCGGCAGGCTGGAGCGTTTCGACAGCGAGTGGAATACGACGACGTTGGCGAAATCCGGCGCCGCGGCTTCGAGCATTCCGGGCGGCGGCTGCTCGCTGTAGATCTCGCAATAGCATTCGTCGGCGAAGACCAGGAAGCCGAAGCGCCGCGCCAGCCCGACCAGGCGGGACAGGTAGGCACGGTCGGCGACGGCGCCCTGCGGGTTCGACGGCG
>Ga0210394_10001583_pt1 | contig 35597 bp, 31 predicted proteins | sample IncBWC12MmetaG_FD_160121 | JGI IMG/M metagenome (GOLD analysis project Ga0210394, IMG submission 160121) | Forest soil microbial communities from Barre Woods Harvard Forest LTER site, Petersham, Massachusetts, United States - Inc-BW-C-12-M | ecosystem: Environmental > Terrestrial > Soil >... | reverse complement strand
CGCGACTGAGACTATGCGAATCATCGACCTCTTTGCGCTTCAGGTTTTCGCCAAAAATTTGGACCGCTGCAACTTTCGACTTTTGCAACACAATCGGGGGTAAAGCGGACCTGGCAATTTTATGGGTACACGGCCTAACCAGCCGCGCCCGTGTCCTCCAGGATCGGCCCAAACATCTCCCAGCGCTCGCCGTTGAACTTCATCATCTGCAACTGCTTGTTGACCCGGTAATCGTTCGGCGTGGTGCTGGCGGATATTCCCGGCAGCGCGAGATCGAGCTCAACGTTCTTCAGGTTGGTCGCCTGTTTGAGCACGTTTTCGCGCGTGAGGTCGTCACCGCATTGCTTCAGGACGTGGACCATCAATTGCGCCGTGCCGTAGCCGTAGGTGTTGAGGCTCGAAGTCTTGTCGCCTTCCGGATAGTACTTCGCCATGAAGTCGAAATACTTCTTCATGCCCGGATCGTCCTTCCAGGTCGGATCGAGCGGGTCCTTGCCGTAATTGACGCTGATCACGCCCTTGGAGGCCTCAAGGCCCGCAGGCTGCATGACCGCGCCGACCGAGGTGGCATTGATGTCGAGAATGTGCACCGGCTTCCAGCCGAGTTCGGCATTCTTCTTGATCGTTTGGGCTGCGAACTTCGGGGTCGACGCACTGAACAGCAGATCGACGCCGGCGGATTTGAGTTTCAATATTTGGGAATCCACGGTCGGATCGGAGACTTCATAGGATGCCTCCGCCACGATCATGGTCGCGGCCTTGTCGCCAAGGCTGGACTTGATGCCGTTCAGATAGTCGCGGCCCATATCGTCGTTCTGATAGAGCACGCCGACCTTGGCGTTCGGATATTGCTTGAGAATGTACTGGCCGTAGATGCGCCCCTCGACGAAATAGTTGGGATTGAAGCCGAGCGTCCACGGGAAGTTTTTCGGATCGGTGAATTTGGAAGCGCCGGTCGCAGCGAATAATTGCGGCACCTTCTTCGCATTGAGGTACTTCTGGACCGCTGCATTGGAGGGCGTGCCGATGATCTGGAAGGTCAACAGCACCTCGTCGCTCTCGACCAGTTTGCGCACCTGCTCGACGGCTTTCGGCGGACTGTAGGCATCGTCATACTGGATCAGATTGATCTTGCGGCCGTTCACCCCGCCCTGTTCGTTGATCATGTTGAAATAGGCCGCTTGCGTCTTGCCGATGGTGGCATAGGCGGAGGCCGGTCCCGAGAACGGCACGGTCTGGCCGATCTTGATTTCGGTGTCGGTGGCGCCGGGGTCGTATTGCTTTTGCGCATGGACCGAGGTCATCGAGAGGGCGAGCGCAAGCACGGTTCCGGTAACGAAATGCAAAAGGCTGTTCTTCATGCCGCGGTCTCCCTGATGTTTTGATTGTTGCATTGTTGCGATGCCTTTTCCGCCTGACGGAAATCATCGTTTGACGCCAATTCTGAATGAAGGGGTATGGCAATGCAAGGCAACTTGCCTTTAAGGCGGAAGCGCCCTGGTGCCGCTTCTCCATTTGAAGTTCCTGGATCGAATTCACGGCTTGTGGTGCAGGAACTTCAAATAGGCGGCACTACGCCAACCAGAGCAAAACCAGAGCAAGCGCCGCCGGTGCCGCCTGAACGAGCAAAATCCGCTGACTGACGGTCGCCGCGCCATAGAGGCCGGCAACGATCACGCAAAGCAGGAAGAATTCCTTGATCTGGAAAGCGAAGGCTGCGTTGGGCTGGACCAGCCCCCACAGAAGGCCCGCGGCAAGAAATCCATTATAGAGCCCCTGATTGGCGGCGAGCACAGCCGAGTCGGCGGCCTTTTCCGGGGTGTTTCGAAAGGTTTTCAGGCCGAGCGGCCTGGTCCAAAAGAACATTTCGAGGCTGAGAAAATAAACATGCAGCACGGCGACCAGCGCCACTAGAATGTTGGCAATCGCGTTCATGAAGTTCCTCCCCAAGGTAATGCGCAAATCGTCGCGACGATCGGCAACGAGGCAATGAAGATGACAGGTCACATCGATCCAACCAAGAAAACATTCGTCCGCTTTCGCGAGAGCGATCGCCCCGGTCCCATCCACATGCTCAATCTGGTCCGCTTGCGGAAGCAAGCCGCCTATCCGGACGGGCGCTCAGTTACGGGAGCGGAAGCCTATGCGGCTTACGGCCGCGAGAGCGGGCCGGTATTCACGCGCCTCGGCGGCAAAGTAGCCTGGCAAGGCCGCTTCGAACTGATGCTGATCGGGCCAACGGACGAACACTGGGATCATTGCTTCATCGCGGAATATCCAAGCGTCGCCGCGTTCGTCGAGATGATCCGCGATCCGGTTTATCGCGAGGCGGTGAAACACCGCCAGGCCGCGGTCGAGGACTCCCGGCTGATCCGGACGAAGCCGCTGCCGGCCGGCAAGACGTTTGGCGAGATTCCGGAAGACAAGTGAACTTGCTTCACGCGAACTAGAGCGTGAGAGAGTTACTGCCGCGATGAAGGTGCGCTCCCTCTCCCCTTGTGGGAGGGCGATTATCCGGCAGTTGACAAACGTGGCAAACTCACCCCAAATTATACCAGAGAGCGAAACCCTCTGGAGGGGCAACTATGGCTGAGGTCTCGAAATCAGAGGGCGGGGAAGTCGTTCCTCCCCAGCTTCCGATCCCATACGTCACCAACTACACAAACAAGACCCTTACGATCATTCCGCTTTTGCTCACCTCTCTCAGAGTATGGGCAATAGCCATGCTCGAATGGGGTTCACTTCGATTTATCGATCACGCACCGATCAGCGTTTGGGTTTCATCAGCGCTAATTGCAGGGCTAGTGCTTGTCGTTCTCGAAAAAAGAGAGTGGCTAAACTTCAAAAATAGACGTTATTTCCCCATTTCTCTTTCGGTTCTTATGACGATTTGGATAGGTATCGTTGGATTCGCATATTATCTCGATACGCCATCTCAAGCGTCGGCCAATGTCGCGAAAGTTACTAAGGATAACGCCGACGATGATCGTGACGCAGTCGTTAGGCATTTAGTGACTGCTCTAAATGAACGGGATCAAGCCCGAAGGGATTTGGCATCTACTAAGCGAGATTTAGAGGCCGCGCGAGCGCAGCAGCCCCAATCTACCCCTGTTGCGCCCGCAGATAGTGCGCCGCTCTCTTGGGAAGGAAACCCCAATTGGGTCACATTTGGCGGTGCGAACGGCGGGGTCATTCCATATCTCGATATGAGGGGAAGTAACCCCAGCACTGGTTCCGTCCAATTGAAAGAGGCGTATCTGACGTCCGCAACAACTGGCGAAAAAATTCAAATGGTTGCGGATGCTGGGCTGGAGGGGAAAATACCGATCAGCCAAATGAACGCAATCCCGGCGGGCGCTTCAATCACCCTGAGGGCAATGTTTGACACCCAGATGCCACCTACCCGGATGCCACTCAAAGAGTTTGCTGATCATTGGATTAGAGGGACATTCACAGCGGAATACGAAGGAGTTGTCTTTACAAGAAGTTTTAACTTAGAAGCTCAGCTACGCAACTACCCGGAATTGCAACTTGGTCCTCGGGTTACCAGGAAAAAGCAGCAATGACCGTCATTCCCAATACGAGAACATCTCTATCGGTATTGGTTCGCTGGCGGCTTCCGTCTCTAGCTGAGACGGATGCCAGTGACCTCGTCTCAGCACCCTGCTATCGCAGTCGCGAACGTATCGGGATTGCTGCGGTTATTATGGCGGCACTGGAACTCCGCAACATACAGCGGCAGGTATTTGCGGCTGACCTTATGATAGGTGCCGACGACGCCGCGCTTGAGAATGCTCCAGAAGCCCTCAATCGTGTTGGTGTGAACGGCACCGACGACATAATCGCCGCCGCTCTTGCGAATGATCTTATGCGGATAGGTGCGGCTCAGGAAGCGATAGCCGGAGTGTTCGTCGGTCGCGAGCAAGCTGACCTTATCCGACACGGCCTCATGAACGAAGCTATCCAGCGTCTTGGTATCTGTGTTGTCGATCACCCGCAGCACGACGTTGCCCTTGCGGCTGATCGCGCCGACGACTGTAGATTTGCCGGAACCAATGCCGCCAGACGCGCCGTCGCGCTTACTGCGATGTTTGTTCGCCGCCTTGCCGCCCACATAGGTCTCGTCAACTTCGACGATCCCGCCAAGCTTTTCTTCCGGGGCGATCAGAGAAACGCGGATTTTATGGCACATGGAATGGGCGGTTTCGTAGCTGCCAAAGCCCATCATCCGCTGGATTTGCAGTGCGCTCATCCCCTTCTTGCTCGAAAGCATGAAGTGGGTAACCAGAAACCAGTCCCGGAGCGGCTTTTTTGTATTTTCAAAGATCGTCCCGGCGATAGCGGAGAAGCGATAGCCGTTCTTGTCGCATTCGCGGCATTGCCAGTGAAACGGCTTGTAGCTGGAAGCATCGTAAAGGTCTGCATTGCCGCAACGCGGGCAACGAACGCCATCGGGCCAGCGGCGCGCAACCAGGTATTCAAGGCAGGCATCCTCGTCACCGAGCGGAAACAACGCCTCAAATTGGGCGGTCGTCATCTGCGGTACGGCCTTCGGGCGAAAATCCATGGCAATTCCCCTAAACTCAGCGTGGGAGGATTTTGCCATGGGGGTTAGAATTTGTCAACTGCCGGATAATCGCCTTGTGGGAGAGGGTTGGGGTGAGGGGTTACGGTCTATCGATAGAGGAAAACCCCTCACCCGGATCGCATCTACCGATGCGACATAGCCGAAGCTTTGCTTCGGCGTACTTTCTGAGAACGGCCGCCGTGGGCGGCCTATGCCTCTCCCACAAGGGGAGACGTGAACCGAGCCTGCTTGTAAGGCGATTCAAACCAAAAACATCTCGCTCTAGGCAGCCACCTGTTCACTCGCGAGCAAATGCAGCAGCGCGCTTCTGATCGCGGCCTGCCGCGTCGGCGCCGAGATTTGTGCGCCGAGCAAATCCGTGACGTAGAACACGTCGCGGGCGCGCTCGCCGAAAGTCGCGACATGGGCCGAGGCAATATTGAGGTTGAGCTTTGAAATCGCGGTGGTCAGCTCGTAGAGCAAGCCCGGGCGATCGAGGCCGGAAACCTCGATCACGGTATAACGATCCGACCACTGGTTGTTGACAGTCACTTCCGGCTCGACCACGAAGGGACGCGCCTTGCCGCGCCCTGCGGCGCGCCGCGCTACCACTTCGGGCAGGCGCAGCTTGCCTTCAAGAACGTCCTCGATCATCTCGCCGATCCGCGTCGCGCGGCGCGCTTCGTCCTCATCGCGATCGTATTCCCGCGTGATTGCAATGGTGTCGAGCGCGCGCCCGTCGGTCGTCGTGTAGATCTGCGCGTCAACGATGTTGGCGCCCGCCGACGCACAGGCCCCCGCAATGATCGACAATAGCCATGGATGGTCGATCGCCAGGATAGTGAGTTCGGTGACGCCACGGGCCTCATCGAATCCGACATTGATCGCCAGCTTGGAGCCCTCCTGCTCGCTGGCGCCCAAGAACCGGGCATGGCGAATCTTGCGCTGCAACTCGACCTTGAGCCAGTAGGCCGGATAGTGCCGCCCGATATAGGCGTTGAGTTCCCGCTCCGGCCATTCGGTGAAGGCCTCGCGAAATTCGCCTTGCGCGAGGGCGATGCGCCGGGCGCGATTGACTTCCGAGAAGCCCCCGGTGAGCACGGGTTCCGTCTCGTAATAAAGCGTGCGGATTAGCTGCGCCTTCCAGCCGTTCCAGACACCGGGGCCGACGCCCCTGATGTCGGCGGTGGTCAGTATCGTCAAAAGCTTCATCTGTTCGACCGACTGGACCACGGCGGCGAAATTCTCGATGGTCTTGCGGTCCGACAGATCGCGCGACTGGGCAACCGTCGACATCGTCAAATGCTGTTCGATCAGCCAGGCCACGAGCTCGGTGTCTGCGGCGCTGAAGCCGAGCCGCGGACACAGCCGGCGGGCGACTTTCGCGCCCGCAATGGAGTGGTCCTCGAGGCGGCCCTTGGCGATATCATGCAGCAGCGTGGCAATATAGATGACGGGACGGTGCTCCGGCCTGATCTTGCGCATCAAGTCGCTGGCAACGACGAATTCGTCATTGCCGCCGCGTTCGATGTCCTGAAGATAGCCGATGCACCGCAACAGGTGCTCGTCCACCGTGTAGTGGTGGTACATGTTGAATTGCATCATCGACACGATCTTGCCGAAGGCGCGGATGAAGTGACCGAGCACGCCGGTTTCGTTCATGCGCCGCAGCACGATTTCCGCGTCGTTCGACGTCAGGATTTCCATGAACAGGCGGTTGGCCTCGGCATTGCCGCGCAGTTCGATATTGACCAGCTTCAGCGAGCGCGTCACCGTGCGCATGGCGTCGGGATGGAAGGCCAGATTGTTCTTTTGCGCGAGCCGAAAAATCCGGATCAGGTTGACGGGATCGTGCTTGAAGACATCGGGGGCTGCGAGATTGATGCGGTTGTGGTCGACGATGAAGTCGTCGCTCTCCGGCACCCGCCGCCGGGTGGTGCTGGGGCGCAACCGCGCCATCATGCGGCTGAGCACCGGCACGGGCTTGGCCTGTTCGTTTTCCAGCTTGGCACACAGGATCGCGGTGAGGTCGCCGACTTCCTTTGCGATCAGGAAGTAATGCTTCATGAAGCGTTCGACGTCCTGCATGCCGGGATGCGAGGTATAGCCGAGCCGGACCGCGATATCGCGCTGCATGTCGAATGACACGCGCTCTTCGGCGCGGCCGGCAAGAAAATGCAGGTTGCAGCGGACCGACCACAAAAAATCGGCGCAGCGGCGGAAGGTGCGATACTCCTGCGCATCGAACACGCCGCGATCGAGCAACTCGTCGGTATCGCGGACGCGGTAGACATATTTCGCGATCCAGAACAGCGTGTGCAGGTCGCGCAGTCCCCCCTTGCCGTCCTTGACGTTGGGTTCGACCAGATAGCGCGATTGCCCCGCACGCCGATGCCGCTCTTCGCGCTCGGCAAGCTTTGCGGTGACGAACTCCGTTGCGCTGCCCTGCACCACCTCCTTGTCGAACCGCGACACCAGTTCGTCGTAGAGCGGCTGATCGCCGGTCAGAAACCGAGTCTCGAGGATCGCGGTCCGGATCGTCATGTCGCCACGCGCCTGGCGGATCGATTCGTCGACCGAGCGCGTCGCGTGGCCGACCTTCAATCCCATGTCCCAAAGGCAGTAGAGCACGGCCTCGGCGACCTGCTCGCCCCAGGCGGTCTGCTTGTAGGGAAGGATGAACAGGAGATCGATATCGGATTCCGGCGCCATCAGGCCGCGGCCATAGCCGCCGGTAGCAACCACCGCCATGCGCTCGGCGCCCGACGGAATCGGCGTGTGGTAGAGATGGCGGGTTGCGGCATCGAACAGGATGCGGATGATCTCGTCCTGGACGAAACACAGCCGCTCCGCGCAACGCCGCCCATGCCGGTCCTTCAAGAGCACGGCCTGCGCGGTCTCGCGCGCAGCGATCAACTCGGCCTTCAGCAATTTTGCCACCGCGGCGCGGAAAACATCTTCGCGCCCGGCATGTTCGGTGGCCAACGCACCCACCGCCGCCGTAATCCGCAGCGTATCGAAACGATCGTCGGCCTGGGGCCGTGCCTGGGTCACAACATCATCCATCAGCTATTCCGATAATCGACACTGCGGAGCCTGTCACGAACCATCGCGACAATGGCAGCCAATCCATCCTCAATTGCCTTCATTTCGAATAACGCCGTTCTTTCGATCACCGCATTGGCGGTGTATTTTTTCTTGCCATTGACGGCCGCTCTAACTCATTGAAAGAGAATGGCGTTTCGCGCGCTACGGGACGATATCCGAAGGCAGGCTGCACCCCTGTCACGTTGACGCTTTCGCATGATCTGCTTTGATCTAGCCATCCCACGGAGAATTACGACGATGTCCAGGATTTCACGGCGCGGGCTCGCCGCGATAATCGCCCTGTTGGCGCTGACCCCCACTTGCGCGCCGGCCGCGGAGGGCTTGAAAGAGATTCGCGTGGATTGGGCGACCTACAATCCGGTGTCGCTGATCCTCAAGCAAAAGGGAATGCTGGAGAAGGAGTTCGCCAAGGACGGCGTCCGCATCGTCTGGGTCCAATCGGCGGGTTCCAACAAGGCGCTCGAATACCTCAATGCCGGCTCGATCGATTTCGGCTCGACCGCGGGTTCCGCCGCACTGGTCGCCAGAATCAACGGCAACCCGATCAAGTCGATCTATGTCTATTCGCGTCCCGAGTGGACGGCGCTGGTGACGACCAGGGATTCAAAGATTGCGACCGTCGCCGATCTCCGGGGCAAGCGCGTCGCGGTGACCCGCGGCACCGATCCGCATATTTTCCTCGTCCGCGCCCTGCTCGATGCCGGATTAAGCGAAAAGGACATCACGCCGGTGCTGTTGCAACACGCCGACGGCAAGACCGCGCTGATCCGCGGCGATGTCGATGCGTGGGCCGGCCTCGACCCGATGATGGCGCAGGCGGAACTCGAGGATGGCGCAAAACTGTTCTTCCGCAAAGCGGACGCCAACACCTGGGGCATCCTCAACGTGCGCGAACAATTTCTGAAGGACAATCCGCAAGCCGTCCAGCGGGTGCTCGCGACCTATGAGGACGCGCGCAAATATGCGCTCGCCAATTATGACGAGCTGCAGAAGGCGCTGGTTGCCGCCACCAAGCTGCCGGACGCGGTGGCCGACAAACAGCTCAAGGAACGCACCGACCTGTTGCATAGCCGGATCGGCGCGCCACAACGCGAGTCGATTCTCGCTGCCGGCCTCGCGTTGCAGCAGGCCGGCGTGATCGACGCCAAGGTCGACGTCAAGGCGGCGCTCGATTCATTGATCGACGACGGCGTTCCGCTGCCGACGAATTGAGACAATGCTTCCCTTCCCCTCTCCCCTTGTGGGAGAGGGTGGCGAGAATGAGCAAAGCGAAATTCCGAGCCGGGTGAGGGGTTTTCTTTCTTTCCGGCCGAACCCCTCACCCGGTTTCTCGCTATCGCTCGAAACCACCCTCTTCCACAAGGGGAGAGGGTGGCACCGGCGCGCGCCGCACCACCACCTTGCAATCCGTTGCCAGACGCGGTTTTGCTAAGGCCATGACGCTGGACACGATTGCAGCCGCGAAGTCCGACCTGGCAACGAACCCCACGCCCACCGCGCGCCTGCGCGGCTACGCGCGGCCGTTATTGGGATTGCTGCTGCCGCTGGGCGTCGCGCTCGCCTGGGAGGTCATCGTCTGGCGCGGCCTTTCCAGCGGGCGGCTGGTGCCGCCGCCATCCAAAATCTTCATCACCATCTGGGAGCTTGCCCGCAGCGGCGAGCTGACGCTCCACGTAACCGCGACGATGACGCGCGTCATGGCCGGATTTGGCCTTGGCGTGATATCGGGCACATTGTTTGGTGCCATCTCCGGCTATTGGGGGCTGGCAAGGCGGCTGCTCGATCCGACCATTCAGGCATTGCGCGCGATCCCCTCGCTCGCCTGGGTACCGCTGTTCATTTTGTGGCTCGGCATTTTCGAGACCTCGAAGATCGCGCTGATCGCCATCGGCGTGTTTTTCCCGGTCTATCTCGGCGTCATGGGCGCGATCTTGTCGGTCGACCGCAAGATCGTCGAAGTCGGCCGCACTTTCCGCCTCTCCGGCCCGGCGATGATCCGCCGCATCCTGCTGCCGGCGGTGTTGCCGGCCTATGTGGTGGCGCTGCGCGTCGGTCTTGGCCTGGGCTGGATGTTCGTGGTCGCGGCCGAACTCATGGGCGCCTCCGAGGGGCTCGGCTATCTCCTGCTCGACGGCCAGCAGCTCGGCAAGCCCGCGCAAATTCTCGCAGCCATTGTCATCTTCGCCATTCTTGGCAAGACCACCGACTGGCTGATCGAAGTTATCGCGGCTCCCTTCCTGCGCTGGCAGGATGCCTTCGGCAAATCAAGCGGGAGCGTTTGATGCTGGTGCTCGAAGCGCTCGGGAAAACCTATCCGAACGGCGTCCATGCGCTGGAGCGTTTTTCCGCAACCGTCAGGCTTGGCGAGATCGTCGCCGTCATCGGCGGCTCCGGCTGCGGAAAATCGACGCTGCTGCGCGCCGTCGCGGGGCTCGATCCGCCGACGTCCGGCACCGTCACGCTCGACGGCATCACGATTGCGGCCCCGCATGCGAAAATCGGCATCATTTTCCAGGAACCGCGGCTATTGCCCTGGCTCAGCGTCGCCGACAATATCGGTTTCGGCCTTGGCGATTTGACAGCCGACGCGAGGGACGAGCGGGTGGCCCGCGCACTTGTCAAGGTCGGCCTCAACGACAAGGCGAGCGCGTGGCCGCGGGAACTCTCCGGCGGACAGGCGCAGCGGGTTGCGATTGCGCGTGCCCTGGTGCCGCAGCCGGAGGTGTTGCTGCTGGACGAGCCGTTCTCCGCACTCGATGCCTTCACCCGGCGCGATCTGCAGGACCATCTACTGGACCTCTGGGCGGACACCAGGCCGACGCTGGTGCTGGTCACCCACGACGTCGACGAGGCAGTGGTGCTCGCCGATCGTGTTTTTGTGATGCGGCCGCGGCCGGGCCGGCTGTTCGAGGAGATCAGGATCGACCTGGGCCGCCCGCGGGATCGCAACTCGCCGCACTTCGACAATTTCAAGCGCCGCGTGCTCACCGCGCTCGATCGCTCGCTCGACCGCAGCGTGCCGGATGCGGACGCAAAATCGAGCGCCGGCGAAGCGATGTGGTGGTGACATCGTTGTCCCGACCCGTTACATCCGACACCATAAAATATCCGGGAGAAGAAAATGGACGCCGCTGAACTGCGCGCCACGCAGGCGCCGATCAAGGAAAAATACAAGACCGATCCGAAAGCCGCCTTCATCACCCTGAAGGCGAAAGGCTCGATCGACCAGGAAGGCATCGCCTGCAAGGTCGAGACCGGCCGGGCGCTTGCGGTGGCGGGGCTGCATCCTGCGACCGGCGGATCGGGGCTTGAACTCTGTTCCGGCGACATGCTGCTGGAGGCGCTCGTCGCCTGCGCCGGCGTCACCCTGAAATCGGTCGCGACCGCAATCGAAGTGCCGCTGAAATCAGGCCAGGTCAGCGCCGAGGGCGACCTTGATTTTCGCGGCACGCTCGGCGTCGACAAGGAGGCGCCGGTGGGATTTGCCGAAATCCGCCTGCGCTTCGATGTCGATACGGCAGCCGCGCAGGAGAAGCTCGACCTGCTGCTCAAACTCACCGAGCGCTATTGCGTGGTCTACCAGACCATCAAGAATGGCCCGAAAGTTTCGGTGACGATGCATCGGGTGTAGCCAAACAATGGGTGTCGTCCCCGCGAAAGCGGGGACCCATAACCCCAGGGCGCGGTCGTCTCGCACGATGCCGGCCAGTCCTCCTGACTAACAACTGCCTGTGGTTATGGGTCCCGGCTCGCGCTTCGCTTGGCCGGGACGACGGTTAGAAAAATGTCTCCCGACCTTTCATTCATTCTTTTGCTCGCGCTGCGCATGGCGGTGGCCGCCGCTTTCGTGGTGACGGCTTCCATCATCACCGAACGATCGGGCCCGGTCATCGGCGCGTTGATCGCGACGTTGCCGATTTCGGCCGGGCCGTCTTACGTGTTTCTCGCACTCGATCATGATGCCGCCTTCATCGCCGAAGGCGCGCTGTCGTCTCTCGCGATCAATGCGGCCACCATGTTCCTCTCGCTGACCTATGTAATCCTGGCGCAGCGACGGAGCGCCTTTGTCAGCATTGCCGGCGCAATGGCGGTCTGGATCGTGCTCGCCGTGCTGGAGCGACGGGTTCACTGGTCGTTGGCGGGCGGCCTGATCGCCAACGCTATTGCTTTTGCGATCTGTCTTCCGTTGTTGAAACGCTTTCAGCACGCCAGGATGCCGCTGATCACGCGGCGATGGTACGACGTCCCGCTGCGCGCGGGGCTGGTCGCAACCCTGGTGGCAACCGTTGTATCCTTATCAAGCTGGGTCGGCCCGGAAGTGAGCGGCACGATCGCGCTGGTTCCGATTGTGTTGACCAGCATGATGATAATCCTGCACCCGCGTATCGGCGGACCCGCGACCGCCGCGCTGATTGCCAATGGCGGCTGGGGCCTGATGGGATTCGGACTTTCCTTTGCCGCTCTTCATATCGCCGCGGTGCCGTGGGGTTCGGCGATTGCGCTTTGCCTCGTGCTGGCGATCTGCTTGGGGTGGAATCTCGGCCTGTGGTGGCTGGGGCGAAGGCGCGTCGTTAAGCCGTCATTGCGAGCCAACGGGTCGCGCGAAACGCGCGCCCGATGACGGGCTCCGCGAAGCAATCCATACACCCACAGAAAGAAGCTGGATTGCTTCGTCGCTTTGCTCCTCGCAATGACGAAGCGGCGCAAGATTACTCCTTCCGCAATTTCGCCCTCAGCGCATAAAGCGCCTCCAGCGCCTCGCGCGGCGACATCTCGTCCGGGTGCAGCGCCCTCACGGCCTCGAGCATTTTTTCCGCCTCGCTCGGTGGTGGTGGCTCGGCGGCGGCGCGCGAGGGCACCGCAAACAGCGGCAAATCGTCGGCGAGCGCGCGCGCGGTCTGGCCGCGGTCCTGCGCTTCGAGCTTGGCGAGCACCGATTTGGCGCGCGCGATAACGGAAGGCGGCAGGCCTGCGAGCTTGGCGACCTGGATGCCGTAGGAGCGATCCGCCGAGCCCGGCAATACTTCGTGCAAGAACACGACGTTGCCCTGCCATTCCTTGACGCGGACGGTCGCGTTGAACAGCCGCGGCAGTTTTGCCGAGAGCGCGGTGAGTTCGTGATAGTGCGTGGCGAACAATGCGCGACAGCGGTTGGCCTCGTGCAGATGCTCGATCGCAGCCCAGGCAATCGACAGCCCGTCGAAGGTCGCCGTGCCCCGGCCGATTTCGTCCAGAATCACCAGCGAGCGCTCGCTGGCCTGATTGAGGATGACGGCCGTCTCCACCATCTCCACCATGAAGGTGGAACGGCCGCGCGCCAGATCATCGGCCGCACCGACGCGCGAAAACAGCCGGTCGACGACACCAATCCGCGCCCGCGATGCCGGCACGAAGGAGCCGGCCTGCGCGAGCAGCGCGATCAGTGCGTTCTGGCGCAGGAAGGTCGACTTGCCGGCCATGTTGGGACCGGTGATCAGCCAGATCTGGCCTGATGGCTGTTCCGGTCCCGGCGAAAGGTCGCAGGCATTGGCAATGAACGGCTGGCCGTCGCGTTTCAACGCCTGCTCGACCACCGGATGGCGGCCGCCTTCGATGGCAAAGGACAGCGAGCCGTCGACCTCCGGCCGGACATAATTGTCGTCGATCGCGCGCTTGGCCAAGGCGGTAGCGACATCGAGCACTGCAAAGGCATGCGCCGCCGCGCGCAGATCTTCGCTGGCTGCGACCGCCAACGCACAGAGCCGCTCGAATATCTCCAGTTCCAGCCCCAGCGCGCGATCGCCGGCATTGGCAATTTTCGCCTCGATCTCGCCAAGCTCGGACGTGGTGAAGCGAACTTGTCCGGCCAGCGTCTGGCGATGAATGAAGGTCGCGCTTAGGGGCGGCGCCATCAGCTTCTCGCCATGCTGCGCCGTCACCTCGACGAAATAGCCGAGCACGTTGTTGTGGCGGATCTTCAGGCCCTTGATGCCACTATCCTCCGCGTAACGCGCCTGCATGGAGGCGACGACGAGCCGCGAGGCATCGCGCAAATGACGCGCTTGATCGAGCGAGGGCTCATAGCCTTCACGGACGAAGCCGCCGTCACGCTTGAGCAACGGCAATTGTTCTGACAGCGCACGCTCGAATTCGCCCGCCAATTCCCGCGACGGACGGCGCAGCGCCACCATTGCGGAGGCAATTTCCGGTGGGGGCCGTTCCATCCGCGCCAGATGGAGGAGCGCCTGGTCCGCCGCGAGAATGGCATCGCGCAAGCCTGCAAGGTCGCGCGGGCCGCCGCGCGCGACCGATAGCCGCGCCAGCGCGCGCGACAGATCCGGCGCCGCGCGCAAGGTGGTACGAAGATCGTCGCGCAGGCCGCTATCGGCGACAAAGGCCGCGATGGCATCGAGCCGGCGCGCGATCGCGGCGGCATCGGTCAGGGGCGCGGCGAGCCGTTGCGCCAGCAGCCGCGAGCCGGCCGAAGTCACGGTACTGTCGATGGCATCGAGCAACGATCCGCGACGCTCCCCACTGAGCGTTCGCGTCAGTTCGAGATTGGCGCGGGTCGCCGGATCGATCGCCATGGTGGTGCCGGCGGCCTCGCGCGAGGGCGGCGACAATGGCGGACGCCTTCCCACCTGCGTGCGGTCGATATAGGTGACGGCGGCGGCCGCAGCGGTCGCCTCCAGCCGCGACATCGCCGACAACCCATCCATGGTGGCGACCGCGAAATAGTCGCACAAGCGACGCTCGGCCGTGGAACTATCGAAGACATCGCGGGTCAGCGGCGTCACCGCCGGCCAATCGCGCAAAACGGGACCGACGTCGGCGTCACAGTAGAGCGCGTCGGTGACGATGATCTCGTTAGGGTTGATGCGCGACAGTGTCGCTGCAAGCTCGCTCGCTGAACATTCCGTGACAATGAATTCGGACGTCGAAATATCGATCCACGAAAGCCCGATGCGGTCGGCGCCAGTGGAGCCGCGCGTCCGCGCGATCGCGAGCAGGTAATTGTTGGTCCTTGCATCGAGAAGCGTGTCTTCGGTGAGCGTCCCCGGCGTCACCAGCCGCACGACGTCACGGCGCACCACGCTCTTGTTGCCGCGGGCGCGTGCGGCGGCCGGGTCCTCCATCTGCTCGCACACCGCGACCCGATGGCCCTGCGCGATCAGGCGATGCAGATAATCGTCAGAGCGTTCGACCGGAACGCCGCACATCGGGATGTCCACGCCCTGGTGCTTGCCGCGCTTGGTCAGCATGATGCCGAGTGCGCGCGAGGCGATCTCGGCGTCCTCGAAGAACAGTTCGTAAAAATCGCCCATCCGGTAAAACAGCAGCAGACCGGGATTGGCCGCCTTGATTTCCAGATATTGTTCCATCATCGGCGTCACGCGCGCCGGCTCAACCGCAGGCTGGGCGTCGTTGGATGCTAAAAATGTCGGCTGGATGGTCATGGGCGGCGCAAACTACAAAATTTCAGCGTCCGATCCTACCGCTTTGCCGCGGCTATGCGCCTTTTCCACGCCCCGGAATGGGCCTTCCCGACATGGCCGCCCCCGCGCGAAAGCAAGACCCGGAGATAGCTGATCAATTGACCTCTGTTATCCCCGCTCCTACAACTCGCCCTCAATGGATGGAACGCCGATCTTAGGGAGAGACCGATGGGTGAGGTATTTTTATGTGACGCGGTACGGACCCCGATCGGCCGTTTCGGAGGCTCTCTTGCCAAGGTTCGCACCGACGATCTGGCGGCAACTCCGATCAAGGCGCTGATGGCGCGGCATCCCAAACTCGACTGGTCGCAGGTCGATGAGGTGTATTTCGGCTGCGCCAACCAGGCCGGCGAGGACAACCGAAACGTGGCGCGGATGGCGCTGCTGCTGGCCGGCATGCCGGATTCGGTTCCCGGCCAGACCCTCAATCGCCTCTGCGCCTCGGGGCTGGACGCGGTCGGCGCCGGTGCGCGCGCCATTCGTGCCGGCGAGATCGATCTCGCCATTGCCGGCGGCGTCGAATCGATGACGCGGGCGCCGTTCGTGATGGGCAAGGCGGCGGAGGCGTTTTCGCGCTCGGCCGACATTTTCGACACCACCATCGGCTGGCGCTTCATCAACCCGCTGATGAAGGCGCAATATGGCGTCGATGCCATGCCCGAGACCGGCGAGAACGTGGCCGAGGAATTTCAGGTCTCGCGCGCCGATCAGGATGCGTTCGCGATCCGCTCGCAGCAGCGCGCGGGCCAGGCCATCGCCTCCGGCTATTTCGCGGAGGAAATCACCGCCGTTTCGGTGCCCGGTGGCAAAGCGGGTCCCATGACGGTCGACAAGGACGAACACCCGCGCCCCGAGACGACGCTGGAGGGGCTGGCCAAATTGAAGCCGATCGTGCGCAATCCGGGCACGGTGACGGCCGGCAACGCATCCGGCGTCAATGACGGCGCGGCCGCCATGATCCTTGCCTCCGAGGCCGCGGTGAAGAAGCACGGACTGACGCCGCGCGCGCGGATTCTGGGGCTGGCTTCGGCCGCCGTGCCGCCGCGCATCATGGGCATCGGACCTGTGCCGGCCACGCGCAAGCTGATGGAGCGGCTGGGACTGAAAATCACCGACTTCGATTTGATCGAGCTCAATGAGGCATTTGCCAGCCAGGGTATCGCCTGCCTGCGCCAGCTTGGCGTCAAGGACGATGCGGACTTCGTCAACCCGCATGGCGGCGCCATTGCGCTCGGTCACCCGCTCGGCATGAGCGGCGCTCGCCTCGCGATGACCGCGGTCCACGGATTGGAGAAACGCGGCGGAAAGCGCGCGCTCGCCACCATGTGCGTCGGCGTCGGCCAGGGCGTCGCGATGGCACTTGAGAAATTGAACTGAGGTAGAAAACGTCATTGCGAGGAGCGGAGCGACGCGGCAATCCAGTCTTTCTTGTGGCCTTGGATTGCTTCGCTACGCTCGCAATGACGAGGAGAAATCACCATGACATTCGCCTATCCGACCGAAAGCAACAAAGCCCACCCCGCGCGGCTGTCGCCGGACTACAAGAGCACCGTGAAGCGCTCGCCTTCGAAGCCGCTGATCATCATGCGCCACACGCTGTCGGAATTAACCGGGCCGGTCTACGGCCACGAGACCGTGCGCGCGGGCGACAGCGATCTCACCACGCAGCACAAAAGCGAGCCGATCGGCGAACGCATCATCGTGCACGGCCATGTGCTCGACGAAGACGGACGCGGCGTGCCCAACACGCTGCTCGAAATCTGGCAAGCCAATGCCTGCGGACGCTATATCCACGTGCGCGACCAGCACCCTGCCCCGCTCGATCCGAATTTCACCGGCGCCGGACGCGCCGAGAGCGACGGCGAAGGCTATTACCGGTTCGTCACCGTCAAGCCCGGCGCCTATCCATGGGGCAACCATCACAATGCCTGGCGGCCGGCCCACATCCATTTCTCGGTGTTCGGCTATTCATTCGTGTCACGGCTGGTGACGCAGATGTATTTCCCGGGCGATCCGCTATTTCCGTTCGACCCGATCTTCAATTCGGTGACCGACGCGAAAGCGCGCGAGCGGATGGTTTCCGCCTTCGACCTGGAGAACACCCAGCCGGAATGGGCGCTGTGTTACCGCTTCGATATCGTGCTGCGCGGCCGCAACGCCACGCCGATGGAGACGAAATAGTGCGCGAGACCAGGCCGCAAGGCATTACGCCGTCGCAGACCGTCGGCCCGTTCTTCGCTTACGGGATGACGCCGAACGGCAAATACGAATGGAATGACGCCTTCACCAGCAATCTGGTGACGCCGGATACGGCCGGCGAGCGGATCAGGATCGAAGGGCGGGTGTTTGACGGCGACGGCAAATCTGTTCCCGACTGCATGCTGGAGATCTGGCAGGCCGACGCGTCGGGCAACTTCGCGGACCCCAAGGACAAGCGCGCGCTGCCGAATTCGAAGTTCAGGGGATTCGGCCGTTGCGGCACCGATGCGAACGGCGATTACGCCTTCGACACCATCAAGCCCGGCTCGGTTCCCGATCCCGATGGGAAGCCGCAGGCGCCACATATTCTGCTCGCGATTTTCGCCCGTGGCATGCTGCTGCACAACTACACGCGGATCTATCTCGAGGGCGAAGCGTCCAATGCGGCCGATCCGGTTTTGGCGCTGGTGCCTTCCGACCGCCGCGCCACGCTGATTGCCAAACGCGCAGCCGATGGCAACGGCGTCTATCGTTTCGACATCCATCTTCAGGGCGACAACGAAACGGTGTTCTTCGAGGTTTGAAACGATCTGTCCTTTCGTCATGCCCGGCCTTGTGCCGGGCATCCACGTCTTCGGGTTGCCGCGCGAAAGACGTGGATGGCCGGGCATAGGCGAGCGGAAGCGACGCCGTCCTTCGGACGGCTATGCCCGGCCATGACGTGGAGAAGTCGATCTGCAACTCCTACTCCATCACCGCATGTTCCGGCGCGGCCACCTGCTTGCGCAGCGCGGCCTTGGTGGAGCCGATGATGATCGCGAGCGGGATCGTGCAGAGCGTGAACAGCATCACCATCTGGTAATCCCGCGAAAATGCGATGATCTGCGCCTGCAGGCCCAGCATGACATCCGCCAGGGGTCAGGGAACCCGCACCAGGAGCGGGATTTTGGTTTCTCCGCCAAGATGCTACGGTCAAATGAATGAGACTTGCCAAACCGACATTTCCCGCGCCCGACCACGATCACGGCCGCTGCACCGCGGACGCGCTGCGGCATGCCGAGCGCGTCTGTGCGGTGCGGGCGCAGAGACTTACGCCGATCCGCCGTCAGGTGCTGGAAGCGCTGCTCGGCAGCCACCGCCCGCTCGGCGCCTATGAGGTCATCGAGGAACTGGCCAAATCGATGCCGCGGCCGGCACCGATCACGGTCTATCGCGCGCTCGATTTCCTGATGGAAAACGGCCTCGTCCACCGCATCGAGAGCCGCAACGCCTTTCTCGCTTGCGCGCAGGACCACGATGGGACCGCGATGGTCGCATTCCTGATATGCGAGCGCTGCGGCCTGGTCGGCGAAATTCCGGCAGCCCCCGTGGTGCAAAGCCTCGATGCGTCGGCACGCGCCACAGGCTTTGCCCCCAACATGTCGCTCGTCGAAATCACCGGCGTTTGCGCGCACTGCCAGAACTAAGAAGAGAGCGAAAAGCTTCCCAAGAGGGCTCATGATTTCAGAAAAATCGCCGCTTTTATCCGCGGAGCGTCCGCTTCCGCCGCGCGCCATCGCACTGATGCTGCTTTTATGCGTGAGCTGGGGTTTCAACCAGGTGGCGGTCAAGCTGGCGCTGCCTGACATTCCGCCGCTGTGGCAAGGCCTGATCCGCTCGCTCGGCGCGCTTCCTGTGCTGCTGTTGATCGCGCGTTTTCGCGGCACGAAACTCTTTGCCCGCGACGGCACGCTTCGCGCCGGACTTTTGCTGGGTGTGATCTTCGGCATCGAATTCGTGATGATCTTTCGCGGGCTGGCATTGACATCGGCCTCGCGTGCCGTGGTGTTTCTCTATACCGCGCCGTTTTTCGTAGCGCTCGGCTCGTATCGTTTCCTGGGCGAGCGGCTGCGCTTCGCGCAATGGGCGGGCCTCGCTTTGAGCTTTGCCGGCGTGGCGCTTGCGATCGGCGTGCCGCAGGCGGACGTCGACGCCAATGTGCTGTGGGGGGACATCTTGATCGTCGGCGGCGGCGCGCTGTGGGCGGCGACGACCTTGACCGTGAAGGCGACGCGGCTACGTCATGCGCCGGCCGAAAAGTCGCTGATTTACCAGGTGACGCTGTCGATCCCGATTCTGGCGCTGGCCGCTCTCGTTTCCGGCGAAACCCTGACCCGCGTTCCCGGACCCTTGGCCCTTTCCTTGATGGTTTATCAGACCGTCTGGGTGGTCGGATTGACCTTTTTGCTCTGGTGGGTCCTGGTCAAAACCTATTCGGCCAGCAAATTGTCGGCATTTACCTTCATCACCCCTTTGTTTGGCGTCGTGGCTAGCTATTTCATCCTGCATGATACGCTGACCCCGGTATTTGGCGCCGCGGCGCTGCTTGTAATTGCAGGGCTTTTTCTAGTTAACCGCGCCAGCCCGGCCGTCCCGGTTCCGATTGATCCGTTGCTGACAACAACCAAAACCTGATATTCGAGACGCCATGAACCAGCCCGTAAAACCACCCGAGAACGACATCGCCGGTCCTAACCCCCGGCATAAAACCACCCAGGTCATGGTCGGCAATGTCGCCGTCGGCGGCGGCGCGCCGATTGTCGTGCAGTCGATGACCAATACCGACACCGCCGATGTCGAGGGCACGATCGCCCAGGTCGCGGCCTTATCGCGCGCCGGCTCGGAAATGGTGCGCATCACGGTCGACCGCGAGGAAGCCGCTGCCGCCGTTCCGCATATTCGCGACGGCTTGCGCAAGCAGGGCATCACCACGCCCTTGATCGGCGATTTCCATTACATCGGCCACAAGCTGCTCGCGGAGTATCCGGCTTGCGCCGAAGCGCTCGACAAATATCGCATCAATCCGGGCAATGTCGGCTTCAAGAACAAGCGCGACACGCAATTCGCCGACATCATCGAGATCGCCAACAAGAACAACAAGCCGGTGCGCATCGGCGCCAACTGGGGCTCGCTCGATCAGGAACTGCTCACCAAGTTGATGGACGAGAACACGGCTTCCGCCGATCCGCGCGATGCGCGCGCGGTGACGCGCGAAGCCATGGTGCAGTCGGCGCTATTGTCGGCGGCGCGCGCGCAAGAACTCGGCATGCCGATGAACAGGATGATCCTGTCGGCGAAGGTCTCCGCCGTGCAGGATCTGATCGCGGTCTATCAGGAACTCGTCCGCCGCTCGGATTACGCCATCCATCTGGGCTTAACCGAAGCCGGCATGGGCTCCAAGGGCATCGTCGCCTCATCGGCCGCGCTCGGAATCCTGCTGCAGGAAGGCATTGGCGACACCATTCGCATTTCGCTGACGCCCGAACCCGGCGGCGATCGCACGGTCGAAGTGCAGGTCGCGCAGGAACTGCTGCAGACCATGGGCTTCCGCACCTTCGTGCCGCTGGTAGCCGCCTGCCCCGGCTGCGGCCGCACGACCTCGACCACGTTCCAGGAACTGGCGCGCTCGATTCAGGATTTCATCCGCGATGAAATGCCGAGCTGGAAGACGCGCTATCCCGGCGTCGAAGAACTCAACGTCGCGGTGATGGGCTGCATCGTCAACGGCCCCGGCGAATCCAAGCATGCCAATATCGGCATCTCGCTGCCCGGCACCGGCGAAGCGCCGGCCGCACCCGTGTTCGTCGACGGCAAGAAATTCCGCACCTTGCGCGGACCGACCATTGCGACCGACTTCAAGGCGCTCGTGATCGACTATATCGATCAGCGCTATGGAGCGAATGCGAAGCCGACGGCGGCGGCGGAGTAAGCCTCCGGCCGCCGTCTGCGGGATCGTTCGGATTTCTCAAGCCTTGATCTTGAGGCTCTCACCGAACGACGGGCCGGTTGCGCGGCTAGAAGGCGGCGCCTTCCGAATACATCGGGTTGCGGGCGCAAGCGTCGTCGCCACGGCTGTCCCAACCGCCCCTGGCCCGCCAGCCGCTCCACGCTTGATAATCGTACGCGGGACTATATGGATTTCCCGGTTCGATCGTCGCGCAATAGGTGCTCATGCCGTACTGGCCTGGATGGACAGGTTTCCTTGCCATCGCCGGTCCTGCCAGCACGGTCGAAACGACGGCAGCAGCCGCAATCAGCTTGAATTTGGTCATGGCGTTTCTCCTCTTGGTCTAAAACGCTGCTTGACCAATTGCGGGGGCGAACCGGCGTTCCGGCCTTGGTTCCTAAAAGAAACTTCAATCTGCGGCTAGGGGACGATCTACTGCGGCGCAGCGCGTAGCGCAAAGCGACGCAAGTTCATTTACTCTGCGGCCCCTTGGCCTTTGCCTCGGCCGAGCAGGGATTGTCGCTCGAGCAGATGTCGCCAATCACGCCGACGGCCTGGATTTCGATCTCGATTCCGGGCCGGGCGAAATTCGTCACGGTGATCAGCGCGCTGCCGGGATAGTTTCCGTTCTTGAAGAAGTCCTTGCGCATTTCCACGAACTTGTCGCCATAGCGGGATTCCTTGATGAAGACCGTCATGGCCACGACATTGTCCAGGCTGCCGCCGGCGCGTTTCAGGACGCCGTCGACTTGCGCGAACACCTGTTTGACCTGCGCTTCGAAATTGTTGGCGATGTTGTTGCCCTGGCTGTCCTCGGTCGCGGTCTGGCCGGCGACCCAGACCGTCATTCCGCCCGACGTAATCACCCCTGGCGAAAACGCCCGCGACATTTGGAACGGCGTCTTTTGCAAGTACTCGGCCGCCTGTGCCGCAGGTGCAACCAACAGAGCGAGCAACGCGGTGACGATACGATTCATCGGGCACTCCTGACGAGAGATAAAGGCAGTATAGCAGCGCACCATATCTTAAAGCCGTCTCACCGCGCGGCAAGTCTGTCGCGCGGCTCCAACGCGGAAGCGGTATAGCGCCGCCGGTCAGTCCGGAATCCTCACCTGGCCGCCGGCAAAGGTGATCTGCACATTCGACGCCGGGACGTCCGCGATCGGCGGCACGTTGGCCGTCGTAATAGGAGGCGCACCTACGCCACGCGGGGTCGTGTGCACGACCTGGCTCGGCGGCAGCGATCGTCCGTTCCGCAGATGGTCGTACATCAGGTCCATCGCCTCGATGAAGTAGCGATGCAGCGGAATGAGCAAGGCGTTGTAGCCGGGGAATTGATTGAAGCTGTCGAGGTGCTGGGCGTTGGTCACCTCATAATAGTGCAGCGGGCTGAGCGAGCCCTCGACCACGTTGTTCAGCCCGAAATAGGCGCGCGCGGCGAAATTCAGCGGCAGGATCGCGTCGTTTCGGCCGGCGACAAAGATTGCGGGAATGCGACGCAGGTTGCCCGACGCGATGATGTCTTCGACGCCCTCGGCGATGCGTTGCGCCTCTCCGGCCACTGTGCGGTCCAGCGGCGCACCGGTGACGGCGTCGCGGCCGAGCGCGAGCGAGCGCAGGCATAGCGCGCCATCGAGGTCTTGATCCGGCGTCGAGACGCGGTTTTCCTTAGGCCCGCCAGGTGCGGCATTGTTGATCAGATTGACGCCGCTGGTCGGCGGAATGCCGTTGCTGGTGCCGAAGATCTGCGCCTCGCTGGTGGCCGCAAGGGGGATTGGCAGGCCCGACGCATTTGTTGCGCCGAAACTGTAGTTGCAGAGATTGTCGAGCACGCCGAACCGGCCGTAGGCGTTGGCATAGGTCACAGAGATCGCCTGGTGCACGAAAGCAAACCAGTAGCCCGGCTGCACCACGTTCTGTTCGACCTGGATGCCGAATTTATTGATGATCGCCTGCGCCTCGGTCGCCTGGTCGTTGGTTGTCGTCGAGGCGAGCAGCCCCTTCGCATGAAGGCTGGCGCAGCGCGCTGCGCTTGCCGCGAGATTGAGCGGTGCGGTGGCATTGGCCGGCGCGGCGCTGGCGCAGCCCTGAAAAACGTTGATGAGGGTGGTGTAATCGATCAGCGGCCGGCTGTGCGCGGCGAACGGCTGACCGTTGCCCCGCACGATCGTGAAGTTCGAGGTGAATTTCGGATTGACGTTCGGCTCGCCGACCGCAAGGCCGTCGATCAGCTGCTCGTTGTCCTGCTCCACGGCGCGCACCGACGCGCCCCCGCCATTCGACACGCTGGAGGCGATCACGATGGTGTTGCGCTTGCTGAACTCGATGCCGGTGTTCTTGAACTTCTCGTTCAGAACCTTGAACGCGAACTTGATCGAGCGCAGCACATTCTCGCCCCAGTCCTTTTCGGGATTTTGCTGCGAATGCGCGTGCTTGAAGGCAAACCGGTTGGGGGTAGCGGCATTGAACGCGGTCCGTTCGCCGCTCGAGATCGACGCGGTGAAGTTTGAGTCATCGCCCGCCTGCACCGCGTCAGTGCGTTCGCCGCGGATCAGGTCCACGGTGTTGTTCTGCAGATCATCCGCACCCGTGCCGGTACCCTTGTCGGTGTAGGCAACCGCGCAACCATGCTTGAGGCCCCATTCGCCGGCGGTCGCGATCGCGCCATAGACGCCGCGCGAGCCGGATGACGGCGCCGCGATGATGCAGCTTGCCGTGGGCACGAAGCTGTCGGGTACCTGTACCATCATGGTCACGCGCGCGCGTCCGGCCTCGCCGTTCTCGAACACGATGTTTTCATCGCCCGCGATCAGGCCTTCATTCGTCGTCACGGTGCCGTCCGCTTTGACGTTCGGCCCATAAAGCGTGCCGAACCCGCCGCCCGGCGTCGGATCGACCAGCGCGCGGTAATTATTGTAGATCGCGGACCGGCGCAGTTCCTCAGGCGTCGGATTGAGCGGATCTGCAAAGCCAGGCGGTGTCGCGGAACCCAGCCCCGATTTGCCAAGCCCAGCCGTCAGGAGGTCGTTGGTCACGCCGTCATAGTGCGTGTGTATGACGCCCTCGCCCTCTCCGGCCACGGCGGGCGTGTTCGTGGTGACGATGGCGAGCGCCAAAACGGAGGCGGACGCGAAATATCTGGCTGAAAGCCGGGTCATCCCGAGCATGATTTTCTCTCCCTGGTGATTCTGTTTTTGCCGTCCAGTCGCTTTGAGCTTGCGCCTGGACTAAGCGCGAATTTGTGACAGCCCCGAAAAAGCCCGCGATGACACCATAGGTTGATTTGCAACGACCTCTTCCCAAGCGCTCGCGCGCGTGCAGCCAGCTGGGCGAGAACGCAATGGCCGGCGGCGGCGTAAATCTCCGCCCGCCCGCTTCCATACCGCCAGGTTTTTTTCGAGGAAGTGTCGGTCTGGCCCGTACCCGTTCGACTGGTCCCTTAGGGGGATTGCGGGCACCCCAATTTGCCTTGCACATCGGCTTGCCATGAACATCGGCCGGGAGAAAAGGCCATGACGAAACCGGAAATTATCGGCTCGGGGCGATCGACCTATACGCGCGCCGTGCGCATGGTCTGCGTGGAAAAGGGGATCGATTATACGCTTCACGAGACCACGCTGGGCTCGCCGGAGCTTTGTGCCATTCATCCGCTCGGCAAAATGCCGGTATTGCGCCACGGCGACATCACACTGTTCGAATCGAAGGCGATCGCCACCTATCTCGACCGCAGCTTCACAGGCGCGGTCGTCTTCCCGTCCGATCCCTATTCGGCGGCGCTTACCGAGCAATGGGTTTCGCTGGTCAACACCGTAATGGACCGCACCCTGATCCGCACCTATCTCTACGCCTATATCGTGGCGAAGACGCGAGATGAAAAACCGGACCGCGCGGCGATCGAGGCGGTCCTGCCGGCGCTATGCGAGCAATTGGCAATTCTCGATCGCGCGGTCGAAGCGACCGGTTATCTCGTCGGCAACCATTTTACCTTTGCCGACATCAATCTCATGCCGATCCTGGAGCGGGTCAGGCTTGCGCCTGAGGGCGCCGAGGCGCTGTCCGAGGCGCGTCATCTTGCCGCCTATTACGATACCCACGCGATGCGCCCGAGCTTTGTCGCGACCACGCCGCCGCCGGGTCCGCCGCAATGGGCCCGACGCGAGAGCGGATTCGGAACTTCGGAATCGGGACACTAGCGCTCAAAGGCCCGCGCCAGCCGGGTAACCGCCGGCGCAATGATCTGATGCGGATAGCCGCTGAAGCCGAACATCAGCGCCGATTGCGCCGGCGCCTCGATATAAAGGCGGCTCATCGCGCGAACGATGACGCCGTGGTCTCGCGCCGCCTGTTCGATCTTGACGTCCGATAGCCCCTTTCGGGTGTAGGCAACCAGATGCATGCCCTGGTCCGGCGGATCGACGCTCAAGTGGTCGCCGAGGCGCCGCCTGAGCGCCGTGACAAGCGCGTCCCGCTGGTTGCGATACGCTTCGCGCATTCTGCGAATGTGAGCGGCGAAGTGTCCCTCTTCCATGAAGGCAGCGACGACCACCTGGCAAAGCGTCGATGGCTGGCGGTCCATCAGATAGCGCGCGGTAACGAAGGGCCGCACCAGTGACGGCGGCACCACGGCGTAGCCGAGCCGCAACCCTGGAAAAAGCGCCTTGTTGAGGGTTCCGATATAGATGACACGCTCGGCCTCATCGAGACCCTGGAGCGAAGCGAGCGGCCGGCCGCCATATCGGAATTCGCTGGCGTAGTCGTCTTCGATAATCCAGGCGCCCTGCTCGCGCGCCCAGGCGAGAAGTTCAAGACGGCGCGCCATCGACAGGGCGATACCTCTCGGAAACTGGTGCGAGGGCGTAATGAACACCGCGCGCGCCTTTGGCGCACGGCGGACGCCTTCGGTGACATTGATGCCAAGTTGATCGACCGGAACGGGGCGAACCTTCGCGCCTGCCGCGACCAGCGCAAGACGGGTCAAAGGATAGCCTGGATCCTCGACCCAGACTTCCTTGTCCGGACCTTGCATGACGCGGGTAACGATATCGACAGCTTGCTGGGTGCCCGCGGTGATTAGAATCTGGTCGGGTTCGCATCGCACCCCGCGCGCGGCATGAAGATAGTCGCAAACGGACTTGCGCAGTTCCGGCAGGCCGCGCGGGTCGCCGTAGCCGAGGAGGTGCCGCCCATGGGATCGCAGCGTGCGTGCGCTGAGCTTGCGCCACAATTCGGCGGTGCGCGCATCGATCAGCGTGCGGCCCAGGTTGAAGGGGCGCTCGTCGCTTTGCTCCGTGACGTCGACGAGGCCGCCGAAGCCCCGGAAGGAGGCCGCCGTTTTGGCTGACGATGCCGGCCGCTTCCTGCGGCCAGCCATCGCTTCGAAGGGTTCGGGAAGGTCGGACGCAATGTAGGTGCCTGCGCCCTTTTTGCCGAAGGTATAGCCTTCGGCGAGAAGCTGTTCGAAAGCCGAGACGACGGCGGACCGCGAAATGCCGAGCTTTGTCGCGAGTTCCCGTGTCGACGGCAGCTTGGTTGCCGGACGCAGTGTTCCCGACAGGATGGCCGATCGTACCTGCAGGTAAATCTGGCGGAACACCGGCGCTTCTGCCGCGCGGTCGACCTCGAACGAATAAAGCTCTGCCCAGCTTTGTCGGCTCTTCATCAGATGTCTTTCGAACGCGTCGGGTCAGGCGAAAACCGTCGGGCCCTTAAAAAGTGGTATGCCTCATTGAGGCCAAGTGGGTCTTTTCGAAAGACCACCTGTTTCCTACCCTGTTTCGGACGGCAAGGAAACCGAAATGCCCGTTCGTTCGAATATCGACGCCAAGGCGACCTGCTCATGAGCTCGCCGCAAACCCGTCGCGCAGACCGCGCGATGTCGGACGAACGCACGATCGAGACGCTGGCGCGCGGCTATAGCGGGCGTCTCGCCACGGTGAGCGAGGACGGTTTCCCCTATTGCACCCCTCTGTTGTACCTCTGGATCGACGGGGAAATTTATCTGCACACCACCAGCGCGCGGGGACATCTGCGCGCGAACGTCGAGAGGGAGCAGCGCGTTTGCTTCGAGGTCGACGAGCAGGAAGGCGTGTTCGATTACGGCCGGTTCGAATGCGATTCCGGTCTCGCCTTTCGAAGCGTGTGCGTGTTCGGCCGGATACGGATCGTCGACGACAAAGCCATCAAGCAGCGGTTCTGCGAAGCGTTGATGGCAAAGTACGGTAAGCCGGAGACAGACCGGCCCAAGGGGTTCTTCCCGCGGCTGGATATCATCACCGTGTATGCTATCGCTGTTGAACGCATGACCGGCAAGGAAACACCCCTGCCGCCGCTTTCCGAACAGTGGCCGGCGAAAGACCGGACCAAAACGCCAAATGCGTCGTTGCCTCCCGATGATAGTTTCTCATCGTCGGACCGGGCAGATGGCCCACGCCAGTGATTTGCCCGACGGCCAATGAGCCGCACCGTAGCCGTCGTCATTCCGGGGCGCCTAAAAGGCGAGCTATGGTGCGCAATTGCGCACCTGAGAATCCATTTCGCACAGGTCGTCTTGACAAATGGATTCCGGATAGCCGCGGAGCCTGTCATCGGGCCGCGCGTCGCGCGGACCCGTTGGCGGCTTCCGGAATGAGGAGGTGATTTGCCCGACGGGCAAATCAGCGGCGCGTCTGTCCAGCCCCATCCTGTCCAGCCCCATTTCGAAAACATTTTCGCTTTCGCCGTCGGGCAAATCACCTTTAGAAGTTCGCGCCATCCCGCGCCCAACCAGGAGGGGCGCTTCGCGATCGTCACGAAACGTTGGCGCGGGATGCGGTGGACGCTTGGGCGATGCAGACGAAATCAACCAGGCGGACGGCGAAGTCGTGTGGTCCTGACATCTCGACGCTGATGTCAAGTTGGTGCCGATGCTTTCGGCATCGGAACCGATGATGGTGGCAAGAAAGCCCGATTCACCAGGGAGAGCACGAAGGAACCCGTTAAAACCATTCGCGTGCGGGAATGCCGGGCGATCCCGGTGCGACCGTGGTGGACTTACTCGTGTGGTTTTTATTTTTCCCACGCGAGGCTGCGGGTGCAACGGGCACCCGGCATCCCCCACGCCCTCCGCTTTTCGGGGGCGGACAGATCATGCATGGCTCGGGTGCAATTCGCGCCGCGAGAATGCAAAGTTACGTCATTGCACTTCCCCCACCTGAAGCTACCATCTGTCGCCATGTTGGAATCGGACCACTAGAGGAATCGCATGAGCTCGCTGTCAGGCAAGCAGGGACCGCGCTATCGGCACACCACTGGGGAGAGCGAACCTTACGACACCATCGTGGTCGAAAAGCTCACCCCGATCATCGGCGCGGAAATTTCCGGCGTCGATATTGGAAAACTCGTCTCGGACGATGGGCGCCTGAATCGGCAGCTGGACGAGATCCATCGCGCGCTGGCCGAAAATCTCGTGATCTTCTTCCGCGACCAGCATATCTCGCCTGACCAGCATCTCGCCTTCGGCCGCAAATTCGGCGAATTGCATATCCACCCGGCCGCCCCGAACGAAGGCGATCCCGCGCTGATGAAAATCCATGCCGACAAGGACTCGCCGCGCGCCAATGGCGAGGGCTGGCACTCCGACGTCTCCTGCGACCTTGAGCCACCGATGGGCTCGATCCTCTACATCAAGCAGTGTCCGCCGCGTGGCGGCGATACGTTGTTTGCCAGCATGTACGCCGCTTACGACGCGCTGTCGGATCGCATGAAAGCCTACCTCTCCGGCCTCACCGCAATGCATGACGGCGAGGACATCTATCGCGGGCTTTATGCGAACTATGGCGTCGCCGACAAGCCCAGCTATCCGCGCGCCGAGCATCCGGTGGTACGCACCCACCCGGTGACGGCCAGGAAGGCGCTCTATGTCAACCGCGGCTTTACCCGCCATATCGTCGGCATTCCCCGCGACGAGAGCGACGCGATCCTCGCCTATCTCTACCAGCACGCGGAAAACCCGTTGTTCCAATGCCGCTTCCGCTGGACGGAGAACGCGATTGCGTTCTGGGACAACCGCTGCGCCCAGCATCGCGCGATTTGGGATTACTGGCCGCACACCCGCTCCGGCACCCGCGTCACCGTGAAGGGCGGGCGGCCGGTGTAGACCAAAGGACGGGCTCCCGCCATGACAGCGACGACACGCGGCAAGCTTGCCGCCATCCCGTTTGAGCGTTGACGCCTCGCCTTGCCTGCGCCAAGCTTTGCACCAAAATCCAAATTAATTTCGGAGGCGTGCCATGCTCCGCGCAGAAGACAACAGGTTCCTCACCGAAAGCGGTGCGGGAACCGCCATGGGCGCGTTGCTGCGGCGATTCTGGCTGCCGGTGCTGCTGTCCGAGGAATTGCCGGAAGCCGACGGTCCGCCAAAAAAGATCGTCGTGATGGGCGAGGAGTTGCTCGCCTTCCGCGACACCAGAGGTGTGGTCGGCGTCATCGATCAATTTTGCCCGCATCGCGGCGCCAACCTCTGGCTCGGCCGCAATGAGGAATGCGGCATTCGCTGCGTCTATCACGGCTGGAAGTTCGACACCGAAGGCCGATGCGTCGACATGCCGACCTCCTATCCCGATCTCAACGCCAAAGACCTGATCCGCATCAAGTCCTATTCCGTCCGCGAATGGGGCGACATGGTCTGGGCCTATATGGGTCCGGCCGACGCGGTGCCGGAACTGCCCGCGCTGGAGATGGCGCTGGTGCCGCCCTCGCACCGTTACGTCACCAAGAAATGGCAGGACTGCAACTGGGTGCAGGCGCTGGAAGGCTCCATCGACACCGCGCATTTCACCTTCGCGCACTTGAGTTTCGACAAGGAAGAGAACGAAATCCTCGAAATCAAGAAGCACTTCGTCAATCCGCTGACGCGCATGAACACCGACCAGATGCGCTGGATCGCCGAAGATCCCCGCCCTGTCATCAAGACTATCGCCCATGACGCAGGCCTTGCGATCGCGGGCGGCCGGCTCACCGGCAGCGACAATATCTACTGGCGCATCGCCCAGTACCTGATGCCGGTGCATAGCTATGCGCCAAGCTCGATGCCGGGCGAGAATATTTTCGGCCAGAGCTTTATTCCCGTGTCCGACACCAACTGCTGGATCTACACTTACGCCTGGAATCCCGAGCGCCCGCTGACCGAGGCCGAGCGGGAAGGTTACGCCAGCGGCAACGGCGTGATGGCGGTGGTCGACGAGAACTACGTGCCGCTGCGCAACAAATCGAACGACTATCTGATCGACCGCAAACTTCAGAAAACCAGAAGCTATACCGGCATCCAGGGCGTGTCGGAGCAGGATGCGGCGGTACAGGACAGCCAGGGCCCGATCGCCGACCGCACCCGCGAACATCTCGGGCCCACAGATTTAGGCATCATGCATTTTCGCAAACTGATCATGGAGGCGGCACGCGCGCTGCAGGCCGGCACGCCGCCTCCGCATCTGGCGCATCAGGATCGCTACGCCGTGCGCTCCGGCGGTTGCGTGACGCACAAGGCCAAGGATCTGCCCGCCGTGATGGTCGAGCGGTTTGGCGACGCTAACGGTTATGTCGGGCGGCCGCGCATTGCGGCTGCGGAATGAGAGAGGAGAAAAGCAAATGAGCTGGCAACCCTCGAACGATCCGATCCTTGGCGATCCCATGTCCTGCGACGCGCTGGAGCTTGTCATCGTGCCGCGCACCCGCGACCTCGGCGACGGATTTGAAGTTCGCCGCGCGCTGCCGCACGGCAAGCGGCAGATGGTCGGCCCGTTCATTTTCTTCGACCATTTCGGGCCGGTGCAGTTCGTGTCGGGCAAGGGCATGGACGTGCGTCCGCATCCCCATATTGGACTAGCCACCGTCACCTACCTGTTCGACGGCAGCATCATGCACCGCGACAGCGAGGGCAATGTGCGGGAAATCCAGCCCGGTGCGATGAACCTGATGACGGCGGGCCGCGGCATCGCGCACTCCGAGCGCACGCCGGACCTGCAACGCCAGGCCGGTCAGAACATGCTCGGCTTGCAGAGCTGGATCGCGCTTCCCGCCGGCAAAGAAGAGATCGCACCGACCTTCCAGCACTACGCCGCGGCCGACCTGCCGATCGTGGCGGATCGCGGCGTCACCGCGCGCGTCATCGCAGGCAGCGCCTTCGGCACCAAATCGCCGGTCGCGATGGTGTCGCCCTGGTTCTATGTCGAGGTAACGGCGGCAGCAGGCTCAAGCGTGCCGCTCGATGCCGACCACGAGGAGCGCGCCATCTATATCGTGGATGGCGAGATCGAAATCGCCAATGAACGCTACGAAGGCCCGCGCCTTCTGGTGTTTCGTCCCGGCGACCGCATCACCGTCAAGCCGCAAAAGCCGACACGCATGATGTTTCTCGGTGGAGATGCGCTGGAAGGCCCGCGTCATATCTGGTGGAATTTCGTCTCATCCAGTAAAGAGCGGATCGAGCAGGCCAAGCAGGACTGGAAATCAGGCCGGTTTGCCGCCATCCCCAACGAACATGATTTCATTCCGCTGCCGGAGTGAACTCGCCAATCCCGCCGCCGCGCATCGCCGCCGCTTTCGAAGGTAATATCCATGACCACCATGCTCGCGAGCGACCTGCCTCTGCCCCGGATCGGGCGCGGCAAGGTTCGCGACATCTACGCCGTCGGCGAGGACCGCGTGCTGTTACTGACCACCGATCGCATCTCGGCCTTCGACGTGGTCATGGCCGAGACCATCCCGATGAAGGGCGCGGTGCTGACCCAGATCAGCGCCTGGTGGTTCAACCAGCTCGGCGCCGTCGTGCCGCATCACATGATCAGCGCCGACGCCGACACCATCATCCATGAAGTACGGTCGCTGAAAGACCATCGTGCTTCGCTGGTCGGGCGCGCCATGTTGTGCAAGCGCACAAAGGTGTTTCCGATCGAATGCGTGATCCGCGGTTATCTTTCGGGTTCGGCCTGGAAGGAATATGCCGCCCACGGCACGCTTGCTGGCGAAAGGCTGCCGTCCGGCCTGCTTGAGAGCGCCAGACTTGAGCCCGCGATCTTCAGCCCGGCCACCAAGGCCGAAACCGGTCACGACGAAAACATCACGGTCGCGCGGATGCGCGAGATCATAGGCGACGACGTCACGCGTGAGTTGGAGAGCATGACGCGCGCCGTCTACATGCTCGGCGAAAGATTGAGCCGCGATCACGGCATCATCATCGCCGACACCAAATTCGAATTTGGCCGCGACGCGGACGGCCGAATCATCCTGATCGACGAAGTCATGACGCCGGATAGTTCGCGGTTCTGGGCAGTGGATGTCTACAAGCCGGGTCAGCCGCAGCCGAGCTTCGACAAGCAGCCGCTACGCGACTATCTCGACACCGAGCGCCGCGCCGGCCGCTGGAACGGCGATGCGCCGCCGCCGCCTTTGCCCGCAAGCGTCGTGGATGCGACCAGCAAGCGCTATCTGGAAGCCTATCGCCGCGTCACCGGCCATGCGCTCAAGATAAAGGAAGCCGGCCGATGACGACGACCGTCAGGGAGATGAGGCTTTCGGAATTCGAGTTCGTCATTGATTATTTTTTCAAGGCAACCCCGGAATTCCTCGAAACGCTCGGCGTCGATCCCTCACGTCTGCCGACGGCGGACAGTTGGCGGGAGCGTTTCCAGCGCGAGCAGGCAAAGCCGATCGAGCAGCGGGCCTGGCTCGTTGTCATCTGGCTATTGAACAACCGGCCCCTCGGCTTCTCGACATCGGACAAAATCACCTACGGCGAACAAGCCAACCTGCACCTGCATGTCTTCGACCCCGAGCTGAGAGGCCAGGGCCACGGCGCCGAATGCGTCCGGCGCAGCGCCGATCTTTACTTCGAGCAGTTGAAATTGAAGCGGCTGTTCTGCGAACCGTATGCCTTCAATGTTGCACCGAATCGCACGCTGCAAAAGGCCGGATTCAAATATCTCAAGACCCATATGACCGTACCCAGCCTGATCAATTTTCACCAGGCCGTCACCCGCTGGGTGATGGAGCGGCAGGCTCGCGGGTCCGGGGAATGAGACAAGAGGAACAGCGGACCAACCGCGCGGCAGCAAAGTTTGACCTTGTCCTCACCTGCCGCACTCGTCTACGACTGAGAGCAGTGTTTCGGGAGCAAACGCAGGCGTGACCATTCAGTCGATGAGTCTTCGGCCTAGGCTGGCGCTACGCGCGGTGCTCAAGGATATTTTGGGCGGTGCTGCCGCCAGCGTCCTGACGGTCACCTTCGGATTATCCTACGCGCTGCTGATCTTTGGCGGACCGCTTTCGCCATACTTGGCTTACGGCGTCGCTGCGACATTCATCGCGTCCGCCATCCTCGCCGGCGTGATCGCGGTCGGAAGCTCGCTGCCCTTCGCTGTTTCGGGGCCCGAAAGCTCGACCGCCGCCATGATGGGCATTCTGGCCTCCTCGATGGCGGAGCACATCGCGGCGACCAATCCGTCCGCATCGGTTCTTGAGCCTGTCCTGATCACACTTGCGCTCGCGACCATCCTGACCGGGATTGTGCTGTGCGGTTTCGGGATGACGCGCATGGGCCGCGCGATCCGCTATGTGCCGTATCCGGTGGTCGGCGGTTTCCTCGGCGCGACGGGCTGTTTGATCCTGCTCGGCGCGGTCCGTGTCATCACCGGCCAGCGCCTGCAATTTGCAACGCTCGATCAGTTCGAAAATCTCCTCACTTTGTCCAAGCTCGGCGCCGCCTGCGTCATGGCGCTCATTCTCTATATGACCTGGCACCGCTCTCGCTCGTCGTTTGGACTGCCTGCCATTCTCATCGGCGGCGTGATCGCGGCGCACTTCCTGTTTTGGCTAGCCGGCATATCGCTGGCCGATGCACAGGCCGCCGGCTGGACCTTTCAGCCACCACCCCATGCGGCCGTCATGTTGCCGTGGAGCGTTGATGGGCTTCGCGCCTACCCCTGGCATCTGTTGCCGGACCTTTCGGGCAATTTGATCGCCGTCGTCTTTGTCACGGCTGCATGTACGCTGTTCAATACGACCGGTGTTGAAGTCGCGATGCACCGCGAAGCCAATCTGGAACGGGAACTCAACGTCACCGGCCTTGCCAACATGCTCTCGGGCGCTTTCGGAGGCTATACCGGCTGCATTTCCATCAGCCGATCGGTCCTCAACTTCAACACCGGCGGCACCGGCCCGCTGTCCGGGCTGACGGTTGCTGCGATCTCGCTTTTGATGCTGATCTTTGCGCCCACACTTCTCGGCTACATGCCGAAGTTCGTGCTCGGCGGGCTTCTGATCTATCTCGGCGCCGACGCGCTTCACAGGTGGATCGTTCAGTCGCGGCGGCGGCTTTCCGTTACGGAATACCTGTCGCTGCTGGCGATCATCGTCATCATCGTACAGTGGGGGTTTATTGCCGGCATCCTGATCGGCGTCGTCATCGGCTGCGCGACTTTTGCCCTGAGCGCCTCGCGCATCGATTCCATCAAATTCAGTTTCGACGGTTCCGAGTACCGCAGCTCGCTCGACCGCTCCCGCGAGGACCAGGCCGTGCTCGCTGCGAATGGCGGCACCATCCAGGGCCTGAACCTGCAAAGCTATCTCTTCTTCGGCTCGGCCAACCGCCTCTATCAGCACGTCAAGGCGCTTCTCGCGCGCCATCCGGAATGCCGCTTTTTGGTGTTCGACTTCAAGCTGGTGACCGGGATCGATTCTTCCGCAGCCTACAGTTTCGCCCAGATCAAAACTGCGGCCCATGACCGCGGCATCACGCTGGTTCTGGTCCACCTCCAGACGACGGTTGAAAAGGCATTGCGATCGAGCGAATTTATCTCGCGCGAGGTCAATGTCGTCCCGGAACTCGATCATGCCCTGGAGTGGTGCGAGAACGAGATCATTGCCCAGCAGGCGGGCCGCAGCGACGAGGAAGCCTCCTTGCGGGACTGGTTCATCCGCATTCTCGGCACCGAGGAGGAAGCGGTTGAGTTGATCCATCGCTGCGAACGTCTGGAGGTCGGGGCCGGCGAGGTGATCGTTCGCACCGGCGATGCCGCCAACTCCATGCATTTCATTCTCGACGGCCGTGTCGGCGTGCTGATTCCCACGGCCGAAGGCGACATGACGCGGGTGCGAAGCCTCGGCCGGTATACGACCATCGGCGAAATGGGCCTGGTGTCGCGCGCCCCGCGCAACGCCACCATTCAGGCCGAGGTCGCCAGCGTTCTTTATGTCCTGAGCGTCAATCAGTTCGAGGCGATCAAGACCGAGAACCCCGCGCTCAGCCAGAAGCTACTGACCTTTTTCATCCTGGTGATGGCCGAACGGCTGACCTTCGCCAATCGCCTGATCGGCGTGCTGCGGCGTTAGGCGCGCTGCTCGCGTTCTTATGACCCGGAACGGCTGCGCGAACGCGTTGAGAAGTCGGCCGTTGCGGCCTATGATTGTTGGGCGCATTCGGGTTCAATCTCATGCGCGGTTCGGAGCCGGA
>Ga0210394_10001582_pt1 | contig 35606 bp, 31 predicted proteins | sample IncBWC12MmetaG_FD_160121 | JGI IMG/M metagenome (GOLD analysis project Ga0210394, IMG submission 160121) | Forest soil microbial communities from Barre Woods Harvard Forest LTER site, Petersham, Massachusetts, United States - Inc-BW-C-12-M | ecosystem: Environmental > Terrestrial > Soil >... | reverse complement strand
GGAACTCGTCGGCGAGGTGCTGGTCGTGATGCGCGATCTGGCGCGTGAGGGCATGACGATGGTGATCGTCACCCATGAAATGGCGTTTGCCCGCGATGCGGCGACGCGGGTGCTGCTTCTCGATCGCGGCCGCGTCGTCGAAACTGGATCGCCGGACAAGTTCTTCTCCAATCCGGAGACCGAGCGCGCGCGGCAGTTCCTGCAGCGCTACGCCGGCGATATCGCCAACAACAAACGCTGATAATAATTGCGAGGAGAACGTCCCATGCATGCGATCTTTCACCTTTTGCCGGATGCGCCGAAGCCGGTTGCGCCCTATAGCCACGCCGTCGAGGCCGGAGGCTTCGTCTTTGTGACCGGTCAACTCGCGACCGATCCGGACGATGATTCACTTCCGATTCCGTCCGGCATCGAAGCACAGACGCACAAGGTGATGGACAATCTGATCCGCGTGCTCAAAGGCTGCGGGCTTACGCTTGCCAATGTAGTCTGCCTTCGCATTTTTCTCACCGACTTCAACGGCGACTACGCCAAGATGAACGAGATTTATGCGACCTATTTTGCCGCCGACAAGCGCCCTGCCCGAACCACTGTCGGGGTGACCGCGCTTGCCCGTGGCGGGATCATCGAAATCGACATGATCGCTATCAGGCCGTGAGGGCATCACATGGCGGATAACCTCATCGAGATTCCGGCGCGGCGCGGCAAAGCCGCGCTTGTCTCCACTGGGCAGACCGTCACCGTCATCAATACCCACGGCGAACAGGTCGTCGACACCTGGGCGTTCAACCGCACCGACCTCGCCGAATTCATGTCGAACGAACACACGCGCGCGCACTCCTTGCATCTTGTTCCCCGCCCCGGCGACGTCATGCGCACCAACAAGCGCCGGCCGATCCTGACCCTGATGGAGGACACCTCGGGCGGCGTACACGACACGCTGATCGCGGCCTGCGATCGTTACCGCTACGCTTTCCTTGGCGTCGAAGGCCATCACGACAATTGCACGGATAATCTCTTCGCGGGGATGGCGGAACTCGGTCTGGTGCCGCCGGAGGTGCCGAGCCCGCTTAATCTGTTCATGAACATTCCCTGGAATGCGGACGGCACGCTCGGCTTTGCCGCACCGCCGCGGCCTGCGCCCGGCGGCTATGTCCGGCTACGCGCCGAGATGGATCTGGTGATCGCATTTTCGGCCTGCCCGCAGGACATCCTGCCGATCAATGGCAAAGCGGGAAAACCGGTCGAGGCGCATTTTACGGTGAGGGGCGATCCCTTCGGAGCAACCAGCATATGAGCCAGACGCAGCAGCAAATCGAAGCCAACCGGCGGCGTTACGAAGAACTGCGCGCGGCAGGTCAGGAGCTGACGCCGAAAGGTCTGCCCGAGCCGACCGCGCTTAACGGCGCACCGATTTCGCCGGATGCGGTGCTGCAAAAGGAGCACGTGCCACCCGGCTGGTATACGACGATGCGGCTGCGCCGCGGCGAAGCGCTGCGGATCGTCGACGACACCGGCCGCTCCAGCGTCTCCCTGATCGGCTGGCGCGAGGAGGATACTTCCGAGCGGATCAACTGCGCCGACACCGTCAAGGTGCAGTGGAGCGCTGCGATTGGAAAGGGTCGTGTCATCCTGTCGGACATGGGGCGCGTTTTCGTCTCGCTGATCGAGGACAGTAGCGGCGCGCATGATCTTCTGGTCGGCGGCTCGACGCCGGCCTCGGCGCTTGCCGCGTTTGGTACTGCGACGCGCAACACGCAGGAGAATTTTCTCGCCGCCGCTTCCAAGCTCGGACTCGATGTCAGGGATATTTCGCCCTGCGTCACGTTCTTCGCGCCGGTATCGCTCGACGAAGCGGGCCGTTTCGGCTGGCGGGAGGGACGCAAGCGGCCGGGCGACTTTGTCGACCTGCGCGCGGAGATGAATATCATTATCGTCGCGTCGAATTGTCCGCACCCGCTCGATCCGGCCCGGCCCGCGGCATCCGCACCGGTCACGCTGATCAAGCATCGGGCGGCGGCCGCGAGGGTGGACGATCCATGCCGGACGGGCTCTGCGGAAGCTGCGCGCGCCTTCGTCTTTACAGACCGGCTTTTCGCCTGAGCAGGAGGTCTTTCATGAGCCATCCAGATACGTCCGGTGCGGTGTATATCTGCGATATTCCCTCCGAGCGCCCATGGTCGCGCGTGCTCGAGCAAGGGCAGACCTTGCGGATCATCGACAGCGAGGGCCAGCAGGCGGTCGACGCCCTGCTCTATGGCGCGGAAGATAAGAGCGAACGCTATAGCTCGCAGGATACGCTGCGCGTCCAGGGCTCGGCCTATATCGAACTCGGTACGCGTCTGATTTCCAACAAGGGACGCGTGATGGCCCGCATTACCGCCGACACTTGCGGACGCCACGACACCTCGGCGGGCTGCTGCTCCTGCGAAAGCAACGCGGTGCGCTTTGGAGAGGCGACCAAATTCCAGCACGCTTGCCGCGAGAACTTCATCCTTGAACTCTCGAAACACGGGTTGACCAAGCGCGACATCGTCTCCAACCTGAATTTCTTCATGAATGTGCCGATCGATCCTTCCGGAAAATTCACGGTCGTCGACGGAATCTCGGCGCCGGGCAACTATGTCGACGTGACCGCGGAGATGGATGTGCTGTTCGTGATCTCCAACTGTCCCCAGGTGAACAATCCTTGCAACGGCTTCAATCCGACGCCGATCCGCGTGGTGGTGCGCGATGCGCCGGGATTGTGACGCCGCGCGCTCTCGTCCGGCATGACGGAAGAGCAAGCAAGATGGGTCGAGGTCTTGCCGCTGGAACGGCTTGCGGACCAGGGCATCGTCTCCGTGCGGGTGGAAGCCGTCGAGCTGCTGCTTGTTCGCGACGGGGAGCGCATCATTGCCTGCGAACGGGCCTGTCCGCATGAACAGGCCGATTTGAGTCTCGGCCGCATCAAAGACGGCCGTCTGTTCTGCCCGCGTCATTTCGCATCGTTCGATCTGGATGACGGCGAGGTTTCCGCAGGCTGGCCGAGCCGGCGGCTACGGCGCTATCCGGCAAAGACCGGGAATGGGCGGATATGGATCGATGCGGCCGCAGTCCACCGCGCCACGGATTAGCCGCCTTTCGCAAGTGCTCGCGCCAGCTTCGCGCACGCTCGTACCCGATCCGGAAATAGCATCGCCGGTCCGAAATGCGGCAGTGCGAAACCGCCGCGCCACTTCAGCTTCAGCGGCCGCATAAGGTAATATTCAATTTAATGACACCAGCGGATTAGGAAGCGAACCGGCATGAATTGAATGCGTTGGACAATATTGATCGCACGTCGATGGAGACCATGCATGAAAAGGCTTTCGGTTTTTTGCGTTGCCCTTTGCGTTGTCCTTGCCGGCGGCGCGTTTGCCCGGGGCGGTGGCATGGGATCGCATCACATAGGCGTGACCGGTGGCGCGTCTGGCGAAAGGGTCAACGCGCCCGGCACCAACTCGTTGGGTACGGCGCTTTCGTCATCCGGCGTTGGCCAACGCTCGAAGGGGCCGCTGCTTGGCACCAATCCCGCCATCGACCGCGAAGAGGCGAAGGTCAACAAGATGATCGCCTCGATCTGCCGGGGCTGTTGAAGAGGCCGAAATCCGAAAAAAGAATCTTGGAACCTGTTCTATTGTCGAACAATAAGCAGGTCAAAGTACCAACATCGCCCGTCCGCTCGTGTGACGACGGCTGATTCAATTATCTTTTAGATACCGGAAGCGGAATTCCCCCCCATACTTGGGGTTGTGCGTTACGACCCCAAGGGAGGATCGCATGAAGACTTTCAGATTGATTGGTGTCGCCGCGGTGCTTTTCGCTGTGCTGACACCGCCCGCCTTGGCCCGGCACCTAATCTCCAGTCCCGGCCGTCCCGCCCAGAGCATTTTTTGTGCGACCAGGGAAGCGGGGAACCCGCACAGCAAATATTGCGCCTACCTCGACTGGTCCAAATGGCGGCAGCGAGGCGGTTGGGACAGTACGCTCGACAATGCCTGTTTGCAGGACCCCAGCTTCGTACCGGGGGAGTGCGGCTTTAATGCACAGGGTCAGGTATTGTTTGGGGCACACCCCTGAGATAGCCATCCGCCGCCTGCGGGATATCCGGCTATTGTGCGGTCCACCGCGGGTCACCCTTGCGTAGCGCAATAGCGGCGCCAGAACTGTCGATACCCGGCCTCGACGCACCGCGTGTAGAATTCGTTGTTGCCGGCGTTCGAACTGGCCACCTTTGCCGGCAGCTCGGCGCGCAGGGTACGCAACTCGACAGGCAGGTCGGCAAATCGGCGCGCGATCGCAATATAGCCGTCATCGTCTTCTGCGACCCAGTCATCGAGACCGACCGCCTTCGCGATCGCGCCGCCGGCGCGCGAGCAAGCACTGCGGCCAAGCTTGCAAATGACCGGCACTCCCATCTGCAGAGATTTCCCACGTCGAAACGCCTCCCCCATGAGGAAAGGGATCGAGGCAAATATCGACCTCGCTAAATGCAGCCAGATGTATTTCGCGGTCGGTTGTTCCGCGCAGTGAAATGCGATTCCGGTCAACCCCGTTGGCTGCGAAACGCCCGAGCAGATGGCTGCACGTCTCGCTATCATCAAGCAGCTGGTCCTTGACGATCAGCCTGGACGCAGGATCCGCCGACAAGATACTGGACCATACGGCGACAGCTTCATCGGAGAACTTGCTGACGCGGTTAAAGACGCCATAGGTCAAAAAGCCGTTTTGCGACACTGGCGGAAGGTTTGATCTGGCGTCGTTCGGGGGCGGCTCAACGACGATCAAGCAGGGCAGGTCATATATCTGTTCGGCGTAGTGATGGCGAACGTCGGTGGGAATGGCGACAGGGTCGGAGAAGAGATAATCGATCGTGGGCAACCCCGTGCCGGTTGCGTGCCCCCACGCCGTTACCTGGATCGGCGCCGGCTTGCGAGCGAACGCCCGCAATCTGTTACCATCGCCGTGACCGGATAAATCTATCAGAATGTCGATGCGGTCACGCTGGATACTGTCCACCAGCTGATCATCGGACCATTGCGAGATATCGCGCCACCGGTCGGCGAGCTGCCTGAACGTCTCCGTGACGTCATCACTTGTCGGCGAGTTGGAATAGCATACGACTTCGAATTGGGCTTTGTCGCGGTTTTCAAGAACCGGTCTGTATGTGTAGGCCGCCGATCGGCGTTTGAATTCGTCAGACACATATCCGACGACAAGCTTGCGATCAGGATCACGGTCGTTTGGGTGAAGAAGCGCAGCTCGACGAGCCTCCTTCGATCCTATCGCCCGCCACCACTCTGCCCGGGCGGCCTGGTGACAAGCGGCGTCGCCTTTGGTGCTGAAGTCGAGGGTGAAAATGCGATTGGTGAGCGCCGTCTCATAGTCGGGATCAATGCCAAGGGCTTTATCGAAGCAAGCGATCGCAAACTCGGTGTCCGACTGAAGCGCGTGGCATTGTCCGAGCTGGACAAGCCCTTTGACCGACATGGGCTCGATTGCAAGCGCTTCCCGGCAGGCACTTTTGGCCTCAGCCAATTGTCTGGATAGCATCAGGACATTGGCCCGGCCGAGCCAGGCTTCCGACGATCGCGGGTCCAGCTCCAAGGCGCGATTATAACTTGCAAGGGCATCTTCGAGGCGACGGCTTCGCAAAAAGGACTCGCCGCGATTGGCCCAGGCATCGACGTTTCCGGGCGCGAGCGCGAGCGCCCGATCCAGGTCCTGGATCGCCTCGCCGTTCCTGCGCAACTCGATCAATGCCGCGCCCCGGTTGGAATAAGCCGAGACGTAGCCTGGATCCAGCGCGATCGCCTGATCATAACAGGCTATTGCTTCGACAAATTCCCTGGTTTTATGCAGCGCGTTGCCGCAGTTATTGTAAGCGTTGACGTGCCGCGGGTTTAACCCAACTGCTTTCCTGAAGCTTGCGATGGCGTCGGCAAATTGCCCCAGTTCAAATAATGCACTGCCGCGATTGTAATGCGCATCGACGAAGCCGGGATCTAATTGTATCGCCTTGTCACATGATGCAACGGCTTCGTCGAGCCGTTTTAGATCCATCAGCAGAGAGCCCAGATTCGAATGCGCCGCTGCAGATTGCGGATCGACAAGCAATGCTTGTTTGATCCACCGCATTGCAGCCTCGCGGTACCGAGCTGCTTCTCAGACACACCAAGCATGTGCAGCGCGTCAAAATGACGGGGCCGCTTTTTCAGGACCAGCCGATACCCCTTTTGCGCCTCAGCCAAAAGACCGCGTTTATGGCAGTCCAGCGAGTAAGCGAGCGTACCGGCAGTATCGTGGCGTCTCTGCGCTCTCGATCCTGACTGCCCGGCGACAGAACTGTTCGGAGCCATGGCCTGGAATCCCCCGATTCATCTATTGGAAAGGATTTACCGAGTTCGATTTAACGAAGCGTTAACCCTCGCCGAACGCATCAAAACTCGAAGAAATATCCCGGCAGGCGAGCTTCCGCGCCCGGATGATGATGCGATTCGGCTAACTGCCTGAAAGGCTTGGTGGGCGCACCAGGGCTCAAAGGACCCGCTCATTAAGAGGCGTATGATTTGCGTGGAAAATCAATGTCCCTTCCGACAAATACGCCGATAAAGCTGCATTGAACCCGCAATGAGTTTTCTCTTTGTCGGAATGACGGTCTCGGCTTCGCTAGGGGCGAGCCGATATTTATCCTTACTTCGGGGCAAAGCGGAGTGTGCGGCGCAGCTGCCTTCGTGTTGCACGAAAGATCGGGCCTTCGTTCCATTTTCGATTATTGCGAGCGCGAGCATAGCGACGGCCGCCTACACATTGTCATCCTGGTCCTCGGCCATGTAAGATTCCGGCCGGGAGGAGGCACGCCCGTGGAGACGGGCGGCCGAGAAGGTCATGTTCGAAGGACACGATCCTTATCTCGTCGCGCTCTCGGTGGTGATCGCGATCCTGGGAGGTTACACCGGCTTCGGCCTCGCGGCGCGCATCCGCGGGACGCCGGGCGTGAGCCGTCGCGTATTGCTGTCGGGCGCGGCGAGCTTCCTCGCCATCGGCATCTGGACCATGCATTTCGTCGGCGTGCTGGCGGCGCCGATTCCCGCCGACACCGTTTACCTCGTGCTCCCCACCGTCGTCTCGTTCCTGATCTGCGCACTGGTGGTCGGAGTATCCTTGTTTTTCCTGAGCATCGGCGAGCCGTCGCAACGTCGTGTGATCTCCTCGGCGGTGCTGCTCGGGGCCGGAATCGTAAGCATGCATTATGTCGGCATCCATGGCCTGGCCGGCAATTTCGCCATCGAGCATGATCACGGAATGGTGCTGCTGTCTGTTCTGATCGCGATCGTCGCGGCCTATGGCGGCCTGCGCGCCTTCCTGGCAAAGCAGGACGGTGCCCGTCTGATCGCCAGTTCGATCGCCTTTGGCATCGCGGTATCGGGTATGCACTACACGGCGATGTATGGCATGCATTTCGTGGCCTGCTCGCCGGAGCAGGCAAAGGCGCATGCCAGCGGGCTCGCCGCGTCGCCGCAAATCCTCTCAGTGGTCGTGGCCGTACTGTGCTTCGTGATCGCGGCGGGCTTCCTGCTGTCGTTGGTTCCGGATCCGCGGCGGCAAACGGTCGGCTCCGTTCTTCCTGTCGATCCCACCGCGGGGGCGACCCTTGCGGTCGCGTCGTCCGATGCGGGAGGTGTCGCTAGCTTCCCGCGCCTGACATCCGCCCCGCTCGGCGGTCTCGGTCAGCCACCGCGCCCTGCGCCCGCGCCTAGATTGCCGGTGGAAGGCGCCGACGGCACCCATTTCATCGATACGGCCGACGTGCGCAGCGTCCGCGCCGACGCTCATTATACCCGGGTGCATGACGGCACCCGGGAGCGGATGTGCCCGTGGTCGATCTCGGAAGCTGAAGCGCAGCTCGATCCCGGCCTGTTCGTCCGGGTACACCGCAGCCATATCGTGGCGATCCCGCATGTCACTTTCGTACGCAAGGAAGGCGACGGCGCTGTGATCGAGCTCGACGGCCCCTCACCGCATCGCGTTCCCGTGAGCCGCGCCAAGATCGCCGAGGTCAAGGCCCGCCTAGGTCTTGCTCGCCGCAATCATCAGGTCGGATAGGTCGCGAAGCCTGACGCATTTCGTGCTCGACAACCCGTAATTCGTGCGAATTCCCCCAACCGGTGACGAAGCGGTCGCCGCCGTCTTGTTTGTGAAAAATTCGGGGAAGAGCCTCCGCCCAACGTCTGTTCTAAAAACATAAAGACGCATGGAGGAGACGATGATCCCTGGCCCCTTCAGCTATCACCGGCCGGCGACCTTGGCCGACGCCGTGAAGCTGCTCTCGACCCTGGGCGATGAAGCCCGCCCCCTTGCCGGCGGGCACAGCCTGGTCCCGATGATGAAGCTTCGGCTCGCAACCCCCGAGCATCTCGTCGATCTACACGGGATCGATGGACTGAAGGGCATCCGCCGCGACGGCAACAAGATCGTGATCGGCGCCATGACCACCCAGCACGACCTGCTGGCGTCGGAGGAGATCGCAAAATCGCTGCCGATCCTGCACGAGACGGCGCTGCTGATCGCCGATCCGCAGGTGCGTTACATGGGCACGATCGGCGGCAATGTCGCCAATGGCGACCCCGGCAACGACATGCCGGCGCTGATGATGACGCTCAGTGCCAGCTACCGGCTCGAAGGGGCTTCCGGCGGGCGCGACATCGCCGCCAGCGAATTTTATCAGGGCGCCTATTTCACGGCCCTCGAGCCGGGTGAGATCCTGACGTCGATCTCGGTTCCAGTGCCAGCGGCGGGCCACGGCTACGCCTACGAAAAGCTCAAACGCAAGATCGGCGACTACGCCACGGCGGCGGCCGCCGTGGTGCTGACGATGGCGGGCGGCAAGGTCGCTTCTTGCGCGATCGGGCTGACCAATCTGCACGAGACGCCATTGCTCGCGACCGACGCGGCCAAGGCCGTGATCGGAACCAGCCTCGATGCGACGACACTGAAAAAGGCCGCGGCGGCGGCGGGAGCGATCATGTCGCCAGCGGCGGATGCCCGTGGGCCCGTCGAATACCGCAAGCATGTCGGCGGCATCATGGTGATGCGGGCGCTGCAGCGCGCCGCGGCCGGCGCGAAATGAGAGGGGATTGAGAAAATGGCAAAGACTCATGTGACCATGAAAGTGAACGGCACTGAGGTCGAAGGCCTCGTCGAACCGCGCACGCTGCTGGTGCATTTCCTGCGTGAAAATCTCTCGCTCACCGGCACCCATATCGGCTGCGAGACGACCCATTGCGGCGCCTGCACCGTCGATCTCGACGGCATGTCGGTGAAGAGCTGCACGGTGTTCGCGGTGCAGGCTCAAGGCTCCGAGATTCTGACCATCGAGGGCGTAGCGAATGCCGACGGCACGCTGTCGGCACTGCAGGAAGGTTTCCGCATGATGCACGGCCTGCAATGCGGCTTCTGCACGCCCGGCATGATCGTGCGCGCGCGGCGGCTGCTCCAAGAGAACCCGCGGCCATCGGAAGAAGAAATCCGGATGGGTATCTCGGGCAATATCTGCCGCTGCACCGGCTACCAGAACATCGTCAGGGCAATCCAGTACGCCGCCGACAAGATCAATGGCGTTGAATTCAAGGAGGCCGCGGAATGAACGACCTAACTCCCACGCGGGAACAACGCACCGCCGCGCTCGAAGGCATGGGCTGCAAGCGCAAACGCGTCGAGGATGCCCGCTTCACGCAAGGCAAGGGCAACTATGTCGACGACCTCAAGCTGCCGGGCATGCTGCATGGCGATTTCGTCAGATCGCCGCATCCCCATGCGCGGGTGAAATCGATCAACAGCGAAGAGGCGCTGAAGGTGCCGGGTGTGTTGGCTGTGATCACCGCCGAGACGCTGAAAACCGTCAACCTCGCCTGGATGCCGACCTTGGCCGGCGACGTGCAGATGGTTTTGGCCGACGGCAAGGTGCTGTTCCAGAACCAGGAGGTCGCGTTTGTGGTCGCCACCGACCGCTATGCCGCCGATGACGGCATCAACAAGGTGGTGGTCGAATACGAGCCGCTGCCGGTGGTGATCGACCCGTTCAAGGCGATGGACAAGGACGCGCCGGTGCTGCGCGAGGATCTCGTTGGCAAGACGTCAGGCGCGCACGGGCCGCGCAAGCATCACAACCACATCTTCGAGTGGACGGTCGGCGACAAGGACCTGACCGACGCCGCGTTCCGCAAGGCGGAGGTGACGATCAAGGAGATGATCTCCTATCACCGCACCCATCCCTCGCCGCTGGAGACCTGCCAGTGCGTCTGTTCGTTCGACAAGATCGGAGGCGAGCTGACGATCTGGGGCACTTTCCAGGCGCCGCATGTGATCCGCACCGTGGTGGCGCTGATCGCAAAGTTGCCGGAACAGAAGATCCACGTGATCTCGCCCGACGTCGGCGGCGGCTTTGGTAACAAGGTGGGTGCCTATCCCGGTTATATTTGTGCGGCCGTCGCTTCAATTGTCACCGGCAAGCCGGTCAAATGGGTCGAGGACCGCATCGAGAACCTGACTGCCACGTCGTTTGCGCGCGATTACCACATGACCACCGAAATCGCCGCCACCAAAGAGGGCAAGGTCACCGGTCTTCGCGTTCATGTGCTCGCCGATCACGGTGCGTTCGACGCCTGCGCCGATCCGTCGAAATGGCCGGCCGGCTTCTTCAACATCGTCACCGGCTCCTACGACTTTCCGACCGCGCATCTATCGGTGGATGGTATTTACACCAACAAGGCGCCGGGCGGCGTCGCCTATCGCTGCTCGTTCCGCGTCACCGAGGCCGCTTATTGCATCGAGCGCGGCATGGACATCCTGGCCCAGAAGCTCGGGATGGATCCGGCGGAACTGCGGCTGAAGAATTTCATCAGGAAGGAACAGTTTCCATATCACTCGGCCTTGGGCTGGGAATACGATTCCGGCGACTACCATACCGCCATGAAGAAGATGATGGAGACGGTCAACTATGCCGGTCTCCGCAGCGAGCAGGCGACACTGCGCGAAGCCTTCAGGCGCGGCGAGACCCGCGAGATCATGGGCCTCGGCGTCTCCTTCTTCACCGAAATCGTCGGCGCCGGTCCCTCGAAGAATTGCGACATTCTGGGGATTGCGATGTTCGATTCCTGCGAGATCAGGCTGCATCCCACCGGCGCGGGCACCGCCCGGGTCGGCACGAAAAGTACCGGTCAGGGCCACGAGACCACCTGGGCGCAGATCATCGCCACCGAGATTGGCCTTCCGGCCGACAATATCATGGTCGAGGAAGGCAATACCGATACCGCGCCCTACGGACTCGGTACTTACGGCTCGCGTTCGACGCCGGTGGCGGGCGCCGCGATTGCCATGGCCGCGCGCAAGATCAAGGCCAAGGCCCAGATGATCGCCGCCTACAAGCTCGAGGTGCACGAGGGTGACCTCGAATGGGATATCGACGGTTTTCGCGTCAAAGGCCTGCCCGAGAAGACGATGTCGATGAAGGACATCTGCTGGGCGGCGTACAACTCCGTGCCGCCGGGCATGGAGCCGGGGCTGGAGGCCGTGAGTTATTACGACCCGCCCAACATGACCTATCCGTTCGGCGCCTACATCTGCGTGATGAACATCGACGTCGATACCGGGGTCTACAAGATCAGGCGCTTCTACGCACTGGACGATTGCGGCACGCGCATCAACCCGATGATCATCGAGGGCCAGGTGCATGGCGGACTGACCGAAGCTTTTGCCATCGCGATGGGCCAGGAGATTCGTTACGACCCCGAGGGCAATGTGGTCACCGGCTCGTTCATGGATTTCTTCATGCCCACGGCCGTTGAGACGCCGCACTGGGAGACCGACTTCACCGTGACGCCGTCGCCGCATCACCCGATCGGCGCCAAGGGCGTCGGTGAGAGTCCGAATGTCGGCGGCGTGCCAGCGTTCTCCAACGCCGTCAACGACGCCTTCTCGTTCTTGGGCAGTACCCACATCCAGATGCCGCATGATTACTGGCGCAACTGGAAGGCGGCAAAGAGCTTGGGAGTTTTCGCGTAACGATGAGGACTCGCGAGGAGATCGCGCACGCGCTGGCGGCTTGCGGCTATATCGCCGACGGGGAGCTTGCGACCGCGATCTCGCTGATGCAATTGCTGCGGCGTCCGCTGCTGCTCGAAGGCGAAGCGGGCGTCGGCAAGACCGAGGTAGCGAAGGCGCTCGCCGCGGTGCATTCGACGGAGCTGATCCGGCTGCAATGCTATGAGGGGCTCGATCAATCGGCCGCGCTTTATGAATGGAACTACCAGCGGCAGTTGCTCTCGATCCAGGCCCATCGCGGCGAGGACGCCGATGCGATCGAGGATCAAATTTTCTCCGAAAAATACCTGCTTGAGCGGCCGCTTTTGGCCGCGATCCGGCGTAACAAGCCACCGGTGCTGCTGATCGACGAAATCGATCGCGCCGACGACGAATTCGAGGCGTTCCTGCTCGAATTGTTGTCGGATTTTCAGGTCTCGATCCCGGAGCTTGGAACGATTTCGGCCACCACGATTCCGCACGTGGTGCTGACCTCCAACGGCACCCGCGAATTGTCCGACGCGCTGCGCCGGCGCTGCCTCTATCATTATGTTGATTATCCCGACGTCGATCGCGAGGCCCGCATCATCATGGCGCGGATCAATGGCGCCACGGCGTCGTTATCGTTGCAGATCGCGCGCATGGTCGAGGGCATTCGGAAGGAAGAGCTGCGCAAGGTGCCGGGTGTTGCGGAGACGCTGGACTGGGCTGCGGCGCTGGTCGGCATCGGCGTGCACGATCTGCGCGAGACCCCCGAGACGGTGCACGAGACACTGATGTGTCTGGTCAAGACCCGCGAGGACGGCTCGCGCCTAACGCGCGAGGTCACGATGCGCATACTGGGGAAGGTCGCATGAGCTGTTGCGGCGCCAGCCCCGATTTTGACGAGGTCGACGAGGTCTCCCGTCTCGTCGCCGCGAAGCTTGCCGCATTTCTGAAAACCCTGCGCGAGGCGGGCTTTGCGTTCGGCCTGCAGGAGGGCCGGGATGCGATCGCCCTTATGGCGGCTGGCTATGCCGAGAGACCGGGCGTGTTACGATCCGCCTTCAAACATCTGCTCTCAGCACGCAAGGCCGACTGGGACAAATTCGACGGACTATTCGATGCGTTCTGGCTGGGAAAACGGGTGCGGTCGCGGTCGCTGACGATTGACGCTGCAAGGGCCGCCAACAGTCCATCGCTTAAGAGTTTGCGGGACGGCAAATCGCAACCCGCCGCGGGACAGACGGCGACGGACCAAGTTCCATCTGCTGGCGATGAGGCGGGCGAGGATCACGTCGGCGAGGGGCGCAAGGAAGGCGCCTCGCGCGCCGACAACCTTGCCGAAATCGATTTCCGCAACATGGCCGACCCGGCGCAGATCGAGCAGGCCCACGAAGTTGCCGCGCGTCTCGCCCGGACCATGCGCACACGGCTAACTCGGCGCGATCTGGCGCGCCGGCGCGGTTACCGGCTCGATCTCAGGCGGACCATCCATAGCAATATCAGCCATGGCGGCGTGCCGATCTCGCTCGTCAGGCGGCAGCGCAAGGAAAAGCCGCTGCGGCTTGTTATGCTGCTCGACGCCTCCGGTTCGATGAGCATGTACACTGGCGTGTTCTTGCGCTTCATCCACGGCGTGCTGGATGAATTCCGCGAGGCCGAGGCGTTCCTGTTCCACACTCGGCTCGCTTATGTCTCCGATGCGATGAAGGAAAAGGATGCTAGCCGCGCACTCGATCGCCTCTCGATCATGGCGCAGGGCGCAGGCGGCGGCACCAGGATCGGCGAAAGCTTGCAGACCTTCAACCGCTGGCATGCCGCGCGCGTGCTGCATTCGCGCTCCTGCGTGATGATTGTGTCCGATGGTTACGAGACCGGCGATGCCGGCCTGCTCGGCCGCGAGATGGCGGCCCTTGCGAAACGCTGCCGCCGCATCGTCTGGCTCAATCCGATGATGGCGTGGGAGGGCTACGCGCCGGAAGCTGCCGGCATCAAGGCCGCGCTGCCGCACATCGATCTCTATGCGCCCGCCAATACGCTGAAAAGCCTCACTGAGCTGGAGCCGTACCTCGCGAAGCTGTGAAGGAGCGCCACCCATGACCAAACATGTCGAAGTGATGGATCTGGTGGCCCAGCTCACGGCCGCCGAGCAAGCCTTTGTGCTGGCTACCGTCGTGCGGACGGTGTCGGTGACGGCGGCGAAGGCCGGGGCGAAGGCGATCATCCGTCCCGACGGAACGATTGTGGCGGGCTGGATCGGCGGCGGCTGCGTCCGCGGCGCAGTCCTCAAAGCCGCGCGCGATGCGCTCACCGACGGCGAACCGCGCATGGTTTCGGTGCAGCCGGAAAATCTTTTGGTCGAACTTGGCGTCAAGCCCGGCGAGAACCGCGACGGCGTGCGCTTTTCGACCAACATGTGCCCGAGCAAGGGCACTATGGATGTGTTCGTGGAACCTGTGCTGCCGCATCCTTCGCTCATTATTCTCGGCGGAAGCCCGGTAGCGTTGTCGCTCGCGGTGCAAGCCCGGCAGCTCGGCTATCACGTCACCGTCGCCGCACCGGCTGCCGATTTGCCGGAGACGCCTGACGCCGACATCCTGATCGACGGCTTTGCACTGGGAAAGCTCAACCAGGCAAAACGCTTTATTGTAGTCTCGACCCAGGGCAAGGGCGACGAGGCCGCGCTGCGGACGGCCGTGTCAACCGAAGCCGCCTACCACGCCTTCGTCGGCAGCCGTCGCAAGATGACGGCGCTGCGCGCGAAACTGATCGCGGAAGGTATCGACGCTGCGATCATCGACCGCATCAGGGCCCCGGCCGGTCTCGATCTCGGCGCCATCACACCAGAGGAAATTGCGATGTCGATCCTGGCCGAGATCACGGTGGAGCGGCGGCGCGGGCAACGGATGCCCAGCAACCACACCCCGTAGTTCTCGGCTGAAGCGTCAATTTCGGCAATTTCTCCCGAAGTGTTCGTACTCCTGCTAGAAAGAGGTATTAGCTGCTCGTTTGCCACCGGCGCGACATTGGCATTAGGGCGAAAGCCGCTCACTCAGAAACCGCCCACCGACGCAGCGATCGCGTCGATTTCATTCAGCAGCAGCTTCGAATCCTGCGTGAGCGCTGCGGAGCGGGCCTTTGCGAGATGCTGGCGGGTCAGATCCCGCGCTTTTTCCTTCAGGCACACTCTCGCAAGATCCAGTTCGATCCGCGCCCGGGTCGTGCTCTCCGGGTGGATCTGACTGTTGGACGAAAGCTGTTCGAGCAAGAGCCTTACCTGCCGCAAGCCGAACAGCCTGACTTTCACGATCGAGAGAAGGTTGAACAGAACGAACCTGATCGGCGGGCGGGGGCCCCTGAAGGACAACATACCAAGATAGAGCTCGGCGAGGGCCAGCCGATTCCATGAAGCGATCGCCAGGCTTCCCGCCGCGTCGCCAGCCAAAATGGCTGCCTTGAGCATGCGGATCCCCTCGCCGATCTGGCCGGTCATGGCGAGGGCCGGGCCGGCCGCGAAGTCGACGCCGCTCGCTGCGTACGCCCAGCGGTGAGCCAGCGCCCATTTCTTCATAGACAATAATAGCGCAAGCCCCTCTTCCACGGGTCCTTCCAGCAATAGGCCGGTCGCGCGCGCAATGGTTCCAGCGGTGCGGTCGTAGGGAGTAGCCGCCGTCCGTTGGCATCGCTCGGCATTGGCGATTCCATCGCTGAAACGGTAAGCCTGGATGTCGATCCAGGCGAGTGTCCAGAACGCCATACCGAGCGCCCGGTTGTCCTGGCGCTGCCGGCCGGCCTCCATCAACTGCACGGTCCAAGTTCGCGCGTTCCTGGTCAGGCCGCGGCAGACGTAGTCCCAGGCGATCGACCAATAAGCCCAATTGAGGATGTAATTGTCGCCCGACCGCGAACATATCTCAAGTACACGCTTGCCCTCGTGTTCAGCCTGTTCCAGCGTGTGTCGGCCAAGTATGATCGAACAAAACAGAAGCGCGGACCTTGCATAGGCTTGCGCGCGAATGTCGTTGAGGCGTTCGGCAACGCTCAGGGCTGATTTGGCGCGGACTTCGGCGGCGCGGAATTCGCAGAAGTGATTCAAAAGCATGCAGTGAAAATAAAACGCGAAAACCAGTTGCGGCGTATCGCCCAGAACTTCGAGTCGCGGAATATAGGCTTCAGCGATTTCGGAAAGGCCAATCAGGTCTCCCCTCAGATACAACACTTCGAGCAAACCGACGACGACCGTTGCCATCGCGGCATCATCGGCGCAATCCGGCGCTTCTCCAAGCAGCTTCAGTGCTTTTCGAAAATATCCTTCAGCCTCCTCCAGGGAATAGATTTCAAGGCACTTCGTTCCCGAAAGCGAACAGTAGCGGAACGCCTTGTCGGGCCGGCCGGAAAGCGAGAAGTGATGCGCAAGCATCTCGACGACTTCGCTCAAGCGGGACGCGGTGCGAAGCTCGATCGCGTTGCCTACATTGAGATGCAACTCGGATCGGCGCGCGCTCAACAGCGTGTCGTAAAGCGCATCGCGCATCAGCACGTGCTTGAATTCGAAATCGCCAGATTGCGGGTCTCGTTGCACGAAATCGAGGCGCTCCAAGCGTTCAAGGCTGCTCTCGACGTCCCTAAATCCGCTCTCGATCGTGGAAAGCAGGATTGGATCGAAGCGGCGGCCGATCACGGCGGCTGTCTGCAACAACTTACGATTGTCTGCGGAGAGCCGGTCGGCACGTGCGGTGAGAAGCAATTGCACGCTGGCAGGCAACGCGGTTGCGATCTTATTTGAGTCGTATCCCAATCCCAGCGGCGTCACGCGCACCGTGCCGCGCTCGATCAGGAAACTTGCGATCTCCTCGACGAACAGCGCGTTGCCTTCCGCCTTCTCGACGATCAGTTGGGCGAGTGGCTCAGGCAGGACATCGACGCCGAAGCGAAATTGCGCGATGCGCAGCGTCTCCGATGAAGAAAGCGGTGTCATCCGAAGCTCGATCACTCCCGGGCGCCCCGCCCAGGCCGGCGCATGTTCCGGGCGCCGCGTGTCGAGGATGACCAAAGGCGACGTGGGTTCGCGATCCACGATCCGCAGCAGCAAATCTTCCGAGGCGCTGTCGATCCAGTGCAGGTCTTCGAGCAGGAGAACCACCGTCGAGTGTCGGCTTTGCTCCTCGATCAACCGCATCAAGAGATCTCGCGTGCGCGCGCCGATCAGCGTGCCATCGAGTTCGGCCAATGCGTTGCCGGGCGCTTTCAAGCCAAACAAATTGAGCAACAGAGCGAGATTCTGCAGCGACCAGCAGTTCAGGTGCCTCAAGCTCTCCTCGAGTTTGGCGAGGATGGCGGTTTCGGATTCGCCGGAGCTTAACGAAAACCAGTTGCGCAACACGTCGATGAACGGCAGGAACGGCGTTTCCTGCCCGTCAGCCGAACAATTGCCCCGCAGCGTCAGCACCCCTTCGGCGCCGTGGCGCAGCGCGAACTCATAGAGCAATCGCGATTTTCCGATACCGGGATCGCCGACGACGTCGACGACCCGCACTGAATTGAGATGTTTGAGCTGATCTTCCAGCACGGCCATCTCTCGGGTGCGACCGATGTAAGAGGTTAGCCCGCGCGCCACCGCGGCGTCGAACCGCGTGACGTGATCCTTAATCGCCACAAGGCGATGAACCGGCTGCTGTTCGCTCTTGCCCTTGAAGTGAAACACGCCGGCCAGTTCGGCGTCGACCAGGCCTTCGACTTGCCGCAGCATGGCATCGCTCATCACAATCGTCCCCGGCACGGCCTCGGCTTGAAGCCGCGCCGCAAGATTGACGATGTCGCCATGCGCGGTAACCCCGGTGCTCTCGCCGCTGTCTACGGCCCCGAGCACGACGGGGCCGGTGGTGAGGCCAATGCGAAGAAGCGGGCGATGGACTAGCTCCGCCTCGATCCTGTCGCCGGCCTCCGCAAGGGCCTGTTGAATCTCGAGCGCGGCGCGGCACGCCCGGAGCGGACCGTCTTCAAGGGCGGTCGGCGTGCCGAACAAAGCCAAAATGCCGTCACCAGTGAAATTCTTGACGGTGCCGCGATGACGATGAATGGCTGCGGTGGTGAGGCTTGAGACCTGGCTAACCATGGCAAAGGCCGCTTCTTCACCCATTCGCTCGACGAACGCGGTGAAGCCGACGAGGTCGGTCATCAAGACCGTGATCTGACGATGCTCGCTTTGGCTGAAGGCCGAACCGTTTTGCGGCGAAGCGGTCCCAGGCGGATCGACCATCTAGCGTGCTCCCGCAGTGGCTAATTTGCCTCAAATTCTACCCGAACCCCCACGAGTATACCGGCGGACGCGGGCTCGTACCACTCCCGGCCAGGCCATTGGAGCTTTCCCGACTGGAAAAAGCATGTAACATGGCGCGAAGACCCCTGCGACGGGCTGCGGCGATACGTCTTGCAACAGCGAATGGGACGCCAGTTGGGATCCAGAAAGCCCATAGAAGTCGCCATCATAGGCGGCGGCTGCGCTTCGATCGCGGCGGCTTTTGAACTGACCCGGCCCAGGCACAAGGGCGCCTATCACGTCACGATCTATCAACTCGGCTGGAGACTCGGAGGAAAAGGCGCCTCGGGCCGCGGCCCTGCTGGACGCATCGAAGAGCACGGCCTGCACGTGTGGCTCGGATGTTATGACAACGCCTTTCAGTTGCTGCGCGAATGCTATGACGAGTTGAACGCGAAAGCGCGAAAGGCAAAAGGGCGAGATCCGAAGGCGCGAGATGCGGAGAAGTTATTGCGCAATTGGAGTCATTTCTTTCTTCCGGACTCCCACATCGCAGTCGCAGGTCTCTCCGCCGATGGCGGCTGGGTCAATTGGGCGGCGCATTTTCCGCCGGCACCGGGGCTTCCAGGCGACCCTATCAACGAGCAAAATCCTTTTGCGCTGACCCATTATTTGGCGCGTGCCATTTCGCTTCTGCGCACACTTTTGCTCGGCCTTGAAACATTCCGTGCATCCGGCGCATCGAGTGTGGATGCGGATGTGGATCCAGCCACGGACCCCGGCACGGCCGAGGGCAATGCGACCGACATCGCCGCCAGGATCACCGCCCTGTTGCGCGGCGGCGCGTTGGCATCGGCGGCGATCGTGGTCGAAGCGCTGGCCCTGGCCGAGGCCGCGCTCAACCCAATGCCAAGAGTTCCTGAAAGCATGCTGCTTCCGGTGCTGGAGGCAATTGCGTCAGCACTTCGCAAACAATTCGAAGCGATCGTCGCGAGCGACGATCACACGCGACATCAATGGGAGATCATCGATCTGGTTCTCGCCAACATCGTCGGCGCGGTTCGCTACAAGCTGCTCACCGACCCGCGCGGGCTCGATGCGATCAATCATCTCGATCACCGCGAGTGGCTGCGGGAGAACGGCGCGTCCGAGCGCGCAGTCAATTCTCCGTTCACGCGCGCTCTGTACGACCTCACGATGGCTTACGAAGGTGGCGATCCGGACCGCCCTGCCATCGCTGCCGGTGCCGCTTTGCGCGGAGCCCTGCGATTCTTCTTCTGCTATCGCGGCGCATTGTTCTGGAAGATGCGCGCCGGCATGGGCGATGTCGTGTTCGCGCCTTTTTACGAGGTGCTGCGCGCCCGCGGAGCCACCTTCAAATTCTTCCACCGGCTTCGAAATATCAAACTGGCGGATCCGCGCCGGCTTGCGGCGGACGAGAAGCAATATGTTGAGGCGCTCGAATTCGACGTCCAGGCCGAGACACTTGAGGGCGACGAGTATCGACCGTTGATCGATGTCAACGGCATGCGATGCTGGCCTTCAGAGCCGGATCTTTCACAACTCAAAGGCGGCGCTTCGATGCAGCGCGAGAAACGGGATTTCGAATCGCACTGGGATCGCCGAAAAGTCAACACAAAGAAGCTTAAGGTGACGCGCGATTTCGATTTCGTCGTGCTCGGCGTCGGCATCGGCGCGCTGCCTTATGTGTGTGGCGAAGTCATCGCCACAAATGCGCGTTGGCGCGCCATGGCCGAGAACATCAAAACCGTGGCCACGCAGGCCTTTCAGATCTGGCTCAGCGCGGACCTGCAGGAACTTGGCTGGGATATTCCACCCGTTACGTTGACGAGTTTCGTCAAACCGTTCGACACCTGGGCCGACATGGGCCATGTCGTGCCGGCCGAGAATTGGCACGACCCTCAGCCGCGGACGTCGGCCTATTTCTGTAACGTCCTTGCCGACCCGTCGGATGAACCGGACCCAGACGAGATCGACTATCCAACGCGCCGCCGCGAGGAGGTGCGGAAAAACGCGATTGAATTTCTCAACCGCGATATCGAAAAACTGTGGCCGAAAGCCAAGAAGAGCGGAAGCGAATTTCGCTGGGATTTGCTGGTCGATCCGAACGGGAAAACGAAGGACCGGAGGAGTGCGACGCGCGCCCGCTTCGATACCCAGTACTGGACAGCGAACGTCAACCCCTCCGACCGCTACGTGCTTTCGGTACCTGGCAGCGCCGGTTATCGCATTTCGCCGCTCGACAATACTTATGACAATTTGAGCATCGCCGGCGATTGGACTGATTGCAGCCTCAACGTCGGATGCGTCGAGGCCGCCGTTATGTCGGGTCGACTCGCCGCGCACGCGATTTCAAAATGGCCCGCGCTCGAAGACATTATCGGTTTTGATCACCCGTAGATAGTTGATCCATGCAAGACCCAAAGGGGGAATCGACATGGCGAAAAAGACTTCTAAACGGACAAGTGAGCGAATGCGGCGCGACGATCCCGAGCGCGAGACGCCGGACCGGCGCACAAGCGAGCACATTCGGCGCAACGCTCGGCCGTCGAATGGCGGGAAGCACGCCGATCGCGACGCGAAGCCGCGAATTTCGAAAACCGTCGAGCAAGCGATCAGCGGCATGGTGCAACAGAGCTCCGCTTTCATCGAGGAGCAGATTCGCGCCGGCCAGCTGGCCGCCGAGCGGTTGCGCGACGGTATTGCCAATTCCAGGCAGTTGAACGCCGACATCAACACGCTGGTCGAGAACCTCGTGGCCACCACCAAGGATGTCGGCGCCACCTGGCTTGACCTGATATCGATCATTATCCGTGCCATCGGCACGCAACCGAATGGGGGCGGTTCCAGCGGCGGCGCCCCACCCGGTCCTGGCGTCACGGTTACGCGACCCGGCACTTCCGGCGGCGCAGCCACGCTCAGCAGCATTACGCCCGCCAATAATACCATCGTCGGTGTGCCGCCTCAGATCGTCGTGAAGGGGGCGCAGGTTAAAAGCGTGGTACTCGACCTGCGTCCGCGGTCACTGCAATTTGTGCCGCTTGTGCAGCAGCTGATAGCCGCCGATCTGAAACGTTCGTTCAGCGCGAAGTTCGCGATGAGTTCGGACTCGTTGAGCCTCATTCTTACCGTGAACGTTCCAGATGGCCAGCCTCCTGGCACGTATACAGGCGTCATCGTCGACAGCAGGACCAACGAAGCCGGAGGAACGCTCAGTGTCACGGTTGCGGGTTAAGGTTCGAATGTCCGAACCATCCGCTTCGGACGGAGGCGACATGTCTACGCTCGTCGCCGACACGCTGGAAGAATACGGATCGACCACGCGCGAGGCGATGGCCGGCTATTTTCCCAGCGGCTACCCGGCGCGGCATCTGTACGAGCCGCTTGCCGACTACCCGCAGCGTGCCGGCAAGATGATGCGGCCGAGCATCTGCATCGCGACCGCGCGTGCGTTCGGCGCGAGCAAGGCCGATGCCGTCCGGTCCGCCGCAGCGATTGAATTGCTGCACAACGCCATGCTCGTTCATGACGACATCCAGGACGGCAGCGAAATGCGGCGCGGCCAACCCACGCTTCACATGCTGCACGGCGTGCCGCTTGCGATCAATGCCGGCGATGCGCTGTTCCTTCTCAGTCTTCGGCCATTGCTCGACAATGTCGGCATCTTCGGCAGCCTGCTGGGCCTGCGCATCTTGCGGGAAATGGAGCAGGTCGCATGGCATTCCCTTGAGGGACAGGCGATCGAGCTCGGCTGGATCCGGGAAAACACCCTCGATCTGGAAGACACCGACTATCTCAACATGGTCCTGAGGAAGACCTGCTGGCTTTCGACCATTCATCCCTCCCGCGTCGGCGCGCTGATCGGAAGCCGAGGTGCCGTCGATCTCGACCCATTCATCCGCTTCGGCTTTTATCTCGGGGCCGCTTTTCAGATTCAGGACGATCTGCAGAACCTCGCACCTACCCCGCGATATGGCAAGGAAATGAACGGCGACGTGCTGGAAGGCAAGCGTAGCCTCCTTCTCATTCACGCCTATCGTCACGCCTCCTCTGCCGAGCGGGCCAGACTATCCCGGCTGTTCCGCCGTCCCCGCGAAAAACGCAGTCGCGAGGATGTTGCCTTTGTGTTGTCGCTCATCGCAGAGCATGGATCGATCGATTACGCGCGTCAGTTCGCCCACGCGCTTGCCGGCGCCGCTTTGCATCAGTTCGCTTCGATTTACGGCGACCTTTCGCCCTCAAGAGACAAGGAATTCATCCATGGCCTGGCGAACTGGATATTCAACCGCTGAATCTTAAAACCCTGCTCTCCGAGGGAGGAGGCTGTGGGGCAAGAGAGCCGTGGTCTTGCTGAGGAAAATTCGATGCGCCGCCGTGTATTGATCTATGGAGCGACAGGTTACACTGGCCGGCTGATTGCCGATCGGTTGCGGAATTCGCGCTGCCACAGTGTCGTCGCCGGGCGAACATCGCATCGGGTGCAGGCGCTGGCTGCCGAATTTGGCGTCGCCGGGCGTGTGATCGCGATCGATGAACCGAATGCCCTCGACCAAGCACTGGACGATATCGATGTTCTGATCAACGCGGCGAGCCCCTTCTCGCTGACAGCGCCGGCATTGATCGAATCGTGCCTACGCACGAGAACGCATTATCTCGACATCACCGGCGAGCTTCCGGTATTTCAAACTGCCTTTGGCTATGACGAAGCGGCCCGAAAACGCGGCATTATGATCATGCCCGGCGCAGCTCTTGGCGTCGTGGCTTCCGATTGCCTGGCGATGCACGTGGCGGCGTTGGTTCCGAATGCAAAATATCTTCGGATCGCGTTGTTGCGGCCCAACTCGTTCTCGCGGGGTACTTTTCGATCGGCGCTCGGGATTGCCAACTCGCGCGTCAGCATTCGCAGAAACGGAAGATTGACGTCGGTGCCGGTCGGGAGATTACAGCGAACCTTCGACTTTGGCGAAGGTGAGAAAGAAAGTGTTGCCGTAAGCTGGGCCGATGTCTTTACCGCCTATTATTCGACCGGTATCCGCAACATCGAGACCTATTTCGAAGCAGGTTATACCGCGCGCGCGCTCTATCAGCTTGGCGCGGGTATCGCCGATACCATGCAGCTCGCGCCAGCCAGGACCTTGATCGACGCCGTCGCCAGCGTTCTGCCGGAAGGTCCACATGAGGCCCGACGCCGGGCGGAGCAATGCGTCATAGTGTCCGAAGCCGAAGACTCCTGGAGGCGGCGCAGATGCGTGCGTTTGACCACGCCGGATGGTTACAGCTTCACGTCCGAGGCAGCCACGGCAATCGCGCAACGCATCCTTCAAGGCGACTTCGCCTCCGGTTTTCAAACTCCTGCAAAGGTCTACGGCGCCGATCTGGTGCTCGGCTTCAAGGGAACGGATCGCCAGGAGCTGCACCAACCGTTTTCGGCTCATGAGAGGATTATGTCATGACTTCATTTATTCAGCGCGTTGATAATCCGGAAATTCCTCCGCCATACAAATTCCCCGGCATCAACATCATGAGCTTCCGGTTGCAGGCGGATCTCGGCAAGCTCCAGGGCCTCTGCGACGAGTTACTCAATATCGGATCGTTGGCGGACCGCGGTTTCCAGTACTGGGCTTTCACCGATTTCGTCGACATGGAGATCGTGACCTATCCCAAAATGCTGTTCGACGAGGCGCCATATTCTAGTTGGGGATACGCCACTCAGCAGGAACTCTATTTTCGGTTCTACGTCTGGAAACTCAATTCGTTTGGTGGCCTGTTGTTTCCGGACCTGCTACCGGAATTGTTTTTTCCGTTCATTTACGTGGACAATTCCTGGTCGATGATAAGCGGACGCAATGTGATTGGCTTTCCAAAAGTCATGGCACAATTTTCTCCGACGCCGGTCCTGGGCGTCAATCCGCTCAAGATCAAAGTATGCGCGCTGGCGCTGGACACCTATTCACCGACGACCGAACTGAAGTGGCACCCGATCGTAGAGATCAATCCCGCGAGCAGCCTAGCCGCGTCCCAGCCCCTCAACGGCACTTGGCCCTGGGCCGGACTTACAGCCGATACTGCCGATCAAATTCTTGGAGGAATGCTTGAGAATTTTCTTTCGTCACTGCCCGATGAGTTCCAGTTCCAGACGGTTCAATTGAAGCAATTCCGCGACCTGCCGACCGGTGCCTGCTTTCAGGCCGTCGTGAACACTCCGTTTACGCCCTACAACATTGGTGCGGTGAATCCGCTGCCGGCGGTGTCGATCACCGTGAATGAATATGACAGCCTGAAAATACCAACTAGTCTTGGATTGCAGGCAAACACGCCCTTGCAGCCGTTGCTGCAATATTCCGTATCGCTGGACATGCGCATGGACAACGGGAGCAATCTTTTCATCAACAGCTGACTTCCAGATTCCAAGCCGGTCCGACCGCGACTTCCGTTTTGGATCGTAAGCGGGCATCGAGCGGTCCTGCGATGCCCCGGCAACGGCCATTCCAAAAAACCCTTTATGCGACACAAGTCGCTACCGCGTTTACCATCTTCGAACCGCGCGATATCAATTTTGCGATTGTGGTGTATTCTGAATGCATGCACGTCGATCGTCGGCTTGCATTAATTCAACTTTTGGGATCACGGAGGGCAACATGGCTAAGAAGGCGAAGAAAGCAAAGAAGTCCAAGAAGACGGCCAAGAAGAAAAAGAAGTAATCGTTCGACGAAAATCTCACAAGCTTCGGATTGCACCTGAGGTCGTTGCGCCCTTCGCAGCACTGCAGGCGGCAGCTTTCGCCGATAGAATATCCGAACAACAAACATTCAGGCCGGACCCTTATGCAGATGGCTGCTGCATAACGGTCCGGTTTTTTCGTTGGGACCTGACCAAGCGGTCGAAGCGGAATTGCTTACCGAAGCTCGGCATTTGGTCCCAGGGAAAGTTCGGGCTTAAGACAAGCCGCACATCAAAGCCAGTTGCAGGTGGATCGACGGACCGACAGCGCGGATACGTTCGTTATGTTTCGCATCGGTGCTTTTGAACGTAATTTAGTTTCCGCTTGCGTACGAAAATTCAACGCGGCGGGCCAATTCGCTTGAAAGCTGCCAGCTCATCGGACGATTCTGATAGAATTGTTTCACTGCGACGCAGCTTCGATTCGGCCGTCCCGAAATTTTCGTGGGCACATTGGCCGATCGCCACGCGGCGAAGAGGTCGAGATGAATGATCACGCACAAGCAACGACGCTATCCGAACGCGCTGATGCGCTCGAAGAGCACATGATGCACGAGCTCGAGCACATCGTCATCAAGTCGGCATTGTTCAACCTCGCCGACGGCAGGCTAACCGACGACGTAGCGGTCGTGCTGGCGCGCAATCCCGGCAAATACCTGATCATGAAGGAGGACCCGCGCCTTCCCAAAATGCCGGCCAAGCCCACCCTGATCGACTATTTCAAATGCCGGTTCGCGTCGACCTCGCATCTGCTGCAGAGTGCCGCGCACGCCAAAAAGGCTGGGCAAAGCGAGAAGGTCATCATGGCCTGCCTCCTGCACGACATCGCGGTCTCGAGCTTCATCAGGTGCGACCATGGCTACTGGGGCGCCCAGATGATCGAGCCCTATGTCGACGAAGAGGTGAGCTGGGCCGTGCGCGCGCATCAGGCGTTGCGCTTCTTCCCAGACGAATCTGTCGGATACCAATATCCGGAAGCTTACGTGAAATGGTTTGGCCCCGATTTTCAGCCTGAGCCCTATATCGTCGATGAGTACCAACGTGCTCGCAATCACAAGCACTACATGACTGCACGCTTTATCACCCTGCATGACCTTTATTCGTTCGATCCCAACGCCAAGATCGACCTTGAAGACTTTACGGACATCATAGGTCGTCATTTCAAGCAACCAAGAGAAGGGCTCGGACTCGACAGCAGTCCGTCAGCGCATATGTGGCGCACAATGTTGTGGCCGACACGGTTCCTTTAGTTCTTTGATAGTGTCGTTAGGCCTGGCCGAAACCGCCGGACGCGATCGCGGGTGAGGCCGCAGCTTCGAACCCAGACCGGACGGATCTGGTGCATCAGTTCTTTTTCCGAAATGGCGCACTAATAAAACCGCGAACTCTTGTTTATTGAAGTGGGTGCTTCGCTCGTCTGAACCCGACCCTGGCGCAAAGGGTGGATCAGTCCTGACCGCAATGTCATTGTTGAAGACCCTTAGAAGCACGACGTTTCAAATCCAGACAGCGAGGCAGGCTATGGTCAAACCGTTTCCGTCGAAGACCCACATCGGCAACCACATGCTGCATCCCGAAACGCTCATGCTGAACTACGGCTACGATCCGCAACTGTCGGAAGGAGCTGTCAAACCGCCAGTCTTTCTGACCTCGACCTTTGTTTTCAGGACCGCCGAAGACGGACAAGACTTCTTCGATTACGTCTCGGGTCGGCGCGAGCCTCCCGAGGGGATGGGTGCTGGCCTGGTTTATTCGCGGTTCAATCATCCTAACAGTGAAATCGTCGAGGACAGACTCTCTGTCTACGAGCGAACCGAGAAATGTGCGCTGTTTTCGTCCGGCATGGCGGCGATTGCGACCACGATTCTCGCGTTTGTCCGTCCTGGCGACGTCATTCTGCACTCTCAACCGCTCTATGGCGGGACGGAAACTCTGTTTGCAAGGACGCTTGCGGGCCTCTCCATCGGCGCGGTCGGCTTCGCCGACGGCATCGACGAAGCCGCAGTCGGGTTGGCGGCGGAGGAAGCTATGCGCAAAGGCCGAGTGGCGATGGTCTTCATCGAAACTCCGGCAAATCCCACCAACGGCCTGGTCGATATCGCGATGGTCCGCCGCATCGCCGAGATGATCGGACAAGCTCAGGGATACACGCCGATCATCGCGTGCGACAATACGCTGCTCGGACCCGTATTTCAGCGGCCAATCGAACACGGCGCGGACCTCTCCTTGTACTCGCTGACCAAATATGTCGGCGGACATTCCGACCTAATCGCGGGCGCCGCGCTCGGCCCAAAAGCCCTGATGAAAGACGTCAAAGCGTTGCGAGGCGCCATCGGCACACAACTGGACCCCCATTCCTGCTGGATGATCAGCCGGTCGCTCGAAACACTCAGCATCCGCATGGAAAAGGCTGACAGAAATGCGCGGCTCGTCGCGGACTACCTGCGCGACCACACCAAAGTGGCGAAAGTCCATTACCTTGCTCACCTCGAAGAAGCCTCCCTCGCCGGCCAGGTTTTCGCGAGGCAATGCAGCGGCGCGGGCTCCACGTTCTCGTTCGACATTGTCGGCGGCCAAGCCGCCGCTTTCAAGTTCTTGAACGCACTGCAAATCTTCAAGCTTGCGGTGAGCCTAGGCGGCACCGAGTCACTTGCAAGCTTGCCCGCAAGTATGACTCACTCCGGCATTCCAGCCGACATTCGCCAAAAAATCGGCGTTCTGGACTCAACGATCCGGCTGTCGATTGGCATCGAACACCCGTCCGATCTGATCGCAGACGTCTCACAGGCTTTGAACGAGGCGTAGCAGCCCTCCTTGCCTAAGCGCCACTGAAAGAACGGACAACGGCCTCCAACGGCTGACCCCGATGTCGCTTCTGAAGCGAGCTCAACGCCCGAGCCGACATATAAGGTATTTTGCCATTTCCTTATCAGTCGGCCAACTGACTGCGTTTGCCACTTATCGGTCGCGACTGACGAGCCTCGTTCCTGGCAGTGTCGCGCGCAATTTTCAGTGGCGCACCAACTAGGCACCATAGACGAGTTTTCCCTGCGCCACGCGAACTTCTCCCGACGCCATCGATCACAAGAAGCTTATCGGTCCGCATCGCCCTACAGGCTACATTCTTGAAAAGAAAGGCACTTGACTAAACGCTGCAATCATCGATCGTCCGGCTATTTCTTAATAAGGGCCAACATGGATCAAATTATCAGAAGAGCTCAACTTCCAGAGCGCCCGGCGGGTCAGCTTGTCGATATCGGTATTGAGGCCGGCTCCATCGTTGCGATCGATACCCATATTTCTACCGATGCTCCATCCTATGACGCGGCTGGACGCCTCGTTTGCGGCGGCCTCATCGAGTCGCATATCCATCTTGATAAAGGCCGCCTTCTGGACGTCGTCCCTGCCCCGGCCGACCGCCAGACTAATCCGGTGCGCTACAGTGCCGGCTTCAAAAGTGGCATTTCGACTGCGGATATCTATGGACGCGCCGAACGCACGCTTCGTGAGAGCTTGCTGCATGGCACGACCCGTATCCGTACACACGTGGAGGTCGATCCCGTCATTGGAATGCGCGGCTTCGATGCGATCGAGAGGCTTGCCCGCGATTACCGCTGGGCGGTAGACATTGACTTGTGCGTCTTCCCTCAGGATGGCCTCACCAACGTTCCCGGAACGGACAAGCTCTTGATCGAGGGGCTGCGACGCGGAGCGAAAGTACTCGGAGCAGCTCCCCGATACGACAGCGACGCGCATGGCCAGATCCGCCGCATTTTCGCGCTTGCACGAGAATTCGACGTCGATATCGACATGCACCTCGATGTCGGAACGACCGCTCAGGATCTTGACGTTCACCTGGTCGCTGACCTGACGGAAGAATACCGACTCGGAGGCCGTGTCACAGTCGGTCATATGGCCAAGCTTTCGCTGATGCCGCCCGCCGAAATGGCGAAGGTCGCACAGCGGTTGGCCAATGTCGGGGTAGCAGTGACGGTACTCCCCGCGACCGACCTCTTCCTGATGGGCCGCAACCACGATCACGCGATACCCCGCGGCGTTCCCGACGCAAACTGCTTGATTCATCACGGCGTAAATTGCTCGTTGTCGACCAATAACGTCCTCAACCCCTCTACGCCTTATGGCGACTGTTCGCTGATCCGGATTGCGAACCTCCACGCAAATATCTTGCAAGTGAACAAGCCGGACGACTTGCAGGAATGTTTCGAAATGATCACCACCCGTTCCGCTCGCATCCTGAATTTGCAGAATTACGGTATTAAAGTCGGCAACCCGGGCGACATCGTCGTGATCGACTCGCAATCCCCAGATCGCGCCGTCGCTGAAATCCGCCGTCCTTTAACGGTGTTCAAGAACGGTATTCAAACCGTGGTATGCGAACCTGGACGTATCGTCCCCCAAACAAACTTAGCTGATATGTTGTAGTTGGGACGTGCGGCCCGGAAATTGCAGACGGATCCTGATATCATTTGACGGCAAGCGCGGGGGAAGACCACCAATGCGTACTTTGCAAGTGCTTTCGAAAATTCTCACGGCAGCTATCGTCGTCGCGACGATCCCCCTTTTGGCGCGCGCCGAAGACTATCCAACTCGTCCGATTACGGTTGTGGTCGGATTCTCTGCGGGCGGTCCGATGGACTCAATTGCCCGGATCGTCACCGAAGGTATGCGACCAAATCTCGGCCAGCCCTTCATTATAGAGAACGTGGCCGGTGCCTCGGGCAGCATAGCGGTCGGCCGCGTCGCGCGGGCGGCGCCGGACGGATACACCATAAGCCAGGGTTACCTTGGCACCCACGTCCTCAACGGGGCGGTCTACAAGTTGGCATATGACCCGGTTGCCGACTTTGAGCCCGTAGCATTGGTCGCAACAAACCCCCTCTTGCTCGTTGCAAGGAAAGATATCGCAGCTAACAACCTGGTGGAGCTGGTTGCCTGGCTGAGGGCACGGCCGAGTCCGGCTACCCAGGGATTGCCCGGCATTGGAACGCCAGCCCACGTCGCCGGAGAGTTCTTTCAGCAGATGACGGGCACGAAATTGCAATTCGTTCCCTACCGCGGGACCGTCCAGGCGACCCAGGATCTTATCGGCGGTCAGATCGATCTCATGTTCGACCAAATCTCGAACGCGCTCCCGCAGGCCCGATCGGGAACGGTCAAAGCCTACGCGGTAACAGCCAAGGAGCGCTCATCTCTCGCGCCCGACATTCCGACCGTCGACGAGGCTGGGCTTCCGGGCCTCTACGTTGCGGTCTGGCATGGCCTTTGGGTGCCCAAGGGAACGCCGAAAGAGGTGATCGCCAGGCTTAACCGAGCGGTCATCGATTCACTTGCGGACCCCACTGTTCGTCGTCGCTTGGCCGACATGGGACTGGAGGTTGCGCCTCAAGCTCTCCAAACTCCCGAAGGACTGGGCGCCTATCAAAAGGCGGAGATTCAAAAATGGTGGCCCATCGTAAAGGCCGCCAACATCAAGGCGGAATAGCCGCACGACCGGGCGCGACCGCTCTATGCGCAAGTACCGGTTCAGCCCAAGTCGACGAGGCGGACTCAGCGCCCCTGCCACCGGCACGCCCCGTACCGGCCGACAGTCCGCTGACTGGCGCACTCGGCAGCCCTTTCCCATTTGTCTACCGCGAAAAGCGGCTGGTTCGTGCACAACTCGGGTTCGCAAAAGGCAAGCGAGTCATCGGCTATCGTGGCGAGCGGACGTCGTTAGCCAGATCGATCATGTCCGAAAAGTGCCAAGAGACGACATGGTTGCTCTATGAGAGGCCCGGAACTTGAGATAGGTTCGAAGGGGCGCCCGTATGCAACGGTGCAGGTTCATCACACCTCTTGCCGCAGCTTCCTTGGGTCAATTCCAGTATCGACCCGCAAGACTGCTCGAACAATGTCCACCACGCCTTGCGCCAAATAACACGGAAAACGCCGAGGAATAATCATGGATTTGAAAATTCGTGATAAAGCGGCAATTGTAACGGGGGCAAGCCGCGGAATTGGAAGGGCGATCGCTGAGCGGCTTGCCAAAGAAGGCGTGCGGATATTGCTTGTGGCGCGGGACGGCGCGGCGATGGCGGAAGCGGCGAGCGAAATTTCAGAACGGCACAAGGTCGCTGTTGCCATTCAAGTCGCCGATCTGTCTCACCCCAATGCAGCCGCCGACGTCGTTAGTGCCGCCATGGCGGCACTGGGTGGCATCGACATTCTGGTGAATTGCGCCGGCGCCACTAAGCGCGGCGATTTCTTCTCACTCACCGACAATGACTGGGAGAGCGGCTACGCGCTGAAGTTTCACGGTAGCGTGCGTATGTGCCGCGCGGCTTGGCCGCATCTCGAAGAGCGGAATGGTTCGATCATCAACATCGTCGGCATCGGATCGCGGACACCGAGCGCGGATTTTACTATCGGCGGTTCTGTCAATTCAGCGCTCATCAATCTTACCAAAGCCCTGGCCGACCTTGGCCGCAAACGCGGCGTGCGCGTTAACGCCATCAATCCCGGCTATATCGAGACCGAGCGTTTGACGCGCCGCATCGATGGCATTGTCGCCGAAGGAAAGAAATCCCGCGATGAAGCGGTTTCTGAGCTTTTGCAGACGCTCGGGATCTCTCGCTTCGGACGGCCGGACGAAATTGGAAGGCTTGTTGCGTTCTTGGCCTCATCTGTCTCCGACTACATTCAAGGCGCGACGCTGGACATTGATGGAGGGGCGACGAAGGGAATCTGAGAAGGAAGAGGGATACTGCGCAAGCACAATTGATCACGACAAAATCCAAGGAGAGACGTCATGGTATTCAACAGCGGGACGCTGTTGCCAACTCTGGCAATAGCTCTTTCGCTTGGCGGCGAAGTTGCACAAGCGCAGGCGCCGAAACCTGAAAAGGCGAGCATTACACTGGCGCTAGGTGGGGTATCGGCGCAAATATATTATCTGCCTGTCGTTCTCGCTGATCAGCTCGGTTATTTTGAAGAGGCGGGCCTGAAGGTCAGCATGATCAATACAGGCTCGGGTACGAAAGCCCTGCAGGCCGTCGTCAGCGGCGGCGCCGACATGACGGCGGGCTCATTCGAACATGTCATACAGTTGCAGGGACGTGGGCAAGACATCAAAGCCATCGTTAAATTCGGCCTCTATCATGGCAATGTGCTCGGCGTCGTTAGTCATCGCGCCAGGGATTACAAATCGCCGGCGGACATGAAGGAATGGAAGATTGGCGTTTCGGCGATGGGTGGTTCGAGCCAATTCTTTGTTGCGCTGCTGCTCGCCAAGTATGGCGTGAAGCCGGACCAGGTGTCGTTCATTGGGGTGGGTCAGGGTCCTGGCGGAATCGCGGCAGTGCGGACAGGCAAGGGTCTCGACGCCATCGCGGTGACCGATCCAACGATAACTGAGCTTGAGAATTCCAAGGATATTATCGTGGTAGTTGATAGTCGCAGTCTCGAGGGCACTATCGAGGTCTATGGCGGCGAAACCATTTCAGGCGTTGTGTATACTAGGGTGGATTTCATTAAGCAAAATCCCATTACGGCTCAGGCGACCGTCACCGCGATCATACGGGCACTCGAATGGATCAAGAAGGCGAGCATCGATGAAGTGATGGCGAAAGTGCCACAAGAATTCTGGACCAGCCGCCCCGAGCTTTACAAGGTGATGCTCGAGAAGAGTATCTCGGGCTTCCAGCATGATGGGCGTATTTCGCCCAAAGCGACGGAGGTTACGTTCGACTTCCTGTGCAAGATCGATCCTGCCCTTCGCGATGCGAAGCTGGACCTAACCAAGACGTATGAAGGAAGCTTCGTCGAGAAAGCGCGCGCGACGCTCGGCCTGAAATAGTCGTCCGTTAGCAGGGCTTAGCTCCCTTTGCGAAGTAGCCGATTTGTCGGAATAGCCGCTGGCCGCTTGTCGGAACGAGATCCCCGGGGCGACGCTAAGTGCTTGAGAGGCTTGGTGGTGGAAGCAGTCTCGCGAAACCGGTCTCCACTGAATATTTCCCTGTTCTCAGGGAATTTAACAGGGAAGTTCGCGATTTTTAGGCCTTGGAGGCGATTTCACATCGGAGAAGCCGCTGTGCCGCAGCGGTTTTTCACCAAATTCCCTAAGACAATTAACAGGGTAAAATTATCGGATAACAGGGATCGAAATCGAGTTAACAGCGAGATCCAATCTGAATATCAGAAGCGTCCCTTTCCACATATAATGATCGCGCAAGCGCTCTTGTTGGACCTCCCCTCCCGACGCAAATCCGATCTGTCCGAAAAGCTTGGGCCTTCTGAGCGGGGCCGCCTTATAGTTGGTCAAGTGGCAGGGGCGCCTCAGTTGGCGGCCCCTGCCCTTTGAGTACCGCTACTTTTCGACTTCAACGACGTACCTCCGTATCACCTTGGTCGCCTTGTCACGCTGGGGCGCAAGGTCCATCCAGGCTTTCGACTTGTAGAATGTCACGGCCTCATCCAAGCTAGCCCATTCGGTGATCCCCACATTTCTGGGGGCTGGCCCTCCGTCTATCTGAACCACTCGTCCGCCCGCGGTGCGCAAAGTGTGACCGTTCGCTGCTTCTATCGCCTTGCGGGCGGCAGGCAGGTACGCGGCTTGGGCTGAAGTATCGAGAGTTTCCAATTCACTGATCGCGTAAGCCTTCAGCTTGGCTCCTTGAGCATGGAGGCCCTGAACCGCGATAGCTCCGATTGCGACGCCAGCGAGCAATACCATTGCGATTTTGTAGTTGGTTCTCATGGCATTCCCTCCGATTGTGCGATTTCAAAATAAGACGGATAAACGCAATCGCCGCAAGCGTGGAAGCATTCGGTTTCAATGCGCCGTTCTTAGTCGACAAGAACAACAAGATTGTTGCCGGTCACGGCCGGTATGAAGCAGCCAAGCTGCTCGGCATCGACAAGGTCCCGGTCGTCCTGCGCTTGCGATCCAGGTTAAGGAATTGTCCGACCTTGTGCTCGACTTTGACATCGAGGCGATCGGATTTGAACCACCCGAAATTGATTTGCGAATTCAATCGCTGGATTCTGCATTAGAAGACGCCGACGACCGGTTTGAAGTGGCCACCGGGCCTGTCGTTTCAAGGACCGGCGATCTCTGGCTATTGGGATCTCATCGCCCGTACTGCGGCAACGCGCTGGACGTGACTAGTTATGATGCCCTCTCGAACGGCGAAAAGGCCGCGGCAGCGATCACCGACCCGCCTTACAACCTAAGGATCAATGGACACGTATCCGGGAACGGGAGGACTACACATCGCGAGTTCGCGATGGCTTCCGGCGAAATGTCGAAAGCCGAATTCACGGATTTTCTGCGCCAAACGTTTCTGCGCATCATCGCCTACTGCCGCGACGGCGCGCTAACTGAGCTGGCACCGAGAGAGCTGCCGCGTGTAAAGGGTCGCTGCATAGGGGGAGCTTCAGGTGATATTAATTGAGATATCCCGGATGCTGATGACGCCAATCAGGCTGTAGTTGTCGATGACAGGCAGGTGGCGGATATGGCTCTTGCTCATGAGATGATGAACATGTTCGAGCGTGTCGGTCGAACTGCACGAAACCAGTTGCTGCACTGAAATCAATTCCGAAACCTTCAGATTGAGGCCGGCCGCGCCGTGCTCGGCAACCGCCCGGACCACGTCGCGCTCAGTGAACATACCGACCGCGGTGTTGCCTTCGGTCTCGACGACATCCTTGACCACAAGCGCGCTGATATTGCTGGCGCGCATCAATTTGGCGGCAATGGCGACGGTCTCATTCATCCGAACCGTCGCGACGCGGGCAGTTTTCTTGCGCAGGATGTCTCCGACTTGCATCGCAACCTCCTTTAACCGAAATTCCCCAGATGACATGTCTTCTGATCGTCAGGATGCCCCCCTTGGCCACATTGACAATGCGGATCGAGGGCGAACTGCCGACCAGAGAGATCATTCCCCGCGGGTGTAGCGGCCCCCCTGCCGACTCAGGCAATGCCGCAGTTTTGCTCCGGCGCAACCAAACTAATCGGCCGCTTCAGCGAGGGATTATTGCTCTGGCTTTTACAATCAGGCGGTCTTGATGTAATCGCGAAGTGCTTCCTGCTCCATCTCGTATTCGCTGACCCGCCATTTGACGATGTCGCCGATCGAAATCAGGCCGACAACCATGCCTTCCTCGATCACCGGCAAATGTCTGAATTTTCCCAAGGTCATCATTTCCATGATCGCGGCGACGGTGTCGGTCTGCCTGCAACTGACGACCTCGCGCGTCATGACCGCGCTGACCGGTTCATCCAATACTTTCGCACCGCGCTCGCCGAGCACCCGCACGATATCGCGCTCCGACAGGATGCCTTCGATGCGGCCGTTGCTCATCACCATTAGGGCGCCGATCTTTTGTTCCGCCAGAATCTTGATCGCGGCCGCGAGTTTTGCGTCCGGCTCGACGCTTTGGATCTGATGGCCTTTGGAATCGAGAATTGTACGTACCGTCATTGTCGTCTCCCTCAAGCCGATCGCGCCCTTAGGCG